>Ga0265780_10002843_pt1 | contig 23203 bp, 21 predicted proteins | sample P1T30metagenome_FD_192432 | JGI IMG/M metagenome (GOLD analysis project Ga0265780, IMG submission 192432) | Plant litter microbial communities from East Loma Ridge, Irvine, California - P1 T30 | ecosystem: Environmental > Terrestrial > Plant litter > Unclassified | place: USA: California... | reverse complement strand
GGAAATCGGCAACCGTCTTGAAGTCCGGCTTGAGGTGCCGCAGCAGCCAGATCACCTCGATGTTGCGGTGGGTCTCGGCTTCCAGGCGCCGGCTTGAACGAACCCGGTTGAGGTAGCCGTAGATGTAAAGCTTGAGCAGATCGGCCGGGTCATAGCCTGGCCGCCCCGTTGCCTTCGGCTGCACGCGGACGAACCCGGCCGTGCCAAGGTCGAGCCCGTCGACGAACGCCTCGATGAACCGGACCGGATTGTCCTGCCCGACATAATCATCCACCGCTTCAGGCAGCAGCAGGAGCTGCGAGCGGTCCGTTCCAGCCAGATGCGCCATGGCAGAAACATACCATGGGCCGAGATCTACGGGAATCCTCAGGCCGGGTTTTCACACAGTCTGCAGCCCTTTTGCGACGATCGGCCGTGCTTCGTCGTAGGCTAATTCGACGGCTAGGAAGCGGCCGACGGAAGCGCTTAGCATCGCGGCCACATGGTACGCGTGCACTGATAGACGTTAGCGACAGCTCGAAACAGGAAATCCTAATCTGACGTGTCGAGGAGCGCGAGCGTGGCTGAAGAAGAAGACACCGTCCACTACACCGGCGCTTCGGGTGGCTGGGGTTCGGTAAGGGGCATGGCTCGCATCGCCGGAATGGAGCGACCGACTCCCGCCGTGCTCGACACCCTCCGGCGTCAGAACAAGGTCGGCGGCTTCATGTGCGTGTCGTGTGCCTGGGGGAAACCCGCGCACCCGCACGTCGCCGAGTTCTGCGAGAACGGTGCCAAAGCGACCTTGTGGGAACTGACCACGCGCCGCTGCACGCCCGAGTTCTTCATGGAACACACCGTATCCGAGCTCAAGGGGTGGAAGGATCACGACCTTGAGCAGCAGGGGCGGCTGACGCACCCGATGCGCTATAATCGGGCGAGCGACACATATGTCCCCTGCTCCTGGGACGAAGCTTTTCAGGCGATCGGCAGCGAGCTCAGGATGCTCGATCCCGAGTCGGCGGTCTTCTACTCCTCTGGCCGTGCCAGCTTGGAGACCAGCTATCTCTACGCGCTGTTCGCGCGGTTGTACGGGCACAACAACCTGCCCGACTCATCCAACATGTGCCACGAGACGACCAGCGTCGGCTTGAAGAAGGTGATCGGCTCGCCCGTCGGCACGTCGGTGCTCAACGACTTCAATTTGTGCGATGCAATCTTCTTCTTCGGGCAGAACACCGGGTCGAACTCGCCGCGCCTGCTCCATCCGTTGCAGGAAGCGGTGAAGCGCGGCTGCAAGATCGTCACCTTCAACCCCGTGCGCGAAAAGGGGCTGGAGACGTTCAAGAACCCGCAGAGCCCGCTGGAAATGCTCACGGGCAAGGAGACGCAGATCTCGACGCTGTACCTTCAGGTGAAGGCGGGCGGCGATATCGCGGCGATCATGGGGATGCTGAAGCACATCCTCGCGGCCGAGGAGAAGAAGTGGCGCGAGGAGAAGCACCACGTCCTCGACGTCGACTTCATCGAGCAGCACACCATGGGCTGGGACGAGGTCAAGGCCAAGATAGAGGCGACCAGCTGGGAGGAGATCGAGCGAGAATCCGCTCTGTCGCGCGCCGACCTGGAGGAAGCCGCCGACGTCTACATCGCGGCGCACCGCACCATCTTCATGTACGGCATGGGGCTGACCCAGCACGTCCACGGCTTCGAGAATTTGGCGATGCTGGTCAACATGGCGCTGATGAAGGGCAACATCGGCCGCGACGGCACCGGCGTGTCGCCGGTGCGCGGGCACAGCAACGTGCAGGGGCAGCGCACCGTCGGCATTTCCGAGAAGCCCGAGCTCGTACCGCTCGACACAATCGCTGAGCTGTTCGGCTTCGAGCCGCCCCGCCACAAGGGGCTGAACACCGTCGAGGCGTGCGAGAAGATTCTGACCGGCGAGGTGAAGGCGTTCATCGGGCTCGGCGGCAACTTCGTCCGCGCCATTCCCGAACGAGAGAAGATGGAGGACGCGTGGACGCGGATGCGCCTCACTGTCCAGATCGCGACCAAGCTCAACCGCAGCCACCTCATCAATGGCAAGGTCGCCTATCTGCTGCCGTGCCTCGGCCGATCGGAAGAGGACATGCAGGAGAGCGGACCGCAGAAGGTGACGATGGAGGACTCGCTTTCCTGCATCCACGGCTCGTTCGGCAAGAACACGCCGGCCAGCCCCGATCTCCTGTCAGAGGTCGCGATCGTAGCCGGCATGGCCAAGGCGACGCTGCCCCCCAACCCCAAGGTGAAGTGGAACGAGTGGGTCGGCAACTATGATAACATCCGCGACCTGATCCAGGCGACCTATCCGGACGAGTTCGCCGACTTCAACGAGCGGGTGTTCACGCCTGGCGGCTTCTACCGCGGCAATCCGGCGCGCGAGCGGATCTGGAAGACGGAGAGCAAGAAGGCGCAGTTCACCGTCCCCAAGACGATGACCGCCTGGGGCAGCGAGGACGCGCCGGGCCGTTACCGGCTCATCACCATGCGGTCTAACGACCAGTTCAATACGACGATCTACGGCTATTCGGACCGGCTGCGCGGGATCGAGGGCACGCGTGACGTGCTGCTGATGAATCGAGACGAGATCGCGCGGGCTGGGCTGAAGGAAGGGCAGGTTGTTGGGCTCGTGTCCGATGCGGGAGATGGCGTCCACCGCGAAGTCGGCGGGCTAACCGTCACGCCATTCCTGCTGCCCGACGGCTGCATCGGCTCCTATTATCCCGAGATGAACCCGCTGATGCCGCTCTGGTGGCATGACGAGGAATCCAAGACGCCTGCGGCTAAGGCGATTCCGGTTCGGATCGTCGCTTGATGCAGACCGCCGGTCACTGTTCACCCGTTGGATGACTGGGAGAAACGGTCATATTTTCCTCTTGCTGCTGGCGCTTGTAATCGGCGGTTGCAGCAAAGAGGTGCGTACTCTCGATCCTGATCAGCCGCAGAGCGCGCCGACCGGGCCCGGCGATCCACGTGCGCGTCGGTTCGAAGGCAACGCGGACCAAGTGGCGCAAGGCGGTCGTTATTTCACTTGGTATGGCTGCGGCGCCTGCCACGCCCAAGGCGCAAAGGGCGTGCTGGATTTTGCCGACGGGCGCTGGCGACATGGGGGTAGCGTGGATGCGGTCTATGCCTCAATCGCCGGGCGGCACAGGCGGTATCGGTACGGCGAGCACATCCCGGCGGAGCAGCTCTGGCAGCTCACCGCCTATGTCCGGCAGCTGACCACCCTGCAGCCCGGCAAGCGCCGTCGGCAGGACACCGACCAGCGCGGCGAGCCGCAGGGGGCAGCATGGGCCGGCCCGCTGCGATGACACGTACCCGATCGATCCTTCCCATCCTGCTCACGTGGCTGCTGGGCGGCTGCACCGACTTGCAATCGGCGATCTCGCCCGCGGGTGAGCAGGCAGGACGGCTATTCTCGCTTCTCCAGCTCATAACCTGGGTGTGCGGAATCATGTACGCGCTGGTACTGCTGTTCCTCGGCTGGAGCATGGTGCGGGTCTGGCGACGGACGGGCGGGGATGATGCGCCGATCGTCGACCCTGCTGACCGCGGCCTCAGCCGCTCGATGCTCGTGTGGGCGGGGCTGATCGTCGGGGGACTGACGCTTCTCATTACCGCCAGCTTTCTGGCGGATCGTCACCTGGCGTCGCTGCGTAGCGAAGAGGTGCTTCGCGTCCGCGTCACCGGCCATCAATGGTGGTGGCGAATTGCGTACCGCGACTCCACGACTGGCCGCTGGATCGAGACCGCCAACGAGCTTCACCTGCCGGCCGGCCGCACCGCGCGGGTTGAGCTCGGCTCGTCGGACGTGATCCACAGCTTCTGGGTGCCCAACGTCGCCGGCAAGCTGGATGTAATCCCCGGACGCGCCAACAGCCTCGACCTGACGCCGCACCGGATCGGCTGGTTCCGCGGCCAATGCGCCGAGTTTTGCGGTGCGCAGCATGCTCATATGGCGTTTGACGTGAAGGTCGAGAGCCCGGCCGACTTTGCTCTTTGGCTGGCGGCGCAGGCGAGTCCCGCCGCACTGCCGGCAGATCCCGTGCTGGCGCGCGGGGCGGCGATCGTGACGGAAGGCGCGTGCGCGATGTGCCATGCCGTACGTGGAACGCCTGCCGCAGGAAGGCCTGGGCCGGACCTCACTCATGTCGGAAGCCGCCGCTCGATCGCGGCGGGTACGTTGACGATGAGCCGCGGCGCGCTTCAGGGCTGGATCGCAAATCCCAAGGCGCTGAAGCCGGGCACGACCATGCCAACAGTGCCGCTCGACGGCGCGGATGCGGATGCCGTTGCCGCCTATCTGGAGTCGCTCAAGTGATCGCGTTACCCACGCCCGAAGAAGCCGTCCAACGGCGTGCCAGGCTGGAGCAGACTTGGGCCGACCCGAAGGGCGTATGGGGTTTCCTGACCACCGTCGATCACAAGCGAATCGCCGCACGTTACATCGTGACGGTGATCGCGCTGATGTTCCTGGCGGGCATGCTGGCGCTGCACATGCGGCTTCAGCTCGCCTTTCCCGACCTAAAAATCCTCGGCCCCCAAATGTACAACGAGAGCTTCTCGCTCCACGGCTCGACCATGTTGTTCCTGGTGTCCGTGCCGGTCATGGAGGCGATGGCGATCTGGCTGGTGCCGCTGATGCTAGGGCAGCGCGGCATGGCCTACCCCCGGCTCGCCGCATTCAGCTACTGGCTGTACCTGGGCGGCGTGATGATGCTGTGGATCCCCCACGTACTTGGCATCACCCCCGATCTTGGCTGGTTCGAATATCCGCCGCTGTCGGGACCGGGCTATTCGCCCGGGCATCGCGCCGACATCTGGGCGCAGATGATCACCTTCACCGAGGTGGCCGCGCTCGCCGCCTCCGTCAACATCGTCGCCACCATCATCAAGCTTCGACCTCCCGGCATGACGCTGGCTCGCATGCCGCTGTTCCTGTGGGCAATGCTGGTCGCCAGCCTGATGACGATCTTCGCGCTGCCGGCAGTGATGCTGGTAACGAGCATGCTGATCTCGGATCGCCTCGTCTCGACGCACTTCTTCGCGCCTGCGGGTGGCGGCGACGTGCTGCTGTTCCAGCACCTGTTCTGGTTCTTTGGCCATCCGGAGGTATACATCATCTTCGTACCGGCGGTCGGCTTCGTCACCGCGATCGTCGAGACCTTCTCGCGCCGGACGATTTTTGGACACACGGCGCTGGTGCTGTCGGTTCTCAGCATTGGCGTGCTCGCCTTCGGCTTGTGGGTGCATCACATGTTCGCGGTGGGACTGCCACGGCTCGGCAACGCCTTTTACACCGCGGCGAGCATGGCGATCGCGCTGCCGGCGGGCTTGCAGATCTTCTGCTGGATCGCGACGCTGTGGAGTGGGCGTCCGCGCTTCGCCACGCCGCTGCTATGGGTCGTCGGATTCATCCTGACATTCGTGATCGGCGGGCTGTCGGGGATCATGACCGCGTCCGCGCCGCTCGACCTGCAACTGACCGACACCTACTTCATCGTCGCGCATTTCCACTACGTGCTGGTCGGTGGTGCGATGTTCCCGCTGATCGGAGCGCTCTGCTACTGGTACCCTAAGGCGACCGGACGGATGATGTCGGAGCGCTGGGGCGTACTCGCCTTCGCGCTGATCTTTGGCGGGTTCAATCTCGGCTTCTTCCCCATGCACATCCTTGGCCTGGAAGGCATGCCGCGGCGCATCTACACCTACTCGGCCGGCATGGGGTGGGGCCCCCTCAATCTCGTCGCCACGACCGGGTCGGCAACCTCGATCGTTGGTGGTCTGGTGCTCGTCGCCAATGCCTGGATCAGCCGCAAGCATGGGACGCCCGCAGGCGCGAACCCATGGGGCGGTTCCACGCTGGAATGGTGGGCCTCTTCGCCGCCACCAACCTATAATTTCGAATATACGCCCGTGGTCGAGAGCATCGCGCCGCTCTGGACGGACAAGGATGGCCTTCCCGTCATGACCGGAGCTGGCGTGGAACGACGCGAGGTCGTGGTGACATCGGCGATCGATGCCGTGCCGCTGTATCGGCAGAAGGGCGCCAGTCCCTCGATCTGGCCGCTTGTCGCGGGGATCGCGGTGACGGCCATGTTCGTCGGCAGCATTTTCACGCCGTGGGCCGTGGTCTGGGGAGCGCTGCCGATCGGCGCCGCGCTCACCGGTTGGTTCTGGCCACAGCGACCGCGGGCGCGCACCGGGCCCTTCGCGAGGCGTGCCGCATGACGCCCGAGCCGTCCCCGCGCCTCGTCGGCGATCTCGCCTATCTGTCCGAACACGCCGATGGCGCCCGCCACGTCGTGTGGTGGGGCAATCTCGGCTTTATGCTGATCGAGGGTACCGGTTTCCTGCTGGCGATCGGCGCGTATCTCTACCTTCAGAGCCAGAGCCCCGCTTGGCCGCCGGGGGGCGACGCGCTGCCTGGACTGACGTGGAGCGGGTTCTTCACTGGCGGTCTGCTGCTCAGTGTCATTCCCAACATCTGGGTGCTGCGTCAGGCCCGTCAGAAGCGCGAGGGGCGGGTGCGGATCGGCGTGCTGGCGATGACGCTGATCGGGCTTACGCTCGCTGTCGTCCGCTGGTTCGAGCTTCAGCATCTCGGCGTACGCTGGGATCACGACGCCTATGGCTCGGTGGTGTGGTTGCTCATGGTGCTGCACACCAGCCACATCGTGACCGATCTTGGCGATACCGCGGTCCAGGCGGCATGGCTCTACACGCACGAGGTCGGGGCCGACCAGTTCTCCGACGTCGAGGACAATGCCAATTACTGGAGCTTCGTGGTGCTCGCCTGGCTGCCGATCTACGGCCTGATCTACTGGCTGCCGAGGCTCGCATGACACCGCATGGCCGCCAGCTCAGCCGCCGCGAACGGATCGTGCCTTGGGTCGCGCTCCTGCTGCCGCCCCTTGCCTGGATCACTTACGAGTATGGCGCGGCAAGTGGTCTGCGGGCCTCGTGCACGGCCGTCGGCACGTGGCTCGGGCCGGTCTGGGGCGGCGTTAGCCTGATGGCATGCGCGCTGGCGGCACTGCTCGCCTGGCCACTGGCGCGGAAGGCGGCGAAGCAGCCGCCGGTCCAGCTTTGGCTGGCGCGCGTCGCCACGTGCGTTGCCGGTGTGTTCGCACTGGCGATCGTGTTTCAGACGCTTGCCACCCTTATTATCCCGGCGTGCACACGTTGAAGCAGCGTTTGGTGCTCGTGCTGCTTTGTCTGGCAACGCCCATGACGGGCGCGCTGGCCCATGGCGGCCATGTCCACGCCGAGAAAGCGCCGGGCTGGACCTGGGATCCGTGGATCACCGGGCCGCTGCTGATTGCGGCGTTGGTGTTCACGGCCGGCTGGACCCGGCTCTACGCCCGGTCCGCAGGCGGCGCAGGGGTGCTTCGTCGCCGCGGGATCATGTTCGCGACCGGTTGGCTGACGCTGGCGGGTGCCCTCGTCTCGCCGCTGCACGAAGCAGGCGAGCGATCCTTCACCGTTCATATGGTGGAGCACGAACTGCTGATGCTGGTCGCAGCACCGTTGCTGGTGCTGGCGGAACCACTTGCCGTGATGCTCTGGGCCTTTCCGGCGAAGGCCCGAATGGCGCTCGGCCGCACCGCATCGCGCGCGCCCGTTCGGAGCGGGTGGCGATGGGCAACCGGACCAGTCACGGCAACGCTGCTGCAGGCGGCCGCCCTGTGGCTATGGCACATGCCGATGCTGTTTGACCGGGCGCTTGCAAGCGAGGGCTGGCATGCCGCGCAGCACCTCTCGTTTGTTATTACCGCCTTGCTGTTCTGGACCGCGATGCTGGGGCGACAGGGCAGCCGCGCTTCCTCTCAGTCGCGACGTGCCCTTGCCGCACTGTGCCTGTTCGCGACCTCGGTCGTGTCGGGTGCGCTCGGTGCGTTGATGGCGTTCTCGGAAAGCCCCTGGTACCGCGGCTACGCCCTGCTCGGCATGGCGCCGTTCGGGCTGACGCCAGCGGAGGACCAGCAGATGGCCGGATTGCTGATGTGGATACCGGGCGGTCTCGTCCATGCGCTGGCGGCTTTGATCGTGGTCAGAGCGCTTCTGGGACGGGTGCCGGAGAGGCGACAGGTGGCCAATGTCGCCTAGCCTCCGTTTCGTCGTTGGCCTGATGGTCATGGGAGTGGCAGCCGCACCGGTTTCCTTCGCCGTTATGCGGTGGCAAGCGAATGCTCAGGCGCGAATCACGGCCGAGCAGTTGACCGGGGGTGATGTCAAACAAGGAGAGATCGTGATCGGCGCTTACGGTTGCGGCAGCTGCCACGTCATCCCCGGCATTTCTGCCGCCAGCGGCAAGGTAGGCCCACCGCTGACAGGCATGGCCGTGCGAGCGGAAATCGCGGGCAAGCTCGCCAACTCGCCTGAAGCCATGATCCAGTGGCTCCGCTCTCCGCAAACGGTGGTGCCGGGCAACGGCATGCCAAATCAGGGCCTTACCGAACAGCAGGCGCGCGACGCTGCGGCGTATCTCTACACCTTAAAGTAAAGCGAACTGCGCTGTCGTCGCGACAGCGAAACGGCGGAAGGCGGTCCTGCAGGATCGGCACAGTGGCGAACTGCCCGCCAGCGATGGTGGGTTTTCCATTGAAACCAACGCCGACTGCCTCGAAGCGTAAGCGCAGCTGCTCAAGTGCCAGTTGCTCCTCCAGCACCAGTTCTAGAAGTTGCATCGCTGGTGTTCTCCTCGGTGCTGACGCGCGCTCGAGATGCGACTGTGGTAGCCGGCTTCAGTGATCGTCGTCTTCGGTGCCCGTCAGGCCCCACCTACGGAGCAGCGGCGGCATCGTCAGCCCCTGAACGAAGATCGAAAAAGCAACGACTCCGAACGTCAGCACGACGATGGTAGTGCGCTCCGGCACGTTGCCAGGAACGGCCAGTGCCAATGCCAGGCCCACGGCACCGCGCAATCCTCCCCAGACGAGTACGTGCTGATACGTGGCAGGCAGTCGCAGACCAGAACGACTGAAGGCAGCTGCCAGCGGGTAGACTGCCGCCACCCGCCCGAGCAGCGTGAGGATGATGGATACCGCTAATGCACCCGACAGCAACGCGATCGGCTGATGCGCCTCGTGGCTTCCGATCAGCAGGAAAAGACAGGAGTTGGCAAGGAACGCGGCATATTCCCAGAAGCCGATGACATGTGGTTGTGCCTCGGCGGAGATGGCACCTCGCCACCCGATATTGCCGACGATGATGCCGGCGGCCAGAGCTGCGAAAACGCCTGAAGCGCCGAGATATTCGGCCAGAAGGAAGCTGCCCCAGGCGATCACGGTGGTCAGCGTCAGTTCCACCAAATGGTCAGTGGTGCGACCAGCCACTATTAGCACCAAGGTAGCGATCGCGACGCCGATCGCGATCCCGCCAATCACGGTCCACAGCAGAGACCCGATAGCCCCTGCGGGAGTGAGCGCCCCGCCTTCAGCAATCCCGACCAGCACGGCAAAACCTACCGCGGCGACGCCGTCGTTGAGCAGGCTTTCTGATTCCACGACCATGCGGAGGCGCGGCTCTGCCTTCATTTCCTTGAAAGCGGCGATAACCGACACTGGGTCGGTCGCGGCTATCAAAACGCCAAAAAATGCGGCGCCAAGCCAGCTCCAGCCGAGTAGCCAGTGCATTCCCGCTGCGACCAGAAGGGCGGAGATCGCAACTCCTAGAAAGGCGAGAGCCACTGTGAGTGGCATTTGCTGGCGGAAGCGCTGCCACTTCAGCTGGAGGGCGGCTTCGAAGATCAACGGAGGTAAGAATATGTTGAAGACCAACTCGCGCGACAGCGGGAGGCCCGCTCCTATCGGCAGAAATGCGAGTGCTATCCCCGCGAGCACCAGGCCAGCGGTGTAGGGCAATCCGATTCGGCGGGAGATTATCGCTACGAGTGAGGCAACTACGAGCAACATTCCGAAACCAGCGAGGTTCAACTCAGCCATGACTTTCTTCCCTCTTGGTCGGATGCGTCGTTGCATCCCTGCCGATGTTGGCAACTCCCATACGACGAACCGCTTCTGCTCCCGACCCCACGCCACCTGACGTGAGCCTAGCCGACCGCTCATGCACTTGACCCTGAACGCAGCTAGGCGCCTTCCCTGGGGCACCCGTTGCTGCAGCGTTGCCGAAAAGTTCTGAGTTTCGGATGGCGCGCTGGGATGACGTGGCGATGCTAGGCCTAGAGGCGGCGGCCGCTGTGGAGTTCGATCTCTTCATGCAGGTTACGGCGGCGGCCGCAGCAAGCGCCTAGACGGAGCCGGGTTGATGAGATGATGAACATGGCGACAAGGCAATCAGCGTCAAATTCGGCATCCGTTCAGCAGCGCCACGGCGTGCTGCTCACTATCACGGCGATCATCGTCGGGTTGTTTGGCCTCTTATCCCTGATCGGCGGCGCCTGGCTGATCGGCCTAGGTGGCAGCTGGTATTATGCCGTAGTCGGCGTCGCCATGCTGGCGACCTCGCGGCTGCTGTGGCGCCGGAGTGCGGCCGCGCTGCACTTGTTTGCGCTGGTGGTGCTCGGCACGGTGGCTTGGGCCATTGCCGAGATCGGCTTCGACTGGTGGCAGCTGGTGCCGCGCGGCGACGTCATCTTCCTGGTCGGCGTATTCCTCACCACGCCTTGGGTGGCGCGGCGTTTGGGCGCGGGAAGCTGGTGGGGCAACGCGACCCCGTTGCTCGGTTCACTCGCGATCGCCGCCGTGGTCGGTATCGTATCGATGCTGGCAAGCAGCCCCAAGGAGTGGGAGGGGCAGCTTCCCGGGCCACGCGCGGCGCTTCCCGCGACCCAGAACGGCATGCCGCCGGGCGACTGGTTCGCTTACGGTGGCGATTGGCGCGGCAACAAGTGGTCGCAGCTCGCCCAAATTACGCCGGCCAACGTCAAGAACCTCAAGGTCGCCTGGAGCTTTCGGACCGGCGACATGAAGCGCCAGGGCGATCCCGAGGAGACGACCTACGAGCTGACCCCGATCAAGATCGGCGACACACTCTACGCCTGCACCCCGCACAACCTGGTAATTGCACTCGACGCCGAGACGGGCAGACAGCGCTGGCGGTTCGATCCGCACATGGCGACGCCGCCGCACCTCCAGCACCTCACCTGCCGGGGCGTGTCGTATCACGACGCGCGATGGCCGAGTGCAACCCGGGCACCCGGCGGGGATTGTCCGCAGCGGATCATCACCGCGACCAACGACGCGCGCCTGATCGCGCTCGATGCGCATACCGGCCGCCTGTGTCGCAGCTTCGGCGCGGGCGGCGCGGTGGACCTGAGGCCGTCGACCCAGAACTACAACGGCGGCTGGTTCCAGTTCACCTCTGCGCCGCTCGTCACCAAGGGCCTAGTCGTAGTCGGCGGCGCGATTTTCGACAATGCGGCGGTGCACATGCCCTCGGGTGTCATCCGCGCCTTCGACATTGCCACCGGCCGACTAGTGTGGAACTTCGACCCCGGCAAGCCGACCAACACGGCCCCGCTCGGGCTGGGACAGCATTACGTCATCTCCACACCAAACAGCTGGACCACGTCGGCTGCCGACGAGGGGCTGGGAATGATCTACGTGCCGATGGGCAACGGCGCGGTCGATCAATGGGGCGGCAAGCGCTCGCCTGAAACCGAACGCTTCGCCGCCTCGCTGGTCGCGCTCGACATCCCGACAGGGCGTGTTCGCTGGGTGTATCAGACGGTGCACCACGATCTGTGGGACATGGATATTCCCGCGCAGCCGGCGCTGATCGACCTCAACATGCCTGGCCGCGGCATCGTGCCTGCGCTGGTACAATCGACTAAGACCGGCAATATCTTTGTGCTCGACCGCCGCACCGGCACGCCGGTGCATCCGGTGACCGAGCGTCCGGTGCCGGGCGGCCCCGCGCCGGGCGATCGCCTGTCGCCGACGCAGCCCTTCTCGTCCGTGACGATGATGCCGCAAGGCCGCATCCGCGAGGCGGACATGTGGGGCGCCTCCATGTTCGACCAACTCGCCTGCCGCATTACCTTCCGCAAGCTGCGCTACGAAGGACCGTTCACGCCGCCTTCAACCAAGGGCTCGATCGTGTTCCCCGGTAACTTCGGCGTCATGGATTGGGGCGGCATGTCGATCGATCCCGTCCGCCAGGTCGCCTTCGCGCACCCGAACTATATGGCATTCGTCGACCAGCTTATCCCGCAGCATGATGCCAGCGGCGACAACGACAAGGGTGGCCCTGCGGGCGGCTCGGACCGCGGCGGCGCCACCGAGCATGGGCTAAACCCCAATAAAGGGGCGCCCTTTGCCGTGGCACTTAACCCATTCCTGTCGAAGCTCGGGCTGCCCTGCCAATCGCCGCCCTGGGGCTATGTGGCCGGGCTGGACCTGGTGACGGGCAAGGTAATGTGGCGGCATAAGAACGGCACGATCCGTGATGAGGCGCCGCTGCCGGTACCGCTCAAGCTCGGTGTACCGACATTGGGAGGTCCGATGATGACGGCTGGTGGAGTCGCTTTCCTGAGTTCCGCACTCGACTACTACGTTCGGGCCTATGACGTGGATACAGGCAAGGTGCTGTGGCGTGCCCGCTTGCCCAACGGTGCGCAGGCGACGCCAATGACGTATCAATCGCCCTCGTCGGGGCGGCAGTTCGTGATCGTAGTGGCTGGCGGGCACGGTTCGCTCGGCACCAAACTAGGAGATTCGATTATCGCTTACGCCCTTCCGCGAAACCGACCAATCTGATCTGCGCTACCGCATCGAAACGTACTTGATGTTCTCGTGTGCTGTGATTCGGAAGCATAGCCGGCTAGCAGCCTAGCGCGTCGGCAATCTCGGTGAGGCTGTTGGCCGCGATCTTCCAGTTGCTGTCTGGATCGAGATCGGTGGTCTGACCCGGACCATGCTCTGTCGATCGGCGGACGAACAGGGTGTGCAGGCCGCAGGACCGCGCCGCGTGCAGGTCGCTGTTGTGCGCGGCAACCATGCCGGCTTGGTCCGGCGCCACGCCCACCGCACCGGCAGAGCCGAGGTAGGTTTGCGGCTGCGGCTTGTAGCTCCTCGTCACCTCCGCGCCGACGATCACGTCCCAGGGCAGATGGCCGATGCGGGCGAGATTGGTCATGGTGGTGAGGTCACCGTTTGACAGTGCGCCGATGGCGAAGCGCCGCTTGAGCCGGGTCAATCCTTCGACGCTGTCCGGCCACGGTTCGAGCCGTTCCCAGGCGAGGTTAAGCTCGTTGAGCTCTTCGCCGCGAAAGCTCGAGGCGGGGCGGCCGATCGCGTCGAGGGCACTGTCCAGGTTTTCGCGGTTGAGCACACGAAGGCGGACCCATGGCCGCTCGCCCGACCGCACCTTCTCCATCGCCGGCTGGTAAAGCTCGCGCCAGCGGTCGGCGAAGTGGAGCGGGTCGACGTCGACGCCGTTCCGCCGCAGAAATGGCTCCGCCGCTCGTGCCACACCGGTGCGCCAGTCGACCACCGTGCCGAACACGTCGAAGCCGAGGAAACGGACCTGATCGAGTGCAACCATCGTCCTACAGCAGGTCGTCGATGCGGATAGGCAGGCGGCGGATGCGGCGGCCGGTGGCGTGGTAGACCGCGTTAGCGATGGCGGCGTTCATGCCGACGATGCCGATCTCGCCCAGCCCCTTGATGCCGAGCGGGTTCACCGCGTCGTCCTGCTCTGGCACCATGATTACCTCGACCTTGGACACGTCGGCGTTCACCGGGATGTGATATTCCGACAAATTGTCATTGGCGTAGCGCGCATGGACAGGATCAATCTCGGTCTTCTCCTCCAGTGCTGCACCCAGGCCCCAGATCATGCCGCCCATATACTGGCTGTGCGCGGTCAACGGGTTGACGATGGTCCCGCTGGCAAAGGCGCCGACCATGCGCGGCACCCGGATTTCGCAGGTGAGGCGATGGACGCGCACCTCGACGAACTGCGCGCCAAAGGCGTAAGCGGTCACGTCGTCGCGCTGCTGCCCTCGGGACATCGGCGGCTGGCCCTTGTAGAGCTTTTCCATCGATTCCGGGCCGAGGCCCTGCGGGATGTGCTCGGCATGGGCTTCGAGCGCGCCGTGGGTGAGGCGGGCGACCGCGTCGGCGAGCGGTTCCGAGCCGCCGCCGGTTGCGATCAGCAGCCCGTCCGATAGCGCCATGCTGCCCGGCTGCATGCCGGCGAGCGGACCGTCGTTGCCAGTCGAAGCGGCGTGGGCGATCCGCGTGATCAGCTTGTCGCATGCCTTGGCGATCGCGTGGGTGATTGTGGCGGTGTGGCTGGAGCCTGCGGCCAGTGATGCAGGGGGCAGGGTGGTGTCGCCCATGTGAACCGCGACCTGCTCGACGTTAAGCCCCAGCTTGTGCGCGGCGGTGATGGCGGCGACGGTATAGGCTCCTGTGCCGATATCGTGCCCGGCCAACTCCACCAGGCAATGGCCGTCGGCGCGCAGGGTGACGCGCGCTGCGGTGGATGCGATGTTCGACGGGTAGGCCGCACTTGCGCAGCCCCAACCGACCAGCCAGTCGCCGTCGCGCATTGCGCCGGGCGCCGGATCGCGCTCCGCCCAGCCGAAACGCTCCGCGCCTTGGTCGAGGCATTCGATCAGGTGGCGGCTCGAGAATTTGAGGCCGGTGGTCGGATCGACCTGCGTGTCGTTGCGGCGCCTGAGCTCGATCGGATCGATTCCCAGCTTCTCTGCCAGCTCGTCCATCGCGCATTCGAGCGGGAACATGTACGGCGTGTCGGGCGGCGCGCGCATGAAGCCGGGCGTATTACGATCGGCGTGGACGATGTTCACCTTCGTCAGGATGTTGGGATAGCCGTACATCCTGGCGGTCGTGTCGGTGCCCGAGACGTTGTACTTGCTCGGCCGGCTGGTCAGTTCCCACCCCTCATGGCGCAGCGCGGTCAGCTTGCCGTCGCGGGTGGCGCCGAGCTGGAGGTGATGGCGCGTCTCGGCGCGGTAGGTGGCGATGGTGAAGCCCTGGTCGCGGTTGGCAACGAGCTTGACCGGCCGGTTGATCCGTCGCGCCGCGATCGCGATCCAGGCGGTGCGCGCGGTAGCGCCGCCCTTCGACCCGAAGCCGCCGCCGACGAACTTGGACATGACGTGGAGATCTTCGGGATCAATGCCGATCTGCTGGGCGACGTTGCCGCGCAGGCCGTAGACGAACTGGCTCGGCTCGTGGATCGTCAGCTTGCCTTCGTTCCATTCGGCGGTGGTGGTGAACAGCTCGATCGGATTGTGGTGCTGTGTCGGCGTCTCGTACCATTCATCGATACTCACCTCGGCGGCGGCCAGCGCACCTTCCGCATCGCGAACCTTGTAATCGTGGTGCTCGCGGTCGTCCCGCACCTCTTCCTCTGCGCCCGGCGAGCCGAAGGTCGCGGACGGCGTCTCCTGCTCATAATCCACGCGCACACGGAAGGCGGCATCGCGCGCGATCTCGTATGTATCGGCCAGCACGATGCCGATGATCTGGCCGTCGTGCCAGACGCGGTCGTTTTCCATCGTGGTGGTCGTCTCGCCGCCCGATTGCTGGCGCGGCGGGTGATCCTCGCCACCGACATTCTCGTGCGTGAGGATGTCGATGACGCCGGGCATCGCGCGCGCCTCGTCGAGGTCGAAGCGCTTGATCCGGCCCCGCGCGATGGCGGAGGTGACGAGGAACGCCCACGCCGGGTTCTTAACCGCCTCGTCTGAAGGGTAGAGCGCGCGGCCCGTGACCTTGGCGGGCCCGTCGATGCGCGTGTGTGGCTTGCCGATCAGGCTGGTCATGCCGGCAGCTCCATGGCTTGCGTTTCGAGAAGCGCGCGCACCACCGTGCGGCGGCCGAGCTCGATCTTGAACGCGAGCTCGCCGTGCGCGACGGCGCCAGCGAGCGCCGCCTCTGCCGCCTCGCGCGCGCTCGCCTCGTCGAGAGACCGCCCAACCAGCGCCGCTTCCGCCGCGTGCGTGCGCCACGGCCTGGCGGCGAGCCCGCCCAGGCCGATGCGCACCGCGCGCACCGTGTCCCCCTCCAGATCAAGCGCGACCGCCGCCGAAGCGAGCGCAAAGTCGTAGGAGGCGCGATCGCGCACCTTCACGTAAGCCGACCGCCGCGTCCAAGGTCCGGCGGGTACCTTGAACCCGGTGATGAGGTCGCCCGGTACGAGGCTGGTCTCGATGTGCGGCGTGTCGCCGGGCAGGCGGTGCAGCTCCTCGAACGGCAGTACCCGTTCGCGCCCGTCGACCGACAGCAGCTGCACCTCCGCGCCTAGCGCCACCAGCGCGACCGCGAGGTCGCCTGGATAGTTGGCGATGCACGCGTCGCTCGTCCCCAGCACCGCGAGCCGTCGGTTGCAGCCCTCCATCGCCGCACAGCCGGTGCCGGGCTCGCGCTTGTTGCAGGCGTGATAGGTCGTGTCGCGGAAGTAGTTGCAGCGCGTGCGCTGGAGCACGTTGCCGCCGAGCGTTGCCATGTTGCGAAGCTGCGGGCTCGCCGCCTGCCACAGCGCGTCGCGGATTACCGGATAATCCTGCCGCACGGAAGAGTTCTCCTCCGCCTCGCTCATGCGGACCAGCGCACCGAGCCAGAGGCCGTCCTCCAGGTCCTCAATGCGCCCATGCTCCGCCCGCAGGTCCGAGATGTCGACCAACCGCTCAGGGTTCATCACCTGCAGCTTCATCAGGTCGAACAGCGTGGTGCCGCCGGCGAGATACTGGGTGGAACTGCGGGCATGCGCGTCGGCCGACGTTGGCGCGGCGCCAAGGCCGATCGCCTCGACCGAGGTGCCGGCGCGTTCCAGGACGAACTCGCGCATCAGCCTCTCTCCGCCAGCTGGGGTGCGGCCTGCTTCACCGCCTCGACGATCTTCGGATAGGCCGCGCAGCGGCACAGGTTGCCGCTCATATATTCGCGGATCTCGTCGTCGCTCGTCGCATGGCCTTCGGCCACGCAGGCGATAGCCGACATGATCTGGCCGGGGGTGCAATAGCCGCACTGGTACGCGTCCTGCTCGACGAACGCCGCCTGCATCGGGTGGAGCGGCTCGCCCTCGCCGGACAGCCCCTCGATCGTGGTGATCTCGCCCTCGGCCCGCGCGGCGAGGGTGAAGCACGACAGGACGCGGCGTCCATCGATAAGCACCGTGCAGGCGCCGCACTGGCCTTGGTCGCAGCCCTTCTTGGTGCCGGTCAGCCCTAGCACCTCGCGCAACGCGTCGAGCAGCATGACGCGCGGATCAACGCTCAACTGGTGGGTGTGGCTGTTGACGTTGAGGGTGATGTCCATAGCGCGTCCTCAGCCAGGCATCTTCAGGATGGGCTTGACGGTCGTGCCCGCGTCGCTGTCGTCGATCGCCTGATTGATGTCGGCGAAGGCGTAGGCCGTCATCAGCTTCTCCACCGGGAAGCGTCCCTGCCGCTGCAATTCCATCAGGCTTTCGAGGAACATCGGCGTCTGCCCGCCGCCACCCATGACGCCGATCACCTGCTTGCCGTGCATCAGCACGTCCGGGTGGTTGAATTTGACGCTGGCGGTCATCTTCGCCCCACCCACCATCGCGCAGGTGCCGAGCGTGCCGAGTGCGGCAATCGCCTCGGCGACGAGGTTCGATCCGTCGGTCGCCTCGATGCTGTAGTCGAGCCGGTCGTCGGTGAGCTCCTTGAGCTCAGCCACTGTGTCGGCGCCATGCTGAAGGCTGTGAGTTGCGCCAAGCTCGCGCGCGAGCGCCAAGCGTGACGGCTCCTTGTCGATTGCGATGATCCGCGTCGCGCCGTTCAGCCGCGCCGCCATGATGGCGGAGAGCCCGACGTTACCTGCACCGAACACCGCGATGCTGCTGCCTGGCAGCGGCTTCAACTCGTTCAGCACGGTGCCCGCGCCGGTCGAGATGCTGCACCCATAAGGACCGGTGGTGTCGAGATCGATGCCGTCGGGCACGCGGGCTAACTGGCGTTCGAGCGCAACCGTGTGCGTCGCCCAGGAGGATTGTTGAAAGAAACGCCCAGCCAGCTTTTCGCCATCCAGGCGCGTCATTCCGCCGCTGCCGTCGAGCCTATAGCCGGAGAAGACGAGTCCTTGACCCTTCTCGCAGTAGCGCGGCTGCCCTCGGCGACAGCTGCGACATTCACCGCAGAAAGGGAAGCCGATCATTACCCGGTCGCCCGGCTTGAACGCCTTCACGTCCCGCCCGATGGCTTCGACGGTGCCGCAGCCTTCGTGACCGAGCACGCCGGGGGTGGGGTAGGGCTCAAGTCCATGGATTGCGCCGCGGTCGGTGCCGCAGACGCCGCAGCTCGAGATGCGGATCAGCACCTCGTCGTCATAGGGTGCGTCGAGTTCGACCTCTTCGAGCTCGATGCGGCGGCGGGTGAGCGTGCCGTCCGCCTTTTCCATCACGGCCGCGGTGATGCGCATGAGTCAGGTCCTTTCGCGTGCGTCGCGCGTCAGAGTGCCGATCGTACCAATCGACGGGTTGCCTCGGCGGCGGTGCCGAAGACGAGGTGGGATGCTGCCGAATAGGCATGCGTTGATACAGCCGCCTTCCATGGCGCGTCGCCAAGGCCAGCGAGCGGTACGACGGTTTCGTCGACCAATACCGCGGCGGCGAGGCCAAAGGGCGCGCCTGCGCCGGTCGCCGCCGGAGCCCAATATTCGGCGAGCACGCCATATCCCATGCCGAGCAGGGCGCCGAAGCCATAGTGCACGACCTGCCCAGCCGCGCCCTTGCGCGGTTCGGGAACGGGTTGATCCGTTGCCACCCCGCTTACCTCGTCCGCAGCGCGCGTGGTTGCGGACTCACCGCCGCTGTCGCTGTCCTGCAATCTCGCCAAGCTGCGCTGAAACACGTCCATGGCGGCCGCCGCGACCAGCCCCGCAGCGAGTCCCGCTGCCGCACCGCGCCATGCCGAAGGCGCGGTCACGTGGCGGGCTCCAGTTCGACCTTGATCCAGCCGGGCTGGCGTTCGTCGAACGCCTTGTAGGCATCGATCGCGCCGGTCATCGGCTCGGTCTGGGTAAGGATCTTGACCGGATCGAGCTTGCCCGAGCGCACATGGTCAATGAGCACATCGTAGTAGCGGCGGTGGTTGCAGTTCCCCATGCGCACGGTGACGTTCTTGTTCATCGCCATGCCGATCGGGAACATGCGGTCGGTCGGCGGATAGACGCCGATGATCGAGATCGTGCCACCCTTGGCAACGCACTCCACCGCCCAGTCGAGCGCTTGGCTTGGATTGTCGCCCGCGACGAAGTGTGTCCCGTACTTCTTCGCCATCGGCTCGATGACATACTGCTCGACCGTCTCCTTTGCTTTGCCAAGGAGGCCTGGTTTATCGGGACCATGATGGGCATGCTGCGCATCGACGCCGACCGCATCGATCACCCTGCGTGCTCCATCACCATCGGTCAGCTTCAGCACCGCATCGGGCACGTCGACTTCGTCAAAATTGATTACTCGCGCGCCCTGACGCTGCGCCATGTCGAGCCGGTCAGGTAGCCGATCTACCGCGATCACCTTGCCGCCCATCACGATGGCCGATGCAATCGCCATTTGGCCGACTGGGCCGCAACCGAAGACAAGGACATGATCGCCAGCTTCGATCTCCGCCAGATCCGCGCCGAACCAGCCGGTCGGCAGGATATCGCTGAGCATGATCGCCTGATCGTCGCTGATCTCGTCGGGCACGGGTACGAGGTTCGTGTCAGCCCAAGGCGTGCGCGCCTTCTCGGCCTGTAGGCCTTTCAGATTGCCTGCCGCTTCCGGCCCGCCGAAGAACACCGTTCCTGCCCGCTTGCCCATCGGGTTGGCATTGTCACACTGGGCATAGAACTCCTGTTCGCAGAACTGGCAGTGTCCGCAGCCGACGGTGGACGGGATGATGACGCGCTGACCGACGCGAATGGTCTTCACCTCTGGCCCTACCGCCTCGACGATTCCGACACCCTCATGACCAAGCACCTGGCCTTTTTTCATGCCGCTGAACGTACCGCGCACAAAGTGCAGGTCAGTGCCGCAGATGGCGCTGGCGGTGAGGCGAACGATCGCGTCGGTCGGCTGCTCGATGGTAGGTTCGGGGAGGTCGTCGACGCGAATGTCACCGATGCCGTGCCAGACTACTGCCTTCATTGCCGCCAAACCTTTGATGGGATGTTGTTGACATGAAGCGCATCGATTGGAAGTAGGTTCCCCTATAATCAAGGCTGATATCGCTTATAAACATGGGTGTGCAATCTAAGTTGGTAGCGTTAGGCTGGTGTAATAAGTATATAAAGTAGATTAGTATCGAGATGCTTTCCACGATATTATGCGGCTCGCTGAGAAACATAACTTATCATGAGGAGTTTCTGACCGCATTGGGTAACGGACTTCCCGTGGAACTTCCAAAAGGACGCCTTCACCATGAGCATTTTCGGTAGCAGCGCCCACACTCTCGACGACCTATTCGTCCATGGCCTCAAAACCATCTTCTACGCAGAGCGGCAGATCGCCGAGACACTGCCCAAGATGATCGAGATGGCGACCAATCCTGAATTGCGCAGCGGCTTCGAGCAGCATCTGCGTGAAACGGAGAACCAGCGGACGCGGCTGGAGCAGGTGTTCCGGATGCACGGTCGCGAGCCGGACGAAACGACCTGCCCTGCGATCGACGGCATCATCAAGGCCGCCAACTCCACGGCGGCGGACATCGACGACAAGCAGGTGCTGGATGCAGCGCTCGCGTTCGGCGCTCAGATGGTCGAGCATTATGAGATTGCTCAATACGGCACGCTGATCGCCTGGGCGCGCGAGCTCGGGCGCGAGGACTGCGCTTCAGTGCTCGCCGAAACGCTGGCCGAGGAAAAAGCAACTGATGAGAAGCTTACTCGCATCGCGGAAGCACGCGTCAACCGTGCAGCTGAGATGCAGAGCGCCTAAACCGATCGCGGTGCACCCCAGCACGGTGGTGCGCCGCCTCGCGAGCTCATGACCCTACCGCGCCAACCCGGCATCGACGACACACGCGCCTTCTTCCGAGAAGGTTACGAATATGTCGGTAACCGCTGCCGATCGCTTGGCAGCGACGCCTTCCGTACGCGCATCATGCTGCACGACGTGGTCTGCATGATGGGAGAGGATGCCGCGCGTCAATTCTACGACGGCGTGCACCTCACAAGGCAGGGCGCAATGCCGTCTGTGACGCTTCGTCTGCTTCAGGACAAGGGAAGCGTCCAGTCGCTCAACGGGGAGGCCCATCGGGTTCGCAAAGCTCTGTTCCTCGATCTGTTGGGCGACGACGCCGTGCAGGAAATTGGCGACATGTTCGCCAATCGGTGGCGGATCGCGCTTCCGAGATGGCAAGAGCAAGGCCGCATCGTATTGCATGACGCCACGGCTCGGCTGCTCTGCGAGACGATATGCGCATGGGCCGGGGTTCCGGTCGCCGATCATGCATTGACGCGACGCACGCGCGAGATGGCAGCGATGATCGATGGCGCAGGTACCGTGGGGCTGCGCGCGTGGCGCGCCCTACTGCTCCGCAGGCGCGCGGAACGTTGGGCATGCGATGCGCTCGCAACTGCCCGTGCACAACCGGCCAAAGGCTCCCCGGTCAGCCGCTTGGCGCATTTTCACGGTAGTGACGGTCGCCTGCTCGATCTCGACGTTGCCGCCGTCGAGTTGCTCAACCTGATCAGGCCAACCGTCGCCGTCGCTCGCTTCATCACCTTCGCTGCACTGGCTTTGCATGAGCATCCTGAGGCTGCCGTCTGGCTGGATGAGGATCAAATCGCGCGCAGGGCTGCTTTCGTAGACGAGGTACGCCGCTATTATCCGTTTTTCCCTGTGATCGGCGGACGCGTGCGGTCGCCATTCCGCTGGCGCGAGCATGATTTCGAGTACGGCGACTGGGTTCTGCTCGGTCTTCACGCGACCAACTACGATGCGAGGATCTGGCACGATCCGGAACGGTTCAGGCCAGAGCGTTTCATCAATAGAGCCAGCAGCGGCTTCGACCTTATTCCTCAAGGCGCCGGCGAACATGCGCGCGACCATCGCTGTCCGGGTGAATGGTTTACAATCGAACTGATCGGTCGTGCGCTAATGGCACTGCGCGGAACGAACTATCGTGTTCCGGAGCAACAGCTCCAAGTGCCGACGAATCGTTTTCCTACTCTTCCCTGTAGCGGTATGATCTTCGACTTGTCCTAATCAAGGTGCTTGATTACACAATTTAATGATACATTCCTTTCGTTGGAATGGATGGAAGACGTATGGGACAGGTTCGTCATGGGTGCGCCACGACCACGCACGCCGTTCGAGCAGCAATACAGCGATCGGAAGCTTCGCTCGCGACGCTGAGCCGTCAACTCGGGATCAACCCGAAGCCGGTGGCGAAGTGGCGTAAAAGGGCGACGGTCGAGAATCTGAAGACCGGGCCGAAGGCGCCTCACTCCACGACCTTGACCGAAGCCGAGGAGGCCGCGGTCGTCGCATTCCGGCGTCACACATTACTGTCGCTCGACGATTGCCTCTATGCGTTGCAGCCGTCGATTCCGCATCTGACACGGTCAGCGCTGCACCGCTGCCTGCAGCGTCATGGCATATCCCGTCTGCCGGACATTGAGGGGGACAAGCCGAAGCGACAGCCCTTCAAGCGCTACCCGATCGGCTTCTTTCACATCGATATCGCCGAGGTTCAGACTGCCGAAGGCAAGCTCTACCTGTTCGTCGGCATCGACCGCACCAGCAAGTTCGCGGTCACCCAGCTGGTCGACAAGGCTGATCGACGGACAGCATGGGAGTTCCTGGAACACCTGCTGAAGGCTGTGCCCTACCGCATCCACACCATCCTCACGGACAATCCTGTCCTTAGCGAAGTCGAAGGGGGCATTCAGTTCGCCGAGCAGCCGCGCAACCGAAACACCGCCCGGTCGCGCCAAATGCGCTTCGACATGATCTGCGAGGCCAACGACATCGAACACCGGCTCACCAAACCGAACCCCCCATGGACCAACGGACAGGTCGCGCGGATGAACCGGACCATCAAAGAGGCAACCGTTAAGCGCTTCCACTACGAGAGCTACGACCAGCTGCGGACACACCTCGAGGACTTCATGGCAGCCTACAATTTCGCCCGACGGCTCAAGACGCTCAGCGGGCTCACACCCTACAAATACATCGCCACGATCTGGACGTCAGAGCCAGACCGGTTCATCGTCGACCCGATTCA
>Ga0265780_10002842_pt1 | contig 23207 bp, 14 predicted proteins | sample P1T30metagenome_FD_192432 | JGI IMG/M metagenome (GOLD analysis project Ga0265780, IMG submission 192432) | Plant litter microbial communities from East Loma Ridge, Irvine, California - P1 T30 | ecosystem: Environmental > Terrestrial > Plant litter > Unclassified | place: USA: California... | reverse complement strand
TGGGCCCCAGCCTGCGCTGGGGCGACGGCGCAACGGCTAATTGAACGCCATCAGGGCGCCGCCCCCCACTTTCGTGGGGGTGAGCGAGGCCCCTATCTTGTCTGTGCAACATCCTCATCGCACTGCAACATGCTGTCCAGATCGTCAACAACCCGACACCCCTGGAGAGCATCATGCAGACAGCGACATCGATCCCGAGCACGTCCCCGGTCGACCGCCCGGCCGCCCGGCTTTGCCACGGCGGCCTGCCGCGCTGGCAGGTCAGGCGGGTTACCGACTACATCGACGCCAACCTGGGCGCGACGCTGCGCACGTCCAGCCTGGCGGCCACCCTGGGCCTGAGCGTCAGCCATTTCACGCGCGCCTTCAAGCACAGCGTCGGCGTGCCGCCGCGCATGTACGTGATCCGGCGCCGGCTGGCGGCCGCCTGCGAGGCGATGGTCAGCTCCAACATGCCGCTCACCACCATTGCCCATGCTCACGGGTTTTGCGACCAGTCGCACTTCACCCGCACCTTCCACGAGGTGATCGGCCTGTCGCCCCACGTCTGGCGCTGCCTCAATGCGCACGGCGCCGCCGATGCTCCGTTCGCGAGCGAACAGAAGGGGGCCATCGAACTGGCTATGGTGGAGGCTGCCTAACCAGACGGAGTGCCTCCCGTGTTCGACTTCATTACCGAATTCATGCAGAGCGGTGGCTATCTCGCCGTGTTTGCGCTGATGGCGCTGGAAAACATCTTCCCGCCAATTCCGTCCGAACTGATCATGCCGTTCGCCGGCTTCGTTGCCGCCCGTGGCGACCTGAGCGTGTTTGGCGTGCTGATTGCCGGCACTGCCGGCTCGGTAGCCGGCGCCTTGCCCTGGTATTACGCCGGCAAGGTCTATGGCAAGGAACGCCTGGAGAAATTTGCCGACAAGCATGCACGCTGGCTGACCGTCACCCACGGCGACATCGAGCATGCGATGGAGTCTTTCGAAAAACATGGCCGCAAGGTCGTGCTGTTCGGACGCCTGATCCCGGCCATCCGCACCCTGATCTCGGTCCCGGCCGGCCTGGCCGGCATGCCGATGGGGCAGTTCCTGCTGTACTCGACGGTGGGTTCGCTGGTCTGGACCGGCATCCTGACCGGCGCCGGCTATATGCTGGAAAGCCAGTACGAGCGCGTGGCCGAGTACGTCGATCCGGTATCGAAGGCGGTCCTGATCGGCCTGCTGGGCTGGTACCTGTACCGGGTGGCGACCTTCAAGAAGCGCGCCAAGGCCCAGTAATTCTCAAGCGGCGGCGCCGCTCTCGCGCCACCATACCTGGTTGCGGCCGCCCTGCTTGGCGCGGTACAGCTGGGCGTCTGCCACCTCGAACAGCTCGGCTTGCTGCTCGTCGCTGTCAGGATCGAGCGTGGCGCCACCGATACTCACGGTCACCAGCGGCGCCGCACTCGACGCCTCATGGGGGATATTCAGCGCGGTCACCGCTTCGCGCACCGCTTCTGCGATCCGGCGCGCGTCGAGGGCGTCGGTTTCCGGCATCAGGAGCAGCAATTCCTCGCCGCCGTAGCGCGCCGCCAAATCTCCTGGACGGCGCATGGCGGCGCCGGCTACCCGCGCTACCGAACGCAGGGCGCGGTCGCCGGCTGGATGGCCATAGCGGTCGTTGAACTGCTTGAAGGCGTCGATGTCGAGCAGGGCCAGCGACAGCGGCCGCCCCGAGCGCCGCGCGCGCTGCCATTCCAGGCTGTACATCTCGTCGAAGCGGCGGCGATTGGCCAGTTCGGTCAGGCCGTCGATGTTCGCCAGCCGTTCCAGCATGCGGCGCTGGCGCACCACCTGCAGGTGCAGCGCCACGCGCGCCATCACCACGGTCTGGTTGAAGGGCTTGACGATGTAGTCCGAGGCGCCCATCTTGAGGCCGTTGGCCTCGTCCTCGGGGCGGTCCAGGCCCGAGATGAAGATCACCGAGATGTGGGCCGTCTGCGGGTCGGCGCGCAGCCGGCGCAGCACCTCGTAGCCGTCCATGTCGGGCATCATCACGTCGAGCAGGATCAGGTCGGGCAGGTGGCGCGTGGCGCGCTCCAGCGTCTGGGCGCCGTTACGGGCCAGCAGCACCGTGTATTCGGGCTTGAGCAGTTCGCCCAGCACTTCGCGGTTGATGGCGTCGTCGTCCGCCACCAGGACCTTCTGGTTGTCCACTACATTCATCGGCTGCTTTCGAGGCTGTGACTGAGGTCGAGCTGCGCCGAAAGTAGGGACAGCGGCGCCAGCGCGGCAGCATACTCGATATCGGCAACCGCGCGCCGCACGCCATCGAGCGCGTCGTCATACAGGACCGGGTCGATGCTGGCCGCGAGCAGCGCTTCGAGCTGGGCCAGCGCGTCTTCGGCGCGTGCATCGTCGCTGCGCAGGTAGAGCTCGAGGCGCGCGATGACGGCCGCCAGCGCTCCGGGATCGCTCGGCTTGGGGAGCGTCGCGGCGGCCAGCTGGGCCAGGCCCGCCAGCACCGATTCGGCGGCCGCCACCAGCGCCGGCACCTGGATGCCGACCCGGTCCAGCTGGCCGGTGCGCAGATCGTGTTCGAGCCGGCTGGCGGCGCCGGCCAGCTCGAAGGCGCCGACGTAGGCGGCGCTCGACTTCAGGTTGTGCGCCAGGCCCTGCAGGCGCGGATGGTCGCCCGCCGCCAGCGCGTCGCGCAGGATGCGCGGCGAGCCTGCGTATTCGCGCACGAAGCTGCCGGCGCGCTTTTCCAGGCGGTTGCGCTGGCCGTCGACCTTGTCGAGGGCCAGGCGCCAGTCGATGCCGGGCACCGCCGGCAGCGCCGCCGCCGTGGGGTCCGGGGCCGCGGCGGGGGCTGGCGCGTGGACACCCTGGACCGCCTGTGGCGCCGGGCGTCCTTCCAGACGCGCCGGGTCGATCCACTTGAGCAGGGTGCAGAACAGCAGGTCGGGGTCGATCGGCTTGGTCACATGGTCGTTCATGCCGGCCAGGCGGCTCAGTGCGCGGTCGCTGGCCAGCGCATGCGCGGTCATGGCCACGATCGGCAGCTCGCGCAGGCGCGCATCCTGGCGGATCTCGCGCGTCGCCGCAAGGCCGTCCATCTCGGGCATCTGGATGTCCATCAGCACCAGGTCGTAGTCGCCGGCGCGCGCCATGCGCACCGCTTCCAGGCCATTGAAGGCGACATCGACCTGCATGCGGGCGGCGGCCATGAATTCGAGCGCCACCTCGCGGTTGTTGGCATTGTCCTCGGCGAGCAGGATGCGCGCGCCGTCCAGGCGCGGCAGGTCGGCCATGGCCGGCAAATATTTTTCCATAGATTCGAAGGGACCAAGCTGCGGGTGCAGTGCTTGCAGCAGGCTGTGATAGAGCAGGGCGGGACCGACCGGCTTGTGCAGGAAGGCGTCGACCGGCAGTTCGCCTTCTTCTTCCATCACGGTCTCGCGGGTGCAGGCCGAGATCATCAGGATCGCGGGCGGTGGGCTGTCGTGCCCGTGTTCTTGCGCGCAGCGGCGGATGCGGCGGATCGTCTCCATCCCGTCCAGGCCCGGCATCAGGTAGTCCATCAGCACGACCTGGTAGGGCTGGCCGGCGGCGTCGGCGCGGTCCAGCAACGCCAGGCAATCCTCGCCCGAGGCCGCGGTGTCGGCGCGCATGCCCAGGCCGGCCAGCATCTCGGACAGCGCAGTGCGGGCGGTAGCGCTGTCGTCCACCACCAGCGCGCGCACGTCGTGCAGCAGGGCCTGGCGCACGGCGCCGGACGCCGCCTGGCCGTCGGCGATCCCGAGCGGCACATCGAAGGTGAAGCAGCTGCCCTTGCGCGGCGTGCTGCGCACCGCAATGCCGCCGCCCATGAGCTCCACCAGCTGGCGCGAGATCGACAGGCCAAGGCCGGTGCCGCCGTACTTGCGGGTGGTGGAGCTGTCGGCCTGGCTGAAGGACTGGAACAGGCGCCCGATCGCTTCCTCGGTCATGCCGATGCCGGTGTCGCTGACCGAGAACGCCAGCGTCACGCGGCCGGCCACGGTCTTGACCGCCTCGACTGCCACGACGATCTCGCCATGCTCGGTGAACTTGACGGCGTTGCCGGTCAGGTTGATCAGCACCTGGCCCAGGCGCAGCGGGTCGCCGACCAGGCGCGTGGGCACGCCGGGCCCGATCCGGAACACCAGCTCGAGGCCCTTGGCCTCGGCCTTCACCGCGGTCAGGCTGGACAGGTGCTCGAGCAGCTCGTCGAGGTCGAACGGCACCTCCTCGAGGTCCAGCTTGCCGGCTTCGATGCGCGAGAAATCGAGGATGTCGTTGATGATGCCCATCAGGTGCTCGCTCGCGCCGAGGATCTTGCCCAGGTAGCTGCGCAGGGCCGGCGCCGGCTCGCTCATCAGGGCCAGCCGGCTCATGCCGATGATGGCGTTCATCGGGGTGCGGATCTCGTGGCTCATATTGGCCAGGAACTCGGACTTCATGCGGGTGCTGGCCTCGGCGCGCAGCATCGCCGCCTGGATCGCCTTGGTGCGCATGCCCAGGATGCGCATGAAGACCAGCATGTCGAAGGTGCTGCCGAATACCAGCGCGTGCATGGTCCAGAAGTTGGCCGGCAGCCTGCCGTTGATCAGCTGGGCGGTGACCAGCGCGCAGGCGAAGGCGCCGGCCCAGCCGATCAGGAAATAGGTGCCGACCATGTCGCCGTTTCGTGCGCGGCGGAAGGCGCCGGGCAGGCCGAGCAGCATCGGCATGATGCCGAGCGTGCCAACGATCATGACCAGGTAGCGGTGGCTGATCAGGCCCAGGCCGAAGCCCAGCGCCGTCACCACGCACAGCGTGGCGAGCGTCTTCATCAGGAGGCTGAAGATGCGGTCGCGCCCGGGGCGGGCCAGCGACTGCTCGACGAACAGGTAGGCGCCGCACGAGGCCATGATGGAGGCGAGGCCGGCCCCGTGTTCGAGCAGCCAGGCGTTGCCGGGCCAGACATACTGGCCGGCGATGCCGAACCAGGCGGCCGAATACACGGTCACCCCGGCCGCCAGCAGCGCATATTTGCCGAACAAGTGGTCGCGCAGCGAGATCCACTGCCCGATCGCATACAGGAACAGGGTGATGCGCAGCCCCAGCAGCAGTCCCTGCAGGATCTGCTCGCCCAGCGCATTGGGCAGCACGGCGTGCGGCTGCATGAAGGTGATCGGCAAAATCTTGGGACCGACCGAGCGCACCCGCAGCAAGACCGTGTAGTCGGTGCCGGGCGTCAGGCGCAGCAGGGCGCCGGGGACGCGGCCGGCCAGGGATTCGCCGGATGGCGCCTGCATGCGGCCGAGGCTGGCGATCTTCTCCAGGCCCTCGGGCCGCGCCAGGTACACGTCCAGTTCGTCGAGCAGCGCATAGTCGACCTGCAGCACCCAGCCATTGGTGGCGTCCTTCGGCACCGTCACCGGGATGCGCAGCCAGGTGGTCCCGGGCAGCATGCCCAGGCTGGCGTAGGCGGTGCGCGGCTGCTCGAAGCGCTCCGGCGCGGCCAGCGCGGCCGCCGCGTCCAGGCGGCTGTCCGGGTCGTGCAGGACGGTCACGGCCGGCCAGGCCTCGATCACCTGGGCATCGCGCGCCAGCTGCAGCGGCGCCGCCTGCGCCGGCAGCGCCCACAGGACCAGGAGGACGAGTGCCATCGCCAGGCGCAGCAAGGCGCCAGGGACCGGGACCGGGACGGACGGGGCAGATGGCGTGGGCGTCATGAGTTTTTCGATAGAGGCGGCAGGCGAACCGCCCGGCAGTCTAGCAGGAAGGACCAGCCGTGGACAGTGCCAGTGCAACCTCGGGCCGGAACGGAGCCCGCCGCGGTAGCGCGGCGCAGTACCGCGCGTGCTGGCGGGGGCGCCGGGGCGACTCAGGCGCTGCCTTCGGTCTGGGGCGCGAGCTGCTGCGCCAGCCGCGCCAGCGGCGCCAGTGCGGCCTCGTACTCGACCTCGTCGATCGCGCGCCGCAGCGCTTCCAGGTCCTGGCCGTAAGGGCCGCCCGCCAGCAGCGCCTCGAGCTGGTCCAGCGCGTCCTCGGCGCGCGCATCGTCGGCCTGCAGCCACGCTTCCAGGCGCGCAAGCACCTCGGCCAGCACCTGCGGATCGGCCGGCGCTGGCCGGCCCGCCGCCGCCACCTGGGCCAGGCCGGCCAGCACCCGCTCGGCGGCCGCGACCAGCGTCGGCACCTGGACCCCGATCCGTTCATGCAGCCCGGCGCGCAGGTCCTGGTCGAGGCGGCCGGCGACGGCGGACAGCTCGAAGGCGCCGACATAGGCGGCGCTCGCCTTGAGGTTGTGGGCCAGCGACTGCATGCGCGCATGATCGCCGCCGTCCAGGGCCTCGCGCAGGATGTCCGGCGCGTTGCCGTACTCGCGCACGAAACTGCCGGCGCGCTTCTCGAGCCGGCTGCGCTGGCCGTCGACGTTGTCCAGGGCCAGGCGCCAGTCGATCCCCGGTACGGCTGGCAGGGCGCGCGCGGCAGACGTTGGCGCCGCCGTCCCGGCTTCGGCTTCAGTATCCCGCCGCGCGGCCTGCGGGATGGGCCGGCCGCGCAGGCGCGCCGGATCGATCCATTTGAGCAGGGTGCAGAACAGCAGGTCCGGGTCGATCGGCTTGGTCACATGGTCGTTCATGCCGGCCAGGCGGCTTTGCGCGCGGTCGCTGGCCATGGCGTGGGCCGTCATGGCCACGATCGGCAGCTCGCGCAGGCGCGGATCGAGGCGGATCGCGCGGGTGGCGGCGTGGCCGTCCATCTCCGGCATCTGGATATCCATCAGCACCAGGTCGTAGTCGCCTTCGCGCGCCATGCGCAGCGCCTCGGCGCCATTGAAGGCGACGTCGACCTGCATGCGCGCGGCCGCCATGAAGTCGAGCGCGACCTCGCGGTTGTTGGCGTTGTCCTCGGCCAGCAGGATTCGCGCGCCGTCCAGGCGCGGCAGGTCGGCCATGATGCCCGCCGGCGTCTGGTCGGCGCGGCCGGCACCTTCGCCGCCGCTGCCCTGGGCCGGTGCGGCGTGCGGGTGCAGCACCTGCAGCATGCTGTGGTACAGCAGCGCGGGGCCGACCGGCTTGTTCAGGAAGGCGTCGACCGGCAGTTCCCCGGCCGTTTCCAGCACCGCGTCGCGGCCGACGGCCGACACCATCAGGATCGCCGGCGGCGTGGCCCCGGCCACGTAGGCCGGGATCCGGCGGATGGTGGCGATGCCGTCCAGGTGCGGCATCAGGTAATCCATCAGCACGATCTGGTAGGGACGGCCTTCGTCCTGGGCCACGGCCAGCATGCGCAGGCATTCCTCGCCCGAGGCGGCGCTGTCGGCCTGCGCGCCGAAGGTGGCCAGCATCTCGGACAGCGCGGCGCGCGCGCTGGCGCTGTCATCGACCACCAGCGCGCGCAGGTCGGTCAGGATCGCCGGGCGCAGCGCGCCGGCGCCGGCCTGGCCGTCGTCAACCCCGAGCGGCACGGTGAAGGTAAAGCTGCTGCCGGCGCCGGGCGTGCTCTGGACCGAGATCCGGCCACCCATCAGCTCGACCAGCTGGCGCGAGATCGACAGGCCCAGGCCGGTGCCGCCGTACTGGCGGGTGGTCGAGCTGTCGGCCTGGGTGAAGGAGTCGAACAGGTATTCGAGCTGGCCGGCCGTCATGCCGATGCCGGTGTCGCTGACCGAGAACGCGAGCATGACGCGGCCGTCCCCGGCTTCGTTCGGCCTGGCCTCGACCGCCACCACGATCTCGCCGCGCTCGGTGAACTTGACCGCGTTGCCGGTCAGGTTGATCAGCACCTGGCCCAGGCGCAGCGGATCGCCCACCAGCCGCTGCGGCACGCCGGGCCCGACCCGGAACACCAGCTCGATGCCCTTGGCGTCGGTTTTCACGCCAGCCAGGTTCGACAGCTGCTCGAGCATCTCGTCGAGCGCGAACGGCACCGCCTCCACCGACATCTTGCCGGCCACGATCTTCGAGTGGTCGAGAATGTCGTTGATGATGCCCAGCAGGTGTTCGCCCGCGCCCAGGATCTTGGACACGTAGTTGCGCAGCTTGGGATTCGGATCGGCCATCAGGGCCAGCCGGCTCATGCCGATGATGGCGTTCATCGGGGTACGGATCTCATGGCTCATATTGGCCAGGAACTCGGACTTCATGCGTGCCTCGGTCTCGGCGCGCTGCATCGCTTCGCGCAGCGCCTTGGCGCGCAGGCTCAGGATACGCATGAAGATCAGCATGTCGAAGGTGATCCCCAGCTGCAGCGAGTGGGCGGTCCAGAAATTGACCGGCACCTCGCCGGCGGCGAGCAGGGTTTGTGTGATGGTCCCACCATAGCTGGCCACCCAGCTGATGAGGAAGTAGGTGCCGATCGCGTCGCGTTCGCGCATGCGCCGGAAGGCCGCCGGCACGCCGAGCAGCATCGGCACCGCGCCCACGGTGGCGGTCAGGACGATCATCGGCAGGTGCGTGATCCAGTCGAAGGCCCAGAGCACGGCGGACAAGGCGCAGATCGCCGCGCCGCTGCGCATGATGATCCGGAATTTGCGGTCGCGCCCGGGACGCGCCATGATCTGCTCGACGAACAGGTAGGCCCCGACCGAGCCGATCATCGACGAGATCCCCATCATGTGCTCGCTCAGCCACAGGTGGTCGCGCCACAGGAACTGCTCGGCGGTGCCGTACCAGATCGTCAGGTAGACGGTCAGGCCGCCGATGAACAGCGCGTACTTGAAGAACAGCGCATCGCGCAGCGTCACCCACTGGCCTAGGCTGTACAGCACCAGGCAAGCGGCGATACCGAACAGCAGGCCTTGCAGCATCTGCTCGGCGAGCGAGGCGCGGTGGAAGGCGTCTTCATGGAAGAAGGTCACCGGCAGCACCTTCGGACCGCGCGACTCGACCCGCACCAGCAGCGTGTAATCCTGGCCCGGCGTGAGCTTGAGAGCGACCGCCGGCACCCGGCCCTTGAGCGCACCAATCATGTCCTGGCGCCGCCCGGCGGCGGCCAGCTTGCGCAGTTCGCCGCCGTCGACCAGGTAGACGTCGAGGTATTCGAGCAGGGCGACGTCGAACTGGACCACCCAGTGCGCCGGGGCGTCGGACGCGAGCCGGAACGGGATGCGGATCCAGCTTGGCGCCGGGTTCAGGCCCAGGGTCGCATAGGCCTTGTCGGGAGCGCTGAAGCGCTCCGGCGCCGCCAGGACGGCGGCCGCCTCCAGCGTCTTGCTGGCGTCGCGCAGCAGGGTGGCTGCCGGCCAGCCTTCGACTGCCGGCGTGTCGGCTGCCAGGATCACCGGAGCGGCGCCGGCGGCGCCGGCGGCGCCGGTGGACAACAGGAGGCAGAGCGCCAGGCCAATGATGAATGACAGGGCGCGCATGCTCAAGCCGCCCGTTTGTGCGTGTCGGCGTCAGCGCCGGCGGCGGTCGCGGCGGCGTGCCCGGCCAGCTTCGCCTCGATCCGGTTCAGCCAGCGCGGCGCGCGCGGGTCGTGGCGCCATTGACCGAGCGCCTCGCGCACCTGGCCCAGCAGCGCGTCGGGCAGGCGCAGGGGCCGGGTTTGATCCATCAGGAAGCGCGTCACCAGGCGGTAGCCGAAGGCGCGCGTGAGCATGCGGCTGATCGAAAAGCCCGGCGCCACCAGGCGCACCACCGCGTCGATGGCGCGCACCAAGGCCAGGCCGCCCGAGAATACGAGCCGCGACAACAGCGGCTGGCGCTTGTTCAACCCCAGGTCGGCGCTGGCGTCGCGCCCGCACAGGTGGCGCGTGAGCAGGGTCGGGATGGGCTTGAAGACGCGCAGCGGGATCTCGTCTTCCATGGCCCCCATCAGGGCCGCCGCCAGCGCCGGGCGCGGATCGGGCTTGCGCACAAACTCCCGTCCGCGCGCCTGGATCTCGGCGAAGGCCTGCTGCGCCTGTTCCATCGTTTCGGGCATCAATGCACGCTCGATGCCGAGCATGTGACCGAGCACGTTCCAGGCATGCAGGTAGTCTTCTTCGTCCTGGCGCTCCAGGTCCAGGCCCAGCTTGCGCAGGCTGCGCAGGAACACATAGTGGAAGGTCAGCAGCGTATAGGCCAGCTCTTCCTGGTTGCAGGGCAGGCCGTTGCGCGCGCTATCCCAGCCATGGGCATACAGCGTGTGATAGATGCCGCCGCCGGCCGGCAGCAGCGGACGCACCGGACCCGCGCCGAGCGAGTCTTCGGGCGAGCCGCGCAGGATCAGGTGGCGGATGGTGGCGTGGATCAGCCTGACCTTCAGCGCCTGCGCGACGCCGGCGCCCGCGCCTGTCGTCAACCCGCCGGCGAGCATGACCGGGAAGATCATGGCGGCGGTGGAGCGCACCCGGTAGTCGGTGTGGGCCTCGAGCTGGCCGGCTGCGTGCAGCACGGCCGACAGGTCGGGCAGCACATAGCATTCGGGCAGGCTGGCGCAGAACAGCAGGGTGCACGACAGCATGCTCATGTCCATGAACAGGGCCTCGGCGCGCGCGATGCGCTCCGGCTCGGCCCACGCGGGCAGGGCCAGGCAGCCGGCCAGGTAGTCCTTCAGGGCCGCCGCGGCGCGCGGATCGAGGCCGGGCCCCGCCTGCCACTCTGCCAGGCCGCCATTGCTGTCCCAGCGCGCCAGTTCGCGGTTGACCGCGGCGATGCGATCGGCCAGCTGCTGCGGGCCTTCGGCCCCGGCCAGCATGCCCGCGACCGCCAGATCGGCGGGCGGATCGGCCCGCATGGACGGGAAGGGCAGGTCAAGTGCATCGCGGTGCATACGGTCTCCTGGTGCGGCGTTAGGGGCGCTTCGATCGGGCTCCGGATCAGAAGCGCAGGTCGAGGCGCACATCGGCGGTGCGCGGCGCCGTCGGCGTGGCCATGCCGAAGCTGTCGATCAGCGACGGCCGCACCGAGTTTTCCAGGTTGCGCACGCGCGCCAGCAGGCTCCAGTTGCCCGCCAGCGGTTGGTAGCGCAGGCTGGCGTCGGTCGTGGTGTGCGCCGGGATGCGGTACTCCAGCAGATTGCTCGGAATCGTGATCGCGTAATCGGCGCTGCGGCGCGAGAACACGCCGGCGTGCAGCTGCCCGTCCAGCACCTGGAAGCGGTGCTCGTAGCCCAGGGTATAGACGTGGCTCGGCGCGCGGTCCAGCTTGCGGCCGGCCCAGGACACGCCGACGTTCGGGCGATAGACCGCGTAATGGGCGTCGAGGAAGGTGGCGCCGTAGCGCAGGCGGCCGTTGGCGCCGACCCGCAGCTCGCCGTCCAGCTCCAGGCCGCGCGAGCGCGCCTGGCCGGCATTGCCGGTCAAGAGGCGCGGCGCGCCCGAGACGATTGCATTGCTGCTCAGCTGCAGGTTGGTGTAGTCGTAGTAAAAGGCGGCAGCGTTGAAGCTCAGGCGCCCGCCCAGGAGGCGCGACTTGAGGCCGGCCTCCCAGGCGCGCAGTTCCTCGGGCTGGTAGTACAGGTAGTTCTGCTCGACCGCGGCGGCGGCCGGGCAGTCGATGCCGCCCACGCCGGCCCCGGCGACGCAGCCGTCGTTGAAGCCGCCGGCCTTGTAGCCGGTTGCCAGGCTGCCGTACAGCAGCGTGCCCGGCACGAGGTCGTACTCGACGCCAAGGCGCCAGGTGGTGCGCGCCGTCGACAGCTCGGCGGCGTTCGGCAGGCGGCGGTCGGTGGCGGGGTTGAACACCGGTCCCTGCTGGAAGTCGGTGGAGCCGACGCGGTCCTTGTCGTCCTCGGTGCGGCGCGCGCCGGCCGTCAGGCGCAGATTGTCCAGCACACGCCAGGTGAGCTGGCCGAAGACGGCGCGGCTTTCTGCCTGGGTGTGCAGCGGGAACGAGTAGTAAGGCGGCAGGCCGACCGGCTGCAGGCCCTGGAAGGCGTACGAGGTGTTCGAGTCTTCGCTGAAGTAATACAGGCCGGCCTGGGCGCTGAGCGGACCGCTGCCATTGGTGGCGACGCGCAGCTCGTGAGAATCCTGCTCGTTGTGGCCGTCGTAGCTGTTGACCACGCCGAGGGCGAGGGTCGGGGCCACCCGGTAAAAGTAGTTCTGCTGGATTTCCTGGTCCAGCTTGCGGTGCGAGGCCAGGTAATACACGGTCGCCGGACCCAGGTTCCAGCTCAGGTCGGCCGACAGGCCGCGCGCGCGGCGATCGTGCCAGCCCTGCACCGGGGTCATGTTCGGCGGGCGGAAGCTATTGGTCAGGCGCTCATCGGTGGTGCTGTCGCGCCACACCGGCTTGCCGGCGGCGACGCCACTGAAGAAGTTGGTGTCGGGGACGATGCGGTCGTTATTGCCCTCGGTCTCGCCGTGGTCGTAGCGCACCACCAGGGTGGCGTCGCGGTTCACCTTGAGCTTCGCGCTCAGGCGCGCATCGCGTTCGTCGCGATCCATGCCGGGACGATGGGGCGTGCCCTGGCCGTTCTTCAGGAAGGGATCCTGGCGCAGCTGGCTGACGGCGGCGCGCAGCGACAGCGCGTCGTTGACGGGGACGTTGATCACGCCGTCGATCTTGCGCCGGCCATAGGTGCCGGCTTCCAGGCCAAGCGCGCCTTCGAGGCGATCGGTCGGGGCGTTCGAGATCACGTTGACCAGGCCGGCGGTGGTATTGCGGCCGTACAGCGTGCCCTGCGGGCCGCGCAGCACTTCGATGCGGTCGACGTCGAGCAGGTTGGCGCTCTGGCCGGCAGGACGCGCGATATAGACGCCGTCGAGCATGAAGGCGGCCGACGGGTCGCCCTTGTCGGTGGTGTCGTTATTGCTGATGCCGCGGATCGTCACGCGCAGGCCCGAGAAGGCCTGGTCGATGTGCACGTTCGGCAGGCGCGGTCCGATGTCGGCCGGGCTGATGGCGCCCAGGTCGCGCAGCTGTTCGCCGCTGATGACGCTGACCGCGACCGGAGTACGCGACGCCAGGGAAGCGGTGCGCTGGGCGGTAACCACGACTTCCGGCACGGCCGTGTCGCTGTCCTGGGGTTGCTGGGCGGGAGGAAGCTGCTGGGCGTGGGCGATGCTGCAAACGATGCCGGATACTGCCGCGACCAGCAGCTTCTGGGCTGGGCGGAACTGCTGTGCTTTCATGTATACAACTCCTGTCTGGACCGATACTCACCCGTCCTGGGTAAGGCATCCTCGATTGTTCTTTTTTGGCAATTAGAATTGCGCTGGAGGATGCAAAGTCTGCCAGTCTAGCAGGACATGACTACAGGCAATAGTCTCAGAGGGAGTTATTGAACAAAATACGACGTGAATGCAACGCCCGGGCGCTTCCAGACTCTGGTCGAAAAACCAATGGAACGCGCCGGAGCGTCTTGCGCGGCCATCATGGCGGCGGCCGGCCCCGGCAGCGCCGCGGGCGGCCGCTATCCACGCTTTACGCCGCCAGGACCGGACGTGCGGCAGGCCCAGCGCGGCGTGCATGGGTCGCCGCGGCGCCGGTTTGCTCCAGGCGGAAGGTGCCGACCACGGCGGACAGCTGCGCCGCCTGGTCGCGCATCGCATCGGCGGCGGCTGCCGCTTCTTCGACCAGGGCTGCGTTCTGCTGGGTCACGCGGTCCATCTCGACGATGGCGGTATTGACCTGCTCGATGCCGGCGCTCTGCTCTTCGCTGGCGGCGGCGATCTCGCCCATGATCACCGTGACCTGGTCGATGCTCTGCACGATCTGCTCCATGGTGGCGCCGGCGCGCGCTACCTGCTGGGTGCCTTGCTGGACCTGGCCGACCGAATCGTCGATCAGGCTCTTGATTTCCTTGGCCGCCGCCGCCGAGCGGTGGGCCAGGGTGCGCACCTCGCCGGCGACGACCGCGAAGCCGCGGCCCTGTTCGCCGGCCCTGGCTGCTTCGACCGCCGCGTTCAGGGCCAGGATATTGGTCTGGAAGGCGATGCCGTCGATGACACCGATGATGTCGACGATGCGTTGCGACGCGGCGTCGATGCGGCCCATGGTGCCGACGACGTCGGCGACCATGCGGCCGCCTTCGCCGGCAACGCTGGCGGCGGTGGCGGCCAGGCCGTTGGCGCGGCGGGCATGCTCGGTGTTCTGGCGCACGGTCGAGGTGAGTTCTTCCATCGAGGCCGCGGTTTCCTCCAGCGAGCCGGCCTGCTGTTCGGTGCGGCTCGACAGGTCCTGGTTGCCGCTCGCGATCTCGCCCGAGGCGGTGGCGATGGTGGAGGTGCCGTCGCGCACCTGGCCGACGATGGACGACAGGCTGCCGTTCATGCGCTGCAGCGCCGACATCAGCTGGCCGACTTCATCGCCGCGCTCGAGCACCTGGCGGCTGAACCGGCTGGTCAGGTCGCCGCCGGCCACACGCTCGGCCACGTCGACTGCCTGGCGCAGCGGCGCCGTGATCGAGCGGCTGATGAACCAGGCGCACGCCGCGCCCAGCAGCAGGGCCGCGCCGCCCAGCGTGAACAGGATGACGCGGGTGCTGGCATAGGATGCCAGGATCGACTGGGCTACGGCGTCGGTGGCGTTGATCTGCATGGTGGCGAACTTGTCGACCGTGGCCAGGTAGGACACGGTGCGCGGGCCCAGCCGATTGCGGTGGATCTCCCCGAGCTGGGCTGTGTTGCCTTCGCGCTTGGCCTGGAACAGCGCGTCGCGTGCGGCCATATAGGCCAGACGCTCCTCCTTGACGAGCTTGAACTGGTCGAGCACGGCGGCGTTGCGCAGCGACTCCTCGATGTCCTTCTGCAGCACATTGGAACGGCTGGTGATCGCCTGGCGGCGCGGGCCGATCACGTCGAGGATGCCGCTGTCGACGGCGTAATAGACGGTCTCGTTGATGGCGCTGTTGATTTCGATGTTGCGGCGCCACTCGGCGACGTTGCGCTGGTTCTTGATGCTGGTATTGACCAGGCGGTGGGTCAAGTCCGCCGCTGACTGCATGCGCATCAGGGCGGTCGTGCTCAGGGCGAGCAGGAGAATGAGGACAATGGCAAAGCCGATGCCCAGGCGGGCGCCGATAGTGAGTTTTTTCACGAGGGTGGTTTCCAGGCTGCAGGGAGACCGCGGGCGCGGTCGGACCAGACCGGCGCCATGCATGTGCTCCCGCGGGGAAGGCTGCACACGGCGCCGGATCGAAGACCCCAAGTATAACCCGCAAAACCGGTAATTGGATTGCTGTGCGGCAAATCTGCAACATCGGGGATATCCGATGTTGCATTTGAAGCTTCAGGTTCAGGCCGGCAGCGCGGCCCGCAACTGCCGCTGCTGCGGCGCGTTCCTGGCAGCCTCGCCGTGCCCGAGGCGGAAGGTGCCGACCACGGCGGACAGTTGCCCGGCCTGCTCGCGCATCGCGGCGGCCGCCGCCGCAGCCTCTTCGACCAGGGCTGCGTTCTGCTGGGTCACGCGGTCCATCTCGACGATGGCGGTATTGACCTGCTCGATACCCGCGCTCTGCTCTTCGCTGGCGGCCGCAATTTCGCCCATGATGACGGTGACCTGGCGGATGCCGTCCACGATCTGCCCCATGGTGGCGCCGGCGCGCGCCACTTGCTGCGTGCCTTGCTGGACCTGGCCAACCGAATCGTCGATCAGGCCCTTGATCTCCTTGGCCGCGGTCGCCGAGCGCTGGGCCAGGGTGCGCACCTCGCTGGCAACGACCGCGAAACCGCGCCCCTGTTCGCCCGCGCGAGCCGCTTCAACCGCCGCGTTCAGCGCCAGGATATTGGTCTGGAAGGCGATGCCGTCGATGACGCCGATGATGTCGACAATGCGCTGCGACGACGCGTCGATGCGGCCCATGGTGCCGACCACTTCGTCGACCATCCTGCCGCCGTCGCCTGCAACGCTGGCGGCGCTGGCCGCCAGCGCATTGGCGCGGCGCGCGTGCTCGGTGTTCTGGCGCACAGTGGAAGTGAGTTCTTCCATCGAGGCCGCGGTTTCTTCCAGCGAGCTGGCCTGCTGCTCGGTACGGCTCGACAGGTCCTGGTTGCCGCTGGCGATCTCGCCGGACGCCTGCGCGATCGACGCACTGCCGTCACGCACCTGGCCGACGATGGAGGCCAGGTTGCTGTTCATGCGCCCCAGCGCCTCCATCAGTTGCGCCACTTCGTCGCGGCCATGCGCCTCGACCCGGCTGCCCAGGTCGCCGTCCGCCACGCGTTCGGCCACCTCGACCGCCTGGCGCAACGGCGCCGTGATCGAGCGGGTGATGAACCAGGCAAAGCCGGCGCCGAGGACGACGGCGGCCACGGCCAGCACCAGCAGGATGATGCGGGTTTCGGCATACGACGTCAGGATGGTGGTGCCGACGCCGGCGGTGGCGGCGCTCTGGCGCTTGGCGAATTCTTCCAGCGCGGCCTCGAAGGCGCGCGCGCGCGGCACGAACTGGATGCTGTAGGCCTGCTCCAGGCGGGCCGGGTCGCCTGCCAGCTTGGCCTCGAGCACGGCTTCGCGCGCGCCATCGTAGGCGCCGCGCAGTTCCTTGGCGCGGTCCAGGAATACACGCACCTTCTGGTTGAGCAGGTTGGCGTCGACGTCGGCCTGCAGCGCCTCGGCCTGGCGGATGGTCGCGCGCAGGCGCGGCGTCATCTGCGCCACCACGCCGGCGTCGCCGGCATGGTAGACGGCGTCGATCATGGCGTCGCTGACTTCGACCGCCTTGCGCCACTCGGACACCGTGTTCTGGTTCTTGGAACTGGTGTTCACCAGGCGGTAAGTCAGGTCGCCGGCGGTCTGCATGCGGGTGAGGGCGGTGGTTGCCATGATCAATAGCAGGGCAAGGACGATGGCAAAGGCGAGCCCCAGGCGGGCGCCTATCTTCAGATTCTTCACTGGATGGTTCTCTTTAGGTTGGCGGCGAGACCGCCTTGCCGCTCGCGTAAGGCGAGACAGAGGCGGGGCCGGTGCATTATTAGCGTTAATGATGATGCGCAGACCGATAGTGTATCGCAATAATAGAAACCATGTTGCCATGCAGCAAAACAGCGTATTAGATAGGCATGTCTCCGACTGCGCGCTGAGTCCTACAAGGAGCAAGGTCGGCGGCCTATTGGCGCGTGCCATGGACTGGCTAAGATGGAGTTACATCATCAGCAATGAGGAGATCCCCATGTCGACACAGGACGAAAGCAAGAATGTAAAAGGACGCAGCTGGGACCAGGTCACCGGCGGCACCACCAGCGCGGCGACCATGGGCGCCGGCGCTACCGGTGAGGTCGGCGCCAGCGCCGAGCGCAAGGACCCGGCGCAGCGTCAGGGCGATGGCGCAATGCAGCAAGGTGGGCAGGGCAGCCAGGCCGGCCGCACCGATGACTTGCTGGCCGGCGGCGCGAACGACGAGCAGTCCGACCAGGGTTTCCAGGGGAGTGGCAACCGCCAGTCGGGTGATGGTGCGGGGCGCCAGGGTGACGCCGGTGCAGCCGAAACGGACGACGAGCAATACGACCAGGGTACGGCGCGGCGCCAGCCTTAGGCCAGTAATTCGCCCCTTGGCCAGGGGCGCACTTACCGACTTTCGTCACTTTTTGATAACTGATGGCAAGTTTGTGTCAAAATGTGGCGATGAACCAAGAGCTTTCCAATACGCCCGCGCTCACGCGCTCGTACCGCGGACAGTCGCAGGAGCAGCGCCGCGCCGAGCGCCGCAGCCGCCTGATGGCGGGCGCCATCGCCGTCTACGGCGAGCGCGGCTACCACCAGGCGACGGTGAAGGCGGTCTGCGAGTCGGCCGGCCTCACCGAACGTTATTTCTACGAATCCTTCGCCAACAGCGAGGCGCTGCTGATCGATTCCTACAATGCGGTCACCTATAGCGTGCTGGGCGAGATCCTGCGCGCCGGCGAGGCGGCCGGGCGCGGCCAGGTGGCGCGGGCGCGCGCAATGCTCCACGCTTACTTTGCCGCCCTGCAGCGCGAACCGCAGTCGGCGCGCGTGTTCCTGGTGGAGATCCGGGGCGTGAGCCGCGCCGTTGACCAGGCCTTTGACGCGTCGCTGCGCGCCATCGGCCGCGAAGTCGCGCGGGTGCTGGCGTCCGACGCCGCGGACGACGAACTGCTGCAGGCTGGCGTGATTGGCGGTGTGATCCACATTGCCATGCGCTGGATCGAGGATGGCTATCAGCCGCCGATCGAGCGTGCGGTGGAGACGGCGCTGCGCCTGGGCACGGCGCTGGCGACGTCGCCGCGCGCACGAACACGGCGCGCGGCAACGCAGGTGGTGTAAGGAAGAGCGCCGCCCTGGACGGGACGGCGCGTCGGCTCAGATATGCAGGGCGTGGCCGAGCGCGCGCAGCGCCGCTTCCTGCACCGCCTCGCCCAGGGTCGGGTGGGCGTGGATCGTGCGGGCGACGTCTTCCAGCTGGGCGCCCAGCTCGATCGACTGGGTAAAGCCGCCCGCCAGTTCCGACACACCGACACCGACCGCCTGCCAACCGAGGATCAGGTGGTTGTCCTTGCGCGCGACCACGCGCACGAAACCATCGGTCCCCTCGATCGTCATGGCGCGCCCGTTGGCGCTGAACGGGAAGCTGGCCTGGATCGCGTCGATGCCGGCGGCCTGCGCCTCGGCTGGCGACATGCCGGCCACGACGATCTCAGGATCGGTGTAGCACACCGCCGGAATCGCCGCCGGCTGGAACCAGCGGCGCTTGCCGCCGATGATCTCGGCCACCATCTCGCCCTGGGCCATGGCGCGGTGGGCCAGCATCGGCTCACCGGTCAGGTCGCCGATCGCCCACACATTGCGCATCGAGGTGCGGCATTGTTCGTCGACCTTGATCGCGCGGCCCGCCATGTCGAGCATCAGGTTTTCCAGGCCCCAGCCGGTGGTGGCCGGCTTGCGGCCGACGGCCACCAGCACCTTGTCGGCTTCCAGGTAGGCCTCGACGCCGGATGCGTCGCGCACCTTTACACGCTCGCCTTCCATGCCCAATACCGAGGTGGCCAGGCGCAGCTCGACGCCGAGGCGCTCTAGCGACTTGGCCACCGGTTTCACCAGCTCGGCGTCATAGGCGGGCAGGATGCGTTCCGCCGCTTCGACCACCGTCACCTGGCTGCCCAGTTTGCGGTAAGCCGTGCCCAGCTCCAGGCCGATATAGCCGGCGCCGACCACCACCAGGCGGCGCGGCACGCTGTCTTGCGACAGCGCCTCGGTCGACGAGATGACATTGTCGCCAAAGGGCATGAAGGGCAGCTCGACCGCCTGCGAGCCGCTGGCCAGCAGCAGGTGTTCGCAGCGGATGCGCACCGTTTCCTGGCCGTCGGCCTCGACTTCGACGGTTTTGCCGTCCAGGACCCTGGCCCAGCCATGCACCACGCGCACGCCCTGCTTCTTCAGCAGGGCGCCGACGCCGCCGGTGAGGCGCTTGACGATGCCGTCCTTCCAGGCCACGGTGCGCGCCAGGTCGATTTTCGGGCTATCGACCGTGATGCCGAGCGGCGATTCCTGGGACGCGTAGGTCGCGGCCTTGTGGTATTCGTCGGCCGCGTGGATCAGCGCCTTGGACGGGATGCAGCCGATGTTCAGGCAGGTGCCGCCGGGGTTCGCGCCCTCGACCACGATGGCCGGGATGCCCAGCTGGCCGGCGCGGATGCCGGCCACGTAGCCGCCGGGGCCGCCTCCGATAATCAATAAGGTCGTGTTGATCGTCTCCATCGGCTTACTCCACGAACAGGGTTGCGGGGAATTCGAGGTAGCCACGGATCGCCTGCACGAACTGGGCCGCCACCATGCCGTCGATCACGCGGTGGTCGAACGAGGACGACAGGTTCATCATCTTGCGCGCGACCATGGCGCCATCCCTGATCACCGGACGGTCGACAATGCGGTTGACGCCGACGATGGCAACTTCGGGGCGGTTGATCACCGGCGTGGTGACGATGCCGCCCAGCGCGCCGAGGCTGGTGATCGTGATGGTGGAACCGGTCAGTTCATCGCGCGTGGCCTTGCCGGTGCGCGCGGCGTCGGCCAGGCGCGAAATCTCGGCTGCGCTCGACCATGGGTCGCGCGACTCGGCGTGGCGCACCACCGGCACCATCAGGCCGTTGTCGGTCTGGGCCGCGATGCCGATATGGGCCGCGTCGAATGTGGTGAGCAGGTTCTTGTCGTCATCGTAGCGCGCGCTCATCATCGGATAGCTGCGCAGGGCCAGCACCACGGCGCGCATCAGCAGCGGCAGCAGGGTCAGTTTGCCGCGTTCGGCGCCGTAACGGGCGTTGAGCTGGATGCGCAGCGCCTCGAGTTCGGTGACGTCGACTTCTTCGACATAGGTGAAGTGCGGGATGTTGCGCTTGGCTTCCTGCATCTTCTCGGCGATCTTGCGGCGCAGGCCGATCACCTGGGTCGCGTGTTCGCCATGCTGCTCGGCGTAGCGCTCGTCCATGCCGCCATTGGCCGCGCCGCCGCGGTGGCCGGCCACGTGGGCGTCCAGGTCGGCGTGGGTGATGCGGCCCGCCGGGCCGCTGCCGGCCACGTATTGCAGCTCGACGCCCAGGTCCCAGGCGCGCTGGCGCACGGCCGGCGGGGCCAGCGGTTTTTCACCTTCGGCGCGAAGCTGCGGCGCGCCCCTGGACGTTGGCGCCGGGCGCGCGGCTGGCGCCGGCCTGGAGGCTGGGGCCGGGGCAGGGGCGGATGCCTCGTTAGCCGCGACGGCTTCGAGCTGTGGCTCGGCCACTTCTTCGGCCGGCGCGGTGGCGGCGGCCGTCTTGACCGGCTCCTGGCTGGCCCTGGCGCCGCCGGTCTCCTTGAGGTTGCCGGCGCCTGCGACGTCGAGGCGGATCAGTTCCGCGCCCACGGCCAGCGACTGGCCGATGGCGCCGCCCAGGCTCGTGATGGTGCCGGCGACCGGCGACGGAATCTCGACCGTGGCCTTGTCGGTCATGACGTCGGCCAGCACCTGGTCTTCCTTGACGACGTCGCCCGGTTGAACGTGCCAGGCCACGACTTCGACTTCGGCGATGCCCTCGCCGAGGTCTGGCATCTTGATGACGTGAATACCCATTGAATCAACCCTCCATCACGCGTTTCAGGGCCGCGCCGACACGGTCGGGCCCCGGGAAATAAGCCCATTCCTGCGCATGCGGATACGGGGTATCCCAGCCGGCGACGCGGCCGATCGGCGCCTCCAGCTGGTAGAAGCAGTGTTCCTGCACCAGCGCCGCGAGTTCGGCGCCGAAGCCGCTGGTCTGCGTTGCTTCGTGCACGATCACGCAGCGGCCGGTCTTCTTGACCGAATCGACGATGGTGTCGAGGTCGAGCGGCCAGATACTGCGCAGGTCGATCACCTCGGCATCGACGCCGGACTCGCGCGCCGCCGCCTCGGCGACCCAGACCATGGTGCCGTAGGCCAGCACGGTGACGTCGTTGCCGGGGCGGACGATGGCGGCTTTATCCAGGTCGACGGTGTAGTAGCCAGTGGGGACGTCGCCCTTCGGATGGCCGGACCACGGCACGACTGGACGGTCGTGGTGGCCGTCGAACGGGCCGTTGTACAGGCGCTTGGGTTCGAGGAAGATCACCGGATCGTCGTTCTCGATCGAGGCAATCAAGAGGCCCTTGGCGTCGTAGGGGTTCGAGGGCATCACGGTGCGCAGCCCGCACACGTGGGTGAAGAAAGCCTCCGGGCTCTGGCTGTGGGTCTGGCCGCCGTAGATGCCGCCGCCGCAAGGCATGCGGATCACCATCGACGCGGTGAACTCGCCGGCCGAGCGGTAGCGCAGGCGCGCCGCCTCGGACACGATCTGGTCGGTCGCCGGATAAAAATAGTCGGCAAACTGGATTTCGACCACGGGGCGCAGGCCATAGGCGGCCATGCCGACCGCGGTGCCGACGATGCCGCCTTCCGAGATCGGGGCGTCGAACACGCGCGACTTGCCGTATTTCGCTTGCAGTCCATCGGTGACGCGGAACACGCCGCCGAAGTAGCCGACGTCCTGGCCATACACCACGACGTTGCCGTCGCGTTCCATCATCACGTCCATGGCCGAGCGCAGCGCCTGGATCATGGTCATCGCCATGGTGGGCGTATCTTTCGGTTGATCGTCTCGTGCCATCTTCATACTCCCAACTGCTGACGCTGACGGCGCAGGTGCTCCGGCATGTCTTTATAAACGTCCTCGAACATGGTCGCGGCGCTCGGCGCGCGCTCGTCGCCCAGGGTGCCGAAGCTCTCGGCTTCCTTCTGCGCGGCCAGCACTTCGGCTTCGAGTTCGGCCTGCACGGCCTCGTGCTCGGCATCCGACCAGCAGCCCAGATTGGTCAGGTATTGGCGCAGGCGGGCGATCGGATCGCCCAGCGGGAAGCGGGCGTAGTCGTCGGCCGGACGGTAGCGCGAGGGATCGTCCGAGGTCGAGTGCGGACCGGCGCGGTAGGTGACCCATTCGATCAGCGTCGGACCAAGATTGCTGCGGGCGCGCTCGGCGGCCCAGCGCGAGGCCGACAGCACGGCCAAAAAGTCATTGCCGTCCACGCGCAGCGAGGCGATGCCGCTGCCGATGCCGCGGGTGGCGAAGGTCACGCTCTCGCCGCCGGCAAGCGCCTGGAAGCTCGAGATCGCCCACTGGTTGTTGACCACGTTGAGGATGACCGGCGCGCGGTACACATGGGCAAAGGTGAGGGCGGTCGAGAAATCGGATTCCGCGGTGGCGCCGTCGCCGATCCAGGCTGACGCAATCTTTGTGTCGCCCTTGATCGCCGAGGCCATGGCCCAGCCCACGGCTTGCGGGTACTGGGTGGCGAGGTTGCCGGAAATGGTGAAGAAGCCGGCCTGGCGCACCGAGTACATCACCGGCAGCTGGCGGCCCTTGAGCGGATCGCGCTCGTTGGACAACAGCTGGCAGATCATGTCGACCAGGGGCACCTGGCGCGCCATCAAGAGGCTTTGCTGGCGGTAGGTCGGGAAATTCATGTCGCCGTCCTGCAGTGCGAGGGCATGGGCGGTGCCGATCGCCTCCTCGCCAAGCGAGATCATGTAGAACGACATCTTCTTCTGGCGCTGGGCGATCACCATGCGCGCGTCAAAAATGCGGGTCTTCATCATGGTGCGCAGGCCGAAGCGCAGCAGCTCGCGGTCGGGTTCCTCGGCCCAGGGGCCGACGGCATTGCCGTGCTCGTCGAGCACGCGGATCAGTTGTTGGGCGATGTCGCTTGTCTCCAACGGCGCGACATCGATCGGTGGACGCCGGACTGAACCGGCCGCGCTCACCTGGAGAAATGAAAAATCAGTCTTGCAGCCCGGGCGGCCGGTAGGCTCCGGTACGTGCAGCGACAGAGGATTGCTCTGGCTCATATTATGCTT
>Ga0265780_10002841_pt1 | contig 23207 bp, 15 predicted proteins | sample P1T30metagenome_FD_192432 | JGI IMG/M metagenome (GOLD analysis project Ga0265780, IMG submission 192432) | Plant litter microbial communities from East Loma Ridge, Irvine, California - P1 T30 | ecosystem: Environmental > Terrestrial > Plant litter > Unclassified | place: USA: California... | reverse complement strand
TTCGTGGCCGCCAGCGATGCCGACTATGCCGGCTACCGCGCCTTCTATGCCGGCGTGCCGGCCAGCCTGCGCTGACCCGGGACCGACGATTCCCATGCCCCTGCCGCGCACCCTCTTGTCTTTCCTGTCCAGGCTGCTGGTGCCGCGCTCCCTGGTCGGGCGCGTGTTCGCCGTGTTCAGCCTGACCCTGTTGCTGTGCATGGGCGCCGGACTCGGCCTGTTCTACCGCTACCAGTTCCTGCAGCACGTCGAGGAAACCCAGGACGCCGGCATGACCCTGGTCGAGGTCGCGACCCAGACCATCGAGGACAGCGCCGTCATCGGCGACTACGACACGGTCAAGCGCACGCTCGGCAAGATGCTGCTGCAGTCGCCGTTCAAGCGCGGCGAATTCATCGACGTCAGCGGCGGCGCGATCCGGGTCCAGGCGCCCAGGGTGACGCACACGCCCGCGCCCGACTGGCTGGTGGCGCTGATTGCAAGCAAACTGTACGACGTCAACCGCATCGCCAGCGTCGGCGGCAAGGACTATGGCGTGGTGCGCCTGTCCTTCGACGAACACAAGCTCGCCGCCCAGCTCTGGACCATGGTGCTGGAAACCGCCGCGCTGGCCGGCCTCGCCTTCGTCGCCAGCCTGGCGCTGATGCGCACCCTGCTGCGGCGCTGGCTCAAGCACCTGGGGCGCCTGCGCTTCTTCGAACAGGATGTGGCCGAAGGCCGTGTCACCGCCGAGGCCGCGCTGGCCGACGGCGTCCCCAGCGAGATCGAGGAAGCGATCCGCGCCGTCAACCGCAGCGCCGCCAGCCTGCGCGTGCAGTACGGGCAGCGCATCGACTCGCTGATGAATTCGCTGATGCAGCACAAGAGCGCCATGGACCAGGCCGCGATCGTCAGCGAGCTCGACGCCGCCGGCATCATCACCGGCGTCAACGACCTGTTCTGCGCCAGCAGCGGCTATGCGCACACCGAGGTGGTCGGGCGCGCGCTGGCCGAGGTCGGCCGCGCGACCGGCGCCGGCCGGCCCTGGCGGCCCTCGGCCCAGGTCTGGAACGGCGAAGTGCTGCTGGACGGGCGCCACGGCCGGCGCTACTGGTACCGCACCATCGTGCCGATGTTCGACGCCGCCGGCGTGGTCGAGCGCCATATCTGCATCGACATCGACATCAGCAAGCGCAAGGAATTCGAGCGCACCATCCTCGACAACGCCCGCCGCCAGACCCTGGTGGCGGAGCTGGGCCGCAAGGCGCTGGCGGCGAACGAGCCGGACGAGCTGTTCCAGGCCATCGCCGACGCCGCCGCCCACGGCCTCGACGCGCCCGCCGCGGCGCTGCTGCTGGCGAGCGGGGAAGATGGATTGACGCTGCGCGCCGGCGCCGGCCCGGTGTTCCAGGCCGCGGCCGGCCGCCAGTCCGATGCGTCCAGCCTGGCGGCCTGGAACGCCGCCATGGCCGCAGAACACGGCCTGGACAGTTGCCTGGACGCCGCCATCGTCTGCGCCGAGCGCCCCTTCGGCGTGCTCGCCGTGCTGGCCGCGGACGGCCGCCGCTTCGGCGCCGACGACGCCAGCTTCCTGCGCGGGATCGCCAACATCCTGGCCACCGCGGTCGAGCGCCACGACGCGCGCAAGCGCCTGACCTACCTGGCCCAGTACGACGCCCTGACCAGCCTGCCGAACCGGCGCCACCTGGCCGAATGCCTGGAAGACGCGATCGCCCAGGCCAGGCGCCACGGCGGCCGCGCGGCGGTGATGTTCGTCGACCTGGACCGCTTCAAGAACGTCAACGACATGCTCGGCCACGGCGTCGGCGACCAGCTGCTGGTACAGGCGGCGCAACGCCTGCAGGGCTGCGCCCGCCCCGGCGACGTGGTGGCGCGCCTGGGCGGCGACGAGTTCGCGCTGGTGCTGCCGGAACTGGACGACCACGACCAAGCGGCCGTGGTCGCGCGCCGCATCGTCGAGGCCCTGGCGCGGCCCTTCCTGCTGCAGGGCCAGGAACTGTTCGTCTCGGCCAGCGTCGGCATCGCCGGCTATCCGGCACACGGGGCCAGCGCCGACCTGCTGCTCAAGAACGCCGACACCGCGATGTACGGCGCCAAGAACAGCGGCCGCAATAACTACCAGTTCTTCCTGGCCGAGATGCACGAACACGCGGCGCGCCGCCTGCAGACCGAGAACCAGCTGCGCCAGGCGCTGGAACGCGGCGAATTCCTGCTGCATTACCAGCCCAAGCTCGACCTGGCCGGCGGCACCGTCAGCGGCTTCGAGGCCCTGCTGCGCTGGAACCATCCGCAGCGCGGCCTGGTCGGCCCGCTGGACTTCATCCCCATCCTGGAGGACACCGGCCTGATCCTGCCGGTCGGCGAATGGGTGATCGGCGAAGTCTGCCGCCAGCTCGAGGAGTGGCGGCGCCAGGGCCTGGCCCAGCCGCCGGTGGCGATCAACCTGTCGGCGCGCCAGTTGCAGCAAGCCGACCTGGCCGGCGCCATCGAACGCATCGTCGGCGCGGCCGGGGTCGATCCGGCGCTGCTCGAATTCGAGCTGACCGAATCGATGCTGATGACCGATCCGGAAGCGGCGGTCGCGGTGCTGTCGCGCATCAAGGGCTTCGGCATGCGTTTGTCGGTCGACGATTTCGGCACCGGCTATTCGAGTCTGGCCTACCTGAAGCGCTTCCCGCTCGACGCCCTCAAGATCGACCGCACCTTCGTGCGCGACCTGCCGGGCGACGCCGACGACGCCGCCATCACGCGCGCGGTGATCCGCCTGGCGCACAGCCTGAACCTGAAGGTGGTGGCCGAGGGCGTGGAAAACATCGCGCAGGTGCGCGAACTGGAACTGTACGACTGCGACGAGATCCAGGGCTACTATGTCGGCCGCCCGCTGCCGGCGCGCGACTGCGCCGCCCTGCTGGCCCTCGAGCCCGCCGTGCCCTGACGCCATGCGCGGCGGCGCCGCATCGGCTAAGATGGCGGAAACCCCATCCCGCCTTTCATTGCCCTCTCCAACATGCACGACCACACTCCCAGCACTTCCCCCGCCGGCGCCGCGCGCGCCCTGCGGCTCGCCGCCCGCGTCGAGGCCATCGAACCCTTCCGCGTGATGGAAATGGTGAAAGCCGCCGCCGCCATGGCGCGCGAAGGCATCGACGTCGTCAGCATGAGCGTCGGCGAGCCCGATTTCACCGCGCCCGAGGTGGTGGCGCGCGCCGCCGTCGAGGCGATCGGCAAGGGCAGCACCCAGTACACCGAATCGCTCGGCCTGCCGGCCCTGCGCAGCGCGATCTCCGCCTGGTATGCCGGGGCCCACGGCCTGGCGATCGATCCGCGCCGCATCGTGGTCACCGCCGGCGCCTCGGCCGGCCTGCTGCTGGCCTGCGCCGCCCTGGTCGCCGAGGGCGACGAAGTGCTGATGCCCGACCCCTGCTACCCGTGCAACCGCCATTTCGTCAGCGCCTTCGGCGGCCGCCCGGTGCTGCTGCCCTCCGGCCCGGAAGAGCGCTATCAGCTCAGCGCGGCACAGGTGGCGGCCGCTTGGCACGGCCGCACCCGCGGCGTGATCGTGGCCTCGCCCTCGAACCCGACCGGCACCGCGATGACGCCGGAGCAAACGCGCGATCTGCTGGCGGCGGTGCGCGCGCGCGGCGGCTTCGCCATCGTCGACGAGATCTACCAGGGCCTGTCTTACGGCGACAAGCCGGTGAGCGCGCTGTCCTTCGGCGAGGACGTCATCACCGTGAACAGTTTTTCGAAATATTTCAGCATGACCGGCTGGCGCCTGGGCTGGCTGGTGCTGCCGGAAGCGCTGGTGCCGGCGGTCGAGAAGCTGGCGCAGAACCTGTTCATCTGCGCGCCCACCGTGGCCCAGCATGCGGCCCTGGCCTGCTTCGCGCCGGAAGCGATCGCGATCTTCGAGGAACGCCGCCTGGAATTCCAGCGCCGCCGCGATTTTTTGGTGCCGGCGCTGCGCGAACTCGGTTTCGGGATTCCGGTGATGCCGGACGGCGCCTTCTATGTGTATGCCGACATCGCCGGCCTGGCGCATCCGGCGGCGCAGGACAGCGCCGCCTTCGGCATGGCCGTGCTGCGCGAGGCCCACGTGGCGATCGTGCCGGGCGGCGACTTCGGCTTCGCCGCGCCGCAGCGCCACGTGCGGTTTTCGTACGCTGCGAAGTACGAGCGGATCGCGCTGGCGGTCGAGCGGCTCGGGCGCTATCTGGGCCGCTAGGCGCGGCTCAGGCCTGGGCCACGCGCCGTCCGGGCGCCGTGGCCACCATCTCGGACAGCAGCTCGGCCGATATGGGCTTGACCAGGTAGCGGTCGAAGCCGGCCTGCAGGCCGCGTTCGCGGTCGCCGGGCTGGCCGTAGCCGCTCAGCGCGATCGCATAGGTGGTGGCGGCGGCCGGATCGGCGCGCAGCGCCTGCACCAGTTCCAGGCCGTCCAGGCCCGGCAGGCCGATGTCGCACACGATCACGTCCCAGCGCTGGCCGAGCGCCAGCGTCAGGCCGCTGCTGCCGTCGTGCGCCATGGCGACTTCGTGGCCGTCGGCCGCCAGGCAGCCGGCCAGGGTGGCGCAGGCATCCTGGTTGTCTTCCACCAGCAGCACGCGGCGCGGGCTGTGGATGCGCGCCTGCGGACGCGGCAGGCGCGCCTCGGGCTGGCGCGCGCCGCGCGGCAGGCGCACCGTGAAGCGGCTGCCCTGGCCGACGCCGGCGCTGCTGGCCTCGACGGTCCCGCCGTGCATGCCGACCAGGTTGCGCACCACGTTCAGGCCGATGCCCAGGCCGCCCTCGGAGCGCGCCAGCGAGCGCGGTCCCTGGGTGAACAGGTCGAAGATGAAGGGCAGGATCTCGCCCGCGATGCCCATGCCGTTGTCCTCGATGGCGACCACCGCCTCGGCTTCGCTGCTGTGCACCGACAGGCGCAGGCGGCCGCCGTCGCCGGTGTACTTCGAGGCGTTGGCCAGCAGGTTGGTGAACACCTGGGCCAGGCGCACGCGGTCGCCCTCGACCGCGATGAAGTCGGGCGGCATGTCCAGTTCGAGCGACTGGCCGCGCTCGGCGATGCGCGGTTGCACCGTCTCGACCGCATGGCGCAGCACGTCGGCCAGCGCGAGGGCTTCGGGCGCCAGCGTGATCTTGCCGCTGCTGATGCGGGCGGCGTCGAGCAGGTCGTCGAGCAGGCGCGCCATGTGGTCGACCTGGCGCCCCACCACGCGCGCCAGCCGCACCTGCTCCGGCGCCGCGCCGCGCTCCAGCAGCGAGGCCGCCATGGCGATCGGCGACAGCGGATTGCGCAGCTCGTGCGCCAGCATGGCCAGGAATTCGTTCTGGCGCTGGTTGGCCGCCTCGGCGTCCTCGCGCTGGTGTTCGGCGTTGAAGGTTGCCAGCACCAGGTTGCCGTTGATCTCGCGCATGCGGGCAAGCGTCTGCTCCAGCTCGCGCCGGTCGGCGGCGGCCTGGTCCAGCTCCGCCTCCAGCTCGCGGACGCGCCGCAACAGCATCATGTCGGGCGAGGACGCCGCCGCATTGCCTCCAAGGGAACGCTGCTCCGAAGCCGCCTGGTCTTCCTGGTACGTTCCCATGTTTTTCCTTACTTGGCCGGACCGCGTGGGTACGGGTGGCCGGTGAGAATGGCGTCGAGGCCGGAGACGTCCCGGTCGACCTCGATGCCGTGGTCGGTGATGCGGTAGCCGTGCAGCGCATTGCTGTGGCCGGTGCCGCGCACCTTCACCACCGTCAAGAACTTGCACAGGCGTCCTTCGACCTCGGCGTAGCGCATGGCGAGCACGGCGTCGGCGAGGAAGCACAGGTTGTCGCTGGAAAAGCGCATGTTCGGGTCGTTGTCCTCGAAACCGACCGTGACCAGGGTGCTCACCCCGCGCTGGGCCAGCAGCGACAGCGCGCGGAATACCGACAGGCGCAGGTCGTGGCGGAATTCGGGCGCCAGGTACAGGCCGATCTCGGACAGCGAATCGATCACGACGCGGGTAGCGCCGGTGCGCTCGATGGCCGCGGTCAGCTCGTCGAGCACTTCCTCGATCGTCAGCGACAGCGACAGCGACTCGATCACCGTCACGTGGCCGGCCTCGATCATGTCGATCAGTTCGGCGTTGTGCAGGCGCGCCGTGTGCTTTTCAAAATAGATCGCCACGCCTTTCTCGCCGCGCTGCGCGCCGGCTTTCAGGAAGTGGCTGCCGAGGATGGTCTTGCCGGCGCCGGTCGGGCCGCTGACCAGCAGCGTGTGCCCCTGCGGCAGGCCGCCGTGCAGGAGGTCGTCGAGGCCGGCCACGCCGGTGGAGATGCGGCGGGGGTCGCGTTCGATGGTCCTGTAGGCCGACTCGGCCGTGTGCAGGACGCGCGGATACACGCGGATGCCGTCGCCGGTGATGCGCATGGTGTGCGAGCCGGCCAGGTGCGGCTGGCCGCGCATCTTGACCACGCGGATCTTGCGCACCACCGCGTCCTGGTCTTGCGTGTGCGACAGCGCGATCATGCCGTCGGCCACCGTGATGATGGGATTGGCCTCGACGTCGGCCTGGGTATATTCGCCGATGAGGAAGGTGGTGGCCTGCCAGGTCGCCATGCGCGAACCGAGCTCCTGGATGAAATGCTGCAGGTCCCACAGGCCCTCGTTGCCGTTGCGGCCGGTCTGCACGACCGAACGGAAGGAGTCGACGAACACCAGGCTCGGCGCGAAATCCTCGACTTCGCGCATGATCCGTTCGAGCACGCCGCTGAAGTCGCCCGCGCGCAGGTCGTCGGCCAGGTTGACGTAGCGGATGGACGGTCCGACCTTGTCCAGCTCGAAGAAGGAGAACTGCTGCTGGTAGCGCAGCATCTTCAGCGGCGGCTCGCCCAGCACGGTGAAGAACAGGGCGCGCCGCTGCGGGCCCGCGAGCGCGAACATGATCTGGTGCGCCAGCGTGGTCTTGCCGCTGCCGGGCGCGCCTGCGATCAGGTTGAACGAAAACTCGGTCAAGCCGCCCGCTAGAAGCACATCGAGCCCGGGAACGCCTGTACTGAGTTTTCCCAAAGTTACTTTTTCGCTCATTATTCGTGCTCCTCTTGTTTCTTTTCGTCGCCAGTCGCGGTTTCTGCCAGTAGCCGCGTGGTCAGTCCGGGGCCGATGAGGGCGGCCAGTTGCCGGGTGAAAGTACTCATCAGTTCATCGTTTCCTGCGGCGGCGGCGGCGCCGTCCACCGATCCCAGGATCCGTTCCAGCGCGGTCAGCGACTCCATGCTGGTCTTGCGGGCCGCATCTTCACCCAGCCAGGGATGGCGCGGGGAGACGAGCCGCATCGAACGTCCGAACAGGGCGTTAAAGCCGTTCTCGCCGATCAGCGGCACCAGTTTCCGGCCCAGGCGCGACCAGGGCTGGATCAGGGCCGCGGCATGCCCCGTGCGCGACGCGCCCGGGACGATACCGGCTGAGTTCGACTGTAAACTGTTGTCGTCTTTATCCATGCAGGAAGGAATTCGGTTGTCTTGCCATTCGTGTTGCCATTCGGCGCAGCCGCGCAAGGCGTGGCTCGTGGCAGATTATAGCCTGAGTGCGGTATCGGCAATTTTAAAATCGTGTCAACGAATCCGTAACATTGTCCACCCTTCCCGGGTACTGTCCGAATGTTAAGATTTCATTTTGACCTTATGCGCAGGCGCTTTCCATGTCCATCCGCTTTTCCGGTTCCCGTCCCGTTCAACTCGTCCTCGCCGGCCTGCTCGTGAGCAGCGCGGCCGGCGTCGCTTGCGCCGCTGCGCCAGCCGCTGCTCCCGCGCCTGCCGCGCAGGCGCCGGCGGTGGCCGAGGCGCCGCTGCGCGCCCACCTGGCGCTGCTGGCCGACGACCTGTTCGAGGGCCGCGGCACCGGCCAGCGCGGCGGCGCGCTGGCCGTGCGCTACCTGGAAACCCAGGCCGCCGCGCTGGGCCTGCAGCCCCTGCCCGGCGGCGGCTACCGCCAGGCGGTCGAGATGCTCGGCCAGAAGACCTTGCCTGCCAGCAGCCTGCAGTTTCTGGCCGGCGGCAAGACCCTCGACGCCGCCTTCGGCAAGGACGCCGTGTTCGCCAACGCCAACGGCCAGGCCGAGACCCGGCTGGCCGCGCCGCTGCTGTTCGTCGGCTACGGCATCGACGCGCCGGAGGAGCGCTGGAACGATTTCCAGGGCGCCGACGTCAAGGGCAAGCTGCTGGTGGCGATGGTCAACGATCCGCAGCCGACGAGCGCCGAGCCGGCGCGTTTCAAAGGCAAGTCGCTGAGCTGGTACGGACGCTGGACCTACAAGTTCGAGGAAGCGCTGCGCCAGGGCGCGGCCGGCATCCTGCTGATCCACACGGCGGCGTCCAGCTCCTACCCGTGGACGGTGCCGGTCAACAGCTTCTCGCACGAGCAGTTCCACCTGGCCGGCACCGGCAATGCGCTGCAGGGCTGGATCAGCGAAGACTTCGCACGCAGCCTGTTCGCCCAGGCCGGCCAGGACCTCGACGCCCTGCGCGCGCGCGCCGAAGTGCGCGGCTTCCGGCCGGTGGCGCTCGACGCCGGCGTGCGCGCCGAGATCCGCAGCGCGGTGCGCAAGGTCACCGAGTACAACGTCGCCGGCATCGTGCCCGGCACCGACCCGACGCTGAAGGAACAGGCGGTGATCTATTCGGCGCACTGGGACCACCTCGGCATCGATCCCGGCAACGGCAAGCCGGACCACATCTGGAACGGCGCCATCGACAACGCCTCCGGCAGCGCCGCCCTGCTCGCCATGGCCCAGGCGGCGCTGTCGCGGCCGGCCAGGCGCAGCCAGATCTTCCTCTGGCCCTGCGCCGAAGAGACCGGCCTGCTCGGCAGCCTGGCCTGGGTGCGCAATCCGCCCTGGCCGCTGGCGCGGACCGCCGCCGACCTGAACCTGGACAGCATGAACTTCGTCGGCCGCACGCGCGACATCGGCGTCGCCGGCGCCGAGCGCAGCACCCTGGTCGATTCGGCCGCCCGGGTGGCGCAGTCGATGGGCCTGGTCCTGGCGCCGCCGGTGCCCGACCTGGGCGGCGCCTTCTACCGCGCCGACCACTTCAATTTCGCCAAGGCGGGCGTGCCGGCCTTCAACGTCGGCTCGGCCGTGTTCTCGGGCGACGGCAAGTTCAGTTTCGAGCACGACCATGGCGCAGGCGACAGGATGCGCGCCTTCACCCGCGACTACCACCAGGTCAGCGACCAGTACGACCCGGCCTGGGACCTGTCGGGCATGGTGCAGCAGGCCCAGTTCACGCTCAATCTCGGCTATGCGGTGGCGAATGCGCCGGCGCTGCCGGCGTGGAAGCCCGGTGAGCCTTATGGCAAAGTCAAGCGCTGAGCGATGGTGCGGCAGCCCGGCCAGGTTTATGATAGTTAATTAAGGCAACATTACCACCCCGAATACCAAGCACAGGACATCCATGAAGCAGACCACGCTGGCCGCCTCCCTTATCATCCTGTTGTCGGGCGCGCTGGCGCCGGCCGCTCCAGCGCTGGCCGCGGCCGCCGTGAGCAAGGCCGGCGCCGCCGACCAGCATTTCCAGGCGATCTACCAGCAGGAGTGGCGCTGGCGCATCGCGCAAGGCCTGGCATCGGACGACGAGCATCCGAAGAACGGCCGCACCGGCCTGCCCCGCGTCGACGCGCGCACCCAGGCCGCGCGCATGGTGTATTGGCAGGCGGTGCTGCGCAAGCTCGACGGCATCAGCCCGGCGCAGCTGTCGGCGCCGGAGCGCATCAACTACGCGGTCTACCGCGCGCAGGTCGCGGCCCTGTTCGAGGCCCAGCGCTACCGCGAATACGAACAGCCGGTGAACGCCGACAGCGCCTTCTGGAGCGACATCACGTATATCGCGCGGCGCAGCTTCAAGAACGAAGACGACTACCGCAACTACCTGCGCCAGCTGGCCGACCTGCCGCGCTACTTCGGCGAGCAGCTCGACAATATGCGCGCCGGCCTGGCGCGCGGCTTCACGCCGCCGAAGGTGACCCTGGCGGGACGCGAGGCGCCGCTGCTGAACGTCGTCGACGCGAAGACGCCGCAGGACACCGTCTACTACCAGCCGTTCAAGGCAATGCCGCCGACCATCCCGGTTGCCGTGCAGGAGAGCCTGCGCGCGGAGGGTGTGAAGCTGATCGCGGACCGGGTGCAGCCGGCCTACGCGGCGGCGCTGGCGTTCGTGCAGGCCGAATACTTCCCCGGGGCGCGCGGCACGCTGGCGGCCGAGAGCCTCCCCGAGGGCAAGGCTTATTACCAGTCGAAGATCGTCGAGTACACCACGACCGGCATGACGGCGCAGGAGATCCACGCGATCGGCCTGGCCGAGATGGCGAAGATCCGCGCCGAGATGCGGCAGACCATGCAGCAGGCGGGCTTCCAGGGCGAGCTGCCGGCCTTCCTGGCCTTCCTGCGCAGCGACCCGCAGTTCTATGCGAAGACGCCGGAAGAGCTGTTGATGCGCGCCGCCTGGATCGCCAAGAAATTCGACGGCAAGGCCGAGCAGTACTTCGGCTACCTGCCGCGCCGGCGCTTCGCCATCGTGCCGGTGCCGGCCGACCAGGCGCCCTACTACACCTCGGCGCGCGGCGGCGCCGGCATCTACCTGGTGAACACCTACAACCTGCCGGCGCGCGCGCTCTACAGCCTGCCTGCGCTGACCCTGCACGAATCGGCCCCCGGCCACGCCTTCCAGATGCCGGTGGCGCTCGAACAGCAGGGCGTGCCGCCGTTCCGCCGCGCCTACATCTCGGCCTACGGCGAAGGCTGGGCGCTGTATTGCGAGCGCCTGGGCAGCGAGATGGGCATCTACGAAGGCCCCTACGAAACCTTCGGCATGCTGAGCTACCAGGCCTGGCGCGCCTCGCGCCTGGTGGTCGACACCGGCATCCACGCGATGGGTTGGACGCGCGCGCAGGCCCAGGCCTATATGCACGAGAACACGGCGCTGTCGGACCACGAGATCGAGACCGAGGTCGATCGCTACATCTCGTGGCCGGGGCAGGCGCTGTCGTATTACCTGGGGCAGATGGCGATCATGGAAGCGCGCGCCAGGGCGGAGCAGGCGCTGGGACAGAAATTCGATATCCGCGCCTTCCACGATACGGTGCTCAAGCTGGGATCGGTGCCCCTGCCGGTGTTGCGGGAGCGGATCGACGGGTTCATTGCGGAGGGTGGGAAGTCGCCGTACTAGGGGTCGCAGTCCGATGTGCCGTCGGCATGGGCAGGGTGGACGGCATCAGAACAGCTTGAACTTGAGCTGCACCGAAATCCCGCCATACAGGCGGTCCTTGTAGCTCGGGACGATGCCGACGTTCACACCGATGCGCTGGTACTCGTAGGTCAGGGTCGGAATCGCCGCCGGGAACCAGCCGCCGTCGCGCATGCGCGGGTAGCCGTCGAAGGCGGCCAGGGCGGCGCCGATGCGCACCGGGCCGATGGCCCAGGGCTGCCAGATCACGCCGGCATAGTTGGACCATGCGCGGTCGCTATTGTAGAAGCGGCCCACCGTGGCCGCCATCGTGCCCGAGAAGCGGTATTCGGCGCCCAGGCCCTTGTTGGCGCCGTTCAGGTCCTTGTCGCGGTCGAAGTGCCAGGTCGCGAAGCCGGTGTCGACCCACAGTTCGCTCCTGGGCGCGGCGTCGATCCAGGTAAACAATGTATTGGATGGCGCCGGCGCGGCGGCGCCGTCCTGCGCCTGCGCGCCGGCCGCGGCCAGCGCCAGGCCGCCCAGCGCCAGCGCGCGAAAGTGTCGGGAAACGTTCAATCGTCGGCCTTCGGGTCGAGATGGGGGAACATGACTTCGGTGAAGCCGAAGCGGGAAAAGTCCTTGATGCGCATCGGGTACAGGATGCCCAGCAGGTGGTCGACCTCGTGCTGCACGACGCGCGCATGGAAGCCGTCGACTGTGCGGTCGATGGCTTGGCCGAACTGGTCCACGCCCTGGTAGCGCAGGCGGGTGTAGCGCGGCACGCTGCCGCGCAGGCCGGGCACCGACAGGCAGCCTTCGAAGCCCTCTTCCATCTCGTCGGACAGGGGCGTGAGCACCGGATTGATCAGCACCGTCTCGGGCACGTCCGGCGCATCGGGATAGCGCTTGTTCTTGCCGAAACCGAAGATCACCAGCTGCAGGTCGACGCCGATCTGCGGCGCGGCCAGGCCGGCGCCGTCGACCGCGTGCATGGTCTCGAACATGTCGGCGATCAGCGCGTGCAGCGCCGGCGTGTCGAATTCGCTGACTTCCCCGGCCACGCGCAGCAGGCGCGGGTCGCCCATCTTGAGGATCTCGCGGATGGTCATGGCAGGTTCTCCTTGCCCAGCGCCGACAGGAATTCGGCGAAGCCCTCGGCGGTTTCCGGGTGCTTCAGGCCGACCGCGGTCATCGCCTTCAGGTAGCCCAGCTTGGAACCGCAATCATAGCGCTGGCCGGCGTAGCGGTAGGCCAGCACGCGCTCGCGTTCCATCAGCGCGGCGATGCCGTCGGTCAGCTGGATCTCGCCGCCGGCGCCGGTGCCGAGGGTGGCCAGGTGCTCGAAGATGGCGCCCGACAGCACGTAGCGGCCGACCACGGCCAGCGTCGACGGCGCTTCCTCGGGCTTCGGTTTCTCGACGATGCCTGCGACCAGTTCGAGGTCGCGGCGGTAGCTGCTGGCGCTGACGATGCCGTACTGGCGGGTGTGCTCGCGCGGCACGTCCTGCACCGCCAGCACGCTGCATTTCTCGTACTCGTACAGCTCGGTCATCTGGGCCAGCACCGGCTTGTGGCCGGCGGCGGTGTCCATGAAGTCGTCGGCCAGCAGCACGGCGAAAGGCTCGTTGCCGATCACCGGGCGCGCGCACAGCACCGCGTGGCCCAGGCCCAGCGGCTCGGACTGGCGGATGTAGATGCAGCTGATGTGCTTCGGGATCACCTGGCGCACCAGCTTGAGCAGCGCCTCCTTGCCGGCCGCTTCCAGCTCGGATTCGAGCTCGTAGGCCTTGTCGAAATGGTCTTCGATGGCGCGCTTGTTGCGGCCGGTGATGAACACCATCTCGGTGATGCCGGCGGCCACCGCCTCCTCCACCGCATACTGGATCAGCGGCTTGTCGACGATCGGCAGCATCTCCTTCGGCTGGGCCTTGGTGGCGGGCAGGAAGCGGCTGCCGAGACCGGCGACCGGGAACACGGCTTTCTTGATTGCGGTCATTCTTGGTCCATCCCTTAGCGTTATTTGTTTGCCGCGGCCAGCAGCGCCAGCAGCCCGGCTTCGTCCAGCACCGTGACGCCCAGCGCCTCGGCCTTTTCCAGCTTGCTGCCGGCTTCCGCGCCGGCGACCACGTAGGAAGTCTTCTTCGACACCGAGCCGGACACCTTGCCGCCGGCCTGTTCGATCAGCGCGCCGGCCTGGTCGCGCGACATGGTCGGCAGCGTCCCGGTCAGCACGAAGGTCTTGCCGGAAAACGCCCCTTCGGGCGCGGCCTCCGCTTCCGGCAAGCCGGCCAGCAGTTCGCTGCGCAGCGCGGCCAGGGAGGCCAGGCCGGCGCGGTTGGCCGGGTCGGCCATCCATTGTTCCAGCGCGCCGGCGACGCTGTCCGGCAGGCCGAACACGCTGAACACCTTCAGGTGCGCCAGGCCGTCGAGCGTGTGCCCGTCCAGCAGCTGGCGCGCGCGCGGCTCGGTCAGTTTCGGGATGCCGGCGGCGGCCAGCAGCTGGACGTCGTCCAGCTTCTCGCGCAACTGCGCGCGCGGCGCATGCTCGCCCTGCGGCGCGACGCCGGCCGCCAGCAAGGCGTCGAGCGCCTGCTGGTTCTTCGGCTCGGCGAAGAACTCGGCGATGGCGTCGGCCACGGTGCCGCCGATGTCCGGCAGCACGCGCAGCAGCGGCGCCGGGGCGCGCCGCACCAGCGCCAGGCTGCCGAGCCAGTCGGCCAGGGTTTTCGCAGTGGATTCGCCGACGTGGCGGATGCCCAGCGCGAACAGCAGGCGTTCCAGCGGCGGCCGCTTGCTGGCGGCGATCGCCTCCAGCAGCTTGTCGGCCCAGCGGGTGGCGACCTTGCCCTGCTTGACGGTTTCCGGCGTGGTGCCGTCGCGCTCGTCCGCCAGGCGCTTCATCTTCAGCAGGTCGTCCAGGTTCAGGCGGTACAGGTCGGCCACGCCGTGGATCAGGTCTGCTTCCACCAGGCTGTCGATGTAGCGGTCGCCCAGGCCTTCGATGTCCATCATGCGGCGGCCGGCGAAGTGGCGGATCGCTTCCTTGCGCTGGGCCGCGCACGAGAGGCCGCCGGAACAGCGCGCGATCGCCTCGCCTTCCTCGCGCACCACGTGCGAGCCGCACACCGGGCAGGATTTGGGCAGCTCGTACACCGGCGCCGGGGGCTGCGGACGGCGTTCCAGCACCACCGACAGCACTTCCGGAATCACGTCGCCGGCGCGGCGCACGACCACGGTGTCGCCTACGCGCACGTCCTTGCGCCGTACCTCGTCTTCATTGTGCAAGGTCGCATTGGTGACGGTGACGCCGCCGACCGACACCGGCACCAGGCGCGCCACCGGCGTGATGGCGCCGGTACGGCCGACCTGCACGTCGATCGCCGCCACCTCGGTCAGCGCTTCCTCGGCCGGGAACTTGTGCGCCAGCGCGAAGCGCGGCGCGCGCGAGACGAAGCCGAGCTGGCGCTGGTCGGCGACCTTGTCGACCTTGTAGACCACGCCGTCGATCTCGTAGGGCAGCGTCTTGCGGCGCGCGCCGACGTCGTGGAAATAATCGAGCAAGCCGTCGCGGCCCTGCACCACGGCGCGTTCCTTCGCCACCGGCAAGCCGAGGCGCTCGAACCAGTCCAGCACCTCGGAATGCGATTCGGGCATCGGCGCGCCTTCCAGCACGCCGATGCCGTAGGCGAAGAAGCGCAGCTTGCGCTGGGCCGTGATACGGGCGTCGAGCTGGCGCAGGCTGCCGGCGGCGGCGTTGCGCGGGTTGGCGAATTCCTTGTGGCCCGCCTCGCGCTGGCGCGCGTTCAGGCGCTCGAAGTCCTGCTTGAACATCAGCACCTCGCCGCGCACTTCCAGCACGTCCGGCACCGCGTCGCCATGCAGGCGCAGTGGTATCACGCGCACGGTGCGGATGTTCGCCGTGACGTCCTCGCCGGTGTAGCCGTCGCCACGGGTGGCGGCCTGCACGAACACGCCGTTCTCGTAGCGCAGGCTCATGGCCAGGCCGTCGAACTTGAGTTCGGCCGCATAGTCGACCGCTTGCGGCGTATCGAGGCCTTCGCGCACGCGGCGGTCGAAGTTGTCGATGTCCTCGTCGGCGAAGCCGTTGTTCAGCGACAGCATCGGCACCGCGTGGGTGACCTGCTTGAATTCGGGGATCGGCGCGGCGCCCACGCGCGAGGTCGGCGTATCGGCCGACACCGCCTGCGGATAACGCGCTTCGAGCGCCTGCAGCTCGCGGAACAGCTTGTCGTACTCGGCGTCCGGGATGGTCGGCGCGTCGAGCACGTGATAGTTATAGATATGGTGGTTCAGTTCCTTGACCAGCCAGGCCATGCGCGCCAGGTCTTCCGGCGCCGGCGTGAATTCCTCGCTCATCCAGGCCTCAGCTGAACAGGCGCAGCGCGCGGGTGGAACCGGCCGGGATGTCGGAAGCGTCCATCTCCTGGTAGAACTCGCGCACCTGGCCGCCGATCTCGTCCAGGGCCTGGTCGCCCAGCGGCTGGTCGAAGTCGTCGACGATGGCGCCGTCCAGGCGCTGTTCCAGGTCCTTGGCACAGGCGACCATGCGGCCGAAGCCGTCCTTGGCCGGGGCCACGCAGGGCACGTCGAGCAGCAGGGTCAGGCGCGAGGTGCTGTCGGCGCCCAGGGTGACGTTGGTCGACAGCGTGAATAACACGCCGGCGCCGTGCGCCGCGCCGTCTGGCATCGCGAACTTGCCGTCCGGGCGCACGTCGAAGCCGGCGTTTTCCAGCGCGCCGATCAGGGTCGACATGGCCCAGGGCGCGCCCTTCGAGGCCAGGTTGACGCCGAGCTGGGCGTCGTGGCCGGCGACGAAGCGGTGCAGGGTCTTCGCTTCGCTCATCACCTCGATCATGTCCGGCACTTCCGGCTCGGCCTGGATCTCGTCGGCGACGGCGCGCAGGCGCGTGACCAGTTCCGAATATTCGAGTTCGTTCAGGGCGGTGGTGCGGGTGGCCAGCTGGACGCCGGCCTGCAGCTTGGTGTACACGCCGCCATGCACGATGGGTTCCCAGTCGCCGTTCACGGCCAGGCCGACGTAGTGCACCGGCTTGTTGCCGACGCGGCGCAGCTTCTGCAGGACCGGCAGGATGCGCTCGCCGCGCAGCGCGCCTTCGACGCTCAGGGGGATGATGCAGTCGATCAGCGGATCGACCAGGTTCTCGGCCAGCTGGGCCGGCGGCGTGGCGGCTACGGCGCCGGCCGGTTCCAGCGCCGCGGCCGGCGCGGATGCCAGGCCGGACGGTGCGGGCGCCGCGCCGGCGGGCGCCAGGCGCGGCTCGTGCACGACCGGCTCGGCCAGCGCATCGGGCTGGGGCGCCAGCGCCTCGAACACCGGCGCGGCTTCGGGCGTGTCGGCGGCGGCGGCGACGTCGAACACCGGTTCATGGCGTTCGACGGCCGGTTCGAAGGCGCGCTCGGGCGCGGCGCCCCCCTTCATGAGGACGTCGTCGTGGTCGGTGGCGAAGGCGCGCTCGACGCTTTTCCTGGCCTTGTATTCCTGCCACTTGTTATAGCCAATGACGCCGACGACGAAGACGCCGCTGGCGGCGATCAGGCTCATTTGTAAATCTGTCATGCTGCTTTTGCCTCGGATGCGAAATGGATGTTGTTATTGGACGAAGTGCGCTGCAATCGCCGGATCCGCCATGGCCCGCGGGCCGGCGCCGGCTTCAGGGCACGAGGGTAGCATGAAGGCAAGGAATCCGGGTGCAATGCAGCAGAAGAACCCTGGTCTTGTCATGATACCAAACCGGACACGCCCCGCGCTTCATGCCGCCGCCAGGTCGGCCGCCGTTTCCATGTCCACCGCCACGATGCGCGACACGCCCTGCTCCTGCATGGTCACGCCGATCAGCTGGCTGGCCATCTCCATGGCGATCTTGTTATGCGAGATGAACAGGAACTGGGTGTGGTCGGACATGCGCTTGACCATGCGGCAGAAGCGCTCGGTATTCGCGTCGTCGAGCGGCGCGTCGACCTCGTCCAGCAGGCAGAACGGTGCCGGGTTCAGGCGGAACATCGAGAACACCAGCGCGGTCGCGGTCAGGGCTTTTTCGCCGCCCGACAGCAGGTGGATGGTGGCGTTCTTCTTGCCCGGCGGCTGGGCCATCACCTGCACGCCGGAGTCGAGGATCTCGTCGCCGGTCATCACCAGCTTCGCCGTGCCGCCGCCGAACAGGATCGGGAACAGCTCGGAGAAATGGTTGTTCACGCGGTCGAAGGTATCCTGCAGCAGGTCGCGCGATTCGCGGTCGATGCGGCCGATCGCCCCTTCCAGCGTCGCGATGGCTTCCTGCAGATCGTTGTTCTGGGTGTCGAGGAAACGCTTGCGTTCGGTGGCCTGGGCCAGTTCCTCGACCGCCGCCAGGTTGACCGCGCCCAGCAGGTTGATGGCATTGGTCAGGCGCGTGACCTCGCCCTGCAGCCAGGAGGGCTTGAGCTCCGGGTCCAGCTTTTGCGCCAGTGCCGCCTCGTCGGCCTCGGTCGAGGCCAGCGCCTCGGCAAACTGTTCCTGGTTCAGGCGCGCGGCCTGTTCCTTCAGCTGCATCTCGGTGATGCGCTCGCGCTGCGGCTGCAGGCTGCGCTCGGCGTTCATGCGCGCTTCCTCGGCCGCGCGCAACTGCTGGGTGAGCTGGTCGAGTTCATGGCGCGCATCGGCCAGCGCCTGTTCCTGTTCGGCGCGGCGCGCCAGCAGTTCCTGCAAGCCTTCGGCGGCGGCGCCCGATTCCAGCGCCGCCAGTTCCAGCCTGGCCGCGCCGATGGTTTCGAACACCTGGGCCGCCTGCTGGCCGGCGGTGGCGCCATTGCGGCGCAGTTCATCGATGCGGCTGCGCTGGGTCTTTTCGGCGAACACCGCTTCCTGGGAAGCGCGCTCCAGTTCGCGCAGGCGCTCGCGCGCCTGGGCCAGCGCCCGCTCGGCGTCCTGGAACGCCATTTGTCCGTCTTCGTGCGCGCCCTGCAGCTCGGCCAGCTCCATGTCGAGCTCCTCGAACTGGGCCTCGGCCTCCGCTTTCGCCTGGCGCTGCTCGGCTTCGTGCGCGGCGATCTCGTCGAGGTCGGCGCCGATCTGGCCGCTGCGCTGGTTGAAGCGCGCCTCGACCTCGGCCTGCTTCACCACCTCGATCTGCAGCGCATGCACTTCGCGCTGCAGGGTGGCCACCTTCTGGCGGCCGTCCTGCAGGCGGCGCTGCAGCTCGGCGACCGCGGCCTCGGCGCGGCTGGCGCGGGTGCGCGCCTCGTCGGCCAGCAGGGCCTGGGCACGCAGCTGTTTCCCGATGTTGTCGATCTCGTGCTGGCGCGCCAGCACGCCGTCCTGTTCGGCGTCGGCGGCATAGAAGCGCACGCTGGAACGGCTCACGATGTGGCCGTTCGGCGTGACGAAGGCGCCGCCCTCGGGCAGGCGCTCGCGCTGGGCCAGCGCCGTGCCCGGGTCGTCGGCCGCGTACACGCCGTGCAGCCAGTCGCCCAGCAGGCCGCGCAGGCCCGGGTCGTTCAGCTTGAGCAGGCTGGCGAAGGGCTTCAGGCCGTGATGCTCGGCAGGCGTGGCGGCGCCGCTGGAGGGCGTATAGACCGCCATGCGCGCTGGCGGGGCGTCGCCGAAGAAGCCGCGCGCCCAGTCGAGGTTGGAGATTTCCAGCGCCCCGGTGCGCTCGCGCAGCACCGCCTCCAGTGCGGTTTCCCAGCCCTGCTCGATGTCGAGCTTTTCCCACAGGCGCGGCAGCTTGTCCAGCTCATGCTTTTGCAGCCAGGGCTGGACCTTGCCCTGGGTCTGCACGCGTTCCTGCAACTGGCGCAGCGCGCCCAGTCGCGCTTCCAGCTTGGCGTTCGCCGCGGATTCCGTTTGCGCCTGGGCGTTGGCCTCGCGCCGCTCCTGGTCCACCGACTCCTGGCGGCTCGCCGCCTCTTCCAGCATCAGGCTCTGTTCTTCCAGCGTGAGCTGCTTTTCCTCGAGCTGCAGGCGCAAGTTGTCGAGGTGGCCGGCGTCGGGCAGGTTCAGCCCGGATCGCTCCTGCTGCAGGCGCTCGCGCCGCGTGGCCAGGCTGGCCAGGATGCCGGAGGCATTGCGCTGGTGCGCCGCCGAGAGCTCGATGCGCTGCTGCACCTGCATGATGCGCGCGCGCGATTCGGCCGCGCTGTCCTGGGCCGCGCGCCAGGCGGCCTCCAGGCCCGGCAGGCGCTCGTCCTGGGCCTCGACGGCGATCTGCGCGCCTTCCACCCGCGCCGCCAGTTCCTCCAGGCGCATCTCGGCTTCCTCGATCTGCTCGCCGGTGTCGCCGGCCTGGTTCAGCCATTGCTCGCGCTGGGCGGTGAGCGTGCCGATCTGGTTCTGCAGGCGCGTGCGCGACTCGACCACGAACTTGATCTGGGCTTCCAGGCTGCCGATGTCGGTATTGGTCTGGTACAGGCGGCCCTGGGCTTCGTGCAGGCGGTCGCCGGTGGCGAAATGGGCCTGGCGCATGCGCTCCAGCTCCAGTTCCAGGTGGCGCAGCGTGGCGTTCTGCTGTTCCAGCCCGGTTTGCGCCTGTTCCATCTCGAGGAACCAGCGCGCCTGCTCGGCCTTGGCCTCGTTGCGGCGCAGCAGCCACAGGAGCTTCTGTTTTTCTTCCTGGTCGGCCTGCAGCTCGCGGAAGCGGTTCGCCACCGCGGCCTGCGCTTCCAGCTTTTCGAGGTTGGCGTTCAGTTCGCGCAAGATATCTTCGACGCGCAGCAGGTTCTCGCGCGTGTCGGACAGGCGGTTCTCGGTTTCGCGCCGGCGTTCCTTGTACTTGGAGACGCCGGCCGCTTCTTCGAGGAACACGCGCAGCTCTTCCGGGCGCGATTCGATGATGCGCGCGATCATGCCCTGGCCGATGATGGCGTAGGCGCGCGGCCCCAGGCCGGTGCCCAGGAAAATGTCCTGGATGTCGCGCCGGCGCACCGGCTGGCCGTTGATGTAATAGGTCGAGGTGCCGTCGCGCGTCAGCGTGCGCTTGACGGCGATCTCGGCGTACTGGCTCCACTGGCCGGCGGCCTTGCCGGCACTGTTGTCGAACACCAGCTCGACCGAGGCGCGCCCGGCCTGCTTGCGGTGTGTCGAACCGTTGAAGATCACGTCCTGCATCGACTCGCCGCGCAGCTCGGAGGCCTTGGATTCGCCCAGCACCCAGCGCACCGCATCGATGATGTTCGACTTGCCGCAGCCGTTCGGGCCGACCACGCCGACCAGTTGTCCCGGCACCTGGAAATTGGTGGGATCGACGAAAGACTTAAATCCCGACAATTTGATGGATGATAGACGCACGTTCGCTCAGGCAGGCCGGCTGGGATAAAGGGTGAATGATACCACTGGATTCTTGCTATTCGACCATAAATACCGGGGCGCCCTCAGATGCACAGGTAGTCGAAACGCACGCGCGACGGAACGCAGGGCGGCACATACGGTCCCAGCGCCGGCTGCCAGTCGTCGCGCAGGTAGACCCGGTCGCGCCCCGACAGTTTCAGGGCGGCGGCGGTGAGCCACTGGTGGGTGTTGATCGGGTCGGCCATCGGCAGCAGGAAGGTGGCGGCCAGCAGGCCCAGCAGGAGCGGCCTCGGTGAACAGTCGCGCGCGCGCCGTGCGCGGTGGATGAACAGCGCGGCAGCAAGCAGGCCGAGCAGGCAGCCGGCCAGCGCCTCGCTGGCCGAATGGGCGCCGGTCTTCACGCGCGCAAGCGCCACCACGATGCCCAGCACCACCCCGAGCGCCACCGCGATCCGGCGCAGGCGCCCGCCCTCGCGCTCCAGCAGCAGGAACAGCGCCACCGGAAACACCGCCGCGGCGCGCGTGGCGTGGCCGGAAAAGCCGGTGAATTCGAGGGCGCGCACCCCTACTCCCCAGCCGATGAAGGCCATCTGGCTGGCCGCGGAAACGGCCACGGCGGCGCCGAACAGCAGGCACCAGGCCAGCGCCAGGCGCCAGCAGCGCGCCGCCACCAGCCAGGCGGCGACGGCCAGCGCCAGCAGCGCCGTGACATTCAGTCCGCCCAGCGCGGAAAGGTTGGACCACCAGAGCATGGGTGTGCGAAGAAGGTGTAGAACGACTCGACTATGACGCAGCGCAGGCTCGCGTCCCGGACATCAGCGCCCGCCGCGGTAGGACCAGGCGCCGCAGGCGTGCTGGCCGACCATGCCGGCGATGACGATCAGTTCCCAGCTGACTTTCTCGGCGGCGGCGCCGGCGCCGACGCGCAGCACCACCACCGCGGCCGCCAGCAGCACCGGCATCCACAGCGTCATCATGGCCATGCCGGCGAAGGCCGGCGGCAGCGCGTCGACCGGATGGTCGCCGGGCGGACGCTTGGCGCCGCGCGCACCCAGCCAGTGCGCCACCAGGAAGCCGCCGGCGAGAGCGAGAAAGGTGCAGACCGCGGTCTTGGTGCGGATGGCGTCGTCCAGGTCGGGCAGCACGGCCAGGCCGGCGACCAGCAGCGCCACCGTGCTCACCAGCAGGCAGCGGCGGATGTGTCCTCGCAGAGTCATGGGTTTCCTTCACATTGCAATCTTGAAATTGTATATGAAGGAGACCTCAACACGATTTCCCGTGTGCGTGCGCCGCATCGTTGACGGCGCCCTCGCGCATGGCCTCGAGCAGCACCTGGCCGACCAGGCCGTCGATCGCCAGCACCCGCGCCTGGCCCGCATGCAGCGCCTGCGCCAGCCGCTCGGCCGGCATCGAGAAGGCCTCGCGCCGGTCCGCGCCCGAAAAGATGAACAGGGTGCGCAGCGGGCTGACCCAGGCCAGCCGCACCCGGCGCTCGCCCTCCTGCGCGCGGAAGCCCAGCCAGTTGCCGCGCTCCAGGCCGTCGAGCGGCGAGAAGGCCTCGGCCTCGGCGGCGGCGCGCACGGCGGCCTGCCTCGATGCCGCCTGTTCCAGCTCGACGCGGCGCAGCGCATCCTGCTGGGCCGCCTCCACCGCCAGTTCCAGCTGGCGCTCGGGCGACAGCTCGACCGGCGCACGCACGATCGAGGCGTGGCAGTCTGCCAGGTCGGCGAAGAAGACCCGGCGCGCCTCGTCCTGCCACTGGATCGCGTCGAGCCATTTGTTCAGGGTGGCGAGCAGGCGCGGCAAGCGCAGCACCAGCGACCTGCGCTGTTCCTGGGTGGGCTTCGGCTTGACGCTCCAGATCAGGTCATCCATCGCGCGGGTGGCGTTGCCGACCGCGCCCGGGCGCTCGTCCTCGATGCTGTAGGCGAAGGTCAGCACCGTGGTCCAGCGCTGCTCCAGGAAACCGCCGACGATGTCGATTACGCCGCCATCCAGGCGCAGGGCGACCGCGTCGCGCGCGGCGCGGCCCGCCTGGTCCATCTGCTCCTGGCGCAGGGCGCTGGCGACCGGTGCGGCAATCGCCTCGCGCAGGGCGCTGTCTTCCTGCTGGCGATCGGCGGCGAGCGCCGCTTCCAGGTCGGCCACGGCGGCCGAGAAGGCCGCCGCCGTGCCTGCGGCGTCGGGCGTCGCATGCGCCTCGCCGACCGCGCTGACGCTGCGGCGCATGGCCTGGAACACCGGGTCGGCATCGTCCTGGCGCTGTTCCCAGCCCATGCGCGAGAGCAGGTCGACCAGGCGCCGGGCCGGGTGCGCATCCTCGTAGAAGAAATTCCGGTCCAGCAGCGCCGCCTTCAGCACCGGCACCTGCAGCAACTGCAGCAACTCGCGCGCCTGCGGCGGGATGCTGTCGTCCAGCAGCACGGTCTCGAACACGCGCGCCAGCAGGTCCAGGGTGCGCTCGTCGGCGCGCGCCAGGCTGCCGGCGGGCAGGCTGCGCTTGAAGCGCGGCAGGTAGAACACGTTGGCGCCGGGGATGTCGGCTGCGCCAGGGGTGCCGGGCACGGCCGGGGCGGCGGGCATGGCGGCGCTTGCCGGCGCCGCATCGGCCGGCGCGGCCGGCAGTCGCACGTCGATGCGCGCCAGCAGGTCCAGCAGCGATGCGACGGCCCCGGCGCCTGTGCCCTGTCCTGCGCCCTGCCCCGGGCTTGCGCCGCCG
>Ga0265780_10002840_pt1 | contig 23207 bp, 29 predicted proteins | sample P1T30metagenome_FD_192432 | JGI IMG/M metagenome (GOLD analysis project Ga0265780, IMG submission 192432) | Plant litter microbial communities from East Loma Ridge, Irvine, California - P1 T30 | ecosystem: Environmental > Terrestrial > Plant litter > Unclassified | place: USA: California... | reverse complement strand
AGCCATCGCGAGTTCCTGGCGCTTTCACTCGAACGCGATGCGCAATCCGAAATTCCGATGATTGCAGGGATGCCTCGGTACGCTTGGACCCACTCCGAGCCTCATCGTCATCGTTGCTTCACGAAACCCTCACGAAGCATTCACGAGTATCGATGCGCCCACTGGCCCCAAGCTGGATAGCAACCCGATTATTTCGAGCCCCTATCATACAAACCTCGAACAAGCATACGAGATCTTTTCGCAAACCCAAACGCGACAACAAATCGACAATGACCGGCCGCCCAAACATGACGGATACCCACGATGCCATTACGGACAAAGAGATAGCAGGCAGGGAGACGGCAAATCAAGCTCAACCCGCAATCGACCCTGCCTCTTCGAAGCGCCCCAATGCATGTACGTCTCATCGCATGCCTTCAACAATCTCAACGCGCAACCTTAACTCACGGTGCAGTCACAGAACTCATGACGCAGTCGAAGAAACCAAAATCACCCATCGTTTCCGCCGCAGACGGCCCCAGTACGACACAGAAGGCTTCCAAGACAGCGAAGCGCTGGGATGGACGGAACGGGCTAGGCGTCTATATCGAGAGCCCGGAGACGAACCCTGAGAACAAGATACTGGAATACGACGATGACTTTGTCGTAATAACCGACAAGTACCCCAAGGCGAGGTATGTGCCCATGGTGTTGGATAAACTAAGGAGAACTAGCGCGCTGACAACCAACAAGTGTACATCTTCTGCTCATCCCGCGGAAACAGGTCTACTACAATCAGCACCCACTCCAAGCTCTTTCCACAGACCCAGCCTTCCTCGCCGAAGTACGAAAACGCGCCGTCCGTCTCAAAGAACTCGCCGCGTACGAACTCCGACGTCAATATGGCGACTTCAGCGCTTCAGATAAACCATACAATGAGGCTTTTGAGGCAATGATGAGCTCTCCTGACCCGCCACCTCCACCCGAGGAGCGCGCAGCACTGCTCCCACCCGGCCGCGACTGGTCTAAAGATATCGTAGTAGGCGTACATACCCATCCCTCGATGAACCATCTACATATACATATCTTCAGTCGGGACATGCATTCAGACTGGATGAAGCACAAGAAACACTATTTGAGCTTCAACAGTAGTTTCCTGGTTCAATTAGACGAGTTCCCTCTAGAAGAAGATAGTAAGAGGTTTTCTCCCGGAGATTGGCCTAGTTGGGACATGAAGTGTTGGCGATGTGGGAAGAACTTTAAGAATAAGTTTGCGGCATTGAAACAACACCTCAATGAAGAGTTTGACGAGTGGAAAAGGGAATGAATATGGCACTTTTGGCCTTGAACATCATGCCCGAATTGAATATATTTTGACCCTGAAGCCTACATTGCATCACAAGTTTGCGAAGCTTCGTTGTTGACACCAATGTAGACTGCGGGGTGCTCATGAGTGGCCACTTGATTCAGGGTACATTTAAACTTGCTAATGTCTGAGATTCTATCGAGCCTTCTTCCACCTGGCGACTTAGTCACACAAACCTCCGTACTCCCCCATCTAGCGAACAACCAGGGTTTTGACCACGTTGGTGTCGATATCATGCAAGCTCGCTGGGAACTTGCAAGACTCGCCGAAAATACAGCTCTTCGTGCCCTTGGCGTGGTGAATCTTGTTGGGCGGTGCTGGGCAGCGGTGGCCATAGATACACCTAATATCCTGACAAACACTGCCGTTGCTGCAAGGTGCCATGCGGGCGACAAGACGGAGGGTAGCCAACTCGTCGCTGGTAGGTTTGTACGCATGGAGATGGGTGCATTTAGTGTCGTAGGGGCATTCGGCTCGAAGGAAATGAACGTTGCACAATTTGATCTTCTTCATGCGGTCCACCTCAGCCTTATCGTAGTCCTTACACGGCGGATCGACGCGTTGGCCGGCGCGGTTACGTGCGATGACTTCTTCACGGTTCGCGGGCTTGTACACGGGGGTCTCTGTAACGGGTGGCGGCGGAGCAGCGGCCTTAGCGGCCCAGTTCAGCAACGGCGCTGGTGGGTCTGGCTTGAGTGCTGGGAACGTACTGTCCGAAGCCAGTGTTGATGTGGAAGGCGTTCTAGGCAAAGTCATCATTGCCGCTCGGTTTGGCAAAGGACTATCCATGATCGGGGACTTTGATGGGGCTGGGAACCGGCTTGGGAGACCTGTCGAAGCTACAGACGCCTTAGAACTATCGTTCGAGTCGATCCTGCCCGGAACAAATGCTGGTGGAAGGCCGTTGGCGTATGTACTGGCGGCGTATGTAGGTCCAGATCCCCAAACTACGAGCTTGGTCTCCCTGAAGAGACCTGGAAACTTCTTCGTTTGGTACGGCAGGCCGACGAGTTCCTACAGAGAGGTGAGGTTAGCGTCCGGGCTGTACGAGTGTTCGTGGATTCATGGCTCGCGCGAGTCAGTCACGTACCTTCTCAAATGGAACACCCTCAAGGAGAACCACCTTGTTTGTCACCTGAAGGCGATCGGAGCACTGCTCAAGCGTTCGCGCGTAGCCATTATCGTGTGAGCACCCGAAGAAGATCCGACGGCAATGATAATCTTGGGAGTATAATTTGAATAATTCTAAGATTGTCAGTACGGTCAGAAGCCTACATGGACGTCTAGACTCGGAAATAGCTTAGGATAGTGGGTTTTGTGGAATACATGGGGCTGGAGATGTAGTAGGACAGTGGTACTCACCGATGATCTTCTCGTCAGCGCGATCTTTTCCCGCACCGACGTCGATAAAGTCGAACAATGTCTTTCCCCGCGTGAATCCACGCACGAAGCCCTCGAACTCGATGATGTCTTCATAAACCCCCCTGCGTACGAGCACGTCGCCCAGCCCCCGAACGTTCGCATAGATGCGGCAGGCGATGCGGTAACCGAATGGGATATCTTGGCATTCATTCTCGATATACTCGTGGATATCGGCGAACAATTGGACAGCAGCCCGGCGGCCACCTTGCTCTCCTTCGCGGAGGAAGTCGTCGCTAAACTGGTATGTAGTCAGCAAAATGCACTCAACTCGCAGTACGTGAAGCTCACAATCATGCCGTCGCCGTCAATCAGTACCATAACAAATGGATTCTCAGCCTGTCACGTCCAAGTCAGCTCCAAAGCGATGTGTGGCTGGATGGGATTACCATATTCCGCTGCAGGTTCCGGTGCGACCTCTCGTATTGCTGCTTCTCATTTTGCCATGCGAGGATCCAGTTGCGATCGCGGTCGCGTTCGGTGGCCAACATCTGGTACTGTAGCGTACGAAATTAGTACATGCCCCACACGTCTTTCGCACAGTCAGAGCTTACCTGTTGGTGCATATATTCATACCGATTTTTCATTTCCTGTTGCGCGTCAGTCACGACTGCGTGATAGTGACAGTGGCAGTGCACGTACGGTCATGAACTTGGCCTTTTCTTCCTCGTACAGCTGGAATTGCTCGAAGCGTCTGGTAAAGTCTGCTAAATCCGCGTCGGAGGGGCCCGGTGAAGCCAGGCCAAGGCCGCTGAGCGAAGGTGACATATCGCAAAGGGCGCAGGCGATCGGCGAACAGGTGTGTGACTGAATAATAGAGAATCGAATGGCTGCGATTTACGTGTATGAGAGAAGGCAGAAAGAAAGCAGGTGCAGGAGGGTCGAGCGCTCTTTCTGCGGTTAGTAGAGATTTTTCAAGCCCGAATAGGAAACCGTAAGTGAAGGTGAGTTATTGCGGTGACATTAACTATCACTGGGCAGTGAACACGGCCAGTCTGGCTTTTAACGGTATGCAGCCATGCGCAATGCCGGCGGGCAGCCACTCCAAGGCGGTGTATATGCAATTAGCAAACTGCAGAACCATGGGTGCCGCTGGGTTTGAAATAGAAGGAGCGACATTTGCGGCGTGGATGCCATGTACAACGCGATATGGCGCGTACCAGGGAACAGTCTATACTTGGAAGGGGCCAGCCACAGAGTGTCAAGCGATAGCTCATCTTGACGCAAGGATGATAGAAATAAAATGACCTAGAAGTCTACATTGCGCTCAGGTTTTGCGACATTTCATGTTCATAATGATGTAGGCTGCAGTGCACCTGTTCACCATCTTCGTTGTAGGGGAGGAGGTGGAGAGACGGTGTCGCGGCTCTAGTTCCGTCCTCCGACGCCAAGAGGCAGCTGCGCCCGGACGTCACTTCCCAGAAGCCACGTTCGAATTACCCCATCTGTTCCCACACGCCGTCCCTCCTCCTCTCATCCCTCTCCCCGTCTTGTGTCGTCTTCATCATGGTCAATTGGAAGTTTTCATCTCTGCTCCTGCTCTCTCTCCGAGCTCTCGGCACCTATGCTGAGCCCGCGGTAAGCTCCAAACTTTCTGACGCAGCATGACATCAGATGGCTAACGGTCGCGTCTCCAGGCTGAGAAGGTGCAACAAGCAGTAGACGAGCCGCAAACGCCCAACCTCAACGTCGCCGTTTCCGTCTCTTTCCCCCAGTCTGAGATCTTCGGCGTCAAGCTCGTCAACGGCCAGGCCACCCAGGCGCGTCTGTCCGTGGTCAACAATGAGCCAACCCCCGTCGGCGTCACCATTGTTGGTGGCTCGTTGATCCAGGAGATCAAGGGAGAATCTCAGGTCCTTCGCAACCTCACTCGCCAGCGCTACTCCATCCAGATCCCCGCTGGCGCCAACGAGACGATTCCCTACAGCTTCACGACGGAGATGCACCCCCAGAATCTCCGCCTCCAGCTCGTGACTGTGCTGAAGGACAGCAAGAACAACCTCATCACCGTCCCGGTCTACAACGAGACTGTCAGCATTGTTGAGGCGCCCACTAGCTTCTTCGACCCCCAGATGTACGTAGCAATCCACCACTCAGCCTGGACACATGTACTTACTTCTCTCTAGCATCTTCCTGTACCTCGTCCTCCTTGGCGCGTTCGGTGGAACCGTGTACTTCATCTACAACACCTGGATCTCCACCTTCTTCCCGCAGAAGAAGGGCCGCGGCAAGGGTGGCGAGCGTGCTAAGGCGTCTTCGGGCCAGAGCAAGAAGGTCGACCCCGCCGACCAGGTTGCCGTCGTTGGTGCTGATGGTCCTGCTGTCACTTCCGGCGCAAAGGCCTACGATGAGAGCTGGATCCCTGCCTCGCACCTTCAGCGCCCCGAAGCCAAGCGCGTCCGCAGCGGCCGAGCTTAGATCCCCTGAACTCGACTTTGAATTCTTTGGGACAATTGGATAATACGAACGGCATGTCAGCATGCGTGTTGTGTGGATATGCTTGCATGTTCGGATACCTGGGCGCAGTTGTGCGCTGCAAGATACGTTAATGCTGCGGATGCAGAAGGCTTGGATAATGAGTTGGATGTACTATATCGCGACGTCTAAAAGTTGGCCGACCTTGTACGATGTGAAAAGAAATGTCATTTCTCTGACTACGACTTGCCAGACATCCGCCTGAACGTGCTGTCGTGGATGCAGCCTTGGAACACCGTTACACCGCAACAATGACGAACTGGGCTCACATGTCGGGCTGATTTCTCAATACCCGCGGAGTATGCCTTCTCGCATGCATTGCTTTGCAGTTACACCCGCAGTATACGTGTGTACTACGCATATATATTCACGCTAGTGCAAGCCGCAAAAGAAACGTTGTAGAGCAGAGCATGTATTACACCGTTCGCTGAGGTTACCTGTGATCCATCAGCTGCCCCGCATCGCGATCTCCATGCCAGTGTCGTACATGCCATCTAAACTTACTCCGCTCAAAACAACATCTCTCGTATCCAGATTCACGGGAGATCCTCCGACGTCGGCGATCTACCTCGCGTCGTATCTTTCATCTCAGGCTAAAACTTGTCCAAACATTCGGTGGAAGCATGCTAGAAGCTCTGTGGCCGTCAAACCAGACGCCGTTGCTTCGCCCTAGCCAGTGTTCGCGGAGGCCCACCCCGCACTTTAGGCTCCGTGCATGACGTGTCGCAGCCTCCCATCTCCAAACAAGCACACACACGAGCACCATACAAAGTTCAAACACGCACCAACTACCATCACACGCCTCGGCACCTTGGCTGCTTCTCGAATTGTGTAGGTGTGTAAGCTGCAAGTACAATGCGCAATGCGATGCGCCTCTCGGCCCTTTTTTGCTTTTCCGGGCGTTTGGGGGGTGGAGGTGGAGGGTCGGCTCGCGCAAACTGGGGGAAAAGACAAATTGCTCAAAGCACCGTAGTCGCACACGGAAAACCCACCCAGGGTAACGGGAGCTAGATGAGCTGGACGCAACCCACGATCGCGTGCATGTCGTTTAGTCTGCGTTGATCGTAGTCGTCTCCTTTGGAACGAGAATTATCCGCCGATTGGGTCCGGATCCGCATGTGCAAGACGTGATGCTCACGATGCCGTGGGGTGATCATGGCTCGAAACGGGAAGGGCTTCACATGTCACGGCGCGGGCGGGTTTGGGGGGCACGCGCGCTAGAGGCTTGCGTGGATGGGCGAGTTGCTTGTGACTCCGAGGGTAGAGAGTTAGTGTGGGTCTAGTTGGGTGAGTCAATTTGAATTCGTGGATGGATATAAGATGAGTGGTTGCTGCTCTTGCTACGCTTTTGCTTATAACAGACATTTCATCAGCTGAGAAGAGACATCCAACATCCGGTTATTACACATCGTACCATCGTATCGACGACATCAAACAACAAGCCCTGCTCTTATTACCACCGAACGATCACCACGTTTCATCCTCGAGCATTCCACATCAGACCAACAAGACAGCTCGCATACACTATCACAATGCCGCCAGTCAGCCAATTCCCACCTGCGCGCGTCTTCCTCAAGAACGCAACCTCATCATCTCCATCATCCATCAACATCTCGACATCACGACGAGCCAGCCTGACATCACCACTAAGCCCTAGATACGCTACTTCGTCAGCCTCGAATTCGTCGCAGTCCATGGCACAGATGTTGTCACAAAGACCAGGGGCTAGAGAGATGGAGGGCGGTGCGAGACGAGTGACGAACTGAAGCATCGAGCTACTATTCAATTTCAGCGAATGACGCTCGCCTCACATACCACTCCAAGGACGTCACAGTCAACAGCAGGTCGCTTGCTCTTGTCTAGTAGACGGGTCTTGATGCGACATGAACGCCGAGACGCGAAGACCTGTGCCACCATATCGCGCCGTCAGGAGTGACGACGCAGAGCGCAGAGAACCGCTTGGATGTATCGCAAGACCAAAATTATCATGTAAGAACTTGCACCAAGCGCGGGACGCATGTGCTCACTCACGAAATGATCGTGGGATGTTTGGTACAGGGCATTACAAACGTTGTCAACGGCGTTTAGGAGTGGTTACATTATATTTAGATTCACGATACCAAAGAACTCTCTTCAAATACAAAAGTTAAATTACTACATCTCGTCGCCTCTGAGTAGCCGGATATGTCCACGTGTACAAGTTAAACAGTGCAGGACGCGTTCAGAGTCACGACGTCTAATCCCACAATCTGCAGCTTCTTTTGCAAGCAACCCAACGCGAACCAGTCTGCCCTAGTAGCACAAGTATATCAATTCTCAACATATACACGATGCATGTGCGACAATTCCATTCTATAACGACTGTGTGTATTCATGAAACTACATATGTCATCACCATCCCTTTGAACTTATGCCTTGTCGTCGCAGTAGGAGGCGCGCGGCCCAAGCTCTCAGCCAGAGATCTTCTTACCAAATGAGCTCCGCGCCACCAAACTCCTGAACCTCTTACCAAACACATACGCCGGAATGGTAAGCGCACAGATTCCCAGGTTGATGACGGTGATTCCGTCGAACACTGCGCGTGGTCCGATGTTGGCCATGATGCCGTTCGCGTAGGTTGTTGCGATGAAGGTGAACACTGCTTTTGTGAAGTTGATGGTGACGAAAGCCTGGTTTGCATCTTTGGGGTGGCAGTCAATGACGTAGGTCAGACTGGCTGTCGACGCGAACGGCACGGAGAGCGAGTGAATGGACATGAATACCAAGGGCCAAACGATGGGGTAGCCAGCAGAAGTGCTCATACCAAAGCCGAGGAAGCCAATTGTGGCGAAGATGACGGCAGGTACCATCAGAGTCAGGCGGAATTCCGGCTCGAAGACACCCTTGTTGCGGCGGGCCATGAACTTCGCGAGAGCATCGGCTGTCCAGCCGGACAGGGGCGAGCCGATAAGTGCGACAACGAGGAGAGGTAGGTTGGTAAGACCGACTTGTGCTGGATTCAGCGAGTACGGTGGCGCGGAGAAGATGTTGACGGAGAGGACGGAGATGGTGAGGAGCCAGGTCTAGAAAGGAAGAGAAAATCAGTGGATGTCTCGCGCAAAGCTCTTGGGGTTCACTCACAAAGTAAGACCCATAGACGATAGTGCTGAATAGCACTGCCGGGAATGCTATGAGTGGCACAGGCTTCCACGCGTTCTTCCAGAATGACTCTTGTGACAAGCGGCCACGGAAGAGCGCTAGCTGGCTGCGGTATGGCTCTCTCTCCTCTTCGAGCTCGAAAACAGAAGAAACGGACTTGTGCTTCTCACTGACGGCAAGCTTGTCCGTAGTAGGTCGGGCGCCATAGTAGGTGGTCTCGACGACGAAAAAGTACATGCCGAAGAGGATCGGAATGAAGATCAGTGCAGAGATACCGAACGTTGCCTCGAAAGAAACGTTCTGAATAATAGCGCCGGCGATTGTTTGGCTAAGACTGGGTCAGTATGCAGATGCGATGAACTGGGTGGAGAGGAATTTACCCGAGAAGCACACCAGAGGCTAGCATGCAGCCCCAAACTGCGATCCTAGTACCTCTTTGATGGACAAAGTACATGTCGGATACTGTGGAGGTGACAAGTGTCTCGAGGGGTGCTGATGCAATACCTTGCACGACTCGCATGACAGCGAGAGAGACGAAGGACTGCACTTCGTTAACGAAGACCGGTGTAGCTCATCTCTCGATACACACCCTGGTGAAGAATCCCCACACGTTCGTTGCAAGAAGGATCACGGTGGAAATGATGAAGAAGGGTCGCTTGCCCCAGATGTTCGCTCCAGCAGCCGTGAAGAACGTGGTGAAACCGATCCAAAAGGCGAGAAATCCAATGATCAAACTGGAAACCATATCGATGCTGACGTTGTACTTCATGGCGATGAGTGGAAGTGCGGGTGTCACCATGGGTCCAAGACTGGCGGAGACTCAGCTTGTGGGAACAATGGAGTGTCTTCGATGCTTACGCTGTTGTGACACCGGAACTGAAAGCGAGCAGAATCATGATGCATTCCTTCCTTTTCGGTGACCTGTCGCGCGTGAGACAATGTATCGTGACGGGGATTTCATTATTTCTTACCAGTTAAGCGGATCGTTGGGACTATCCGAAGGCTGCGGCTGCAGGATAACATCGCCATCGCGCTTGACGTCGCTAAAGTCAACCTTTGAGTCTACTGAACAGGGATTAGTGACATCGTGTTACTATTCTGACGGATGTATCCTACGGGCAGGTTCAGAGTCGTTGATGGTAGATGTTCCCGGAGGAGCTGCCATATGGCGGTCTTCTAGAATTCCGAAACCCATCTTGGTGGTACCTAGGTCTGCGAACGTGAAAGAGAAAGAATGGTAACGGGAATGGAAGGAATGTAGTTGACTGCCGGCAGTCTTTCGAACGCACTGCGTTGAGAAGGAGTAATTAAAATGTATAATGAATGAAGCAGCAGCAGTAGGACAGCGAGGCCAGCTCTGAATGATGAGTGCCTTGGGCCAACCTCTCTTATGACCGCATTGCGATAGGGCTCGAGGCATCAAGGGTAGCCTGATACTAACGAAACTACGCTGAAGCGTTTGAGACAGAGCGATATTCCAACCATGCTCGTCGATCGACGCCTTGCATGGGCTTGACTGCCGAAGCCTGACCAGGGCTAGCCGAACGCGACGTCCAACGCAACGTGTTTCAGTATGGCGGAACTTCCCAGAGATATATACGCCCCAGCGAAAGCAAAATCCGCGGTCATAGAGAACCCCAGTGTCCGAAAATACACGGAGATCATGCCTGACTGGCAGCATATCTATCGATGCAGCCGGCGATAGTTGGTTGTGGACGCGTCTCAGCCACTACCAGTTGCTTTGGACATTGACATCTGCCAAGACACCATCACAAGCATATCCACGCGGTGATGTGATGACATGGTGCGCCACAGTGCTGTCTTGTTGAGGCCGTTTTATGTTATCGGGAGGTGGAGGTAGACAGGTAGATCCGATGGCGCGTGTGGTGCCTGACCCTGGAACAGATGATACGATCGTTGGCATGTTGCGCGTTGGGTGCGAATGCGCACATCTTCTGTAAGCATTGCGACGACTCTCAGTAATCCAGGCTGCCTTCTGTGACTGTTGTCAGCATAGCATACGCGTTCATGCGCGAATGTAGAGCGCTCTTCACGTTTCGCTTCAACTGCCGAAGACAAGACGCGTGATGATCGCGTGTCCAATGCGCGACATGGTATGCATGAAAGTCGCGTCGATCATGCCGGACAGGAAGCTTAATAGATGTGCGATGGGCGTTGTACGATGTCGATGTTGATGGAAGGCCGACTGCGACAAAGTCGGCAACCCGTGGAGCTGATCGCCCTTGACCAATTTCGGTATGGTGCCCGACGTCATCGCCATCGTGGGGCAGCGACATGTACCCCGCGACGGGTCATGGCGTAGATGCTATTGGAAGAAACTACTATTTCCTCCACTACAATTGCCATTTAGCCGCAGTACAGCCGTTACTGGGACTACATATCTCAAGGGAAGTGAGCTGTACAAGATCTTCCAGGAACTCCTGTGCCGTCAACTTGCGGAATATTCATCAAGATGTCTATCGGCGTAGCTATCATCGGAAGCGGCATCTTCGCCAAAGAAGAACACTTGCCCGCCATTCAAGACACCCCGTCATTGAGCCTGAAAGCAGTTTACTCGCGATCACTCAAGTCGGCGAAGGCTCTATCCGAGAAGCTGTCCGACGTCGAACTCTACAGCGATGACCAGGATGGCAAGAAGTTCGAAGACCTACTCAAGAGGGATGATGTGAAGGGCGTAGTCATCGCGTACGTATACTGCTTGACAAAGTGCAGAGCATAACTTGCTAACATATCGCAACTCAGACTACCGATCCTCGCTCAACCTGACTACATCAAGAAAGCGCTCGCAGCTGGCAAACATGTCTTTGCGGAGAAGCCCATCGCGAAGGATCTAGCGACCGCCCGCGAACTGCTCACATGGACACAAGACTCCTCCAACACCTCTGCAGTCTATACTGTAGCCGAAAACTTCCGCTTCATCGACTCCTACGTCTGGGGTTCTGAGCAGGTTGCTTCCCTGGGCCGCATCCTTACCTTCCGCGTACGTGTTGCCGCAATGGTATCGGCGGGCAGCAAGTACTACGAGACGGAATGGCGCAAGAAGCCGGATCACCAGGGCGGCTTCGTGCTTGACGGCGGCGTGCACTTCGTAGCGGCGACGCGTCTTCTGCTACAAGGTGGCGGCCGAAAGATCAAGAAGGTCAGCGCATTCACCGCGCAGCTTCAGAAGCACCTTCCACCTGTCGACACACTCAACGCCACTATGCAGCTGGACAACGATGCTTCTGGTACTCTATCCATTTGCTTTGGCACCACCGACACTGGCTCTGAGTACCTGGTTGCCTGCGAGAAGGGCACAGTTCACGTCGCTCGCGGCAAGGTCACTATCACCAGGGATGGCAAAGACCCAGAGACGAAGGAGTTCCCGGATGAGGGCAACGGCGTGAGCCAAGAGATCAAGGCTTGGGCGAAGAGTTTGGAGCAGGGAAAGAGGAACGAGATGCAGAGCCCTGAGGAGGCGCTGAAGGATCTAGAAATCTTAGAGAGTTGTTTGAAGAGTGGAGAGCAGGGCGGTAAGCCAATTGACGTCAAGCAGTAGAGTACGTCGCGTTAGCTATGTGCACATGACGCAAAGAGTAAATTCAAAAGTAAAGCTTCTCTGCATTGATATTAAGTCTCTTGCAAATTGCTGTCTCTATAAAGCAAGTCCTTCTTAGCCATCTTACACCTCTTGTTCTTTCTCTAGCTTTTGCGCAACGCAAATGTATGTAGGGAATGCTAGATTCTATGCATCTAAGTAAAATATACCTAAAGAGTAAAAAGTAGAACATAGTGAAAAACATTGCAAAAAAGAGCAAAAAAGCATCTTCTATCCGAAGATAGAAGACGACGTCTAACCATGGCTGATTTTTCGTTTCTGGACATTGTTGTCTGTTGTATCCTTCAAGGGTCCACATGTTCCTAAAGGCAGACTAGGGAATCGAACAAGGCATCTTGGGTGAGTTGGGTCTGGACCGATTAACCATTCGGAAGCCGTTAATATTGTGGTTGCGGGCTCCTGTCTTTGGTCGTTCCTCTCGAACTTCAGCCAAGGCGGCTTGTTGATGGAAGATTGGGGATTTAAGTGCTATATATTGGGGAGATGGTGTGGAGTGTGGGGTGGGACCTGAGGTGAAGTGAAGGCGGGTTTGGAGGCGAGCGCGTGGGTGCCTGGTGAGAGCGCTGCGTGCGCGGGCGTGCGCGTTTGCATTTGGAGTGTTTGTTGTGCGATGGCGGAGGGTCGGGGCGCCGGTGGGAAGCGAGAGTGATGGTGGTGAGAGTGATGACGAGCTCAGAGGAGGCGGCCGCAGTGCTTGATGGCCGTTCTTCAGAACGAAGGTCTATCGCTGCTGAGAAGCCTCGAGCAAAGCGGAGGCTACGCTGGGTATTCAAGAAGTAATGGTAATGCGTAGCTACTGCGGAGGTACTAAACGTCAGCTATGAGGCCGTCGACATGTAGGGACTCGCTCGTAGCGAGACTTGGAGCTGTGATGGACTTCCATACTCGAGCCACAACTTGAAGACGTTGAGTTTGCACAATGAAGGAGCGGAATGAGATGGTCAAGCGCACATGTATAGATAATACTGAGGGTTAAGAGAAGAAGGGGGACGATGGGTGAGACAAGTATTTGGTGAAATGATGATAACAACGAGCAAGATCATCAGTTGCGCAATGGGAAAGAAAGATTAGAGGAATTCACCAAGAAAGAAAAATGAAATATATCTTACACAACGCATTCCAGGTGTCACGTCTACGATGTGCACCACTAGAAAGTCATCCTCTCACTTATTGGTTTGTTCCTGCTGTTGCATTTCCTTCATCTTCCGCTGCATCTCCAACTCAAACGCTTGCTTCTTCAATACATCAATCTTGTCGTCAATTACCGCAATCTGGGCCTCGACCCGAAGAAGCTTTTCCTGCATCATGTTCTCGTAGTCGTCATCGGTCAAGACTTGCATAGGACTCCACTTGCTCTTTGCAATCTTTTGCATAAAGTTCTCCTTGGGCTTGGCTTCACCTCTCGCTCTTTCCTGGATTTCGCTGGAGTTTTTGGCGTCGAGGTAATTGTACCCATGTTGTCCTGCCCAGCCGAACAGAGTGAACATGATGGTACCAGGGATGACATTTCGAGGGCCGCGAAAGAGGAGGCCGAGGTTGAATCCAGTGAGTCCACCAGCAAGGGCTGACGCGCGAACCTTGTCAGACGTGGTTGGGTTAAGGTCGGTGCGAGGATAGACGGGCGCCCCGCGAGTGAGGTTCCACCAGTTGAGTAAGCCAGCGTGGTTGAGGACTGACGTGCGGATGCCCCAGAACGTGCTGCCAATGGCGAACCATTGCGCTCCTGAAACGATGGAGAAGAGAACCGGAGTTTGCGTGCGGATAGTACCGTAGAAGGCACCAATCACGGTACCAGGAATGGCTGGACCAGGTTAGGCAAAATTCATGAGGTGAGAAAAAGCTGACAAGACAACGATTATGCAGAAGTGAGATGGAAGCGCACGACTACAGTGAAGCGAGACTACGTGGAGTGGTGAAAAGATCATGTGCGTACCTGAGGCTCCACCAATATAGAGTGCTTGCCGGGCAACCTCGAGGGGCTGCGTGACCTGGTCTGGGTCATGTTTGGCTTTCATCGCTCTTTCATGGGGGCTGAAGGTCGTGGACCAGACTCGGGTAATGACAATGCAAGGTTCGCCGCCGTTGGAAAAGCAAAGGCGCTGACTAAGCGAGGCCCAACGAACGCACAGCCTGAGCTTAAGATTTCCGTTCGGGAAAGTCTCAAGAACTCACCCCACACACGCTTCAACCACAGACCCCGCAACCACCAAGACCACACCCGAGAGCAAGAGACCGCTCTCCAGACCCGAATCAGACAGCGCGCCGGAACCACTCGCGCACAGTCTGCCAAACCGCAATCATGGGTACGTCGCCGTGGTGCGCACGCAAATTGCAGGCGTCACTCGAGCCGGCTTTTTTGCCCCGCTCTGTACCGCGCCCAAAACAAGAAGCCATGGCTGACGATGTGTTGTAGCGCCCAAGAAGAAGCAACAGACCATGGGCCTGGGAGAATTCCTAAATGACCAATGTACGCCCCGCCTACCTGCCCCCGAGCGCGCAGACGACTGACATGTAGCAGCGCTAGGATCATGGGCCGACGAAATGGAGGACGCGCCAATGCCTGGTGAGTGACACGCATTCTGCTTAGGGAGTGGCCCGGTGTACTAACGTTTGCAGGAGCCGGTAATACACCCCACCAACTGCCGCAGCGCGAACATGCACATGACGGAAGACTGACACATTTTTAGGTGCCGGTAGAAGCTCTGGCTATGGAGGCGACAGGCCTACCTTTGGCTCTGGCGGCGGCAGCGGCTTCGGTGCTGACCGCGCTGGCAGCTACGGTGAGGAGAGCATACTTCAACGCATTCGCATATACTAACAACTCCCCAGCCGACCGTGGATTCGCAACTCGCGAGGCGCTCCCCATGCCCTCCAAGCCCCCGTACACCGCCCACCTGGGCAACCTCTCCTTCGATGCCACCGAGGGCGACGTGACCGACTTCTTCGCCGACTGCGAGGTGACCAACGTGCGCATCGTCGAGGACAAACTGGACCGAAAGCCCAAGGGTTTCGGCTACGTCGAATTTGGCAGCGTTGATGGACTGAAGAAGGCGCTTGACCTGTCTGGCACATCTTTCCAGGGCAGGAATATCCGTGTCAGCGTCGCTGAACCCCGTATGTCATGCGTCTACAGGATGCACTCAAACAATTACTGACAAGTCATAGCCAAGGACCGCGAAGAAGCCCGCGTCATCACAGACTGGACCCGAAAGGGACCCCTCCCTGATCTACCTGGCCAGCGCAGCAGCTCCGGACGCGGCGGCTTCGGCTCGGGCCGTGACCGCGCTTTCGACGCCGGATCTGACGCCGGCAGCGAGCGTGGTGAGCGTCGCCGCCCACCTCCATTCGAGAGCGACGGAAAGCCCCGCGACTTTGGCAACTGGGAGCGCCGAGGACCCCTTTCTCCATCCGCTGCACCTCCCCCCAGCGAGGGCGGCCGCACTCGAGGTGGCTTCGAAGGAGGTCCCCGCGAGGGCCGCCGACAGTCCCCCGCCTGGGGCGAGGGTCAAGGCACTGAGGGCTCTCGTGGGCCCCGCCGTGAGTTCCAGGAGCGACCGCAATTTGAGAGGCAGCCTACTGCGGCAGACAATGACAACCAGTGGCGATCCAAGATGCGCCCCGATGCGCCTATCAAGTCGCCAACATCCACACCCGACGCTAGCACGCCATCATCACCGGCACCGCAGGCCGCTGCACCCGCCGGCCGCCCTCGCTTGAACCTGGCCAAGCGAACCGTCTCTGAGGCTCAACCAGCTCAAGACGCGTCCACTCCTTCGGACAAGCCCAACCCATTCGGTGCCGCCCGACCCATCGACACCGCTGCTCGTGAGAAAGAGATCGAGGAGAAGAGGCAACTTGCTTTGCGCCAGAAGAAGGAAGCCGATGACAAGGCGCGCGAGGAGAAGAAGGCCAAGGAAGCCGCGGAGAAGCCAGCGCCCAAGGACTCAGCACAGCCAACGCCGACAAAGAAGGAGGAGAATGATAGCGAGGAGAAGCCCAAGTCCAACTTCGAGATCCTCCAACGGGTGGACGAGGGTAACTCTGCCGGCCAGGATGAGGATGCCGAGGGAGAGATTGTACACGACAAGGACGTCAAGCCGCAAGAAGTCACTCGCGACCCACCGAAGGCTGAACAAGGCTCATGGAGGCGGAAGTCCAGCACAGCTGCGGCCCCTGAAGGCACTACTACCGAGGTCATGGACGACGATGGCTGGAGCACTGTCACCAAGCCCACCAAGAACGTTAAGAACAACCGCCGAGGAGGCGGAGGTGCCCCGGCCCGCGCCATCGCGTCTTAGGTGGACGTATCAATATTGAGACTAGCCCCGATGCTGTATCTGGGATGAACGCAACGCATATTCGACGGCGTGGTGGCGTCCTTTGTGTTTCTGGGCTTTGCTGTTTATCACAGCTGTTTTTGTTCGGCGGTTTTCCCATATTGTTGCATCACTGCACAATCATCGTCCTTTCGACAGCCCTGTTCATCCGAGCGTGATTTGCAAGGCGTCCGTGGCTGGACTTGGGACGTTTTACGAGCTTCTTTCTGCATGCCCCCTTCACGATGCCGTTCCTTGGCGCTGCTCGTTTCCAAAAAGTATTGGTCGCCCTCCTAGACCTTCCACATCCGGTAAATATAGGATATGCCACATTTTCGATCATCTCCTCTCGCCATCAGTGTATGTTGTCGTGGCCCAGCCAAGCTCTCTTTGGTGGATCTGTATTAAGGGACTAGAGGGATGGTATGCACTGGCATGTATTTAGCTGCAACAAGAATTTCGAAAGTATCTACACTCCAATTTCTGACGCACGTTTGCGATAATGCGGTTCATTACTGTGATGTGTATATGGAGTTCGTATGAGGGTCTGACAGGGGTGGGTCATTGTCAAGGGTTCAAGCATGCAGACCATGGTTCGATTTGGGACTATAAAATCTGTTCTTTGGTCGTCATCCTCCGCTGTCATAGCTACAATATTCGAAGTTGGAAAACGAAAGATCATCTACACTATGTCTGGCACTATTGTCATAGAAAAGATTCAGGGCCATTACGTCTCGGAAGAGATGATCGCTCAAGCGGCTGAGCTCTTTTCCTCTAACTATGGAATCTGGGGTCCTCTTGCTGAAGAGAGAATGGGCACATTGGGTAAATTCTGCAAGCCAGGTAGGTACAGTACTTACTCTCGCTGATGAATACAATGCTAATGTTTGTGCAGGACGCCCCGTGAAGATGTCCAAAAACCGTCTTCGTGAGCAGTCCCTTGCTCCGGGAACCGACAGCGTTCTGGTACGCGCTACGGTCGATGGCAAACTTTCTGGACACGCATTTGCGACTTTCTGGGACTATGAGGGCCGCAGAATCGGCTGGGTCACTCAACTATGTGTCGGTCGGGATTTCAGGCGCAAAGGGCTGGCTACGAGGGTTTGTCTTCACACGAACTTTTGACCTTCGCCAGCATTCACTGAACCTTGCAGATCTTGTCTCAATTGCGCGAAAACAAGCACAACCACAGTTTCGGAATTCTCTCTTCTCATCCTGCTACTATCCGTGCTGCTCTGCGAGCCTTCGGACATGGGATCGAGAAGGTGGATTTGAGTGGGATCAAAGAGCTTGTACCCGCCATTATGAAGTCATCCCCAGTTCCTTACGTTAAGATGGCTAAACCTACGGGCTCCTTATTTGATCAGGGCGATCAGACAGGTGCTGTTTGCTGCGCTGACACTGCATTCTGGGTTGATCACGCTGAGCCCCTGGCTGCGCTGAATGTCATTAAGGAAGACGGTATAAAGTGGCCGTTTGGAAACCTGCCTGACGGCTGCGAGTTCTTAGCCTTTGTCAGTAGATCTTCTGTTACATGATGCTGCAGTTTACAACAACACACCATGCCGAAGACCTGGTGGGCTCCAGGGTAATGTAGTCTTCTAGGCTATCGATGCAGTAGTATACTGCTTACATTGCGCCCGTTGTGGCAGGCTAGGAGGAAGAAAACCGCTAAAAATGTCTGGTCCTTTCCCTTGCATGTGGTGCAGCAATGCTAACGTCTAGTCGATCGCCGTTGACGTGCCGCGAACAGGGTTCACGACGCAGGATCCCGGTACGTGCGCCACAATACGTCAGATGTGCTCGGTCTGTGTCCAACTTCGATATCTTGCTTTGGCGGCGATCGCCTACGCTACCACTTTCCTTTTCGTGTCTTGCGATTCATATAGTGTTTCATCCCAATTAGTTGAGCTAGGAATTCGACACGTCCATGGGTGTTGCCCTAATTCATCGTTATACAAACCGAGCGAAAGCGTACCATAGACACGACGCGCGTTGTTAGGGATTTGGCACATATCATTCCTGAGCTCAAATAGAGGGAACATCTTTACACAATGGCGTCGAAGCCATCATCACCGGGACCCAATGCGACACCTGCAACGCCAGCCAAGCAGGCACGATCCAGGAAGGCCGCTACTCCAAGCCAGACTGAACAGGGAAGAGCAGGGTCCGCAGGCGGAGTCGTCCTGCCAAAGGAGCCCGCTACAAAGGCTTCGGCATCGTCAGCAAAGAAGGCTGCAGCAACACCAAGCACAGAAGACGTTACCGCACCGGCAGCGAAGACACCGAAAAAGAAGCCCAGGAAGCTGAACAAGGAGCCCACATCAACATCTACAGATGCAGCAAAGTCTACTACTGCAAGTAAAACAACGGCAGATGTACCGTCGCCCTCCGAGCTCGAAGCGTTGAAGTCTCGTGTCAGAGGCTTAGAAGCCAAGGTAGAAGAGCTCTACAAAGCCGGTGCAATTCCCGACTCACGACCTGGCCGCTCCCCTCGCCGACGAGGAAAAGGGCGAAAAGCCTCGTCTACAGCGCAGGTTCCCACACTTAGTACCACGGCCAATGAAACCGATTCCCGGGTCCAGGAAGTTGGCGACGACGAAGAGGAGGAAGCGGACGAGGAACTCGTACGCCTCGAGGGCGAGTTGGAGGTGGCACGACAGGATTTGGAACACTTCAATCCTCGCAGCAGCAAAGGAGCCACAAGTCGAGGAACAGAATACGTCGAGGAGATCGACAGGGACGCACCTGGAGCAAGAGCAGGTACAGAGAGACAAGTCACCCTATCCGGAAGCTACCGCATCCCAATCCCCGCCAACGTCAACCTCGAAGACGTCAAGACGATAAAATCAGGCGTTTCCGCCGCCCAAAACGTAGCGCGGTCTTTCCTCGAGCAACGACGCGCCGCCGCTGCTGTACGCGCTACGGAGAACAACGCCTCTTCATCACAACAGCAGTCTAGCAGCAGAACTACCAAAGTCCCCGCTTCGAAATCTTCCTCTGCAACCACGCCGAAGCCAAAGAGAAGCATGAGCTCGACGATGGAAGTTGCCGTGGATAACAGCGATGGAAAGCAGAGTTGGAGCGAATGGATTGGTGGTTATAGTATGGCTATTACAAGGGCGGTTAGCAAGATTGAACATGAGGCTGCTGTTGAGGCGCAGAGGGGTGGTGGAAGTGCGAGTGCGAGTAGGCCTTCGGCAGGTGGCAGGAGAACGAGTGCGCCTACGTCTAAGAAAGCGGCTGGGAAGAGACCTGCTGCTAAGGCGACTCTGAGTGGAGAGCAGGTCCATGGACTGATGAGTTAGATGGTGGGGTAGATATCTTGTACGATATAGAGGTTTGAAGATTAGATGCGGGTGTTTTGGTAGCATTGAAAAGCATAGGTGCAGTCGGAATGAAGAGTTCGTTCGATTCGAGCACGGTAACACTATGATACAGTACCCATATCCCTATCTCCTCGTGTCTTTAGTACTCCTTCAGTTCACTTATGAGCCCCTCCCTCTGCTTCTGCTGCCGCCTGTCCCACGTGGTCGTTCTCATTCTCATTCGGAGCGGGTGCAGCACCCTGAGCACCATCGTCCACATGCTCTCGTTGCGCATCCTCGACGGGAGGGACTTCTTCCCTCGGTTCTTGTACTGTTGGATCCTCTGCGGCTACAGGGTCAGCTGGAGGAAGATCTGCCGCCGGTGCTGCAGCAGCTTCTTCCGGCACCGGGTCTAAGGGCGCCTCTCTTTGTGTCTCGCCACCTGCGGCAGCGGATTTGTGCGAGCTAGAGGAACGACTTACATGACTCTTCGTGCTACCCCTTGATGAGGAGGATGACCTGGAAGAGTGGGTTCTGCCTGACTTCACGCTCTCTGCCTTTTCCTTCGTCACATGCTTGCTTGCTTCGGCGGCGGTGGCGACTGTGACTGCCACATGTCGCGGAAGTTCAGAACTGCTACTGCTATTTCCCGTACTTTTCCTTGCTCCGTACTCGGTACCCGCGTCTAGCCCGTGGAGAGCCATTCCAAACACTCCGCCCATCCTCCTTTGGGGCTTCTGACTCTTCCAGCTAGCAGTTGTAATCGGTTTACCCTTCCCACCTGCGAGCCAGAAGAGCGTAGACGGAACGCGCTGATGATCTCGTAGAGCGGAAGGTGAACCGGCGCCGCCTCTAAGGCTGACAGTTGGAGGAAGTGTGACGGGCTGTATGGTGTGACTCGCGGTGACGGCGGGAGTATCGATAGAAGGGCCGGTGAGGCGAGCAAAAATCGAGGCGAGGCCGAACAATGGTAGATAAGAGAAGATCGATCGTGGCTGCGGGTACGTAGCGGCAAAACTTGCTGTGCGCGAGGTTGGTAAGTTAGTAGCGTCTCCTCCGCCAGACAGGGATCTGCCAGTTCGTGGTGTCTCTTGACATCCATCGCGTCTCGAGATACCTTTCGGAAGGCGAGATGTACCGTGTGCCCTCCTCAAAGCGCGTGCTACTTCGGCGATATTGGGAGTCCTCGCTGGCGGCAAGTAATCATCGCTACCTGAGTCAGTCTCATAACCATGACCAGGCCTGTGACAAGTAAGTAGCAGTTGCTTCATCGTCAGACCACAGCTACAAGTATGAATTTTTTCGTCTCCTCCACTACCACCTCGCAACCTTGGCATTCCATCGTAAGCAGGACCCTCTTGAAAATCCGGTAGCTGATCGCTTGTCTTAAAGTCATCCTCAGAGTCTCTACGTCTCGTGCGACGGCGACTATCAGCTGACCGTCTTGAAGCCCGGGATTGTCGCCCTGATTGCTCTGGAGAGCGTCTAGGATAGACACTACTATGATACAATTGTGCATCGATGCTAGCTTGCTGCTCAAGACGCGGCCGTTCAACAACAACATGTCCCCCTGTTTCTAGATAGCCCTCAACGACTAGGTTGCTGCGCGAAGGCTGCGACGACTGGCGTTGCTCTGCACTGTTAGTGAAGGCGGCTGAAAATTTCTGGCCATAGAAGACCGTCTCGGAGAAGTCTGTAGTCGGATCCGAAGTTTTCTTGCGGCGAGCTGCGCGGGCGAAATCGATTAGCGGGCTTGGGGCTCCGGCACGTATGGCATCCAGGTGCTGCGATACTTCACTTTCCCGAACGTAAGGGTAGTCCTTTGAGTTGCGTAAGTAACGATGATAATGTAGTTTGGGACTGATTGGCCTCACTTCGTTATGTTCAAGAGCGCTTTTCGATCGTCGGGGGCTATCTTCACGTCTAGTAGCACTCCTCTGCTGCAGCGCCGGGTTGATAGCACCAGGTCGCGGCACAGGCAGTGCTGCTCTCCGCGGTGGGTTGCCCATCCTTTTGGCCGCGATTTCGGGAGGGACTATACGCGGACACTCTTCGGATGAAGGACTGCGTTGTGGACGAGAGCCTTGAACAGCTGGTTCCTCATTGACCTTACGACCCGGCTTCCGTCTGAAGGCTGATTTCACGTGCGAAAATGGGCTTTGAGACTGACATTCGTTGCATGGTTCGCTAGAGGGCGACTTCGGTGGCCGCATGCCACAGAAATCGCAGCGTCGACGTTCCACACTGGGAAAGGTATGGTATTCACTTGCATCATAAGGACAGGGCTGGCTGGTTTCGGACAGCGATGGTACCTGCAGTCGAATGACTGGAGGGGGTTGAGGAGCCTGCTGGTCAGCGCCAGCAACGCCTCGCTGCATTATGACTTCTTCTCCGAGTGACGTGCATGATCGTAGAGTTGAACTGATATGCGGGCTTGATCTTCGTATGGGAAGGGCTGCCAGGATTGTATTGAAGCCGGAAGAAATGCGTCGCTTGAGGGTCCTTGGCCGCTCGGGTGGGACTATCGGTGAGTCTGGTTCAGAAATGAGCTTCGCTGGGTTTGGCATTTTCAGTAAATTGAGGCTATGGTTATGGGATATCTGGATAGCGAAGCGCAGGTTAAGAGCAAGCGAAGGTGTGATTTGAGAGCTTTCGTTGCTTCCAAATGGCTCGAACGTCAGAGATCAGTGAACTGTGAAAGTCTCGATCTGGACCATAAGTTGGGCACCTTATGAATGGTAGAGCATTTGTGAATATTGACAGCAGCCATGACGTGGTGGGTGAGGAACGTCTGCGAACGGTCTATTGGTGAACACAGTGGCAAACGTGAACAGGAGGACAACGCCGAAATAACAGCAACGGTGGTCTATACAAGAGTTCGTAGTCTCATATCTGATGAGATCGTGGCCGTGAAATGCCCCAGCTTTGTACGCGAGGTTATCATTGCTTGGGGCTGCGGCCAACGACATACTGCCTACCCACAGTCGTTGACAACACTCTCGGTCTTAGTACCTTGAGAGGCGTCCCTCTTCAGGCCAGTCGTACATCTCTCGTAGATGGTTTCGATCAGATGCGCGTTCTTGCCTCCAGCCATCGTCATCGTCGTTGTTGAAGTAGTCACAGTTGTAGTTGCGTGACGGGCCTGGGGAACAACCAGCGCACCTACCACGACGGTCGCCAACTTGATCTGTAAGAACTCCGCATATGCAAAGCACGTGAACTCGATTGCAGATTGTGAGTAGCGTTCCTGGGACGTACAGCGCATCGCTTACCCCGCATTTGAGACAAAATCTTGTGTGGGCCAAAATACCACTGCGACACCATTTGCCTTTTCTCATATCGTCGGCAAAGGCTTTCCAATGGTGAAAGCGGATGCAGCCTTTGCAAGTATACAGTTGTTTAGTCTTGGCCCAAGGAGTTCCTTCGGCGGCCAGAAACTCGGCATGCGTCGGTGTGGGTGTGATTGATCTGAAATAGCGAGTTGTGAAAGCCAAGTTGGCTTTGTTGCTTAGGTCGAGAAGACTGATTATTTCCAGATGAAGCTCAACGGGCAGGCGAAGGAGGGGCGGAGAAGACATGGTGTGCAC
>Ga0265780_10002838_pt1 | contig 23215 bp, 22 predicted proteins | sample P1T30metagenome_FD_192432 | JGI IMG/M metagenome (GOLD analysis project Ga0265780, IMG submission 192432) | Plant litter microbial communities from East Loma Ridge, Irvine, California - P1 T30 | ecosystem: Environmental > Terrestrial > Plant litter > Unclassified | place: USA: California... | reverse complement strand
CCAGATGTCAATCCGGTGATCGAAACTGGACTGGAGTACGACCTCGGGGGCGCGCAGCCCGTTTGCGATGACTGGTGTCGCAGGAGGGTCATTGGAGAAGAACGCTGCTTGATATCAGGGCTGTTGACTCGAGACTCGACAAGTAGTACGTACCGGCACCAAGGTCAGAGAGCTTCAGCTCAACAGGAACTTCACGATCCCAGAACTCCGTAAGCGGCCGGTTTTCATAGATGCGCTCAGGAATTTGTGGATTGCCTTTGACCCCCGTAGACCAGCATTTGCCTCCATAGGAAGGTTGTTGGATTGGGATGGTAGGGGACAGAAGCAGGTTTCCAGGATTTGAATCACTGTGCGCAATTCCCAAGTCGTGAAGGCATTTCAGTGCCGTTAGTAGCTGCTTGCATATCGATTTGGCCTGCCAAGCAGGCATTGGATTATAGTCAGGATCGTAACATGCCGCGACAGCGGGCCCCATGGGCTCGAAGACCAAGCACTCATGCTGACCGTTCGGACCATCGTGCTTGAAGCTATCCAGAAGTGTAACGATGTGGCCTCGTGCAGTGGCGTTGGCACGTATGATCCGGTTAATTTGTACTTCTTTGGACGTACTGGACGCGTCGGAGCTCAAGATTTTGATTGCGACGTACGGAGGATCACTTTTTGGTACCTGGTTAGCAAGTAAACGATACAGGCGCTGGAGGTGTGGTACCTAGTGCACTCCGCGAGCCACACAGTTGAGAAAGACCCGTGGCCCAGCTTGCGAATGATCTTGTACTGGTAGCGATCCGCTTGAAATATGTCGCCGATTTTCACGGGATGAAGTTTTCCACGCCGATACGACCCAACTCGCTCGGGGTATACCAGCCACCCCGGAAGCTTGTCACCAAAGGTTAACGACTCTCCACCTTCGTAACCCATTGGCCAAAGCGGAGGTCTGGACAGCCAGATTGGTCTGGAAGACGTCGGTCAAAGTATCGATTCTTTGGGAGGCAGCTGATCCGCCAAGTATCCAGGATCGAGCGCCAGGTGCCTTTTGCTGCCTAACAACAAGGATGTCAGGCGCGAGAGTAGCTAGACAGTCTGATTATGGATACCCAAACATCGTGAGGAGACAAGTGCGGATCAGTCGATTTGCAGGTGCTCAGGTAATGGAAGGCACTTGAACAAGGAGCTTAAGGTAACGGCGGAATGCAAATCTAAAATAAGATGCGGTAGGCAAAGTGGTTGGGTTGAAATAAGCGCCAAATCTGAATCGAGCTCCGTATTCGAATCGACCCCGCACTAGCGTGTCGCACGGGGCCGCTGTTCAGCCCCGTGCGAGCCGACGCTAAAAGCCTGGCGGGCGTGGCGCGAGGATGGTTTTAGATTAGCGGTATGCACGTTTCTCGGCGTCTAATTCGTCGTGAGCCCGCCGCAAGAAGACTTGCGTCACCGGCCGCCACCTGGCAACTGCTAAATTCTCTCATCCCTACGATACCATGCTCTATCGCTTGCGCACACATACACATGGTTTCAGGGAAATGTAGTGGACTATAAATTCTGCTTGGTTCCCTCTACGCACGCACGGATATCAGTAGAGCAAACTCAGGTTCGCAGAAATCGTAACAGCGTTCCCTATGCACCGTTGAAAGAGTTGGTGCAGAGCTATTTGGACATTTACGACATGGTCTCGCTTTGCGACATTGTTGATGGAGCTAATCTAAGTTATGCATGGGGGGAGGCATGCTTGGATCTCAGCGGAACTACTGACGTAGAATGGGCGCAGGAGCGTAATGCAGAGTTGATGGGAGGTAATGGAAAGTTTGAACCCGCGTTGGTTGGTAGCGTATTTCCAACAGCTCGGATAGAAAAGAAGTTTCTGTGGGAGAAGACGATTGAAGAAAAGGAGTAACGTTTAGCCCAGGTTATGCTGCCTGCAGAGCTGTTTGAGACACGGTTTATGCTGAAAGTGAAGTCTGAACCATGGAACGAGTGGAGCGAGGCATGTTAGAGGATATAAATTAACGCGACTCTAAGTGCATATCTCTGCTAGGCAGACGCCCACTGCCACTCTCCATTCACCCACTTCCTATAACGCCCGTGAACTGTATCCCAGACCCATTCAGAAGCTGTTGCCGGTTGTGACGATGGTGCCAGTGCTTGTGTTCCCGATCCGAGCGTATTTGTCGACGAAGGCACCTCTCCTACGGCACAGGCCCATCGTTGGTGTGTATCATCCTCGTAGTAGTGGTAGATGAAGCAAAACTTCTCCGCGGAGGTGTGTCCCTGAGGGTTCACGTCGTACTTCGTGACATATTTTTGGGCCCAGATTTTGAAAGTATAGTGCTGTGTGGCGTCGCTGTGGCTGCCGTGTAGACCTGAGCTGAGGATAAGTCAGTCCAGCTATTGTGAAGGTCAAAGAGACGAGATTGAAAAGAGTGGAAGATGATCTGGGTCCGTAGGGCACGCACATGAGGTGGGCATGGTATGGATAGTAAGGGGGGTTCTCTGTGTTCATTGCTTGAGCACACGCGTTTATGAAGCCCAAGATGCGTGTCCTCATGCTCGGTTGAAGGGAGTACTGGTTGCCCTCCCACGTGATTGGAAGAGCCCGTCCGCTGGATGCAGCAGACGTGGCTTCTGAAGAGGTCGATGGCGCATAATACGACATGGCATTGAGGTAGGTAGAGTTCGTGGTGTTCAAGTTCGATCCAATGCATTGAAGCGGTCGTCGCAGTTGATATTGAAATTCTCGCGTATAGTGTGTATTGAGATATTTAGCAAATAATTCTAGGGAGTTAAACAGAAATAAATAGTCTGCAAAAGCGCTCTCCAGCGGAAACCTGTTGCAGGAAGAGTGTGTGGGTCAAGTTATATCCCTGTCCCACATACGCGCTGTGTGGGAATGATAGGCTTGCCATTATCGCTTGCCTCGTCCCGCGCCCACCTGCTCTCCTGCGCACTGGCCTCTTCTCGCGCTGCGACTACTTATTCGCATCCCGACTACCACTTCGCGTCGCGACTATTGCTTCGCGCCCCGATCGCCTGCCTCGTCCCGCGCCCACCTGCTCTCCTGCGCACTGGCCTCTTCTCGCGCTGCGACTACTTATTCGCATCCCGACTATTGCTTCGCGCCCCGATCGCCTGCCTCGTCCCGCGCCCACATGCTCTCCTGCGCACTATACTCTGACAGACGATGGCTACGCAGAAGTCAAATGACCCATTGGTATCGTGGAATTTAACGCCAGAAATCACGATGAAATTGATTCTCGATGCATGCAGGGATTCCAAAAAGGCGGCACAGCTTGACCACTTCTTGGCCCTCTGGCAGTTGGTCAACTCTGTTTCCCTTACTGTTCCTGAAGGTCTAAAGGGCATGCCTGGTACAATTCAAGAGTCTGACCCGAGCATTAACAGCATACTGGAAGAAATCAAGGAAGATATAGGGACTGACACGAACACGACCAAAATTGAGACTCACTCAGCATGGATAGCAAAGAAAAGAAGGCTTAAGGGCAGAATCCAAGCCACTATCGTCAAAAGGAAGGTGCAAAAGTTGGCTATTAAGGAGCTTCCAGACGAAGTGTACATCGATATCACTGATCGGGTTTACAACGCACTGGGCCCATGGTACGGCGCTCTCCTTGCCAGACTCCAGAATGGCCAGCAATTCTGTGTTAGTCCTTCACGTCAATTGCGACTGTGGTGGCAAGTCTTGGCGAGCTCTGCATATTTACCTCCCATCGCTCAGCAGTCAGATGCAAAGTCACTGAAACGTACTGCTGATTTCCCCAACACGAACCTTGAGAAACGACCTCGTCAAGATCAAGTACGAGACAGTGAAGTCTCAACTGGCAGCGAAGCATCGCCCATGATGCGAATTCAAAGCGAAGCTGTCAAACCACCAATAACGTGGTTCGCTCTTGCATCCACCGTCAATGGACTTGGTAAATGGACTGAACCTCAGCCATGTATCAAAACAAGCGAGTATCACCCTCTCGTGCGCCCTATCTCTACAAACGGGCAGTACGAGAATCAAGTGTGGTGCATTGACCAAGTGAAAGTCGAAGGGTCAAAAGATACTATGTTGGTTTATCAGTGGAAGGGAGCAGCATGCATTGCAGGTTTCTTCGGCGACTTCAAAGGGCTTTTGATGCTCGGAGGGTGCTCTTATTACAACTTTGAAATTGATCGTCTAAGATGTCCGGACTTAACGAATGCTGTCAAAGCCTCTAATCATTACAAGCAAGAAGTTGAACTGGACGAGGAATCCGCATCTGCGCTTGGATTCTTGGTATTCCCACGCAACTCCAAAACAAAGGGCCCTTGTTGTCTTCTTTTATGTCATGTCCCTACGGATCGTGCACCAGTAGCTTGAATTCAAGCGAATGTAATGTTTGGCCTTTCCTGACGTATACTTTATCTTCGCTGAGAACTTGATCTTTTTCTGGACCATATATCGGCCCTCTCACACGCTGAACGCTCACCATTCCACTTTTCTCGGCCTTCCAGCTCCCACATATGGTCTTATAGTCATCATCGTCCATGACAGTCAATTAGCAACTCTCGAGAAGCTATGTTAACTATGCTCCTATGTTGATGTTAGAACGAAGAGGGGGTGAAGCGTTGGAAAACGTGCAACTCACTCGGATTTTGTCGTTTGATAGAGATATTCGCATTCGTTGTTGGGGGAATAGGATCTCGACAGGAAGTACTCTGTAGAGCCTGTTGTGCCGCCACTCCAGTCTTGAAGATATGGTTGACTATGCTATGACGCGTGAGTGAAAGTGGGAGAAAAGCGAAAATTCCAAGACGTAGGGGACCCGAGAGTGTCAACAGCAAGAGCCATGAAGGTCTCGTCTGGCGAGGGAGTCGCAGAGGTGCGGGGCGCTGATAAAATGCTTTCCAGCTAAGCCGAGCTCAGCCCCACCATCACCTAACTTACCGCCAACTATAAAAGTGTCCCAAGATATCGCAATTCGGGCTGCCACGCATAACACCAGATGAAATTGCGATTGCACGGCCAGTCGCATCCTGCGCCACACAACGGAGTGGAAGCAGGGCTGTACAGCGCGCTATTGCGCACTGTTGGCGCATTGTGATTCGCGTGCGCACAGGCGCACGGACGGACTGGGCGCTAGGACTAGCTAGGCGCTTCGTTGGGCTGGGCTAAGGGGCCACGACGGCTACCCTATATAAGGCGAGGTTTTAGGTCTACTCTTAATTTAGGAGCTATAATGCTACTAATGCTACTAATTTAGCAAACCTTATTAAACTCCTATCTATAAAGAGCGAAAATATAGTAATAGTATCGCGCCACATTAACCACGCCCTTCTCGTTTAACTTACGCAGCAACTCGCACTCCTCTACTCGCTCCAGGTACTGCCACGAGTCCCTAACAACGAGAGGTGCCTGCGACTCATCCCCTTCGCGATAGGCACTCCAACAGGTTGTAGCTCGACTAGCATCACAAGATACGCGTTTTATGATTTAGCTAGGAGTCTCGTTTGATCTCGATGTACCGCTTGCCCTTAGATGTAATGATAGTGGAGTTGAATCTAAGCTGTTTCTTGTTTAGCTACAGGAGAGTAAGCACAGCAGAAACGAACTGTAGCTATCTTTATGGATATTAAACTACGAGGAGGCGATCTGCCCCAAGTCGGTCAAAGTTCTACAGCCGCACCGGGCACGAAGCGGCAATTGTCATGAGCGGCGAGCATATCATCCGAGATCAGCTATGCTTTGGGGGCTACATCAGCTGCTAGGTTGCTCTTGATTTCTCCTGGTACGAGAATCTGCTTCCAGTGGTATTTAGAGCCACACCTACGCTCGGGTCGTCCACAAAGCTAATATCCAACTTGCGGTCAGCCGTGGAGCCTTGCAACGGCTGATGCGGCTGTGTCTTTAGGGGGTGGATGTTTAGGCTGTACACCTTGAAGGCGGCGTGTTAGGTTAGATAAGATATGACAAGATATTAATGGTTGTAATAATTGTATTGCTATGCGTTATGTCTCTGACCAGTGCGCTTTGATTTTGTTGGCGTTGTTACACCTAAGCATTGCGTTACCCTGACCATTCCTGATGATAGCAACGGTGACGCAGGACACTGTGTATTTGACAGTTTTCCAAGCTCTTCTATCGCTTATGCAAGCTCGTTCAGAAGTGGGGGTGAAGTATGCCGCTATTTATTTCCTCCAAGCTGGTTGGAATTCGCTCCTTTTCCTTCATTATCTCCTCCTGAGGTACCGAGGGATCCGACCAACAGAGCAGTTCGTTACGATGTGTTTTATTGATGTACATCTTGCAGTCTGGATCGAGGCGAGCTGCTGTTGCTAGAAGCTCCAAGCATTGCGAGTCCGGGTACGTGATTAGCGCCTCAAGTCGAAGAGCATTTGCGTGCTAGAGCTTAGTAAGCCTGTCTGGACGTTGACTTGCAGATTGGACGATGCTTTTGGCGTGCTGTTCCATTTGGGATCGGTGAAGGCAATCAGCGAAGATCAATCTAAAAATCGCATTGTCGTGATCTGGATGACTGATTATCTGCTGATCGAGGGTGGGGACAGCAGGATGACCAAGTAACAACAGAGCGAAAAAAATCCTGTAGTTGAATCCAGGGAACAATTCGGAAAGTAAGCCACCGATCTCTCCAATTTTTCGCTCCTTAAAGAGATTGCGGAGTTCGGGAATATGCCTTCGAAGACCAGAGACAGTATACTCTTTCCGACATTGTGGACAATGGAGTTGATTGTTGATAAGTCGTTCCTTGCAGTGATTATGCATCTCCGTATGAGAACAATTGGCAGCCCAAAACGTTGAGACAGACAAATATGTACTCATTGCGCTGCGCCGGGTCGAGTCCCGCGTCTCCTCGGGCGTACTGCCCGCCCCAACGGCACCTGTGTTTAAGATCCGGCGACCGCGGAGTTAGCAAGGCTGTGTCTCGAGGCGCGCCGCTGGGCCATTCCCTTCCACTTTGTGTCTTCAGGCGAGACGGACGCTGTACGAGGAATCTATCCGGTCCGCTGGCGTCGCTCTCAGAGGAAAAGGCCTGCGACCAACAAGGCGACGATGCCGCCGCCGGACCGCTCAGCGTCTGGATTCACCGGCCCTCAAGCATCACGACGCCGCATAACGAGTCAGCTGTGGGGCCCGATGCGCCGATTCTTCCCAGGGTATTGTTCTACCCGCGCCTACTGCGGGCCGTCCCTAGCTAGTTTTCGACAGCGGGAGCATCGGGGGCTCTCTGGTCTTTGTACCGCTGGAATCGGTGGCAGGCGATATTATCAAGGCCGTCATGGCCAGCTGGGACGAGGTGGTTAGCGGGAACGAGAGCGCTCCGGTAGTGACTATGGGCGTCAAGCGCGCAGGAGGTGTCACGGAAGTGCATCACAGCGGGGACACTAACCAATTTCTCCCGTCTCTATCAGTCAATGACATCTCTTGTCACACACATTTATCGCCGCACCGCCTACACGATACAACCAGACCCTGCTCGACATCGAGACATGGCGAACAGACTGAAAAACTCTGCCCAAAAATGGAGGTCAGGCCAAAGAAAGCTTCTCAGGCAAAAGCTAGTACTCGATTCAGTGCCGAAAAGACCGAGTTCCGAGCCCTCTGTAGCCGCCCTTTCCTCTTGCAAAAGGTTGCCTTGAGATTGCATCGCGATCTCCGCTCGCCTTGGTAGCTGCGTCCCATAATGAAGCCGTTGCCGCCTTCGCCATCTTCTCCACCCTGCTCATCATGATCGCCGCATCCCTCGTCTGCTCATCCGCCTTGCTCATCATGGCCGCCGCCTTCTCATCCGCCTTGCTCATCATGGCCGCCGCCTTCTCATCCGCCTTGCTCATGATAGCCGCCGCCTTCTCATCTGCCTTGGCTATGATATCCCTCGCAATGGTGTCCAAATACTCCTTGAAGTCGTCAGTCTGGGTGACCAACTCGTCTTCAACCTCGCGCAGAACAGCGTCGCGAGTATCATTGAGCGATTCGATGCCTTCGTCCTTTGCCACTATCATATTCCACTCAGCCTCTTCTTTGACGTCATCGAGGTAGTCACGTAACTCGTGGTCTGCACCCTCAAGGCGGTGATTGGCGTGGTCATCAAGTCGATCCAAAACGTCCTGGATGTGCTTGCTCGAGGGCGACTGGGGGAACCGTGTTGGAGACGATGAAGTCGAGCCGCGCTCGGAGGCGTCGGAAACAGATGGCGATATTCCAGGGCGGGGAAAGAAACGCCTAGGAGATGCTTCGAACGCATGAGGAATTTGTTGTGCCACAGCACCGCTGATAGCAGCACATTGCCTATCTGAGAACGCAGAGGTTCCGAAGCTCGGCTCGGCCAGGACAGATCTCGAACTTGATTCGTCGATAGTGGTGTCGCGGGACGGTGATGTAGCGACCTCAGTTGGTGATTGAAGAGGAAAAGGGCGTGCTTGCGATGCGAGGATAGCACGCTTAGGGGGCGGCGAGGTGGTACCGTGGGACGGTGATGTAGCAACCTCAGTTGATGATTGAGGAAAATCGAATGCTTCCCATCCGAGAATAGCACGCTTGGTTGGCGGTGAGGAGGAACTTGGGCTTATATCTGCGTGTGCTGGTAAGTCATAAAATAAGCTAGGTAGTACGACATATCACTTACTACGCCTTGATCGCTTAGTTGAAGTCTTGGCATAAGCAGGGAGTTCATCGAGAGGTCCATTGGCGGTTTCTGGAGGCTGGAATATGGTCCAATCTCCTCGCTCCAACTGCGCAAGTGTTGCGCCAATTGGAAAGCCAGATAAGCCTGTCGGATTGCTGGCTAGACGGCGGATACAAGAGACATAAGTTTGCTGCAGCCAGCTGAAGTCAATTATAAGATGCACTTTGATGGCTTTAGCGATCTAAATCAGCTGCGGGCAAGTGGTGGGAAGCGCTTGTCGCACATACCAAATTGGACAAGCAGATCTGAGAGTCAGCGATAGGGTGTGCATTCTGGGGACACCATCTCGGGCAATCTTCTTCAGCCAGGCAGCATTACACGAGCCTGCGTTTGTAACCAACGCGGTAGTGTCAGGAACCAGATTATCCGCGTCGTATCCCAAAACGAAATTCTGCTTTTTATCAGAGCCAGGAAGAGAGATGGAGATTGTCAGAAGCAAAGACATTTGCTTGCTGGTAGAAGATTGGTTGATTGACAGAGAAGCCAGAAGCCAAGGTTGATCCATTTCTGAGGGTTCAGCGTAAGCAAGTGCAGGCACACCACTCTTCGAAGGTTTCTTTTTAGACATGATCTAGTCGGCAATCAGTCATGCAGCAATATCTGGCAACGTACTTTGAGAACCCCTCGCCACGGTGATGGCAAGGAACCCAGCCCACCCGGGCTTTGTATAGTGAGCAGCCCTGACTCGAAGCAGTAGCTCCTGCCCGCATGCGCCGCCAACCTCCCCGATGGACTATTGTGCCAGGCAGAGTAGCACCCCAAAGAGCGGACTCAGAGGCCTTGTGAAATTCGCAAGGATGGTGAACCGAGGTTGTCAACAAATAGTCAGGGCAAGAGGGAGGCAGACGGCGGCAGGCGGGGAGGGAGCTGGTGCTTGGTTGATTGCGCGGTCGTGGTGGCGGTCGTGGTGCGCGGTCGCGGTAAGCGGTCGTGGTGCGCGTGAGGTTCGGTGTCAACGTAGGTCGGAATAAGTGCCAGCGCGGTGATGGAATCGATGGTGACGATGGTGAGTTAAGCGAAGGTCGGGTGGTTGAGCAAAGGTCGGGTAGTGGAGCAGGTCGGGTGGTTCAAGGTTGGCAGTCATAAGCCGCAGGGAGTGGAGCGAACCGGCTGAGTCATCGGAGCCCCGCGCTAACGTGTTTCACCAGCGACTCGCCACCCCACCAAGACGCGCGCAACGCGTCTCATTCCATCAAACATGGTCGCACAACACAACGTCCAATCACTTCCAATTCAAAGTAGAATAGACCATGCACTTGCCTCTCTTCAATCAAATCCATCTCAATCTTGCCGCAGACTTGCAAGTCGGGAACAATTGTCGTGCCGCCGCAGCTTTCTGGCACAACGTTCGCGGTTCTAACTACGCAGCCAGACCTCATAGATATCGATCAGCTGACCGAAGCGACGCTCGCAAGCGCAGTCGTAATTAGTCTTGTGTAGACGAAGGCCTGTCAGGTAGTTGCGACCGCTTAGTGCTTGTCCCTGCACCGACGCGACCCCCTTATCATGAAGGACCCCTTCTCCTCTTCTGGGTTCCTTACTCACATCGTTCCGTGTTAACCGCGAAAATTCGCCGAGGCTGCTTGACTTTGGGTTTCATTACTCTCAGCTATCTGCCGCTGTTCCCTTTGCTGAAGAAGATTGTTTCTGTATCAGCTAATTTACATGGGCAAGGATTCCAGCACGACATCTGCGGCAGACCAGCTCCATAGGACCATGCCTTTTTAGCTCTTGTTCTACCATATTTAGAGTAGCCCGCAATTCGATAAGCTTTTTTGGCTTCCACAAACTCTTCTTCCACACCGACTTCATGTCGAGGGAGCAAATAATCTCCAATGCGCACTGTATGTCTGGAAATTTATCCGGCTTTTGAACAGCGCACCAAAGGCTCTGGATCATGGTAGTAAAGGATGCAGTCATGCTCTCTCTCTTGCGGTAGTCTTGTTCGAATAGTTGGGCGCTCGCGAGAAGTCCAGTATCGCTCGCCCATGTAGTACCAGTCAGACATCCGCTTGCAATTGTATAAACTGTGTGGATTGTGCCTGGTGGCAGATAGATCGCATCGTTAGGGAAAGTGAAGAAGCACAGCCCTTGGCTTGCTAGCGGCTCAAAGCGACCAAAGACGTTCGTTTGTCCGTAGGCAAGAGAGAATGCCTTCATGTTGGGAGGACTTGGTGGGTGAATTATCCACAATTTTACGCAGCGATCGTCGCATACGCTCAGCACATTAAGGCCATCATCTATCAGCGTTAGCACAGTACCATTCTACAAAAGAGAGAGACTTACCGATATGAGCATCTACGAATGTATACTTAGGAGTGACGTTCGCCTTTTGGTAGAGGACAGTATTTGGCGTAAACATTATCTGGTTGCGCACAATACATTCAGGTGGAGTCAACGTCAAGGGCTCTTCGTCTATAACGGATACGTCAAAGGCCCAGTAGACTTCGTTCGGGTCGTTATTGTACAAAGATTTGGTAACGTTAAAGCTGTGTTCAGCCCCCAGGACTGCCGCCTTCGCAAATCCAGATTGGCGATATGCCAGGATAGGCTCGTTTTTCGACGCATTAATGATCGTGTTAATGCAAAGCCGATCAAGATTCTTCGGGAGTCCACAGTCCCACTTGCGGAGAAGCTGAGGGTAGTCTTTTCCAGGCCAGGACATTTTCTGCGCGCCACCGTCCCATAGTTGTAGCCGTCCAGACTCCAGTGCTTTTACGAACAAAGTAAAAACGTCATGGACGCAGTCATCCTCAGGACGGAGTAATTGTCTAAGAGTCTGGGGATCTGCGCACCGAAGCGCATCTATGTCTGCTGCGCTGATATGGTAGTGCTTCCTGAGGAAAGATTTCAAAGGAAGGCTTGAGGGGCTTGGAGAAGTCGTCGCAAGAGCCGAAAGTTCTGCAGATCTAGTGTTGAGTTCGTTGGCGCGTTGTAGACCTTCTGCTGTTGCAGGCCTTGTTCGAACCTTTTTCCGACCTTTGTCGGCCTGGCGGCACTTGTTACAGCGACGTGAGTTTTCTTCGAATGCGTCCAATGGTTTAAATACGTGGCATCGTGAGCACGTTTTGTTGGAAGTGTCGCTTGCATTTTTCTTCCTGTTCTTGGTAGAGTTGGCGCACCTAGCGCACAGCTGTCTACCTGCGACTTTCGGGGAGCGAGCACATCTACTGCAGTGAAGCTCCTTGCACTGATCGCACTTCTTGCGTGTATTTCGAGAGGGCGATGGGTGTTCCGTACATTTTATGATAGGTAGAGTAGATAGCTGTGACATAATCGCAGAAGGCAGGTTAGTAGGCCTGGTTGAGAGCAGCGAAAGATGGTGTGCTGTAGCAGTGTGCTGCCGCCTAGTGTGCTGCGTCTAGTGTGCTGCGGGCTAGTGTGCTGCGGGCTAGTGTGCTGCGGGCTAGTGTGCTGCGGGCTAGTGTGGACCCTGCTTAACAACGCAACGCAACAAACTTCTCTCTTGCTCTCGCTATAGCTGAGAACGATAGCAATAGCAGCGCAATATATGTAACGGGTGGAGGGCTTACGACAGCGGTTAAGCGGTTTAGGATCATTTCAGGGCAACGCTAAACGTCGCCAAGACCTCCGCAAATACAGACAACCTAATCAAGCGAGCAGATAGTAGGTCGTTCGTTGAGACGGCGGAGGTAACGCAGGCTTCGCCTCTACAGTTTTTTATGCTTCTTCTGTTGATTGAGTTAGTGTAGAGGTGGCCGATGTAAGCAAGGTCATGTCTACACACAGGAGCGCTCAAGTGGTGTCGCGCCGAATATACTGTAGTTGGATCCACGTTGAAGATTGCTTTTGAGAGATGTCGCATACTTTGAGACTGTCAATGTCGTTGTCTATGGTGGTGCTACGAGTTGTTGTTGGCGCTCAGGAACGAGAAGAAGGCAGGAGCTGCCATCCTCCCCTGGTCCGTCAGCGTCCGTCCCTGAATCACTCGCACTCCGCGTCTGCATTGACGTCTGCCAGCTCATTGCGCCTGAAGCTACACAGACGCCCGCGCTCACGACGCTCACCGAGTTCCCGTATACGACTGTGCTCGACACTTCGGGCTCTAAGATCCATATATACACGACCGCGCTGGTCGACACCCACCTACCGATGACGAGGAGCTTCCCGACCTGACCTTCAACATCAATAGGGCCACCGACGGCGATCGAAGGAAACAGCGGGGACGTCTTGGTGACTTTTTACGTGGACCTGCCCGAGCACGCGAGCTCGGCGTCGTGGAGAGCATAATTACGAATTTGAGGCTGGACTTCGTTGCGTACAAGCCCAGACGGTCGCTCTGGTGTGATGGCCAAGATAGCGAGGATGGTTCCCAAGGCGATGGTGCAACCGATCTCGCAGGTGTTGCCATCGTGAAGGACGAGCTGATCACGCAGAGGGAGATGGAGGGGGAGATGACCGCGGTCTTTGCCATCTCGCAGTCTTTGCCATCCCGCGGTCTTTGCCATCTCGCAGTCTTTGCCTTCCCGCAGTCTTTGCCATCCGCAGTCTTTGCCATCCCGCGGTCTTTGCCATCTCGCAGTCTTTGCCTTCCCGCAGTCTTTGCCATCCGCAGTCTTTGCCATTCCGCAGTCTTCGCCATCCCGCAGTCTAAGCCATCCCGCAGTCTTTGCATCAGCGCCCAGGCGAGCGTGAACTGGTCTGGCCGTTGAACTTCACGGTAGGAATTGCGATGGCATGCTAACCTATCTGAGGGCCTATTCTTTTCTTCCGTAGATTCGTCTCATCTGTCGTCGAAAACTATGCCTGCCTCCGAGGAAGTTGCCATTTAGCAAGTTCGTGCGAATAGCGCCGTGGACAATCATATTAGGAGGATCAACACCATATCCGACTCGAGTCTTCCACCTTAGCTTGTCCATCGCTCTCCTCTTCGTGTCGCCTTCCACACGTATCGATACACGACGCAAACCCTCAAAGTATGCCCATAGTCTGCCAAGTTCCACCATACTTGCAAAATTCGCAAAGCCTCTGACACGTCCCTGTTCCTACGCCCTGCCAAAGCTCGGGTAGGTGGGCTTTCGTTGCGACTCTTGCTTGACAGCCGCAAAGAGGATTTGCTCTTTCTTTGATGAGTGCTTTGTGAACTTTGGAGACGATAACATCGAGACTGCAGCAGGAACGGTGACTCGTGTTAGTGTATGCCAACACAGATTCGTATCACCACTAGATTCACTACTACTGTTCAGAAGCAAAGGTATCCGTATACGCTAGGTAGAAATGGTATAATACAGGTTGAAAAAGCATCAGATATGCCACTAATGACCATGAAGTAACTCTAAGATGTTTCAAGAAAGCAAGGCAGTCGAAATCTGGTCGCTCAGAGTTCGAATGATTATGGAACAAGAGTGGAAAGATAGAGGCTGGCTCTGGTAGCATGTTGCTGAATGCTGCATGGAGCTAGAACACAATATCGCAAAGAAAGGAAATAAACCACCTCTTGTAGCGACTGATGTCTTTCGCGCAAATGAAAGAGATGGCCGCTATCATCGTCCGACGGGCTCGCTGCTGCAGGGACCCTTGGAAGACCAAAAACTACACGGCCATTCTTACAAGCCTTGAAGGTCGTTCTAGCATGCATGTTCTAAAGCTTTCTGTGCATCAAGTCTTCGACCGGGGTTTATTTCCATAGTGTAGGGGTGTCGCAACATCCACAGAATCAGATCATCGACTGGAGAGGCACGATCCTCGAGCTTTTGCACCGCCATACCATATTTGGTCTCAAAGTCGAGCTGAAGGTGGTTGTTACCTGCCTTCCAGGGATTCTCTCCCATCCATAGATGATGTCCGAAGAAGAGCTGAAAGGCAACTACCCCAGTCGCCCAAATATCGACAGTCTTGTCGTAAGGCTCCAGTTCGCGCTCAGGAGCCAGCCAGCCGACCGTCCCGCCTTTTCCAGGGGTAGGAAGCATAGTTTTGCCATCAGGCAATCCACGAGCATCGTCTGCATCGAGCAGGATAGCACGGCCATGTGAAACACCGATATTTGGAGGTTTGATGTCGCCATGCATCAATGCGTGCGAGTGAAGAAAACCAATACCCTCGAGTATGTCTCGCAATAATTGAAGAGGCGCCGGGTTCCCTTTAATAGATGAAGAGCTGGAGTACTCGGACAACGTATAAGCTACTGCTGGCTGAAGGACGAAGTTGACTTCATGCGTAGGTGTGTTGGTTGACGCATGTGGCGACAAAGTAGGAATAGTCTCCAAGAGGCGAAGCACGTGGATACAATTGTCGACGACAGCAAGACTTGTAATCTTTTCAAGGGTTACGGCGATGTTTCTGGCCCTTGTGGTGTGCGACATTGTTTTGATCGCGACAACGCTGCCAGCACTGTTCGTGGCTGAATAGACCTTTCCATGAGCTCCTCGGCCAAGCTGCTTAGAGACGGTCCATTGACCAATTCGAGATCTTACCCTTGCGGGAGTTGGAGTGTAGTGTAATGTTTCGGCCACAGCGTTTCCGTGCGCGAGTTTAAGGAATGCAAGGCGTTCTTCGAGGTACTCTGTAGAAGCGCTATAGGGAGAATACTCAAAATCAAAGTGAAGATCCCCAACTTGTATGCGGGAGCGACCTTCGTTCAGACAGTGTGGAGTAGTGGTGACTTTGACCCCGTTGCTTCGAACATCCTAGACAGCGCCGGAGGGAATTCTGAGGGTCATAAATCCTGTCGTCCTGCAGATAGCGAAGATGACGTTGCACGCAGATACGCTCATGTACCCTAGCAGGATCTGACAACTCTCAGGTTTCGCGCTATTCCCACTCCCCGCAAACCACTCATAGTCTATAGCAGGATCTCGGTCCGAAAGATTGAACAAATAGCAGCCGTCGTGCTTACCCGTCTGCAGAAGCTGGCAGTTCTCCATGGTTTGGGTGTTGGGTTGTGTCGAGTATCGCGATTCCGAACTTGGGTAGTCAACTAGCATGAAGCGCCGGGCGTGAGCTGCTCGAGCGTCTGTCAGCGGCAGAACCGCAACGTTGTGGAATGCCCTGTACGCCTTGTCACTGTTCGGGCGTAGCTTGGCTAGAGTGCCCGAAAGAGCGTGCGTGCTCGTGGCCATTGCGAAAAGCCCGTATAGAAGGAAGATTGGGTCACACAATTAAGTGTCGACTGCCAGAACAAGTAATACTCAAGCTGCGCGCCGTTTACACTAGCGCAAGGTGCCCTGGCCCGCGTCTTGCCTAAACCAGATAAGCGAAACAGCTTAATCGGACTACACCTCACCCGCACAGCAATCACCGAGACATTGACTAACTCCATGAGTACCATGGTATCGTCCCCGCAAAACCACTTGGACTACGATTCGGAGAGAGAGGCGCCTTGTTGGCCTGCTCAGGTAGAGGAGGATGAGAAGCACTGCCCCGACGTCGTCGAAACTCAAGGTCGCTTCCTGGAGACCGGACCGCCTGCGCCTGTATTCGCCACCGCAACCGACCCTTGGCATGTGGTAGACTTGTATCATGCTCTCGTTCGGCTCCATGGCCAGCAGTCACCACGACGTGAGCTGTAGGGTGACGATGCTGATAAATCCCGTCTCAGCCACACGCCTCCAGAGACGCGCGTCCGCTATTCTAGTGCAGAAGACAACTTAAGACGCCTGTACATAAAAAAATTGGCCATTCCAAGTCCAGATGTCATGAATGTGTCAGACACGTACAAGGTCGTTCAGCGCAACCCGGAATCAAACCTGCGGCCAAATTCCTACTCACAGTGGGCCGTGCTCAACCCGGAACTCAAGGCTGCAATTCTTGACAGCCCATACTACATTGCAGACGATGGCTGGACAATGGTCTTGGGTACGCGCCCGCGTCAGTCCCCGATCCGCTCTTCCGCACACACGCCAATCGATACCGGCGGCGTTGGCAACAAAACCTTTGCTGGACAGGTCGACGATGAGGGTTATCACTCTCGACCCAACAGTCTTGACGCGACCGGATCTCTCACGAAGCAGCATGACCTGGTCAGGGAAACTGGGACGTTTGCCTAGTATCATGTGCAAGTCAACATATGGGGACGCTGGGTTGACCAATTGCTGGTGTCGAAGGAACATGATGGTTGTGCATGTAAGTCCGTTTGGGGCCAACAGATACCTAGTATCCTAGTCTGGGGAGTAATAGCATGGCATCAGGGACCCGAGCAACACGGCGCACGAAGAGTAGCAAATCAAGAAATAGATGAATGCAAGTTGTATGTCAAACATGTAGAAACGTGAATAGAGACGCCAGCAAAGATGTCAGCTTAGACTAATTCAGCGTAAAGAAGTTGATGGCGCGTAACTTTTAGACGATTGTACGCGCAACTCTTTGTAGAACCCAGGCGGCCCAGCTCATGGGTACAATCGCAATCTCACAGATCCGTCACGGTGAACGCGGGTTTGCTACAGGCAGTATGTTGCCCTAGAAGAGACACGGGGACAATGTTCAGAGCGAAGAGTTGTTCGTGCGATCGTGCTGACGCGGCTTCAAGTTTTTCGCGGATGCGCTGGGCTTGATGCCCTCATGAATGCCATTCCTGCACTGCCTGCGACCTTTGCGCGACTCAGTCAACCGTCCTTGAAGGCGAAAATCACAGTATACTGTATGTAACGGTTACGTAAAATGCTTGCAATCTCCTCATCTAATAAAGCATTCGTAGCATTTACTGTGCTTTTGAAACTGCTCACAAGCGAAAAATAGCACCAAGTATGCTCTTCTGATACTCATCCTGGGCCTACGCCCTTCCAAAACTTTACATCCCATGTGCATGAGGTCCCCTTTACAGCCCAAGGATTTGACATAGTCTTCCAAGGATTGTGTCCATGCCAAGGAGCATCTTGAGTGCACCACGAATTTGGTATATCGTCATACAGTCTGAGGTCTTGAAGCTTTGGGAAAAAGTACCAGTCATTAGATCGATACTCCCGGTCAATTTTCACGAAGTTTGTCAACGCCCCGCAACCCACAGAGCATCGACGTCGATAGGCAGCATGGGAATATAGGCCGACGTACACCTTCGGGTGGTTTCGATTCGTATCCATGTGTTCATCGTGTACGTCCTCATGGCCGCACACTGACTCTAGGTCATGCCAGCCAAACAGAATGTGGTCACTATGGCGGCGGAAGATTACTCCTGAACGCAGCCACCAGTCCTCCCCTGGGGCGCTGCCGACTGTTAGTAAGAGTTCGAGGACGAGTGGGACGAACAGTGCAGCTTACGCCCTTGAAAAGACCACAGTTACCCCCTCCCAATCATGTCGATGCCCCGCCGATAAATTGCCATCGTGTACATAGTATACTGCATAGTCGATACGCCATTCATCACCGCAGTACGATGTAGATGTCCAGACAGGAAATGGGACCCCAGGAGAAAGATCTGCGCATGTATCTTAGTCTTTGATTGAGTGAACACAGTCATGATAAACTCACCACCCTTATACGGGCCAGCATTTCTACAATCTGCACCTGGGTCAATCAACCAAGGTACTCTCTGACCTGGATTGGGGCCATCCCCGCGCCTGTTGATGGCTCCTTCGGGGTAGCAAGTTTGTTGAGTCTTGTCGACCCGTGCAAAGAGAAATATGGGCGCATGAATCACCGCCGGATGATTATCAGTTAACAGGCCAGCGTGCACTATCTCGTCATAGTAGTCAAAGACTATAGCATGGTGTGCTCGTTCATCTATATTGGGTGGACGGGTAGGGATGATCGGGATTGCGCGATCCTTACTGTCGAACTGCCGTCGATGAGATTGCAAAGCGGTCGCTCCGTATAGGAAGAAGACGAGGAGGCATGACAGGCGAGCCATGTCTATAGATGTATCCGCAGTTAATGTAGTAGAAGGAACTTGATCTTAGATGAGATGAAGATGTGAATGCAAACTAATGTCAACGCGAACTGCTTGCTTATATGCATAGTGAAAAGCCAGGCTTGGTAATCTGCGCCCGATTGTAGACAGAGCGCAATTGTGATTGCTGCCGAGATCACGATTCCAGCACTTTACAACTGCCCGTCCTTTTACGTTTTAGGGTCGTTTTACCAGTCATGTGTATACGAAACGGGGATCACGGTTACAACGAACCTGCTACCCGTTCACGCACGACCTCTATGAGGGACGTCTTTGAAGTCAGTTCCTACAGTGAGGAGCACATGCGCGTTTGTTTACTCATCACGAAGTACAACCCGTTCAGAAGTTACAGTCACCCCGGGAGCAATTACCCCCGGAGCTTGTGCTCGAATCGCACTAGCGTGGTACCAATATTACCTCGACAGCTAAAACGCGAGCTGGTCTTGCTCACCAACCCTCCCTCATCAACCCCGAACTCTCCACAGAGACCAGTCTTCTCCACTCTTGAGGTGCATTTTCCAACAACGAGTAACCATGCGTCAGTATCAGCGATCCACATCAAGCCTTGCAGTCTTCGTCTGTGAGGTACTCACACTCCTCTTCACGGCAACGACTTTCGCTCTAGCTATCGCATATGGTATCCAGCTCGCGCGTGCGCCAATCGATTCCGGCGTTCTAGCCATCTCTCCGATAAAAGGGTCAGGATGCTGCACCAAGTTTATGAGGAGTGCTAACACAAACAGAACACTCGTGCCTACCTATGGTCTTCCGCCCTGTATTGGGATATTAGCGTCGGTTTCGATACTCAGCCTCAGGTTTTCAGAAGTCACGATGGCGCGTCGTCGCATCCTCGTTAGTGGACTCCTTGCTGTGGGATGGTTGGTGACGGATGTGATCTGGGGTCACTGTCACACTTCGACGGGCCCGGACGACGCTTACTGGTACAATGGTAATACCAACTCCGAATCTGGTTCTCCAACGCTTACCTCGGGAATAGTCTGCTACCAAGCCAACCTGAGCCTGGATCCTTTGCGAAACATCGTTGGCGTCAACGAGCACCTGGGCACTGCCCTTGTTGCCATGGCCGCCCTCGTCATTGCAATGTGAGTATCGTCGATCTCTATAGGCTCAAATTCTGATAACAGTCTAGGCATCTTATCAACATGGCACTAGCAACGCGCGAGTGCTTCGTGCAGAAGAAAGCCAAGTAGTTCAACGGCGTGAGTCAAGCCTCAAGGTAGCTTCGAGGGTCGGGGAGCGTTTGGCACACAGTGTGATCAGCCAATCATGGGGACGAGGCGCGGTCGCACGTTGATCTGAATGCGGATTCGGAAACAGCAAGAATTTGTAGAGACGTGGGAAGATGAATGATAATCCGCCACTCGGCAGGGTCTAGTAAACTGCAGAGACTGCTGAATATACTCATCGCCTTTGCACCCATTACTTCATCTTCCTGCCGGCGATGCGGTTCGCTACACTATGCGTGCTCTTCTCAAGAAAGCACACCGCAGACCAAGCCATGACGAGTTCCCGCCATGACGAGTTCCCGCTCAGGTACCAGGCGTTGCCAGACATTGCAATGAGGACTTCATAAAGGCGTCTTAGCCGCTCCGTTCAGTTTCCTCGACCTTTGGCGCGCAAGAGTGGCTTGCCTGCTTCGATGCAGAAGACGATAGGTTCCGCGATACTGGACGCGCAGCTTTCTCGTCCATGTCGTATCGATGGGCGCATCCCAGGTCGTATCTTCTGCGACGTATGAGGTCCCGGCGTCATGGGGGCTGCTTTTGCGCGCTAAGCTAGTGGCACGGTGAACGCGGGAAAGATGTGATCCAACACCCCGCCGAAAATCCATCACAACCTCACGCGCAAGCCAAGTCCTCACTGCCAGGTTGAGCAAAGCCGTCCCATTGAAGCAGCGCGAAAGGCGTCCCCTTGAAGCAGCGCGCGTTGGCCGTCCGACATTCCCCCACCTCACTGTCACGTCTGCAGTCCACTCCAGACTGAAGGCCATTTCGACCCCACCAACGCGCGTTTGCGCCGGAAAAGTAACCATTATCCGCTCATTTGGAACGCGAGATTGATCCGCTTCAGCTACGACGATTTGAACGCTTTTCAGGTAGATGTCGTCATGGGAACATGGGGACACTTCCGCAGAAAGTGAGTCTGTTCTCATCTCTGCCCTGCGACCTGGGCTTGCGCATGTCTTGCAAGAATCTGGCGGGAACTCCATATGGCAGTTTCCAACTATTGTCGTCCATGTTTGCGAATGTCCCCATACTTTTCAAGCGGACCTTGTGCTTCGAGTTCGGCCTCCTCCGCCCCGGCTTTTCGATCGAGACGAGCGAGTTGCACAGTATCAACCCGCCGCCTTCTACTTCAGTGTCACCATGTCCTCTTACCGCGGACCCTACGTCTTTCGCGTCTTGCTCAAACCACTGCTTCGTCTTCGGCTTCTTCATCTACGGCGCTACAGTGTCACTTCAACTGTGAATCCGAATTTGGCCCGTGAGCCTCGGCCTTCAGGGTCCAAAAGCTGCGCCTACGCAACATGAGGCAACCCCTTCAGCACAGACGCACACCATGAAAATTGCACCACTCAACTCTGCCTGTAATCGTCCTTTCTTCGCGCATAAAGAGACATCACGTTGCGCTGCCGCGATGCAACGCTGTGCTGCGGGCTTGCAGGTCGACAGGCAAACTCCAAGAACTCCAGGCACCGCGCAGGCAACCCACACATCCAACAGCTGCACCTAACCACGAAGACATTGCGTGCAGACTGGATCGATCATCTCAGCGAGCTCAACTTGCACTTGTTCTGGTGGTATCACAACGGATGTGGCGGGTTTGGTGAGGAGAGCCCCGCCCTTTGCATGTGGTTGGTCGAGGATGCCCCAACCTCCGCGATATTCTGGTAACACGAAGCGACACTTGAGGACTTCCTGCCCCCAACATAAAGACTGCCCCGCTCACCACGCTCCCTCTTTCTTTCACTCTCATCACACTCGGTCCTGTCTCGAGTTTCATCTCAAGTTCCATTGCAGCGCTGCTGTCCCAAGTGAGTGCTGTTCACCTCCACTAGCCGGCCGTGACGATAACGACTGACATTTCTCCAGTATCTGGCAGCACCTTCCATCTGGCTCATCTCCATGGCTAGCAGCTGCCTCTGGCGGTAATCCCCCTTCCAACTGCAGGCAGCCTTAGACTGACATCCAGTTGCTGCCTTCGGCCGCATCACCAAGCACTCCTCACTTCGCGTGCTGCCCTTCCGTAAGTCCATCTTTCTCCTCAAGTACAAGCCCGAGACATGCAGGGCTCGAATGCATCACCTCACTGCCATCAGAGCCCTTCCTCGGCTCGCCATCTACCCAGCATCATTAAGCACTCATCTACTTCCTCAGCAGCTTACGCCCTTTGACAGGTACTCTTGTCGCCCCCAGGCACCTGTAGCATCATCCCAAGCATCTCGACCATGCGAGCGCAATCTGCCTCAGCATCCGCCCTGCTACTTTCGCACCGGCTCCTTTGCGCTCCTTCTGCAAGGACAGTAGCTCCATCATCCGGCTAGCTCCCTCACCTCCGCCGTTCCTGCTCTTCATTCATACCAACTCACCCGGCATCTCCACGTCTGACTCCCCTCAATCAGCTGGCGATTCCCTCTCGTCCACAGCTTGCACCACCTCTCGACGACCGCAGCATCGCCTGTCGTAAGTGAACTTCCATGCTCTTTGCCCACCCCAAACTCTGACTAACGGCTACTATCAGCGTCATCCATGCATTCGTTCCCATGAGCTACCCACGGGCTCCCCTAGCCATCGCTCCAGCGGCTTCGCATATCTTCTTCTCGCCTACACCGCGATATCAGTAGGCATAACCTCGCCGACCACCACACCTCAAGTCCTGCACCCACCGCCGCCTACCCGTGTTTTCATGCACCCTAGGCACCCTCATACCTCCGCCGACCAGCCGCATACTTCCACGAACCTCGACACGATCTTCTTTCAGTGAGCATCAATATCTTCAGCTCTACTGTTCTCCATGGCTTCCGAATACCAACGACCTCGTCCTCCAACGCCTTCACCGTCAGCTCCTGCTTCTTTCGAGACGTTTCATCCTCCAGAGGTCCCATCTTCCAACACCTCCGGACATCAGGGCCGTCAACTTCCACCTCTGATCCCCCTTTCTTCCACGTCTGCCTTGGCGTTACGACTACCGCTGCTCCGCGTCTGCTTATACCCTCCTTGACCACCTCCAGCAAAGCTACCTTTCCCGACTCGCTTGCGTCCCTTACATGGCCTCGACGCATTCACCGTCACTATCACCAGAACATCCTAGTCGGTACCTGCCAGGGCTCCTCGACTTCGCGTTTGCCGATCCATCAAGGATGCTATCACCCACCCCTTCATCGACACTCTTCCACGCACAGACTCACAGACTCTACGCCTCCTCATCACTGGTGATTGCCGCACCTCATACCCGCTCTGCCGCTGGGCGCGCCGTCTACCACACATCGTTACTTTGGCACACTCTGCCGCTCACCAGCGTTCTGAAAGAGATGGATCACACACTGGGAGGGATGTCACCGAAAAGAAGTGACGGGGTTGGGATTGGTTGTCACCGAAAAGAAGTGACTGGGTTAGTTGTTAGTTGGAGGTCACCAAAAAGAAGTGACGGGTTTGGGATTGGTTGTTATTTG
>Ga0265780_10002837_pt1 | contig 23221 bp, 22 predicted proteins | sample P1T30metagenome_FD_192432 | JGI IMG/M metagenome (GOLD analysis project Ga0265780, IMG submission 192432) | Plant litter microbial communities from East Loma Ridge, Irvine, California - P1 T30 | ecosystem: Environmental > Terrestrial > Plant litter > Unclassified | place: USA: California... | reverse complement strand
AGGCGCGCACCGCCATCCTGAGCGTGCTCAACTCGGCCATCGACGCCCCCGACGAGATGGCCCCGACCGCGCCCCGCGTGATCTCGGTCCAGATCCCGCAGGACAAGATCGGCGAGCTGATCGGCCCCAAGGGCAAGACGATCAACTCGATCCAGGACACGACCGGAGCCGACATCTCCATCGAGGAGGACGGCACCGTCTACATCGGCGCCGTCGACGGCCCGTCGGCCGAGGCCGCCCGTGCCCAGGTCAACGCGATCGCCAACCCGACGAACCCCGAGATCGGCGAGCAGTTCCTCGGCACGGTCGTCAAGATCGCGTCCTTCGGCGCCTTCGTCTCGCTCCTCCCCGGCAAGGACGGCCTGCTGCACATCAGCGAGGTCCGCAAGCTGGCCGGCGGCAAGCGCGTCGAGAACGTCGAGGACGTCCTCGGCGTCGGACAGAAGATCTTGGTCGAGATCACCAAGATCGACGACCGCGGCAAGCTGTCGCTCGCGCCCGTCGTCGCCGAGGAGTCGGACACCGACTCCAGCGGTGCCGCCGAGCAGTCGAACGACGAGTCCGTCGAGGTCTAGTCCTCGACGATCCGTCGCCCGGAGCGCCCGTCCCGACCTCGTCGGGGCGGGCGCTCCGTCGTGCGTGCCAGCCCCCGAACGCGGGGTCTCGGATCTCGTAACGAATGGGTGCGGCGGCATGCACGCGAAGACGTCAGCACGTATTCTTGTGGGAGGAGCCCGGACCACGCTCCCGGACCATCTCAGGCGGCACATCGAGGTGGTCGTCCGGCGTACCCGCGATGCGGAGCCGGCGCCCGACCCCCGCACGACGCCACGACCACGAAGGGCACGGAGTGACGAACACGTCGGCGCACACCACCGGTGGCGCCACGCCCGCTGCTCCTCGCGTCGAGCCCCGCCTGCCCGAGGTGGTCAGCGACGCGACGGTCCCGGTCGACCTCGGCGTCATCCAGCCGCGTCGCCGCCTGGGCGTCTCCGACCTCCGGGTGTTCCCCGTGGCCCTCGGCGGGAACGTCTTCGGCTGGACCGCCGACCAGACCGACACGATGTCCGTCCTCGACGCCTACTACGACCACGGCGGCAACTTCGTCGACACGGCCGACAGCTACGCCGGCGGCCGCAGCGAGGTCATGATCGGATCGTGGATGCGGTCACGCCGCTCGCGCGACGACATGGTCGTCTCGACCAAGGTCGGCAAGGGCGCCGACGCCCCCGGCCTGTCGCCGCGGTCGATCGAGCGTGCCGTCGAGGCGTCGCTCGAGCGCCTGGGCACCGACCACATCGACCTCCTCTACCTGCACGTCGACGACACCGAGGTGGCCTTCGAGCGCACCCTGCTGGCCGTCGACCACCTGATCCGCGCCGGCAAGGTCCGCTGGTTCGGCGGGTCGCACCACTCCGGCAACAGGCTCTACGAGGCCCGCATCGCCGCCGGCATGCTCGGCGTCGCGCCGATGGTCGCGCTGCAGAACCAGTACAGCCTCATGCACCGTGGCGAGTACGAGAAGGGGCTGTCGCGCGTCGCCACCCAGCTGCGCCTCGGGGTCATGCCGCGCTTCGCCCTCGCCGGCGGCTTCCTCACGGGCAAGTACCGCTCTCGTGCCGACTTCGCCGGCACGAAGCGGGGTCGTGGCGTCTCGGGCTACCTGACGAAGAAGGGCCTGCGCGTCCTCGCCGAGCTCGACCGCGTCGCGTCCGCCCACGAGGTCTCCACCGCGGCCGTCGCGCTCGCGTGGCTGCTCGCCAAGCCGAACGTCGTGGCCCCCGTCGCGAGCGCCACCAACGCCAAGCAGGTCGTCGAGCTGGCCCAGGCGGCGACGGTGAAGCTGACCCGTACGCAGGTCCTCGAGCTCGACCGGGTCTCGGCCTAGGCCACTCGGCTCCGCCGACGGACCGCGCGCAGGCGCGAGGTCGGGGGCAGGTGCGGTGCTCAGGGACGGAGGAGGCGCTCCGCCGTACGCCGAAGAGCTGCGGAGGCCGCGATGGCGTCGCCGCAGTAGGCGCCGACCAGGGCGCCGTCCAGGGCTAGGAGGAAGTCGTCGGCGGCGTCTCCAGGCATCGCGTGGCCCGCCTCCTTGAACAGGTCGACGAGGGCGTCGGTGAGCCACTCCTGGTGCTCGGCGACGGCCGACCTCACCGGGTGCGTCGGGTCGCTGAACTCGGCCGCCGCGTTGGCGAAGGCGGACCCGCGGAACCGGGGGGACTGCAGCTGCGCGACCAGGGCGTCCACGAGGGCCGTGACCGTGGCGGCGCCGCCGGCGGCCTCGGCGACCAGGGCCTCCAGCTCGGCGACGGCCCGCTCGTGCCTCACCCGCAGGTACTCGAGCACGAGGGTGTCCTTCGCGCCGAAGTGCTTGTAGAACGTGGCCTTCGTCACCGACGCCTCGGCGATGAGGCGGTCGACGCCGACGACGCGGATGCCCTCGTCGTAGAAGAGCCGGTCGGCCGTCGTGAGCACGCGGGCACGGGCGCCGGGCGTGGTCTGGTCGGACCGGGGGCGCCCCGGGAGACGCTGGACGGCCGGAAGGGGGGGATCGACCGTCACAGCGTGGCTCCTCGAGGCATCTCGGCTTGGAGCAGCGTGGGGGGACGTCTGCTCCGGACCGCCGGAACGACCTCCGACCAGCCACCGACGACGGATCAGGGGGGTGCCCGACGTCGGTCCGATGACACTATCACTGAGGAGGACAGACGGACCCGTCTGTTTGTCCGCACGACCGTCCCCCAGTTCGGGTGGCACGGGCCGGCCGCAGGGCCTCCCGAGGTGCGGTCCCGTAGGCTCGACGCGATGAACGGCCCGGTCTCCCTTCCCCTCGACTCGGTCGAGCTCTCCTTCCGCGCGACGGGCGACGCCCTCGTGCGGCGCACCGTCTCCTCCACGGGCGTCCGTGTCCTCACCGAGCAGATGCCGGGCGCCCGCAGCGCCACCGTCGGCTTCTGGGTCGCTGTCGGCTCCCGCGACGAGCAGCCGGGTGAGCGAGGGTCCACCCACTTCCTCGAGCACCTGCTCTTCAAGGGCACGGCGTCCCGCTCGGCTCTCGACATCGCGGTGTCGTTCGAGTCGGTCGGCGGCGAGCACAACGCGGCCACCGCCAAGGAGTACACCTGCTACTACGCCCGGGTGCGCGACGTCGACCTCGACGACGCCGTCGACGTCCTCGCCGACATGCTGACGTCGTCGACCCTCGAGCCGGGCGAGTTCGAGACCGAGCGCGGCGTGATCCTCGAAGAGCTCGCGATGGCCGACGACGACCCGGCCGACGTGGCGGGGGAGCGGCTCTTCGAGTCGGTCTTCGGAGACCACCCGCTGGGACGCCCGATCGGCGGTTCGCCCGAGAGCATCCGCGAGGCGCGTCGCGACGACGTCCACGCCCACTACCTCGCGAACTACCGTCCCCGCGACCTCGTCGTGACCATCGCCGGCGCCGTCGACCACGACCGTGCCGTGGATCGCCTCGGGCAGGCCCTCGCCCGGTCGCCGTGGTCGACCGAGGCGGCGTCGCCCGTGCCCCGTCGCTCGACCGAGCTCGTCGTGCCGACCCCTGCCCGGCCGACGACGGTCGTCCACCGTCCCCTCGAGCAGGCCACCGTGCTGCTCGGCATGCCGGGCATCTCGGTGACCGACGAGCGCCGTCCGGCGCTGGCCGTCCTCAACTCCGTGCTCGGCGGCGGCATGTCCTCCCGGCTCTTCCAGGAGATCCGCGAACGCCGCGGCCTCGCCTACTCCGTGTACTCGTTCGCCCCCAGCTACTCCGACGCCGGTCTCTTCGGCCTGTACGCGGGCTGCACCCCGAGCAACGTCGGGATCGTCGGGCAGCTCATGCTCGACGAGCTCGACCGCGTGGCCGACGACGGCGTCACCGCGCTCGAGCGCGAGCGCGCCCTGGGCCAGCTGGGCGGTGCCGCCGCCCTCGCCCTCGAGGACAGCGACACGCGCATGAACCGCCTGGGCCGAGCCGAGCTCTCGACCGGCGAGTTCGTCGACCTCGACGCCTCGCTGGCGCGACTCGCGCGGGTCGAGCTGGACGACGTCCGCGAGCTGGCCAGGACCCTGCGCTCCGGCCCGCAGTCGGCCGTCGTCGTCGGCGACGTCGACGAGGCCGCCTTCACGCCCCCGACGACGACGTCGGCGGCGGTCACCCCATGAGTCAGGAGACGACGGTGTCCCACTACCTGTACCTGGTCCGGCACGGCGAGCAACAGGACGCCGAGCACGGGCTGCCCGACGGTCCGCTGTCGGAGCGCGGCAAGCGCCAGGCCCGCCTCCTCGCCGAGCGCCTCGGCGGCGTGCCGTTCTCGGCGGCCTGGCACTCGCCCCTCAAGCGGGCGGCCGAGACCGCCCGGATCATGACGGAGCGCCTGCCCGCGCTCGAGTCGCAGCCCTCGACCCTCCTCTTCGACTGCGTGCCCTCGGGCCCGACCGCTGACATGCCCTCCGCCTACAAGCCGTTCTTCGGCGGCGTGACGGAGGACGAGATCGAGGCAGGTCAGGCGCAGATGGCCGACGCCGTCTCCGAGTGGCTCACGCCCTCCCGCGAGGACCGTCACGACCTGCTCATCACCCACAACTTCGTGATCGGCTGGTTCGTGCGCGAGGTCTTCGGCGCGCCCGACTGGCGCTGGATGGGCGTCAACCAGGCGAACGCCGGCCTGACCATCATCCGCGTCCGGTCCGCGAAGCCGCCGGAGCTCGTCACGCACAACGACCTCGGGCACCTTCCCGTCGAGCTCCGCACGGGGCTGCCCGTCGAGCAGCCGATCTGATCGCTCGGTCCCTCCCCGCGATCGGGGCCGCGGAGGGACGCTGCACCTGAGCGCTCGACGCGCGTCGGGCCATCAGCTGGCCGGGGCTGCCGACACCGGCTTGGAGAACCACGTCGTCGCATTCGGGTTGTCGTTGTACGGCTCGACCTCCACGTAGCCGGTGGAGCGGTACAGCGCGCCCGCGGCCAGGAGGCTGTCGTTCGTGTCGAGCACGACGAGGTCGGCGCCGAGGTCGGCCGCGATCCGCTCGAGCTCTGCCATGAGCGCGCGACCGATCCCACGGCCCCGGCCCTCCGGCCGGACGAAGACGTGCTTGACCTCGTACCGGACCCGCCCGTCGGGCGTCGGGTCGATGCGCCGCACGCCGCCGCACGCGAGGGCCCGAGGCGCCGCGCCGTCGAGGTCGCTCGTGCCGGCGTCGGCGGTGTCGTCCTCGACGACGAGGAACGTGCCGGCCGGGGGCGTGAAGGTCGCGTCGACGGGCGCCGCCGCGCGGTAGCTGCCCTTGCCCGACGGGAACGTCGCCGCCCGTTCGGCGACGTACGCCCCGAGCAGCTCGACGGCGACGGGGGACGACACGGGGACGGCGCGGAACCGGGGCATGCACACCATGCTAGGTCGGGCCGGCCGCTCGACGCCGCCGGGTAGGTTGGACCCCATGACTTCCCTGATCGCCGTGGTCGGAGCGACGGGCACCCTGGGCTCGTTCGTCGTCGACCTCGTCCAGCGCACGCCCGGCCTCGAGCTGCACGCCGCGCTGTCGTCGCGCGACGACCTCGACGACGTCCGCGGCGCCGACCTCGTCGTCGACGTGACCCACCCGGCCGTGAGCCCCGCCATCGTCGAGCACGTCGTGCGCGCCGGGATCCCCGTCCTGGTCGGCACTTCGGGCTGGAACGCCGAGCGCGTGGCCAAGCTGCGCACGGTCGTCGCCGACGTCGACGGCCCCGGCGTGCTCGTCGTCCCCAACTTCTCGCTCGGGTCGGTCCTCGCCACGCGCTTCGCGACCATGGCCGCCCGCTTCTACGAGAGCGTCGAGATCCTGGAGGCGCACCACGAGGGCAAGGTCGACTCGCCGTCCGGCACGGCGGTCCGGACCGCCGAGCTGATCGCCGAGGCGCGCCGCGACCTCGGTCCGGTCTCCGCCCCGTTCTCCGACCAGCGCGCGCGCGGCCAGCAGGTGGCCAGCGTTCCGGTGCACAGCATGCGCCTCCGAGGCGTCGTCGCCAAGCAGGAGGTCGTCTTCGGCGGCGACGGCGAGACGCTCACCCTCACGCACGACACGATCTCGCAGCGTGCCTACGAGCAGGGCCTGCTCGTGGCCATGGCGGCGGCTCCCGACGTCTCCGGCGTCCTCGTCGGGCTCGACAGCGTGCTGCCGCTCGACTGATGAAGGGCCGCACCGCCGCCCTCGTGATGGCGCTCTTCCTCCTGCTCTACGTCGTCCTCGTCGCACACCGGGCGTACCTCTTCGTCACGACGGGTGAGCCGGTCGCCGTCGTGCTCGGCGTCGCCCTGCTCGTGCTGCCCGTGCTCGGCGTGTTCGCGCTCGTCGCCGAGCTGCGGTTCGGGGTCCGCACGCAGCAGATGGTCCGCGAGCTCGAGGCGGCCGGCGAGCTCCCGCCCGACGAGGTCCCTCGACGCGCCTCCGGCCGCTACGAGCGCGCCGCCGCCGACGCGGCGTTCCCGCGCTGGGCCCAGGCCGTCGAGCAGGCGCCGGACGACTGGCGCTCCTGGTTCCGTCTCGGTCTCGCCTACGACGCGTGCGGCGACCGGCGTCGTGCGCGCCAGGCCGTGCGCAAGGCGTCCCGGATGCGCGGCGGCGCCGCGGGCTGACCTCTCCCGGCGTGACCGACGCGGCCGGTGCGGCCGCGCGTCCCGCCGGGCCGCCGGCCTCAGAGGCTCGCGGTCAGGGCGTCGACGGCCTGGTCGACGGTGCGGTGCCGTAACTCGAACCCGTCGGCGAGCAGCGCCTCGGGCACGACCTGCTGGCTCGGCAGCAGCATCTCGCGCCCCGCCTCCTGCATCGCGGTGCTGATGACGACCTCGGGGACGGTCAGGGCGTAGGGACGACCGAGGTCCTTCGCGAGCCTGCGGGTGAGGGCGTCGCTCGTGGCGGGCGTGGGCCCGGCGAGGTTGACGGGGCCGCTCAGGGTCGAGGTGAGCAGGTGGACGATCGCGGCGGCCTCGTCGTGCAGGCTGATCCACGGCCAGAACTGGTCGCCGGTGCCGAGTCGCGAGCCGAGGCCGAGCTTCGTGAGCGGCAGCAGCGGGGCCATGGCGCCGCCGGGGCCCACGACGACGCCGGTGCGCAGGTGGACGACGCGCGTGGCGTCGGGGGCGTCGGCGGTCGCGGCCTCCCAGTCGGCGACGACGTCGCTGAGGAACCCCGTGCCGCGCGGGCTCTGCTCCGTCAGCCGCTCGCCGGGGCGGTCGCCGTAGATGCCGACGGCCGAGCCGCTGAGGAACACCGCCGGCGGACGCTCGGCACCGGCCATGCCGTGCGCCAGGGTCGCCGTCGCCGTGACGCGTGAGTCGCGGATCTCGCGCTTGTAGCCGCTCGTCCAGGGCAGGCGGCCGAGGGAGGCGCCGCTCAGGTTGACGACGGCGTCCGCGCGGTCGAGCAGGGTGCGGTCGAGGATCCCCGCCGCGGGCACCCACGTCGCCTCGCCCTCGTCGCGGGCCTCGCGGCGGACGAGCGCGACGACCCGGTGGCCGGCGGCGACCAGCTGGCGGCGCAGCTCCGTGCCGACGAGGCCGGAGGCCCCGGAGACGAGGACGGTGAGGGAGTCGGTCATGGCCCTGGCTTTCTCGAGGAGGCGCGGCGCAGGGGAGCTGCGCCTCCTCGGGAGCGTAGCCGCGCCTCCTGCCGGTCTTCCGGGCGCCGGGCGCGGACGGTCCCGCCCTCGTCGCGTCGGCGGTCGGAGGTAGAGTCGAGGCCGTGACTGATGCCGACGCCGTGACCCCCGCCTCCTCGTCTCCCGACACCGCCGCCGACCCCGTCGAGTTCCGCAGCGACGTCACCGTCGAGCTCGTCAGGTCGAGCGCGCACGACTCCGACGTCCTCTTCGCGGCCCGCGTCTCGACGATGGGCGAGCAGACGCTCGAGGGCGCGCAGGCGTCGGCCGACGGGGCCCAGGCCACCAAGGGCGCCGGCCTCATCAACTACCTCATGCGCGACCGCCACGGCTCGCCGTTCGAGCACAACTCGATGACCTTCTACGTGCAGGCGCCGATCTTCGTGTTCCGCGAGTTCATGCGGCACCGCATGGCCAGCTACAACGAAGAGAGCGGTCGCTACCGCGAGCTCAACCCGGTCTTCTACGTGCCCGCCGAGACGCGCAACTTGCAGCAGGTCGGCAAGCCCGGCGCCTACGACTTCCTCCCCGGCACGCCCGAGCAGAGCGAGCTCGTCCGGGCCGAGACCGAGCGCACCTCGCGCGAGGCCTACGCGGCCTACAAGCGCATGCTCGACGCGGGCGTCGCCCGCGAGGTGGCGCGCATCGTCCTGCCCCTGAACATCTACTCGTCGATGTACGTCACCGTGAACGCCCGGTCGCTGATGAACTTCCTCAGCCTCCGCACGAAGCGCGAGGGCACGCACTTCCCGTCGTTCCCGCAGCGCGAGATCGAGATGTGCGCCGAGAAGATGGAGGACCTCTGGGCCGAGCTCATGCCGCTCACCTACGCCGCCTTCGGCACGAACGGCCGCGTCGCCCCCTGACCCGGGCCGCGAGGCGAGACAGTACGCTGGTCGACGTGTCGAACATCAGCAACCCCTTCGGGCAGGTCCTCGTCGCTCTCGTCACCCCCTTCACCGCCGAGGGCGAGGTCGACTGGCCCGCCGTCGAGAAGCACATCGACGACTGCGTCTCGGGCGGTGCCGACGGCATCGTCGTCACGGGCACCACGGGCGAGACGAGCACCCTCACCGACCCCGAGAAGCTCAAGCTCGTCGAGGTCGGCAAGTCCGTGGCCGCGGGTCGGGCGAAGATCATCACGGGCGGCGGCTCGAACGAGACCGCGCACGCGATCCAGCTCTACAAGGCCAGCGAGAAGGCGGGCGCCGACGGCGCGATGATCGTCACGCCGTACTACAACAAGCCCACGCAGGCCGGCGTGCTCACGCACTTCCGCATGATCGCCGACGCCACCGACCTGCCGGTCATCCTGTACGACATCCCCGGCCGCACCGGCATCCCGATCAAGTACGAGACCCTGCTGCGTGCCGCGAAGCACCCGAACATCGTCGCCGTGAAGGACGCCAAGGGCGACTTCGCCGAGGTGAGCCGTGTCATCAACCAGACCGACCTGCTCTACTTCTCGGGCGACGACGCCAACGTGCTGCCGCACCTGTCGATCGGCGCCTCCGGCCTGATCGGGGTCACCGCCAACATCGTGTCCGCGCCCTACCGCACGATGATCGACGCCGTCAACGCGGGCGACCTGCACACGGCCACGGCGGCGCACCAGATGCTCGAGCCCCTGGTCCGCGCGGTCATGACGCACGTGCCCGGCACCGTCGCGGCGAAGTACATCCTGCACGGCCTCGGCCGCATCTCGAGCCCGCGGGTGCGCCTGCCGCTCGTCGGCCCCGAGGACACCGAGGCGGCCCTCATCGAGGACGAGCTCTCGCACGTGGGCGACATCCCCGGGCTCGACCTCAGCCGCTTCCGCCCCGACCGCAACGCGGCCGCGGGCGGCGCCCTGCCGAAGGTGCACGGCACCACCCGCTGACCCCGTGGCCTGCGGGCCCGCACGGACCTCGCCCCCGGGGCACGAGCCCCACCTCGATCCCGAAGGACACGATGCCCACGACCATCACGACCCCGCCCTCGCTCGAGGCAGGGACCCTCCGGGTCATCCCGGTCGGCGGTCTCGGCGAGATCGGCCGCAACATGACCGTCTACGAGATCGACGGCAAGCTGCTCGTCGTCGACTGCGGCGTCCTGTTCCCCGAGGAGCACCAGCCGGGCGTCGACCTGATCCTCCCCGACTTCTCGCCCCTGCGTGACCGCCTCGACGACGTCCTCGCCGTCGTGCTCACGCACGGCCACGAGGACCACATCGGCGCGGTGCCCTACCTCCTGCGCCTCCGCGCCGACATCCCGCTGATCGGCTCGCAGCTGACGCTCGCCCTCATCGAGGCGAAGCTCAAGGAACACCGCATCAAGCCCTACACGCTGACGGTGAAGGAGGGCGGGCGTGAGACCCTCGGCCCGTTCGACCTCGAGTTCGTGGCGGTCAACCACTCCATCCCCGACGCGCTGGCGGTCGCGATCCGCACCTCCGCGGGCCTCGTGCTGCACACCGGCGACTTCAAGATGGACCAGCTCCCGCTCGACGACCGCATCACCGACCTCCGGGCCTTCGCCCGTCTCGGCGAGGAGGGGGTCGACCTGTTCCTCCCCGACTCGACCAACGCCGACGTGCCGGGCTTCACGGCCCTGGAGCGCGACATCGGCCCCGTCCTCGACGACGTCATCCGCCGCGCGCCGCGCCGCGTCGTCGTCGCGAGCTTCTCCAGCCACGTCCACCGGGTGCAGCAGGTGCTCGACGCCGCGCACGCGAACGGTCGACGTGTCGCCTTCATGGGCCGGTCGATGATCCGCAACATGGGCATCGCGGCCGACCTCGGCTACCTCGTGGTGCCGGCAGGCGTGCTCATCGACGCGAAGAAGGCGGGTGACCTGCCCGACGACCGCATCGTCTACATGAGCACCGGGTCCCAGGGCGAGCCGATGGCCGTCCTCGCGCGCATGGCGAACCTCGAGCACCAGATCGAGATCGGCCAGGACGACACGGTCATCCTCGCCTCCAGCCTCATCCCCGGCAACGAGAACGCCGTCTACCGGGTCATCGACGGGCTGACGAAGCTCGGCGCGACCGTCGTGCACAAGGGCAACGCGAAGGTGCACGTCTCGGGCCATGCCTCGGCCGGTGAGCTGCTCTACTGCTACAACGTGCTGCGCCCCACGAACGTCATGCCGGTCCACGGCGAGCACCGGCACCTGTACGCGAACGCGGCCCTGGCCGTGCGCACCGGGGTCGCGAAGGAGAAGACCATCCTCGGCGAGGACGGCATCGTGGTCGACCTCAAGGGCGGCGTCGCGACGGTCGTGGGCCAGCTCGACCTCGGCTACGTGTACGTCGACGGCTCGACGGTCGGCGAGATCACCGACGCCGACCTCAAAGACAGGCGGATCCTCAGCGAGGAGGGCTTCATCTCGGTCTTCCTCGCCATCGACGCCGCCACGGGTCGGGTCGTGGTCGGCCCGGAGATCCAGTCCCGCGGCTTCGCGGAGGACGAGCAGGTCTTCGACGACGTCATGCCGAAGATCCTCGTCGCTCTCGCCGAGGCCGCCGAGAACGGCACGCGCGACACCCACCAGTTCAGCCAGGTGGTCCGCCGCACGGTGGGACGCTGGGTCGCCACGAAGCACCGCCGGCGGCCGATGATCGTGCCGGTCGTCATCAGCGCCTGACGCCGCTCGACGCGGTGCCTCGGTCGTCGGGACGTCGTCTCGGCGACGGAGCCCGGGCCGCCGCGCCGTCCGCCTCCGGTCGGCGTCGGCGGCGGGCGGTAACCTCGACGGCATGGCCACGCCCACCAAGTCGACCGCGCGCTCGCGCTCGGGGCGCGGCGCGTCCACGGGGGCCTCGTCGGCCCGCGGCGCGACCGCGGCGACCAAGAAGCTGCCCGCGGCCAAGGCGCCGGTGCCCGTCGACGAGGGGCCGGGCGTCCTCGCCTCGGCCTGGATGGGCCTGGCGCACCTCACGGGCGGCGCCTTCCGGCTGTTCGGCAGCGAGTCGCTCGACAAGAGCGAGCGCCGCGACGGCGTGCCGTTCCTGCTCGTGCTGCTCGCGGTGGCGGGCGCCGTGGTCGAGTGGCTGAACCCCACCAGCCCGCTCGCCGTCGGCTTCGACGCGTACACGTTCGGCGGTCTCGTCGGCCGCGTGGCGTACGCCCTGCCGGTCATCATGGTGCTCTTCGCCGGCTGGCTGTTCCGCCACCCGGCCTCGGTCCACGACAACACGCGAATCGGCATCGGCCTCGGCCTGATGATCGTCTCGATCAGCGCGCTCTGCCACATCTACGGCGGGCAGCCCCAGGCCGTCGACGGCATGCGCGCGCTCGCGACCGGCGGTGGCGTCCTGGGCTGGCTCGTCGCCTCCTGGCTCGTCGCGCTGGCGACCGAGTGGGTCGCGGTCCCTGTGGTCGTCGTCCTGCTCGCGCTGTCGCTCCTCATCATGACCAAGACGCCGCCGAACCGGATCGGCCACCGCCTCGGCGACCTGTACCGCTGGCTCTTCGGCGAGACGACGGCCGACGCCTCGGCCGGGGCCGACGGCCTGGCCGAGGTCGACGGCGACGCGCCCGACACGCTCCCGTGGTGGCGCCGCAACAAGAGCGGCCGCGAAGAAGACCCGGCCTACGACACCCCCGTCGTCACGCAGAGCGCCCCCGGCGAGGGCGAGGGGCGCGGACGTGCCTCGCGTCGCCGCGGGTCCGCGGGCCCGACCTTCGTCGACCACGGTGCGAGCCTCGGGGCCGACGAGCCCTCGGCCCCCTCGGCGCCCTCGCCCGACGCGCCGACCGACGTCTACCAGGCCGACCTGCTGCACGACCTCGACGCGGCGGAGGACGCCGTGCGCTCGTTCGGCATCGACGTGCCCCTGCACGACCCCGAGCCGGCACCCACGACGTCGGCAGCGGCCCTCGCCGACGGGTCGACCGCGGCCACCACCGTCCTCCCGTCGGTGCCCGCGACGACGACCGCGGCCACGCCGAGCGAGAGCGACGTCGCCTCCGCCGTGCTCGCCCCCGACGACGACGAGGCCGCCCCGGCGTCGCTCGACGTCGCGGACGACTCGCCCGCCGCTCCCTACCGCCTGCCTGCGGCGTCCACCCTCAGCGTGGGCCCTCCGGCCAAGGCTCGCAGCGAGGCGAACGACGAGATCGTCCGCTCCATCACCGAGGTCCTGCGACAGTTCTCGGTCGACGCCAAGGTGGTCGGCTTCAGTCGGGGCCCGACCGTCACCCGCTACGAGATCGAGCTCGGACCGGGCGTCAAGGTCGAGAAGGTCACGGCGCTGAGCAAGAACCTGTCCTACGCCGTCGCCTCGAACGAGGTCCGCATCCTCTCGCCCATCCCGGGCAAGAGCGCCATCGGCGTCGAGATCCCCAACACCGACCGCGAGATCGTCTCGCTCGGCGACGTCCTCCGCTCGACCGCGGCCGCCAAGAGCGTGCACCCGATGACGATCGGCGTCGGCAAGGACGTCGAGGGCGGCTACGTCGTGGCGAACCTCGCGAAGATGCCGCACCTCCTCGTGGCAGGCGCCACGGGCTCGGGCAAGTCCAGCTTCGTCAACTCGATGATCACGTCGCTCCTCATGCGCGCGAAGCCCACCGACGTGCGGATGGTGCTGATCGACCCGAAGCGCGTCGAGCTGTCGATCTACGCCGGGGTGCCGCACCTCATCACGCCCATCATCACGAACCCCAAGAAGGCAGCGGAGGCGCTGCAGTGGGTCGTGAAGGAGATGGACATGCGGTACGACGACCTCGCCAGCTTCGGCTTCCGTCACATCGACGACTTCAACAGGGCCGTGGTCGCGAACGAGATCGTCCTGCCCGCCGGCAGCGCGCGGTCGCTCAAGCCCTACCCCTACCTGCTCGTCGTCGTCGACGAGCTCGCCGACCTGATGATGGTGGCTCCGCGCGACGTGGAGGACAGCATCGTCCGCATCACGCAGCTGGCTCGTGCCTCGGGCATCCACCTCGTGCTCGCCACCCAGCGCCCGTCGGTCGACGTCGTCACCGGCCTCATCAAGGCCAATGTGCCCTCGCGGTTCGCCTTCGCCGTGTCGAGCGTCACCGACTCGCGCGTCATCCTCGACCAGCCGGGCGCCGACAAGCTGATCGGCCAGGGCGACGGCCTGTTCCTGCCGATGGGCGCCTCCAAGGCCATGCGCGTCCAGGGCGCCTGGGTGCAGGAGAGCGAGATCGCCGAGGTCGTCGCCCACGTGACCCGTCAGGCGCGGCCCGACTACCGGCCCGACGTCGCGGCCGTGGTCGAGAAGAAAGAGATCGACGGCGACATCGGCGACGACCTCGAGCTGCTGCTCGCGGCGGCGGAGCTCGTGGTCAGCACGCAGTTCGGGTCGACGTCGATGCTGCAGCGGAAGCTGCGCGTCGGCTTCGCCAAGGCCGGCCGCCTGATGGACCTCATGGAGTCCCGCGACATCGTCGGCCCCTCTGAGGGCTCGAAGGCGCGCGACGTGCTCGTGACGAACGAGCAGCTGCCGGGCGTGCTGGCCAAGCTGCGGGGGCAGGGCGACGGCGCTCTCGGGGGCGCGCCCGCCGCCTCCTCGGCTCCGGCGGCGCTCGGGGCGGGAGACTACGGCGACGACCCCGTCGCCGAGATGACACGGGGCTACGACGAGATCGACGGCGACGAGGAGTCGGAAGACGCCTGGGGCCTGACCGGCAGGGACTGACGTGACCGACGAGAGAACACCCGCCCCCGCCCGCGCCGCCACCTTCCCCTGGCGCGGTCGCTTCGCCAGCCGGGGGCCGGGCCCGGCGAGCACCGCGAACATCGCCAACGTCATCACGGTCGTCCGCATCCTCATGGCTCCGCTGTTCATCGCCTGGCTGCTGATCGACGACGGTGCCGACGGGGCGCTGCGCATCGCCGCGGCCGTGCTGTTCGTCGTCGCGATCCTCACCGACAGCCTCGACGGGATGCTCGCGCGCGGGCTCGACCTCGTCACCGACTTCGGCAAGATCGTCGACCCGATCGCCGACAAGGTCCTCGTCGGCGGTGCCCTCGTCGGGCTGTCGATCCTCGGCGAGCTGCCCTGGTGGGTGACGGCGCTCATCCTCGTCCGCGAGGTCGGCATCACGGTGTACCGCTTCGTCGTCATCCGCGACCGGGTCATCCCGGCGTCGCGCGGCGGCAAGCTCAAGACGGTGCTCCAGGCCGTGGCCGTGACGCTCGCGCTGTTCCCGTTGTGGGTGCCGCTGGGCGACTGGGTGCACGGGCTCAACGCCGTCGTCATGACGGCCGCCGTCGTGGCCACGCTCCTGTCCGGCGCCGACTACCTGCGCGTGGCCCTGCGGCACTCCCGCGCCTCGTGACCACCGCCGACGAGGTCGTGCGCGAGCTCGCTCGTCGCAGGCTCACCGTGGCGGTCGCCGAGTCGCTGACCGGCGGCCTTCTCGTGGCCGAGCTCGTGTCGGTGCCCGGTGCCTCGGCCGTCGTCGCCGGGGGAGTGGTCGCCTACCAGACGCCGCTCAAGCACCAGCTGCTCGACGTGCCGGCCGACCTCCTCGCCGCCCGAGGCGCCGTCGATCCCGACGTGGCCGTCGCGATGGCCGTCGGGGTGCGCCGGGCCCTGGACGTCGAGGGGCGCGTCGCCGACGTCGGCCTCGCCACGACCGGGGTCGCCGGTCCCGACCCCCAGGACGGCCACGAGCCCGGCACGGTCTACGTCGCCCTGAGCGCAGGAGGCGCGACGCGCGTCACGAGACTCGCCCTCGAGGGCGACCGCGCGGCCATCCGATCGGCCACCGTCTCCGAATCACTGTCGATGCTGTACGACTGGCTCACGGGGCCCCGGGAATAGCGGGGGTTTCGGTCTCGTTACATCTGACGAGTTCACAACCGTCATACAGTGCCCGCTGGCTACAGTGGCACGCAGCTCGGCAGTAGTGTTTCTCACCCACCCCCTGAATCCCGTCATGGTGGGTCGTCCGTCGCAAGGAGGGTCCCATGGTTCTGGTCCGTCAAGAAATCGGTGACGTCCTCCGCGACTTCCGCCTGCAGAAGGGCCGGACGCTGCGGCAGGTCGCGAGCAAGGCGAGCGTCGCGCTCGGCTACCTCAGCGAGGTCGAGCGCGGTCAGAAGGAGGCGAGCTCCGAGATCCTCGCGTCCGTCGCGGACGCGCTCGAGACGCCCATCTCCGTCATCATGCGCGAGGTCGGCGACCGCATGGCCGTCATCGAGGGTCTCAACCCGATCCCCGACACGCTCCCCGACGACATGGTCGCCGAGTTCGACACCGACCTGGTCGTCCGCTGACGCCCGTCGCCCCGTGATCACCTGGTCTGCTCTGCTGACCGGCCCGAGACGCCCTCGACCCACGTCGGGGGCGTCTCCGCGTCCGGGTACCCTCGACTGATGCGCAAGAGCGAGTTCCGCCGGGCCGTCGACGACGAGTTCGGCGAGGCGTACGGCCGGGTCGTCACCCGCGACCTCGTCCTGTCGTCCTTGGGCGACCTCACGGCCGACGAGGCGCTCCGCGCCGGCAGGTCGCCCCGAGACGTGTGGTCGGCGCTGTGCGAGGCCGAGGGCGTCCCTGTCGCCCGTCGGCACGGAGTCGGCCTGCCCGAGCCCCGCAGCTGACCCCGGCGCCGAGCTCCCTCTGCGGCCCGGGGGTGCCCCGGCGCGCCGGGCGCGGGGCGTCCAGGTGTTCGACACGCCGGGCACCCGGTTCGAACGTGCGTTCGGACGGTGGTAGCTTCCTCCACACGGGCGTCGTCGTCCGGGTGCTCCACAACTGATCGGCCGTCGTCCTCCGGATGTCGGCGGTCGGTCGTAGCGTGCTCAGCAACGACGTTCCACCGCTCCTGCACCCGCGGGGGCACCTGCCTTGTCGTCGAGACCGCCGCCCCCGGGCCGAGCGCGACGCGACAGCCTACAGGCGCACGGACATCAACCACGAAGGAGTCACCATGCCCTCAGCGGAGAATCGCGAGAAGGCCCTCGAGACGGCGCTCGCCCAGATCGACCGTCAGTTCGGCAAGGGCGCGGTCATGCGCCTGGGCAGCGACGAGCGAGCACCGGTCGCCGTCATCCCCACCGGCTCCATCGCCCTCGACGTCGCGCTCGGCATCGGCGGCATCCCTCGTGGTCGCATCGTCGAGATCTACGGCCCCGAGTCGTCGGGAAAGACGACGCTCACCTTGCACGCCATCGCCAACGCGCAGCGCAACGGCGGCATCGCCGCCTTCATCGACGCCGAGCACGCGCTCGACCCCGAGTACGCCAAGAAGCTCGGCGTCGACATCGACGCCCTGCTCGTGTCGCAGCCCGACACGGGTGAGCAGGCCCTCGAGATCGCCGACATGCTCGTGCGGTCCGGCTCCATCGACCTCGTGGTCATCGACTCGGTCGCCGCTCTCGTGCCCCGTGCCGAGATCGAGGGCGAGATGGGCGACTCGCACGTGGGCCTCCAGGCGCGACTCATGTCCCAGGCCCTGCGCAAGCTGACCGGTGGCCTCAGCCAGACCGGCACCACGATGATCTTCATCAACCAGCTGCGCGAGAAGATCGGCGTGTTCTTCGGCAGCCCTGAGACGACCGCCGGCGGCAAGGCGCTGAAGTTCTACGCCTCCGTCCGCCTCGACATCCGCCGCATCGAGACCCTGAAAGACGGCACCGACGCGGTCGGCAACCGCACCCGCGTCAAGGTCGTCAAGAACAAGATGGCACCGCCCTTCAAGCAGGCCGAGTTCGACATCCTCTACGGCGTCGGCATCTCCCGCGAGGGCAGCCTGATCGACTTCGGCGTCGAGCACGGCATCGTCCGCAAGTCCGGTGCCTGGTACACCTACGAAGGCGACCAGCTCGGTCAGGGCAAGGAGAACTCGCGCAACTTCCTGATCAAGAACGCCTCCGTGGCACAAGAGATCGAGCAGAAGATCCTCGCGAAGCTCGGCGTCGGCGGGGCGAAGCCCGTCGAGGCCCCCGTCGAGTCGATCGAGGCGAAGATCGCCGCCCGCAAGGGCGCATGACCCCCCGCGACGACGAGTCGGGCGACGACCTGGCCCCCGTGACGCCGCTCTTCGGCGTGCGCGGGGGCCGGTCGCCCTCCGCCCGGTCCGACTCGTCTGCGCATCCTTCGCGCGGTCGGGGCGAAGGCCAGGCGGGCGACGAGAAGGTCGGCCTCAGCGTGGTCGGGCGCGGCGACGAGTCGGGCGAGCCCGATGAGCCGACTCGTGAGACCGTCGCGTCCACCGACCCTGTCCTCGAGACGGCGGCGGCCCTCGCGGCGATCAGCGACCACTGGTCCGGTGACCAGACCGAGAACGCCGCGACGGCCGGCTTCGACGACGACGAGGCGACCGACGAGCCGCCGGAAGACCTCGAGGCCCAGCGCACCCGGGCCGAGAACATCAGCCTGCACGCCCTGAGCCGCCGCGGCGTCTCGTCCTCCGAGATGGCGTCGTTGCTGGCTGCGCGAGACCTCGATCCCGAGGTCGTCGACGCCGAGGTCTCGCGCCTCGAAGGCGTCGGTCTGCTCAACGACCGCGAGCTCGCCGAGAACCTCGTCCGCGCCAAGCAGGAGCGCAAGGGCCTCGGACGCGGCGCCGTGACGTCCGAGCTGCGCTCCCGCGGCATCGACCCGGGCATCGTCGACGAAGTCCTGGCCGAGACCGACGACGACGACGAGCAAGCCCGTGCCGACGAGTGGGCTCGCAAGCGCGCCGGCTCCCTGCGCGGCCTCGACCAGGCCACCGCAGAGCGTCGTCTCAACGGCTATCTCATGCGCAGGGGCTACCGGTCCGAGACCGTGCGACGGGCCGTCGAGAAGGCGCTGCCCCGCGGCGGCGGCGGGCGGGGCGGCGTCCGCTTCCAGTGAGGGGCCGTCCTACACTGGGCAGCATGTCGACCGTCCACGCCCCCGCCAGGGTCGGCGACGACCGGTCGCCACGGTCGTGCTGACCGCCGTCGTCGGGTCGACCGGCACGGGCAAGTCCGCGTTCGCCCTCGATCTGGCCCAGCGTCTCCGCGACGCCGGTCGCCCGGCCGAGATCGTCAACGCCGACGCCATGCAGCTCTACCGGGGAATGGACATCGGCACGGCGAAGGTCCCCGAGTCCGAGCGCCGGGGGGTGCCGCACCACCTCTTCGACGTCCTCGAGGTCGTCGACGAGGCCAGTGTCGAGTGGTACCAGGCCGAGGCACGCGAGGTCATCGACGGGGTCCTGGCCCGGGGCGCGGTGCCGCTGCTCGTCGGCGGCTCGGGCCTCTACGTCTCGAGCGTCCTCTTCGACTTCCGGTTCCCCGGCACCGACGCCGCCGTCCGACGCCGCTTCGAGGACCTCGCCGAGCGCTCGGGTGCCGCGGCGCTCCACGAGCTGCTGCGGCGCACCGATCCCGTGGCGGCCGAGCGCATCGGTCCGCACAACGCGCGGCGTCTCGTCCGCGCCCTCGAGGTGGGCGAGATCACCGGCGAGCCGTTCTCTGCGGCGCTGCCCGACGAGGCCGACGGGTGGCGCGCCTCCTCGATCGTCGGGATCGCGGAGGAGCGGCCGACCCTCGTCGAGAGGCTCGACGAGCGGGTGCGGCGGATGTGGTCCGACGGTCTCGTCGACGAGGTCCGCGGCCTGCTGCCGCTCGGCCTGGCCGAGGGTGTGACCGCGTCGAGGGCCATCGGCTACGCGCAGGCCGCGGCACAGCTGCGGGGCGACCTCGACGAGGAGGCGGCCGTCGCCGAGACCCAGGCGCTCACGCGCCGCTACGCTCGCCGTCAGGTCAGCTGGTTCAAGCGGTACCCCGAGGTCGACTGGTCGACGACGGGCGACCCGGAGGCCGTCGAGCGCGCCCTGGCTAGACTCCTGGGGTGACCACCACCCTCCAGTTCACCAAGGGACAGGGCACCGGGAACGACTTCGTGTTGTTCACCGACGCCGACGGCGAGACCGACCTCGACGGCGTCGCCGTCCGGGCGCTGACCGATCGGCGTTTCGGCGTGGGGGGCGACGGCGTCGTGAGGGCCGTGCGCTCGTCCTCCCTGCCCGCAGGCGCGGCCGCGCTGGGGGCCGACCCCGCCGCCGAGTGGTTCATGGACTACCGCAATGCCGACGGCAGCCTGGCCGAGATGTGCGGCAACGGCGTCCGGGTCTTCGCGCGCTACCTCACCGAGCGCGGGCTCGCGACGCTCGCCGAGGGCGAGACCCTCGCCGTGGGCACGCGCGCCGGCGTCCGGTACGTGCAGCGTGACGGATCCGGCTTCCGGGTCGACCTGGGCGCGTGGTCGCTGGGCGGCGGCGAGCCGACGGTGCGGGCGCGCGAGCTGCACGCCGCCCGGCCCGGCCTGCCGATCTCGGTCGGCAATCCCCACGTCGTCGTTGCCCTCGCCTCCGACGACGAGCTCGACGGACTCGACCTCGCGTGGGTCCCGGTGCTCGACCCCGCGCCCGAGGAGGGCGCGAACGTCGAGTTCGTCGTCCCGTCCGACCCCCTCATCATCGACGGCGTGGGCCGCATCCGCATGCGCGTGCACGAGCGGGGCAGCGGCGAGACGCTCTCCTGCGGCACCGGCGCAGCGGCCGCGGCACTCGCGGTGCGGCACTGGGCCGGAGCAGGTGCGCCCGCCGACTGGGCTGTGGAGGTGCCCGGCGGCGTCCTCGGCGTGCACGTGACCCCGGGCCCCGACGGCGAGCACGTGTCGCTGAGCGGCCCGGCCGAGCTGGTCTACAGCGGGGCGCTCACGATCTAGGCGTCCTGCCTAGGCCGGCGTCGAGGAGGCGCGGCGTGCCCGCAGCACGCGGTAGCCCTTGCTCGTCGAGGCGCGCTCGACGGACACCGTGTCGGCCATGGTCGTGTTCATCCACGCCTGCAGCGAGTCGGCGCCGAGGTTCTTCTGCACGACGAGCCAGGCGTCGGAACCCGGCTCCAGGCGCGGCAGCCAGGTCTCCAGGAGGCCGTGGAGGACCTCCTTGCCCACCCGGATGGGCGGGTTCGACCAGATCGTGGCGAACCGGAGGTCGTCGGGAACACCGTCGGGCGTCACGGCGTTGACGTTGACGAGGCCCGCGGCCCGGGCGTTCTCACGCACGAGGTCGAGGACCCTCTCGTTCACGTCGACGGCCCAGACCGTCGCGTCGGGTGACGACAACGCGAGGCTCAGTGTGATGGGGCCCCACCCGCACCCGACGTCGAGCAGGTCGCCCACGGCGGGCGGCCGCGGCGTCCCCGCCAGGAGGACGGCGGTGCCCGGGTCCACGCGCTCGGGGCTGAAGACCCCCGACGCCGTCGTGAGCGACAGCTCGCGGCCCGCGAGGGTCGCCGTGATCGTCCGACGACGCAGCTCGCTCTCCGGGTTCGGGGAGAAGTAGTGGTCGCTGGCCATGGACGACAACCTACCCAACATCACCTGCCTGGCCCGATCGCGGCCCAGGTCCGACCCCCTCCGGAGGGCTAGTATCACTTCGATGACAGACACCCCCACGACCCCGCTCGACGGCGAGCAGAACGACGACGACGTCGTCGCGAGGGTCCTCGACCGTGCGGCGTCACGCGCGTCCGCCTACACGATCTTCTCGCCTGCCCAGGCGATCCAGACCCGCTCGCTCGACGGCGAGGGCGAGGGCGACGGCGACCAGTTCGACCGGGAGGACCGTGCGGCGCTGCGCCGCGTGGCCGGTCTGTCGACCGAGCTCGAGGACGTCACCGAGGTCGAGTACCGCCAGCTGCGCCTCGAGAACGTCGTGCTCATCGGGGTCTGGTCGCAGGGCTCGCTCTCCGACGCCGAGAACTCGATGCGCGAGCTCGCCGCGCTGGCCGAGACCGCCGGTGCCTCGGTGCTCGACGGCCTCCTGCAGCGCCGGCCGCACCCCGACCCGAGCACCTACCTCGGCAAGGGCAAGGCCGAGGAGCTCCGGCAGACGGTCGCCGCCCTCGGGGCCGACACCGTGATCGCCGACACCGAGCTCGCGCCGAGCCAGCGTCGAGCGCTCGAGGACGTCGTCAAGGTCAAGGTGATCGACCGCACGGCCGTCATCCTCGACATCTTCAGCCAGCACGCCAAGAGCCGTGAGGGCAAGGCGCAGGTCGAGCTCGCGCAGCTCGAGTACCTGCTCCCTCGTCTGCGCGGCTGGGGCGAGTCCATGTCCCGCCAGGCCGGCGGCCAGGTCGGCGGCGCCGGCGCGGGCATGGGCAGCAGGGGCCCCGGCGAGACGAAGATCGAGCTCGACCGTCGCCGCATCCACACCCGCATGGCCCGCCTCCGTCGCCAGATCAAGGAGATGAAGCCGGCCCGCGACGCGAAGCGCGCGAACCGCGACCGCAACGAGGTCCCGTCGGTCGCGATCGCGGGCTACACGAACGCGGGCAAGTCGAGCCTGCTCAACAGGCTGACGAGTGCGGGCGTCCTCGTCGAGAACGCCCTGTTCGCGACCTTGGACGCGACCGTGCGCAAGAGCGTGACGGCCGACGGCCGTCCCTTCACCTACGCGGACACCGTCGGCTTCGTGCGCAACCTGCCCCACCAGCTCGTCGAGGCGTTCCGCTCGACCCTCGAGGAGGTCGCCGGCTCCGACGTCATCGTGCACGTCGTGGACGGCTCGCACCCCGACCCGGCCGCGCAGCTGGCGACCGTGCGACAGGTGATCAGCGAGGTCGACGGTCGCGACATCCCCGAGGTGGTCGTGTTCAACAAGAGCGACCTCGTCGACGACGGCCAGCGCCTGGTGCTGCAGGGCCTCGAGCCCTCGGCCGTCTTCGTCTCCGCCCGCACGGGCGAGGGCGTCGACGAGCTGCTCGCGCGGCTCGCGGGCCTGCTGCCCGAGCCCGAGGTCGAGCTCGACCTCCTCGTGCCGTACGACCGGGGCGACGTCGTGTCGCACCTGCACGAGTCCGGACGCGTCCTGACGACCGACTACGACGAAGAGGGCACACGCGTGCACGCTCGGGTCTACCCGAGCGACGTCGCCGCCCTGTCGCCGTTCGTGCAGACGGAGGAGACCACCGTCTCCTGAGCCGCGCGTCCCGGCCACGACGAAGCGCCTCCTCCCCGACAGGGGCAGGAGGCGCTTCGTCGTCCGCAGGACGGCGTCAGACCGAGCGCAGCACCGCGACGACCTTGCCGAGGATCTGCGCGTGGTCGCCCACGATGGGCTCGAAGGCGCTGTTGCGGGGGAGCAGCCAGGTGTGGCCGTCGCGCTGGCGGAACACCTTGACCGTCGCCTCCTCGTCGAGCATGGCGGCGACGATGTCGCCGTTCTCCGCGTTCTGCTGCTGACGCACGACCACCCAGTCGCCGTCGCAGATGGCGGCGTCGATCATCGAGTCGCCCACGACGCGCAGCATGAACAGCTCGCCCTTGCCGACGAGCTGGCGGGGCAAGGGCATGACGTCCTCGACCTGCTGCTCGGCGGTGATGGGGATGCCCGCGGCGATGCGGCCGACCATCGGCACGTGCGCGGTGTCGCCGTCGTCGCTCGTCGAGAGGATGCTCGTGACCGAGGCGACGGGGGCCGGGTCGCCGAGCACCTCGAGGGCGCGCGGGCGGTTGGGGTCGCGGCGGATGCGGCCGGCGAGCTCGAGCTGGTTCAGCTGGTGGGTCACGCTCGACAGCGACTTGAGGCCGACGGCGTCGCCGATCTCGCGCATGCTCGGCGGGTAGCCGCGCTGGGCGATGCT
>Ga0265780_10002836_pt1 | contig 23222 bp, 26 predicted proteins | sample P1T30metagenome_FD_192432 | JGI IMG/M metagenome (GOLD analysis project Ga0265780, IMG submission 192432) | Plant litter microbial communities from East Loma Ridge, Irvine, California - P1 T30 | ecosystem: Environmental > Terrestrial > Plant litter > Unclassified | place: USA: California... | reverse complement strand
TTGGCTCGGTCCATGATGGCGGTCTGAATCCGAGAGTAGACCTCCGTAGCTGCCATTATTCTCTTCGAGACATGAGAGGTGTTTTCTAGGCTTGGTCGTATACTTGTTCTAAAATCACTGTACAAGACACCTTTGGCAATAGCAATTGCACATCAAGCGGGAGTGCAGTGGATCCGCCATCATCAACGATGCTTGTGAGCCTCGTTGTATCACCACTGGCAGTGCTGTCTGCAGCGACATTCTCAATGAGTGGCCGTGACACATCCGTAACTTGGCCAGCAACGGACCCTTTGAAACTAGTACGAGCGTTCTCCAGGCCGATTTGGCTGACCTGGTACTCATGGAGAGCAAATTCCCTCCGCTCTTGTGCAACCTTGTCAAGCATACGCCTCAGGTCTTTCAACTCTTGGATGCCTTTGCGAAGGTGGTGCTCATGCCTTGAACGCCGTGAGGCCTTACGTCCAGGTTGAGTGAGATAAGCAGGCAAGAATAACTCGTCCAATTTCATTCTCTTCAATTTTTCTTCTTTGTACTCCTGCACAAATGCGATGATCTGATAGACTACAATCGCGTCTTCGCTGTCGCGAACATGAGCAATGTTGTGTTGCAGTACGTTCGCGACGCGGAGAACAGCATTAATGGTTCGATATGGCACGTTTGGGAATTGCTGCATGACAAGGTCCTTGAGCGGATCGCTTTCGCTTTGGTGCCACAAATAGCGTGCGTCCTCCCGGCGCCAAAGATCGAACAGCAGTAGTATCAAAGACCCAGTGACCTCGTCATTTCTCGCCGCATGAGCGCTAAGAGCCCATTTGGTCATGTTCCACATCGCTGGTTCGCCTCTTTCCTGGGCCCAAAACACACCCGATGTATGGAGCTTTCTCAGCCCCCGATGGACCACACCGTTCAGATATAACTGCCGAACGGGAGTCGTGTCGATGATGGGATGCTGTAGGTCCAAGTTTCGGACAATAAGACAGAACAGCAAACAGTCGTAGTATGTGACGTGGCCAGACATTTCACGACCATCCGGGATATGCGTGCCTTGTCCATAGAAGCTACGCTGAAAGTAGCCAGCCATGACTGAAGGCATATATAGCGTATCCGGATCACCAAATCGAAGAGTGTTGAGAGCTTCTGTGAATGATGTAACTCGGATGAGCTGCCAGAGTTCGTCCACGTGGGGCACCAAGCTGGTTCGCGGAGCGTTCCGTGGTACGCGCGATTCTTCTGCGCTGTTGTCGGGTCCGACAGTCGTACGTTGAGTCCGGAAGTACGCGATGCATTTTCTTGGGATTTGCTGCGCTTTGGCGAAGTCGCTGAGGGCCAGAGGTCGTGCCTCCAAGCTCGCCCGCTTCCAGGTCAGGTTGTGCTTCCTTGGAAGGGTCCTCATAGAGTTTCAGCCACTTCCACAGATTCTTCTCTTTTCCGATGAGCGCAGCACGAATTGCTCGGCCAATGGATGTTCGCCTCGCGTCAGTCATGCACTGCAACAGTGCAGGATGACTGAGCTGGTCATTTACAATAGCGATGATTACTTCCTGTGGCAGATCTGGGCGATGGTGAAATAAATAGCGCGCAAGAGCGTAGTCGCGGAATCTAACTTTGGTGTGGTGGTTGTGTTGGAAATAGTCGTAGTGAAGCATTATCAACCCTGCAATTGCTTCTTGGCCGCCCATCTCGTGGGCCCTAATAACCGATATAATGATACCGAACAATTCCTTCTTCGAAAAGGCGCCATTACGTCGGTGTAGCTTCGGCTGCATGACTGTGCTATTCCAATACATGTCCCTGACGGATTCGATGCCTCTGATGTGGTCTCGCATAATCGGAATTTGACATCGGAACAGGAGGTAGATGAACAAAAAATCGTGAGGCGAAGGGTTTGTTAATGGCGATCGACCAATCGTTTCTGTGCCAGATCCCGGGAAGGGGTCGTGATAGCAGCCTGGCTACGACTGAGGGAATATACAAGGAATCGGAATCTCCGAAGCGGAGTTTCAAGAGCTTCAAAGAACGTGACAACCGGTGTGAGCTGCTTAGGTGACGACATGTACATATCTGTTGGAAATTTCGGAGCATGCTACAGCACAGGCGGCGCTTCCGGGGTCTCTCCGCGGATAATTGGAGGACCCGTATCAACGGGGTTAACAGAAATCCGCTGGCTGCTCGTATTGACCGCAGTGCTGTTCAAATTCTGATTCGAAAGAAGGGCATGTGGGTCTTCACTTGGCTCCGCGGAAGTCTTGAAAGAAGAGCCTGAGTCAAGATGATGACACGGTGCGGGCGGATCTTGAACTTCAGGCGCCTCGCGTGGATATCTCGAAGTATTCTTTTCCAATACCTCAGATGCGTTCCCATCGGGCAATACTCCAGGGTAATCATTGATGGTATCAGGTCCAGTAGGGCCACTCTGCACATGCGGATCGTTGTTGCCTTCTTCAACATCTACATTGTCGAAAGCGATTGTAGTGTCTTCCAGTGTATTCTCGTGGTGCGCCAATGAACCAACGTCTGTCGAAGACATGATATGTCCTTCTGAGACGACATTGTCTCGTTCGTCTCGTTCTCGTGATTCCTGGATGTCGAGAGGTTTCTCAATAGGCGTAGCTTGTGTCGTAACGGCTTCTTTGTCGTCTGCACCTTGAGAAAATCTCTTCCGGAACCAGAAAAGGTTCCGCTGGTTTTCACGGGCCCCTACTCCAATATTTCTTCGCCATCCTCTGCCTCGTGCAACATCGAATGCAACCCTTGGACGAGCGCAGGGATTCGAGCATCGAAGATCGAAAATGACGCGCCGCGGCAAGGCATCAAGTAGCATAAATGAAAACAAAAGGTGCAAAAGGAATGATTGAACAGGTGGACCATAGATGGCTAGATGCCCATTCGCGTCGTGATGAGTGCGAAGAGTTGGCGACGGAAATGCCGATGCTCGATTTTTGGCAGGCTAACGCGATGCGGGAAGACGTGATATCTCGATGGCTACCACAGTGCTGGCTCTTACACAAGCGCTTCTGGGACTAGCGACGCGACTAAGAGCATCAGCGTTCTGTCGGAAGCCAAGATAGGGCCTGCGAGTGGGTGGGTGACTTATCAAGCTAACTACCTTGCGTTGAACGTGCTGTGAGTGCTAGAATGGGGGGTTGGACCTCGTTTCAATCGTAAACTGCGTTGAGTGCCACTTCGAGCGTCACAAGGCCATGAAGTCAGTGGAAAGTATCTAGAATCAGACGGTCCGAGCGCGATCAATGTTGGAGAAATGTCTCCGCGCGGCTACCTAGGTATTGAATCTCATCACACGACAGCAAGGACGTCATCCCTCTCAACCAACTGTTCAAATGTCATGAACATGATCATACTCGATCTGCAGCCATCAAACGACAAGAACCTCAATCACTCCGGCATGGGCCCCTTATATTCAAACAACGAATAGGCCTTCCCCGCCTTCTGCAATCTCAAGATCTCCCCCCTCGGCGCCGGCATCTTCGCACCCTTAGGGACCTCATTATTCCTCTTAAAATCATCCGCCATCTGCTCCATCGTAACCCACTCCACGCCCTCATGCTTGTTAATATGCTCAATGATCCTCTCATGCATAAGCAGCACATGCGGCCTCCCACTCACATCCGGGTGAATCGTCATCGGAAACACAAACTCGTCGTACTCGCGGTAGAAATAGTCAAAGTGGTCCATCCAGAGCTGCTCTACGTCGCGCGGGTTCACCCACCCGTGGCTGTTGGCAACTTTCTTCATGAACATCATTGGCGGCAGGTCGTCGATGTACCATGACCCGGGGATCTCGACGAGGCCTGTGTCTTGGCCTTTGGTGAGGGGCTTCATCCAGTCCACGGCGTTCTTGGTGTAGTCTATCTTCGTCCATTCGTCGCCCGTGCGCAGCCAGTAGCATCTGTGGTCTTCGTGCGACATGCTGTGGTCGTACTCGATGCCGTAGGAGAGCAGCAAGTCGCATCCCTCCTTCGATGTTTCCCACCACGGCGCGACAGAGCCGCGGGGTGGCTTGCCGTTGCAGAACTCCGTGAGCATTTTGTAGGTCTTGTCGAGGACGTCGCGTTGCTGCTCGAAGGACATGTCGACCGGGTTTTCGTGCGAGTAGCCGTGTAGACCGATTTCGTGGCCGGCGTCGCGCACAGCGGCGCAGTCTTTGGGGAAGGTTTCGAGGGAGTGGCCTGGGAGAGGAAAATGAGTTGAGAAATGCGGCATATAAGGGAGTTTGGGGAACGAACCAGGTATAAACCATGTTGCCTTGATATTGTATTTCTCAAAGAGCTTCAGGAGTCGTTGTGTTCCTACCGTGCCAGCCCATAGTCCTCTACTGATGTCGCTTGTTGAGTCTTCTCCTCCATACGACCCCAACCAGCCCGCTAGGTGATGTGAGCATGAATCACACATCATCCTAGACAGCATTTACCTACCAACAGCGTCAATGTCCACCCCATAGCTCACGAGAACCTTCTTCTTGCCCATTGTTACTTGAAAGTGAAAGAGCTTATTAGTGACAATGAGGACCTGAAACTTGGGCGCGTCACAAATCAATGTGTAGCCGAAGAAACCTCCATGACGTTCACAAATTGGAACTCTCCACTGAAGCTTGTCGCGATAGCAGCAGCTACCCCGCTCAGCCTCGGAAACGCAGGGCAAGCTATGGTGGAGCAAGCTGTCAGGTGGGGGCGTGCAATGAATCATCGCGCCCGCCCGTCGGCCGCTTATCGTGGCTTCGTCGCGTGGTCGCGTGAACACGTGCATAGATATTCATACCGATCCCAAAAATGTGCGATGCCCTCCACCATGCCCTTGTGCACGAAAAGGATGTACTGATCGAGCAAGTCCACCACTAGCAGGTAGTAAACCTCGCGGCCTATGCATGCTCTTCCCTAGCAAGAGCTCTGCGAGACGCAGTGTCTCGATCGTGTTGGGCTAGATGCCATCGGCGTGGCGGTCGAGGTTCGGTCGGGTCGGTTGTCGATGATGCGCGTTTTGATACCGAATCGCACGAGGTTGTCGCTGATTTTGTCAGCATATACGCTTCTCTTCTTCCAATGCTTGGAGGTGTACTCACGCAAGCATAAAGCGAACTGGTTTTTATCCTACCACCAAAACATCACTCACGAAGCCTGAGTCGTCTTCATCTGGCTGCGACGTCACCTCCGGGCAATCTCCGAGTGACTGAGGTATGCCATCGCTTGAGACAGGATGCATAGACGCTGCTGGAGCGCGACATGTATTTGTGATGGTGATCGGAGCAGGGACGGTGGGCGCAACAGTCGTGAAGAGGCTCTGGTGCATTTGCGCCTCGGCTGGCTGGCTGCTGGCCCCTGCGCTTGCTGTTTCCCCACTGCTCAACTCCAAACATTGTGCTCGACCACTATCTTGGCCTGGTCATGATACTTCATCGACAGTGAGGCTGCGAAGTGGAGATATGCCATGACGCAGTAGTTCACGTCTCGTTGTGGTGATGAGTGAAAAGTGGTAGCACTCGTCTAATACCGGTACGCCCGTCGAAGACCAAACACCGCAACTCATCTGCCGCAACACGATGGCTTCACAAACACACTGGCCTGAGATTGTTGCGAAGAAGCGCAGCCTTCGCACCGCGGCCATCGAGCGCTTCCTCGAGAACCTCTGCACGGGGATAAAGGTACGCTCCACTGATACATCTTGAGCCCTTGAATTGAACAAATCAGTCACAACCACACAATGGGCTGCATGTATTCGAAGGCCACGGTGAGTCATTCACAGCCATCGAAAGCGTCGAAGATGTCCGAAAGGCTATAATGCATGACAATGTGACGGCTTCACGACTGTGCATTACATACATCAGACGGTACAACGTACCCGACCCGACTGACGTTTCAATGCTCACATCATACGTAGGGCCATCGAAGCTCACGAACGTGTAATTTCAGCACCTCTAGTCTCCACTTACGCCATCTAACTATAGTATAGACGAACTGGCACGTCTCTACCTCCTATGCCATGCAACACATCTGACATTGACTCAGCCTAACGGAACTCCTGTTCGACGACGCAATTGAACAGGCCAAGCAACTAGACGAGTATCATATTAGACACGGACGTCTCATGGGACCTTTACACGGCGTGCCAATGATCCTGAAAGACCAATTCGATATCAAAGGTTATGACAGCACTCTGGGATATGTTGGACGGGCGTTCAAACCGGCACAACAAGACTGCGTGTTGGTGGCCATGCTGAGGAAAAATGGGTGCCATCATCATCACAAAGTCGAACTTACCGCAAAGTATCATGGTACGTTCAAGGATGTCTAGTTCAGAGGCCACTGACACTGATTACGCGTAGTGGTGTGAAACTGAGAACCCGCTCTGGGGCTTGACCGTCCATCCAAGAAATCCAGCCTTCACCCCCGGTGGCTCTACTGGTGGAGAAGCTGCGCTTCTTTCACGGCGTAGCTCAGTGGTGGGCTGGGGTACCGACATTGGCGGAAGCATTCGCATCCCTTCACACATGAACGGCTTATACGGACTGAAGCCGAGCGTAAGTGACATCAACTTTAGGCTTATCATTGCTGATCCATGAGCAGAGTACTCGTTTACCTTACCAAGACGTCTCCGTCTCGACTGAAGGCCAAGAGCATGTTCCTTCAGTCATTGGTCCTATGCGCCGTGACATCGACTCACTCATAGCTGTCACAAAGGCGGTCATTGATGCGAAGCCATGGGATCAGGACCCGAAATGTTGGCCTGTACTATTGCGATACGACATCTTTGATGAAGCACAGTCACGTCCACTTGTCATTGCCGTGATGAGAGATGATGGGGTCGTCAAGCCACACCCTCCAGTCAGTCGCTTGCTTGAAGAGGTGGTTGCGAAGCTTGAGCTTGCGGGACATGAGATTGTCGAGTGGAGCCAAGGTAGCTTGCATCAAGAATGCATCGACACCATGGTAAGCAATCTGCATCAACAGCGCATCAAGTCAGACTGTTCATGATGACTAGGATCAATACTACACCGCTGACGGCGGCGAAGATATCAAACGCGACATTCAAGCCGGCGGCGAACCTTTCATCCCACACGTAGAGGCTCTAGTCAACAAAGCGCCAGCAATATCTGTATACGCATACTGGCAACTCAACAAAGCCAAGCTCGCCCTGTAGAAACGCTATCTCGATCTCTGGAACTCAACTGGATCACCACAGACAGGCAAGCCGATCGACATCCTCCTCACTCCAGTAATGCCGCACTCTGCCGTACCACATCGCAAGTGCAAATGGGTGGGATATACCAAGGTGTTCAACTTCGTTGACTACCCGGCTGTCGTACTGCCTGCGGGGCACGTCTCGAAGGAGCTCGATGGCGAGGCTGCGCAGAAGATGGGGGAGTATGAGCCAAGGAATGCCCTTGATGAGTGGAATTGGAAGCTGTTTGACTTGGACTCTATGCATGGGTTGCCGATTGGGGTGCAGGTCGTGGGTAGGAGATTGATGGAGGAGAAGGTGCTGGGTGCGGCGAAGGCTATCGATCAATTGTTAAAGAGGGAAGAGAAACTATGAATATGTGCGAGCACGTGAGGGGCAGTAGCATCTACAAGCTGCCAATCTGGTCAACCTTCACGGAAAGGTTGGGGTGAATGTGCAGACAACTCTTGCGAACGGAGAGAACGCGTTCGCGCGACGAGACTTCGAACCTCCCGGTCGGCCATTTCCGCTCGTAGCTGGCAAGATGCAGGGCTTTGTTGAGGATTCGGGGGAGTTGCTGTGATGTGATCTTAGTGCATTTCTTAGCGCGTGTTGGTGTCTACGCACTTGCCATCAGCATCCTCACCACAACTCCGCCGTCCGCCTCACTTTCAGCATGCTCCAACTCCAAGACACTGCTCATGCACGCTCATCCGTACCGCAGCCTGCGTATAGTTCATTTCAGTATCACCCCGTCGCTGCTTCGATCTGAGAGGAGAGTAGTTTTGGTAGTACCAACATGGACTTCTCAGGCTTGTATGAATTGTTGAGATACGAAAAAGAGTCGTCAGAGGAACCACATGTACAATCCCCCAGCTGCTATGTGCGTCTATCTCGTAACGAGAAGCCCTTCGTTGACGATCAAGCCTCAACGTCGCACGGGAGGGAGCGGGCCGACATGCCTCAACCCGGTCCGCCGCAACCCAGTGGATCCATAAACACACTACACTCATAAGCAGAACGTCGGATCTGACCATCAATCACACTGCAGTACAGAAGCGCGCTAGACTGGCATGCATCTCGTGTCATGTCAGCATGTGCCGCTGCGCGGATGCTTAAGCGACTGCCGTACGAAGTACGGCCCGTGGCCGGCCACGTCCTTCTATCAGCCACATCTCTTTGGTAGATCCCTGTCTTACAGATACTAACCTCTCATGGCAGTTAAGAGATATCGCAGGCCGTTCCAAGAAACCGAAGCCAACCACGACTCATTCGAAATGGGACATTGTTGAGTCCTTGCATGGATATGTGGCGTTCGCCGGTGAACAAGGCGTGATAGGTACGTTCACGGCGAAGGCTGTGTATAAGCTGATGGCTGTTGACATTACAAAGATCTTTGGGCCTATAGGATTACTGAACACGGACGGTATGTGCATGTTGTGCCTCTTTGTGATTCGTATAGTTCACGCGACCTTCCAACGAATGCAGATTCATCGTGCATAATCTTCCACTCCGATGAGTGTTACTTACCACGTTCAATGAACCTGAACAAAATCCGTCGCCAGGTCACCCCCACTCTGAATGATCGTTCGAGATGGCTCACATAATGAGCACTTGTATACATCACGAGAAGCATCAGAAATGCTAGAAGCCTCATGCTTGCTCCAAGCCACCTGCAAACGGACGATGCGTGACCTCAACTTTGCCACAAACTGACTAGCTACAACCAGTCAACAGCGAGCATTGACATCTACAGGATTTCACGAACAGCCAGTAACGCCGCGTGCTTGCAGCATTGACAAACGTTGGTGTGACATTCATTGCGTATCACCTTGTGACTTACATGCATTCCTCAGCACTAACAAGTTATCAGCATCGTGTATGCCAGTGCTGGAGTGCCTCAACATCTTCATACGGTACCAGCGTGCGCACTTTGCGCATGTGACTGGACGCTGACTGTTGGTGGCAGAGCGCTGCCTGGCATAGCTCAGCTTCAACAGCTTTTACACTTGGGAAGAGAGCGACACAGACAAGACGAGACGTCAAGGATGAGTATAAAAGCATGTCCTCCGTCCTTCCAACTGCTCACTACCCAGCTCTTCACCATCTCCTCAACAACAGCTTCACTCAAACAACCAACTTCTACTCAATCAGCCATCATGCAATTCTCCAGCATCGTCGCCCTCATCACCGCCCTCGCGGCCACCAGCGTGCAGGCTGCCCCAGCCGCCGCCCCCGCTCCCGCCTCCCTCGAGCAGCGCCAGGCTCTCATCGCCTACCTTCGCTTTTACGGCGGCACTGGCTGCCAGGAGCCTTGGATTGAGGACACTGTCTTCCAGCAGAACGACCAATGCCTGCCCCAGACCTTTTCTGGCGCGTACAACAGCTTCAACGTCCAGAACAACGCTTTCACCAAGACCAGTAAGTCGTAGCGAGTGTGGTGGGGATTGAAGATGGATGACTGACCGATCTGCTAGTTCGTCTCTACGCTACCACTGCGTGCGGTCAGGGCAATTTCATCGATCTGGCTCCTGGACAGACTGGCTGCTTCGCCGGCAAGATCAACTCTTACAGCTTCTACTAGATGGGCCAGAGAAGATGATGGATTGGATGTGGTGATGAAGGTGGGCCGACGGGATTGAGGTGACGGCGAGGAGCTATAGTGATGGAGGTAGACCATTTGTGCTCAGGCTTTCTCTCTGTATGTGTTCATATAGTCGCTCCTTAGAATAGAAATACTTCCCGGGAATCCTTTCTCCGTTTCGAGAGTGCCGTGTTGCGCGACGATGCTATCGAGGTCTTGCTAGTGCTCTTAGTTGACGTATCTCTTTTCTTTGGCGATTCTTTCAATTAGAAAATATGCGTCCTCTGGTGATTCAGATGGGTCGGCCTAACATAGTCTGCCGGACGTAACGGTCGCTGCGAGCAATTATACTTAGTATAGCTACGGGACTTGATAATCAACCGTGGTGTTCTACCTTTGATGCCAATGACGTTGTAGAAATGAGGTAGAGCACGGAGATGTGGTCGGGTCGCCGTTGCTGTGCTGGCGCTAGTCGCGGGGCTTCCAAGCGTTGATTGGCGGTTAGCCCAGGTTGAAGCTATCTCCTCCAGCCCTCCTCTCCCACACTGCCCATCATGCTTCCTACTCGCGATCCCCGTGTTTGCAGCCTGTCCGAGCTACTAACTCCACGTAAGGTAGCCGAAAGGATCGTCCCTTCAGCGCGCCATAATGCGGCTCCTAAACGCGACCACCCTCGAATTCAAGTGGTTCAGCGATGAGGCGCTGCCGCCTTATGTTATACTTTCCCACACCTGGGGTAATGAGGAGATCAATTATCAAGAGCAAAAGTACCTGCAGACGATCGCAAATTTACCAGACCACTTAAGAGAGAATGAGTTATACACGGCGGCTTTGGCGGCTGTAGCAGGAATCGATCACAGCATGATGGACAGTGGCTTAATGCGGGCTCGCGCTGGATTTCAAAAGCTAGAAAGAACGGCCCATTTGACATTAATCAGGGGTCTCAAGTGGTTCTGGGTGTGATTGTCTTTGTGCAATGTACGATTCAGACACCTGCTGACTTGAAAAAAAAAGATCGACACTTGCTGCATAAATAAGTCGAGTAGTGCGGAGCTGCAAGAAGCAATCAATTCCATGTACCGCTGGTATCAGCAGTCCGAGTGCTGTATTGTGTATCTTGAAGATGCAAAAGATACCTCGCATAGCCGTTCGAAACAAGTGACATTCAAAAGAATGCTTGCAGGCTCAAGATGGATCACGCGAGGGTGGACCTTGCAGGAGCTCATTGCACCTCCCGTGGTGCTGTTCTACGACTCTTCTTGGCACTTTGTTATTACAAAACAATCATCGCTGGGTACCATACGCGCAGTTACGGGCATTCCAGAGTACGTCCTCGCTACAGGCGATCTGTCTCGCTCGTCCGTCGCCCAGAAAATGGCGTGGTCAGCCAACCGTACGACAAATCGAATCGAAGATTTGGCTTATAGCTTATTAGGTACCTTCCTTATCGCGTCGATGGCGGAGCCATCCCAGTCGCTAAGACTTGTTAGGTATCTTTCAAGTTCACATGCCAATGCTATACGGCGAAAGAGAGAACGCATTCATGAGGCTCCAGGAGGAGATCATGCGCACGACTAGAGACGACTCTATCTTTGCATGGACCGCCTCGGAAGGATCCCTCTCCACTTACCGAGGACTACTCGCAAGGTCACCGCGAGAGTTCGGAAACTCCCACCTGATGACGCAAGGCAATGGCACATTTGCGACCTCAAACATGGGCCTGCGAGTTGAATTGGTTCTGAAGCCAGTGATGGATGAGATAGGCGACGACAATGTGTATCTCGGACTCCTGAACGGGCTCTGGAATGGTAGATCCATCGTTGCAATCGTTCTTCGCGAATTAGAGGCGAACAAGTTTGCCAGGGTCTGCGCCCAACGTCTAGAAAACGTCGGTGATCCCAAGCTGGAGAATTTCAACTCAATTGAGGACTACACCATTCCTGGCGACGAGTCACCTACAGCCATCTATGTTGAGCATAAACTCCGAATCCCGTCACTTTTCCAGAGCAGAGCAATACATGCTTTTTGCTTCAAGCGCGGACTTTTTCCCGAGCATGCAATTCCATCATACCATGTCTGGGCAATGCGACCAACTGAGCTGGCCTTGTACGGTCCAGCCGTCATGCTCATCCCACGCAACGCTGACCAGCACCAACACGACTTTCGAGTATCCCCGAACGAAGCAATCTTCCTCGCATGTGTCGGACTCAGGATAAATCACCGTGACGAATTCTCGCTTGGTCGGTCCAGGATGTTGATGTGTGGTTATAATCTCTCTACAGGCCAGGCCTGGTGCCGCGTACTCGGCAACGATAACTGGCCAGCGATAGGAGACTCGTCTGAGCAATGGCAGTTTGCTCTTGGGAGCCATCCGGTCTCGCAAGGTGGTGACATTGAGGCTTTGATGAGCACAGATGTTGCTGAGGAGAGGATCAAAGTCAATATTGTGCCCGGGCTATACCAAGACAAGATCTGTCTTTTGGTTCACATCGACGGCCTCTCTTGATAGGTGGCCGTGGCACTGCAAGATATACGCACGATACATGCGTGGGCTAAGGGCCGTAGATATGTGACAAGCATTTGCAATAACTTCAATGGGTTCGAGGTTCATCCACCTGGGATTTTTTTTCGAGATGTCCAGCGTTGGCTACGGCGAGTCAGTATGGTAGCTTTTGCTTCCTTAATTTAGAGCAGCCCAAATTACCAATCACGACTGACAAGCTTTCGTGTTATTTTGTCCCAGTTCTTCAAATAAGAGCTGGACTGTACGCCGAGACGGCTTGCTTATCAGCCGGTAAGGTAACGAGTTAATCTATCCGGGTATTCTGCCATCCTTACCTGTAATATGGCACGTTGCACTAAGCACTGGCATCTACGAACACTTTCTACTCTTCGAAATGATACAGCACGCGGAACGCAAAAACAACGTATGCCGTGCAGAATGCGACTCGTTGTCTCTCGTTGCCATATACCCGGTCATATAATGTATGTGGACGAACGATTCGCCCTTGGCAAAGCTCGTCATGTATATGGGTGTGCATGATACCCGCGTCCACGATTGCGTGTTGCTCAAGCTCTGGGCTTCCAGCCTCTATCGCAAACTCTAGTGTGGATCAAGAGGTCATTTACATGTATACTATGTAGAGCCTCAGGGCTTCTAGAGGGCTCATCGGCCGGCAGACTCTCATCATGTCAATTCTGCTCCCCCTCTACATATATTCTGCGCTCGGCGCATGGGATCCGCTGTATGCAACGTCAGTCATTTCTGATGCGTGGTGGACTGTACTAAACAAACAACAGAGCGAAAGCGCATCGTAATGTTGACTTCACCGTCATCATCGATCCATGCTCCGGCCCGTGTATGGGCAGCCTACCTGACCAAGTGTATCTAGACGAGATACCCAAGCTACACGCTTACCCGAACATACGCACATTGGGATACGTTGCGACACACTATTCCGATAAGAACATTGACGACGTACTGGCGGAGATAGACGTGTACTCAAAGTGGCCTAAATTGACGAATGACACCAAGATGCGCGTGGACGGCATATTCTTCGACGAAACGCCCAGCACTTACGAGGCCGATGACTTAGCGTACCTCAAGCGGGCGAGCCAGGCGGTGAGAAACGGAACAACGTTCAAGGATCGATATGTCGGTAGGTAGCGGGACGATGGAAGAGACATCACTGGCAAAGATCAGTCGTAGACTAATATACGGCAGCACAGAATCCGGGCCTCATTCCGACCGCTATTCTCAACTCGAATACTGTATACCAGGAGTCGTACCTCAATTTGACGGACCTCACAGTCGTATTCGAGGAGACATTCGAGAAATGGATTGACAAAGATACGTTTATCCCGCTCCAATCGCATAAGATCCGCCGCTCGAAGCTCGCGGTCATACTGCATTCGTTGCCAAATCTTAGTAGACAAGTCTTGGACTTCGTCGTTGAGCAGGTGGAGGAGACAGCTGATAGGCTCTTCCTTACGGATGTGAAGGAGATGAACGAGTTCTATCATAGCTTCAGTCCGGTGTTTGCCGACATGGTTGCGAGCGTAGATGGAAGTGATAGGAGGAGAAAGGCTGTGTAGATCCAATGGCTCGAACTACGAAGCGTCAGAACCTCTCAAGGACCCTATCGCTCTTCGCGCCTCCGTGATCTGGATCCAAATCATTTCTGTCTCTTTAGAGCTACGATAAGTCGCAGACCGATCTCGTATGGAAGCTTGTGCAGCCTATCTGGTGAAAAGTCGTGTCAAAAGCTGTCCGACTCTCACATCCGGCATTCGCAAGTATGTAGCACCCGCTTGCATAAGACTGGCTTCGATATTTTCAAATCCCGACTTTTTGCTTTCTCAGCCACGGCGTCAAAAGAATTTGATTCCTGTAGTTCTTTGTAAGCACCTGCTGACATACCTACGGTATGGTGGCTCGGACATGGCTTGGCTGCGTCTGCACAACACGCACGCCCTTCTGTGCACATCACCTGCTACCTATTGTTCGAAGAACAAATACTCTTTGCATTAACTCGATACTACAAGACTTCATTTCAATAACGTCTACCATGAAAGCCCTCGTGTTAGACGCAGAAGCGCGCACCGCGACTCTCCAAACCATCTCGGCCCCACATCCTGCAGCTAACGAGCTCCTCGTGCAGGTCAACAGCATTGCACTCAACCCCATCGACCCACTCTACGTCTCGCGTCCACTTGGCCAAACCGGGCGAACCGTTGGAAGTGACTTTGCAGGCCGCGTCATCGAGGTTGGATCGCAAGTTCCTACTTCTGCCGGACTGGGAAAAAATGTGCGCGTTGCGGGCTTCTTGCAAGGCGCGTGCAGCGTCAACGATCGACCGGGAGCCTTCGCAGAATATTTGACCGTCCCTTGGGACCTCGTGTTTCGCGTCCCGGACTCAATTTCAGACGATGAAGCTGCGGGCGTGAGTCTCGTGGCTCTCACTGCTGCGCAGGGGGTATGGTATCGCATGGGCATGCAGGCGCCATTCGCCTACAATCGCGAAGCTGCGTTGAGAGAAAATCCAGCTTGGCGGCAAATTGCTAGCCAGAATGCAGACAGACTGGAGATTATCAACGTGCTTGTGTATGGTGCATCTACATCGGTCGGCCTGTATGCTGCGCAAATGGCACGTTTGAGTGCGAAAGAAAGCGGAAGAAAAGTCAAGCTTTTCGGCACAGCGAGCAAAGCTCGATGGGATTTCCTCAAGGCCAAACCATACTCTTATGATCATCTCTACGACTATCGCGATGAAGACTGGCCAAAGCAGATGCAAGCGTTGACCAGCGGCGTTGGCATGCACTACGTGTACGATGGCCTTTCAGAGGGCGACTCTGTCGCTCGCGTTGCATCGACCCTCGCGCAGGACGGCAAGATGACCATTGTTCGTTCAAAGGAAGCAGGCGCATGGAAGGCAGACAACTTACCCATCGAGCCGATCTACGGTGCGGTATGGGAAGGGCTAGGTGAAGATGTGCAGTATCAGGGCTTTGTTGTGGCAAAGTCGCCGGCTGCGCGGATGTTTGCTGTTGAGTTTTACGAGTGGTTGAGCGAGGCTTTGGGCTCTGATATCGAGCCGGTGCCAGTTCGGTCGATGCCCGGAGGCTTGGAAAAAGTTGTCGAGGATGGATTTGCGTTACTTGGATCGGGAACAATGGGTGATCGACAGATACAGCGGACTGAGGAATGGATGAGACCTGTCAGTGCGGAGAAACTAGTGTATAAAGTCTCTCTCTAGGCTCTAAGAAGCAGCTTATTAGGTGAACGACAACTTGACATAGCTCAGCTCGTCACCTTCGCGCAAAATCCTTTTCTGTTGGCTTACTGTTAATTGTGAACTTATCATTCAACTGGCAAGCCACGGAAATGAGTAGCCACTGAGCGCCACCAGGGCCGTATGCGATCGTTGTATGTGGACGAACATGCCTCAAAAGGGGAGTAACGTGTTTGCTTCACAAGCTAGCATCGTTGCTTAGGCCATGCTGGTGTTCGCTACAAACTATCGTGCCAAACAATCGCCCAACTTCTGTTTTTATCCCCTCCAGATCTCTGAACACGATCTCTAACTTCCACTCAAAACCCAAGCCGACGATGACAAAAGACGACAAGTGGAACTGCATATATGGCGGGACCTACTATCGGTGCAACGCTTTCGATGGCTGCTGCATACTAGATCCATGTAATGGAGGATGTCCGCGCGAGAAAGATCTCACTCCGTCGCTGTGTAGGTGTTTCAATCATCTTATATGTTCGATTAAGCCTAATTCAAACCTTAGTTACGGACGGCATGAAGTCCACCACGATGGTGCCCAGTTCCACATCTTCAAAGTCATTGGAACGTTCGAAGACCACTGTCCCCGTTACAAGTCCATCATCGAAGACACTTACAAGGACATTTATGAGCAGCATCACTAGTTTCACCCCACCATTTGCCACCAATGCGACAGCCCCTCAACGTTCAGAAACGGCTGTTCAGATCCTAGTCCAGCGACCAGGCTACTCATCGGAACCATCGCAGGCGGTATTGGTGGTGCTTTCGCCTTCGTCGCGATCATCTCCATACCCTTCATATGGTTTCGGAAACGGCAGAAAATCAAGAGCATCTACCAAGCTCCCATATACGTCTCGCCGTACAACACCGACAGCGACTCTCCCTCATCCACACCAGAGATGAAGATGCGAGGGGGCTTCAGTGAGGCTGGCAGAGAACATCTCGGGCTTGGAATACGCTGGGGAACTACTTCGTTGCAACAGCTGGCTGAGCTCCCGGCCGGCTCACTTGAAAGGAAGGCATTAGAGTCGGAAGAGGGCATGTGGGAACGAGAACCGCTTTGTTTGTGGGGGGTCCGATGTGGCCTTGAGCATATGATGGGCTTCGAGGCATCTACAAGGAGGATTCAGCCTTGTCGTATCTTGATACATCTCAGTGAAAGCAGGGACGCTGCCCAGGTGGCCTACCTAGCGCCACAAGCTGACCAATGATAACAATCGACCCTGATCCCACCTGACCCTTAGCGTTTGGTTCTTCCATGCTTTCAGCCCTTCCTATTGCTTTCTTCCTGTGCCCAATTACATAATTGAAGACCAGACCGGATTACAGAATTGACACAGGCAAGGCTGCCGCACGGGCCCTCTGACATCATCGCGGCGCACCTGCCCTCTAACTCACTCAGTACTGCTACCTTTGCGCCGATCCTTACGAGATTATCGCCAAGCAGATTGATTCATCTACATCACCAAACCCGTTCAACATGTCTGAAGAGACTGTAAAGCCAGCAGCAGCCACCGAGGACGAGAAAGCGCCCGTGTCAATACCCCGCTACTTCCGGAACGATGCCCCGCTAGCACAACGAGACCCTCACAAACAGCTGCTGTCGTCGCTAGATCGCCTCATCACAGAGTACCCTCCACACCACGTGCCTCCTGGCGGTGGTCTGTACTATGGTCCCATCTCTGTCGCCTTCCTGTTCTATGCGCTCCACAACCTCTACCCTGAACTCACTCTGGAGGACTACCCACTCAACACATGGTCGGCTGCATATATCGAGCAGGCGCAAACGCATATCAAGAAGTTTCCGGCACCTTCGCCTTCCAAATGCGGTGTATCCAACGACATCATGTCGCTCCTGGCCTTGTACGCCGTGACAGCGCATGATCCAGATACGGTGAAAGAGCTCTGCGACCACGCTGCGGTCATGCTCGAACCAGAGACCAACAATGAATGGATGTACGGCCGCGCTGGCTATTTGTATCTTCTTCGTCTGGTTCGCAGTGCTTTCGCCAAGGATAAAGATACGTTGGAGCTCATAGAGGACACGGCTGACGAGGTGATTCAAAACATCATGGACAGCCCACGCCCGTGGAAATGGCACGGCAAAGCCTATGTGGGCGCTGTCCATGGCGCCATCGGCATCATCACGCAAATTGTGCTCACTGACTCTTCGTGGGCACCGAAACTTGAGGCAGAGCTGGGCGCCCTGCTCAGCTATCAATACGAAAGCGGCAACTTCCCGTCGTCACTCCCGCCGGGCCGCGACAGGCTTGTACAATTCTGTCATGGTGCACCCGGCGTCGTATCTTCACTCCTATCAGTACGGCCATATTTCTCAGGCCTTCACGAGCGCATCGACCGCGTTGTGCTAAAAGCCAGGGAGTGTATATGGGAAAGAGGTCTGCTGACCAAGGAGCCTTGCCTGTGCCACGGCATCTGCGGCAACGCACTGGCTCTGGAAGGCAAACAGTTCGAGCACTTCATGACTTACACGACTGGCCACGAAATCAAATCGATGGCGAAAGATGGCATGCTCGAAAAGTCTGATGACCCGTCGGCGCTGTGGTGCGGTGAGGCTGGTCGTGCGTGGGCTTGGGCGGTCGCCGACAAACAGCTGGATAAGCGATTCCTGGGTTACAACGACATTTAGGGCGGTGAAGAGATAAATGCATAGAGTTTGCCACGAGGATGGTTGCGCGAATGAGGCGGCAAAGTTTTCGGTGCCTTCGAATCGCACATTGAGCCTCATGAAAAAAACTGGAAGATCGCATTTAGCCACAAATACCACGAATGCTCTCTTCGGTCACCTTACAATCCGGACCCTATCAGTCCGCTTCCATCTATCGCGCAATTACCTCAAGTGGCGATCTGATCTGCAATGCGCTGAGCTAGACTGACTTGGGGACTATAAGGAGTACAGGTGCTTCTCACATGTGGCGTACGCGAAATCCGGTATCGTAGCCACTTCCAGCTGTCGAGCCGACATCGTTACTCAAGTTGGTAGCCTAGAGCCGTTGTGTGCGATTCGCCTATCTTCCCATGCGCTGTGTGACTTTCCTTGCAAGCGATGTCGGCTGCGACCATTCACCAATATAACGAATGTCATGCGTGGCCGCCCACACCTACCAAACCCCACAACCGCAATCCAGGTATTAGCATGACACATCCGCAGGAATAGATTCCCGGTCCAATGCTTCAGGCGGAACCGGTATTGGTACGGGCGCTGGCGCATTATGCCAGCGTTGCACACAGCGGCGTTTTGCACGTAGCCTCCAATTGCCAGCCGCTCGTAGCTCAACACTCCACAGACCGTAAGGAAGGAGATACAAAGCCGTATTCTGATAAGCACAACCTTTACACGTCAGCTATCCCCTCCCTCTAGTCTAAGTTCTCCGACGCCTCAACGCCATTGTGATCCAGCTCATATACACTCGTTAGCGTATTTTAGGTATGTTGTTTCCGGCATTTCTTCACATCCAGCTCAGTCGCCTTCCTAGTTGAGCTAAGTAGTGCGGACCGCACGTATTCTGATTACACACATGGCCCGAAGTACATCTTTTCCCACAGCCTTCTTTCAAAACACAGTCAGTATACCAGGTCATAACATCGTCCTGTTGTTACTCAAAGATCCTTTCACGACGATCCGTTATGCGTGGCGCAAAATGCGCAGACATGCAGAATTCTTTTGTTGTATCAGAAATTTGCGTGTCAACAACAACACGTGGAAATCCGATGCGATCGACAGTGCGTCGGCTCACCGCCCTCCGATCAACTATGATCTGGTTCGAGCCACTTTCACTTTCACTAGAAAACTGGTCTGGTGTGGGGCTAGCGGGATTTCTATCGTGGTCCACTAAACTTCACGATCCGCGCCGAGCGCAACAACGGTCGCGCATCAGCCACATGCATCGCACTACCCAACGCAAGACTCTTATAACCCTGTCTCCTGACCGCGTCCTCTAGGTGTTCCTGAACCTCACGGTCGCTCAACATGCTCAAAATATGGGTCTTTGCCAGCGTGCTTTGGTCTCTGCTTTTTTCGATCGCGGCGAGTGCCGCCGTCACTCCAGCACTCTCTCGTCCAGCCCTGGAACACCGCCAAGCATCAGCGGGAATTGTCTCTGGCGTCAGGTCGCGGGATGCGAACGGTGCGTCATCTAACATATTCTAAGGCCGCACTCGGCTAATGCGTGCTAGGAAACGTCGGACTGCGTCGCGAGATTCGCGATCTCAAAAACAATTATCCAGATCAGTGGAATCTGTATCTTCTAGGTTTGGCGTGGATACAATGGAAACCTCAGAGCAATCCACTTTCGTACTTCAGCCTCTCCAGCAAGTCAAAGCACTCCAGATGGGTTTGAGTGCCGACTAACTTTGGCATCCAGATATACATGGCCGACCCTACAGGACCTGGGGCAATGCTCCAGGCATAACATCCAAGATAGGAACATCTGGATACTGTCCACATAACAACATGCTATTCATGGGATGGCACCGTCCGTATCTTGCACTTTTCGAGGTAAATATGCTTAGGTTCGCCTAATATCTATCAGCTCACAAGTGTAAGGAACAACTGTACGACGCTGTACAAATGTATGCCAACGGAGCTACTGGTGCATCAAGACAAAGATGGAAGGCTGCAGCAGACTCGTTTCGTATGCCATACTGGGACTGGGGCCTTGGAGAAGGCGCCGGTTCCGTCCCCGACTTCTTCATACAGGAAAAGATCATGGCAGACTCTCCTGACGGCAAGACAGCAGAGATCTGGAACCCTCTGTACGCATTTTACTTTGTCAGCATACCGGATGGGTTCAGTGGCAAGGTGAGACCAGCTCTCTTTTGGACGAGCGGCGCTGACAGCAGTTTAGTACATAGCTATCAACAAAACACAGCGCTGGCCCGACTCCGATGCTCCTACCTCAAGATCTCAACAGCATATGATGGTCGATCAGTACAATTCACAGCGACGCGGTCTTCAACAATCTGTGGATATGGCGTTTCGTCATACAGCGTTCAATGAATTTGCCGCTGGCATAGAAGAGGCACATGGCTGGGTGCACGGCATCATAGGGGGTGGGTGGAATGGTAAAAGTGCTGAAGGTCATATGTGGCCGTTGGAGTACTCATCTTACGAACCGCTTTTCTGGCTGCATCACACGTAAGTCACACCCTCCTATGACTATCCAATGCTCACCGACACAATTGCAGCAACGTTGATCGATTTTTCGCAATGTACCAAGCCGCGTATCCCGACAGATATTTCACGTCACAAAATGTCGATGTCCACGGCAACGTCTGGATCGAGGATTACTCCACCGTGGATGCCAACACTGCACTTCTACCCTTCCGCAAGGCAAACCGCGAATACTGGACCACCAACGACGCGCGCAGCACAGTTAATCTCGGCTACGCGTATCCGGAGACATTCAGGTCAAACAATGTCTCGGACGCAGAGCACATTAACGCCGCCAAAGCAGCCGTTGCAACACTTTACGGCTCAGATACGAGAGCCAGGATCGCAGCTCAGTCCAAAAGCCTAAGCTCTGCACATATATCCGCATCCCCCAAGGACTACATAGATTGGAGTATCAAGGCCACCAAACTCACGAACGACGTGGGTTCCTTCTTAGCGCGCTTCTATGTCCACGGAATACGAGTAGACGAGAACGACAAATTCAATGACGACCCGCTGGATGTGGGTACCTTGACGCAGCTCATGCCCAGAAGCCACGAAAATCACGACACCACTACCGCTACTCCCGTAAGGCCTTACGAAGGCAGCATTAGCATCACATGGGCGCTGCTCGATCTAATCAAGACTGGGCACGTACGAAGCTTGGACTATCAGGATGTTGAGACTTTCCTGAAGACACATCTCAAGATAGTTATACTATCTGTAGGCAGTATCCCCAGTACTTGTGATGATCTACAGCTGACTTCGACACAGAGTGAAGGCAAAGATATCACGAGGACGAGTTACAAGTCCTTTAGGTTTACAGTTTTTAGTACCCCCTCGCACATTCCCGACGACGACAGTCAGGCGGTGGAGTACGGTGAGCCCAGAGCTCACCCGGATATTGCTGTCACGCCTGTTTGATCTCGAGCGGGCTGTTCCTTTTCTTCTTTCATGTTCCCCATCACTTCTATTAGAAGCGGTTTGATTCGTAATAGACACAGGCTTCGCGCTGTGGATATGATAATTTCAAGCAATTGTTGAGACTGAGTCCTGCTCAATGTTCATATCACTCAGCACTACCATGAGAATTCTCTGACACTACTTAGTCATGGGCACACTTCAATACGTCGCCTGCGAATTAAAAAACATCATGCAAGCTTGAGCAAACATGCGCGCTGCATAGTACAGCCTTACGCTGTGATACATGTGGTACAATCGTGGTAGCAATACCTGTGTTACTGTGATGAGAAGGTACTAGGAACGATGACAGCTGTCACATCTTGACTGCCGGGGCAATGTGAACTCAGAGCTAGTTACGTAGCTAATTTTTTTCTCTCATTGCCTTATCATTCGCTCTGAAGACGCTCGATTTTCATCGTGCTGCTAGATCCAGATTTGTCCCCGATGATCGGCTTCAGCTCCTGTCCTTGCTTGCCCTACTCCTCACATTTGCCAGTCCTAATGCAGTCGACTTTCTAGCGATATAATGCCCATACAATTAATGCTATCGTCCTATGGAAAATCCTATGATGTCATGCAAGTGTGTCTCTCTCCAAGGCACTTCCCATCGAAGATCAATTGCGCCGTTGTAGTAGGCAACTAAGTAATCTCAGTTTCCGACGGACATGGTCCTATCAAAGACAGAAGGCTTGCAGATTTAGCTAACTACAGGCATACTTGTGAATATTCGTGAAAACATTAAATACAGCGGCGGTGTTCTATTTTCGAAGGAGCGCCGAGTAGACCGGGAAAGCCTTGCGGATAAGTAGCATCGCGTTCCAAGAATCGCCAGAACCACGAAGATGTATTCGAGAGCCACCTCAATGCTGACCGTCATCGCCCAAGGGTTCATTCGCTCGCGCCTGGTCAAGATAAGTATGTTAGCTATGCGGCGCTTCGTTGATACGCAAATGCTACACGCGCGCGGCTCAACAGCTCGGGATTCATGATGGTGCTGATAACAAATTCGATTGAGAAGAGTGCAATACAAAGTAGATTCCGGGAGCACAAAAGGGAATTGAAGGATCGGAGGGTCTGGAGGAGCAAGGATAGTGAGAGTGGCGAGAGACTTTTATGTATTTGGGAAAGGTTTTCAAATCCAGGCTGCGAGGGGCCTTGTAGATAAGCGTGTCAGTATTTCAAGGCACGTAGACTTACGAAGATGATCGTTTTATTGGTTTACCTTCAGGAGCACGAGACGACAAAGTCTTTGACTCGATGATTACGAGCACCTTTGCACTGCAGAGGTCCAAATTCAAACGTCAGCTTCGATCCATTTATCCTCTTTGGCGGGCAACCCAATCTTCCGTAACTTCGTAAGATCAGTGCGCTTGCGGTCACTCGTTAGAGCGACTATGGAATCCTTGACTGGGACCTCAGCATCCGAGGAAATACGGCGAACCTTGGCATATTTGCTAAAAGTTGCTGTTGGCGACGCTGTTGAATCAGGTGTTGACCTAAACAGCCCCGACAGCATTCCACCCGACGAAGCCGAAGCCCG
>Ga0265780_10002835_pt1 | contig 23226 bp, 21 predicted proteins | sample P1T30metagenome_FD_192432 | JGI IMG/M metagenome (GOLD analysis project Ga0265780, IMG submission 192432) | Plant litter microbial communities from East Loma Ridge, Irvine, California - P1 T30 | ecosystem: Environmental > Terrestrial > Plant litter > Unclassified | place: USA: California... | reverse complement strand
GAGATGCAGGACGTGGCCGCACTGGCGCTGTTCCTGGCATCGAACAATGCGCGCCGCTGCAGCGGCCGCGAATACTTCGTCGACGCCGGCTGGTACGGCGCATGAGCGTGCAGCCGACCTGCCTGTGGAATGCCGGCGCCATGCTGGGCGAGGGCGTGCTGTGGGACGCGGCTCGCCAGTGCATCTGGTTCGTCGACATCAAGCACCGCGCCATCCACCGCTGCGCCCCGGACGGCAGCGCGCGCCGCAGCTGGGCCGCGCCGGGCCAGGTGAGCTTCATCGTCCCGAGCAGCGACGGCGGCATGGTCTGCGCCCTCGACGATGGCCTGTACCGCTTCATTGAAGCCGACGGGCGCTTCACGCCGCTCGTGCGGGTGGAAGCCGACATGCCGGGCAACCGCTTCAACGACGGTCACGTCGACCTGCACGGCCGCCTGTGGTTCGGCTCGATGGACGATGCCGAAGCCGCGCCGAGCGGCGCCCTGTACCGCTACGACGGCGCCAGCGGACGGGTCGAACGCATGGACGCCGGCTACGTGATCACCAACGGCCCGGCCCTCGGCCCGGACGGCCGCACCCTGTACCACACCGACACGCTGGAAAAGCGCATCTATGCCTTCGAGCTGCACGCCGACGGCGTCTTGTCCGGCAAGCGCCTGTTCACCGAGATCGTCGACTGCGGCTACCCGGACGGGATGGCGGTCGACGCCGAAGGCTGCCTGTGGGTCGCGACCTTCGGCGGCGGGCGCATCGACCGCTTCGACGCGGGCGGACGCAAGCTGGGCGAGGTGCGCTTCCCCTGCTCCAACATCACCAAGCTGGCCTTCGGCGGCGCCGACCTGCGCACGGTCTACGTGACCAGCGCGCGCAAGGGCCTGACCCACGCGGAACTGGCCGCGCAGCCGCTGGCCGGCGCCTTGTTCACCTTCCGCGCCGACACGCCGGGACTGCCGCAGCACGTGCTGCGCCTGACAGGAAATCCATGACTTCAACAAACACCCCACGCCGCTTCCGCTCCCAGGACTGGTTCGACAACGAAGAGCGCATCGACATGACCGCGCTGTATCTGGAGCGCTTCATGAACTACGGGATCACGCCCGAGGAGCTGCGCTGCGGTAAACCGATCATCGGCATCGCCCAGAGCGGCAGCGACATCTCGCCCTGCAATCGCATCCACCTCGAATTGGCCAAGCGCGTGCGCGACGGTATCCGCGACGCCGGCGGCATTCCGATGGAATTTCCGCTGCATCCGATCTTCGAGAATTGCCGCCGCCCGAGCGCGGCGCTGGACCGTAACCTGGCTTATCTGGGGCTGGTCGAGATCCTGCACGGCTATCCGATCGATGCCGTCGTGCTCACCACCGGCTGCGACAAGACCACGCCGGCCCAGCTGATGGCGGCGGCCACGGTCGACCTGCCGGCGATCGTGCTGTCGGGCGGGCCCATGCTCGATGGCTGGTTCGAGGGTGAGCTGGTGGGGTCCGGCGCGGCGATCTGGAAGGGCCGCAGGCGCCTGGCCGCAGGTGAAATCGATGAAGAAAAATTCATCCAGATCGCGTCGGCCTCGGCGCCGTCCGCCGGGCACTGCAACACCATGGGCACGGCGTCGACCATGAACGCGATCGCCGAAGCACTGGGCATGTCGCTGACCGGCTGCTCGGCGATTCCGGCGCCATACCGCGAGCGTGGCCAGATGGCGTATGAAACCGGCCGCCGCATCGTCGAGATGGCGTGCGCGGACCTGCGCCCGTCTACCGTCCTGACCCGCGACGCCTTCCTCGATGCGATCGTGGTGAATGCCGCGATCGGCGGTTCGACCAACGCCCAGCCGCACATCACCGCCATGGCGCGCCACGCGGGCGTGGAAATCACCTCGGAAGACTGGATGACCTACGGTTATGAGATTCCGCTGCTGCTGAACATGCAGCCGGCCGGTAAATACCTGGGCGAGCGCTTCCACCGCGCTGGCGGCACGCCTGCCATCATGTGGGAACTGGAACAACAGGGACTGCTGCGTTCACAACGCCCGACCGTCACCGGCCGCAGCATGTCCGAGAATTTACTCGGCAAGGAAAGCGCGGACCGCGAGATGATCCGGCCGTTTGCCGATCCGCTGAAGGAAAACGCCGGTTTCCAGGTATTGAAAGGGAATCTGTTCGACTTCGCGATCATGAAAACCAGCGTGATTTCACCAAGCTTCCGCGCGCGCTATCTGTCGACGCCGGGTTCGGAGAACTGCTTCGAATGCAAGGTGGTCGTGTTCGACGGGTCGGACGATTATCACCACCGCATCAACGATCCGGCGCTGAACATCGACGAACGAACGATGCTGGTGATCCGCGGTTCCGGCACCCTGGGTTGGCCAGGTTCCGCCGAGGTCGTGAACATGCAACCGCCCGATGCCCTCATCAAGCAGGGCATCAACGCGCTGCCGACCCTGGGCGACGGCCGCCAGTCCGGCACCTCGGACAGCCCGTCGATCCTGAACGCGTCACCGGAAAGCGCGGCCGGCGGCAACCTGGCGCTGCTGCGTACCGGCGACATCGTCCGGGTCGACCTGAACGCCGGCAGCTGCAATGTGCTGCTGTCGGACGCCGAGATGGACGCGCGCCGCCAGGATGCGCCGCCGCCGATTCCCGCCAGCCAGACCCCGTGGCAGGAAATCTACCGCGCCACCGTCGGCCAGCTGCACACCGGCGCCTGCATGGAGCTGGCCTTGCCCTACCGCGGGGTAGGGCATGACATGCCGCGGCATAACCACTGATCCGGGGGAGGCCGCTGCTTCGGCCCGGAAGATGTCGAAGCAGTACGGCTAGACCACCGCAGCATTGAGCGGCTCGGGCCGTCGCGCAAGCAGCCGGGACAGCCGCTGCAGGCCCGCTTGCAAGTGTCCCCGGTCCTTGATGCTGCCCAGCGATATCCGAACCGCATTCACGACAGCACCGCTCGTTGCGAACGCCCCGGCCGGCGTCACCGCGATGCCCTCCTGGCCGGCCGCATACGCCAACTGCGAGGAATGCCAGTACGCCGGCAACTCGAGCCATACATGCAGCCCGTCGCCGGCACCACTGTAGCGCCCGGCAAGAATATCGCGCGCCATCCGGTGGCGCAGGCGCGCCTCCTGGCGCACGCCCGCCAGCAATCCGTCGGCCGAACCGTCCAGTATCCATTGGGTGGCCAGCGCCGCCGTCAGCGGCGCGGCCATCAGCGCGAACGATCGCAGCGCAACCAGGAAGCGCTCCCTTTCCTGCGGATCGCGGATCAGGACGAAAGCGACACGCAAGCCGGGTGTCAGGCATTTCGACAGGGTCGAGATGTAGTAGACGTGGCTCGGTGCAAACGTCGCGATGGGCGGTGGCGCCGCGTCGGCCAGCAGCCAGTAGGGATCGTCCTCGACGATGCGGACATTGCAGCGAACAGCGATGGCGGCAAGTTCCTTGCGGCGGCGTTGCGGACTGGTGACCGCGGTCGGGTTCTGCAAGGTCGGGTTGAGGTAGACCAGCGCGGGCTTGTGTGCGCGGCACGCTTCCTCGAACAGCTCGGGCACCATCCCGTGCCGGTCGGTTGCCACCGCGACGATGCGCCGGCCGAACTGGGTCGCCGCGGCGCGCAAGCCGGGGTAGGTGGTCGGCTCGGCCAGGATGACATCGCCCGGCTGCGTCAGCGCGAGAATCAATGCGGCGATCGCCGCTTGCGCACCCGGACAGACAAGGACTTGCGCGGCGTCCAGATGCCCGAACATCGGTTCGAGCCACCGGGCGCCCGCCTTGCGGTCGGCGTCGCTGCCCCCTCCCAGGTGGTAGTTCATCAGCAACTCGTTGTCTGCCCGCATCAGGACCTGGGACAGTCCCTGTTTCAGCATGTCGTCGAAGTCCACGCCGTCCGGCGGCGGCGGCGTGTTCATGCTCAGGTCAAGTACCGGGCTCAGCTCGACTTTTGGCGCCGCGACATAGGTACCGCGCGCACCGCGGCCCTCCAGCAAGTTGCGACGCCTGGCTTCATCGTAGGCGCGGGTGACCGTGGTCAGGTCGAGGTCCAGCTGCGCCGCCAGCTGGCGCTGCGTGGGCAGACGGTCGCCGGATTGTAACGATCCATCCGCGACTGCCGCCTGCAGGGCATCCGCAATCTGCAGGAAGCGCGGCCCGCCGTGCACGGCCAGGCGCGGCAGCCAGCTTGGTAATTCACCATCTTGCATGGATCTCAACTGGGACATTTTGTCTCGATGTATGGATTTTGCTTTTCAGTAGAATGCCGCAGAACGTGCAGCAAGGCCATACTTGCATGGTGTTTCGCTCACGCTGCCGATGAAATGAAGCTGCTGATGCAGCGTCGTGAGGTCGTGCTCCTCACGCGAATGAAGTCTTAGCCTGGAAATTCAACATCATGGAATGGTTCCCCGTCGTCTTCTTTACCTTCAAGGCGCTCGTGCTGGGCATCGGCATGTTCTACGCCGTCAAGTGGCATTACGATCAAGGAAAGAAGGGGAGGGTGGCCGAGCGGCGCGAGGTGCTGCGCGGGGCCGTCAAGATAGCGGCGATCTTCCTTGTGTCGCTGCTGGTTCTGGGGCTGCTCACCTACTTCGTTCTGGAGCACCTCAGTCTGGACCTGAACCTGCCGTGACGGCAAAGAACGTTGCCAATAGCGGGCAACGGGTGAGGTTTCGCGCTGCTGAGCCATGCCTAATAAAAAGGGGCGCACCATCATGGCGCGCCCCTTCGTCACATCAAGCCACCCCGAGCGGGCAGCCCGGCGATCAACCCGTCGTCACCGGCGGATCATTTCGCGTTTTCCACAGCGAGTACAGCACACCCGACAGGATCAGCGCACCGGTCACCGCCAAAGACAGTGCCGCCGGCACCTTGCCGCCGAAGACGAAGTCGCCCAGGAAGATCTTCGAGCCGATGAACACCAGCACCGCCGCCAGCGAATACTTCAGGTAGTGGAAACGCGCCACCATCGCCGCCAGCGCAAAGTACAGGGCGCGCAGGCCCAGCACCGCGAAGATGTTCGAGGTGTAGACGATGAACGGGTCGCTGGTGATCGCGAAGATCGCCGGCACACTGTCCACCGCGAATACCACGTCGGTGATCTCGACCATACACAGCGCCAGGAACAGCGGCGTTGCCCACAGCAGGGTTTTACCAGGCTGGTTCGGGTCCGGCTGGCGCACCAGGAACTGGTTGCCGTGCAATTCCGGCGTGATGCGCAGGTGGCGCTTCAGCCAGGACAGCACCTTGCTCTCGCGGATGTCGTCGGCGTCGGTGTCCACGAAGAACATGCGGATACCGGTGAAGACCAGGAATGCGCCGAACAGGTACAGGGTCCAGTAGTAATTTTCCACCAGCGCGGTACCGGCGCCGATCATGATGCCGCGCGTGACGATCACGCCGATGATGCCCCAGAACAGGACCCGGTGCTGGTACAGCGGCGGGACGGCCAGGGTGGCGAAGATCAGCGAGATCACGAAAATATTGTCTAGCGACAGGCTTTTCTCGATCAGGAAGCCGGTATAGAAGTGCAGGCCTTTCTCGGCGCCCAGTTCATGCCAGACCCAGCCGCCGAACAGCAGGCCGGCGGTCAGGTAGAGCGCCGACAGTTTCAGGCTTTCCTTGACCCCGATGATGTGGTCTTTCTTGTTCAGCACGCCAAGGTCGAAGGCCAGCAAGGCCACGACGATGCTGAGGAACACCAGCCAGGTCCAGGCGGGCGTGCCGAGCCAGAGTGCGTTAAATAATTCCATCATGTTCTCCCGTTACGAACGGCTGCGCGCTCAGGAAGCCAGCGCGGCCGTGGCAAAAGCGTCTTCGGCACGTTCCTGGCCGAACCAGGTCCGGGCCGCGCGCCGCACCAGCGTGGTTTCGCGGCCGTCCAGGTGGCCGTCGGCGTGGACGATGTCGACCATCGTCTTCCACAGGCAGATCTGCAGCAGCGGATCGCGGATTTCCTGCAGCAGGGCATCCTGCAGGGTTGGGTCGATTTCGACCACGCCGGCGCGGCGGTTGGCGACGGAATCGAGCAAGTCTTCGCACAGCTGGCGCAGGGTGCGGTCGAAGGTCTCGTCGTCGACTTTGAGCTGTTCCAGAAAATCGGCGCGGTACATCGCGTTCAGCTCGGACGGGCTGACATGGCCGTCGACGATCATCGACAGGGCCAGGATGCGGCTGACTGCTTCGGGACTGTTGGTGGGATAACTGTGCATAACGACCTCGTCAAGAAAAAATAATGTGGAGCTACTATAGGAGCGCACGATTGCAAAGTAAAATCGATTAATGTTTCGTAAAGCGTAAATTTTATTGAGGTATCTCAGCCGTGATCAACTACAAGCATCTGCATTATTTCCACGCCGTCGCTACCCTCGGCACAGTGGCGCGCGCGGCGGAGCAACTGCACGTGACGGCCCAGGCGATCAGCATGCAGTTGCAGGTGCTGGAAGAACAATTGGGTGAAGCACTGTTCCAGAAGAAGGGCCGGCTGCTGGAGCTGACCGAGGCCGGCAAGACCGTGCAGCGTTACGCCCAGCAGATCTTTGACCTCGGTAACGAGCTGGAGCAGGCAGTGCGGCGCGGCGGTTTTACCGAGCAGGAAACCTTGCGTGTCGGCCTGTGCGACGTGATCGCCAAAACCATGGCCTTCCGGCTCTTGCAGCCGGCGCGGGAAGCGGGCCTGGCGATGCGCCTGATCTGCCGCGAGGGCCGCTTCGAAGACCTGGTGGTCGACCTCACCACCCACAAGCTCGACCTGGTCATCGCCGACCACGGCTTGCCGACCGGCGGCGCGGTGCGCGGCTATACCCAGCTGCTCGGCTCCAGCACCCTCACCGTGATGGGCCACCCGGACCTGTGCCGGGCCTGGCCGGGCGACTTCCCCCAGCGCCTGCGCGGCGCGCCCTTCCTGCTGCCGGGCCAGGACGCCGCCGTGCGCAGCCAGCTGGACAGCTGGTTCGAGACCCACGAGCTGCGTCCGATCACGGTCGGCGAGTTCGACGACGGCGCGCTGCTGAAATCCTTCGCCTGCGCCGGCACCGGCTTCATGGTGACACCCACCGTGCTGGCCGACATCGTGCGCGAGGAAGACGGCATGGAGGCGATCGGCACCATCGACGCCATCGTCGAGCATTTCTATGCGGTGTCGGTGGAGCGGCGCGAGCACCATCCGGCAGTGCGGCGCATTCTGGACGGGGCAGGCGAGGTGTTTGGCCGCGTGGCCTGAAGCAGCGTCAGCCGTCGCCGCAGGCGGGCATGGAAGAGGTTTGTGTTAAGTCAAACCGGCACCGGGTGCCTGCGGACCGTTCCCGCCTTCCCGCGATCTCACCGACGATGGCCATGGACTCCCATGGCAGGACCCGAGGAGACGAGATGAAAGCCGACTATATCGTGCTGCGCGTCAAGCAGCCGAACACCCGCGACCTGTTCACCGGCGGCGCCGCCGACTGGGCCAACGCCTATCTTGCCGCGCGTGCGCTGCCGCTGGGCGGAGGCCTGAGCCCGCGCATCGGCAGCTACCGCAGTGTCGTGGGCGGCGCAGGTGCGATGCCTGGCATCGATCCGATGGCGCTGCCGGCCTTCGTGCCGCTTCCGGCGGCCACTCAGCCCGAGCTGTCGGTCGAAGTCCGCGCGATCGAGCGCAGCCGGGTCGCGGACCTGTCGCGGATGTCGGACGTGGTCGCGAGCGCGCCCTCGATCCCCACCGTCCTGCTCAAGGAAATGCACGACACCAGCAGCGCCACCGTCGTCACCCTGGCCGCGCAGCAGGTGGCCTGGGGCGTGCGCGCGGTGGGCGCCGACACCTCGCCATTCACCGGCAAGGGCGTGGTCGTGGCCGTGCTCGACACCGGCATCGACCGCAACCATCCCGCCTTCGCCGGCATCAACCTGATCGAAAAGGATTTCACCGGCGAAGGCAACGGCGATCCGCTTGGCCACGGCACCCATTGCGCGGGCACCATCTTCGGCCGCGGCCAGGCCGGGCGCATCGGGGTGGCGCCCGGCGTGCAGACGGCGCTGATCGGCAAGATCATCGGCAGGAACGGCGGCGGCGACAGTGCGATGCTGGTGAAGGCCATCGAATGGGCGGTCGAGAACGGCGCCAACGTGATCTCGATGTCGGTCGGTTTCGATTTCACCGCCCTCGAAAAACGCATGGAAGAGGTGTTCCCGGAGAAGATCGCCCTCTCGCGTGCATTGGAAGCCTATCGCGCCACGATCAGCCTGTTCGAAAAGGCGACCGCGCTGATCAAGGCCAAGGGCGCATTCGGCAACACCACCACGATCTTCATCGGCGCGGGCGGCAACGACAGCGACCGCAGTCATGGCCCGGATTACGAAGTATCCGTGAATCCGCCCGCCAACTCCGAAGGTTTCATCGCGGTGGGGGCGGTGGGCTTCACGCCGGGACGCACGGACCAGGTCTCGGTGGCGGATTTCTCGAACACCGGGCCCGATCTGTGCGCGCCGGGTGTCGACATCGTGTCGGCGCGGCCGGGCGGCGACCTGGTGGCGATGAGCGGCACCAGCATGGCGACGCCGCACGTGGCGGGCGTGGCGGCGCTGTGGGCGGAAAAGCTGATGACGGAGAAGATGCTGGGGGTGGACTTGCTGAGTGCGAAGTTATTGGGGTCGGCCAATCTGGACTATTTCGCCTCCGACCTCGACAAGTCTGATGCGGGTGCCGGCATGGTGCGTGCGCCGCAGGCTTAGCGCGGGCAGCTGCGATGAAACGCGGCCGGCTCCCCCGCCATCGGCAGACGGGGGCCGGCAAACCGCTGTTGTAGGAACTCACGATAGCTTGCAGTAGCGTCCCTCTCGTTCCTAAGAATTCTCAAGCATCTCGCAGCGCTTTTTCTCATAAAACTTCGCAGTTTTTCAGGGACGGCGCTGGGAGGCATGCTATCTGGCACCAAGGTTTCGCGGCTGCCGGTATCGGGCAGTGTGCCGCCAGGAGTTCGATGGTGAGCTCTTTCTAATGCGGATCTGTTCGTCTCCAACGAGACTTGGGACTGCGCGAACATCGACCAGCAATCAGTCCGCACTGTGTGGAATACCGCCCCTGGTGGCGATAGTTATCAATTCCCGAAACAATCAGTTGCCGCCATCCGATCTTCTCGACGATCGGGCTCCTCCTTATAGTTCGCCTGTGTCCAGCTCACCTCCCTGTCCTTCGACGCCAGCGTGAGCGGATTGGTCAATCACACATTCACGCCGCCTTGATGGCGTATCGAAAGCAGGAGAAGAGTCATGGCACGTCATGTTCGTTTTCACAAAACCGGTGGTCCCGAAGTTCTGCAAATCGACGAGGTACCCACCCCCGAGCCGAAGGCTGGCGAAGTACGCATCAGCGTCCGCGCGCTGGGTCTGAACCGCGCCGAGAGCATGTACCGCAGTGGCCGCTACGTGATCGAGCCCAGCTTCCCGGCCACGATGGGCTATGAGGCATCGGGCGTGATCGACGCCGTCGGGCCGGAAGTATGCGGTCTGGCGGTCGGCGATGAGGTCGCCGTCATCCCGGCCTTCATGTTCGACCAGTACGGCCTGTATGGCGATCTGGTGATCGCCCCGGCCCGCGCCGTGGTCAAGAATCCGGCTGGCGTGAGCTGGGAAGCCGCGGCAGCCACCTGGATGCCGTTCACGACTGCTTGGGGCGCGCTGATCGACCTGGCGAAGCTGGGCAAAGGCGACTTCGTGGTCCTGTCGGCAGCGTCGAGCAGTGTCGGGCTGGCCGCGATGCAGATCGCCACCTCGGTCGGCGCCACCCCGATCGCCATTACCCGCAATGGCGAGAAGATCGACGAACTGAGGCAGGCAGGCTTCACCCACATCCTGCAGACCGGTCGGGACGACATCACCGCGGAGATCATGCGCATCACCGGCGGCGCCGGCGCACGCGTGGTCTTCGATCCGGTCGGCGGCCCCGACTTCGAAAACATCGTCAAGGCGACGAGCAAGGATGCGATCGTGTTCATCTACGGTGCACTGAGCCATGACGCGACCCCAGTGCCGGTGCTGCACGTGTTGGGCAAGCACACAACGATTCGCGGCTACGAATTTATCGAAGTCACCGCCGACGACGAGAAACTTGCCCGTGCCAAGGCATTTATCACCGAGGGCCTGAGCGCTGGAAAGTTCAGCCCGCAGATTGCCAAGGTATTCCCATTCGATGAGATCGTCGAAGCCACCCGCTTCCTCGAGTCCAACGCGCAGTTCGGCAAGATCGTGGTCAAGCTGTAAACGTCACACTGGCGCACAGCGATGTGCGTCCCGAAGCCCCACGTGCTGTGGGGCTTTCTGAATTACTCGAGCCAGGTGCGGTCGATCCCGAGGAAATGCTGCTGGAGCCAATCCGAAAATGCCCGTAGCGGTGGCGGCACATTCGACCGGCTGGGATAGACCAGCGAAACGGGACGCGGGGCGGGACGAAATGCCGCCAGCACCTCCACCAGCGTCCCATCGCGAAGGTACTGGTCCACCAGAATTCCCGGTACCTGGATCAAACCGAAGCCGGAGCGGGCGCACTGGACATAAGCGGACGCATCGTTCACCAGCATCGAGCTGTCAGGTAGCAGCGATCTGCTCACCCCATCGTGGCGGAAATGCCATGGCAGCGTGCGTTTGCTGATCCCGGACAGGAAATTGACACATGCGTGTTGGTCAAGACAGTCCGGTTGCTCGAGCGGCGGCGCTTGCTCGAGATAGGCCGGCGCCGCGCAGGTGATCATCACAAGCGCACCCAGGCGGCGAGCCACCAGGCTGGAACTCGGCAGTTCGCCGATGCGCAGCACGCAATCGACCCCTTCGGCGATGAGGTCGACCGACCGATCGCTCACTCCCAGCGTGATCGATAACTTGGGGTAAGTATTGCGGAATTGGCTGAGCGACGCCATGAAGCCCTCGACGGCAAAAGCCGAAGGAATATCGATCCGGAGCCGTCCGCTGACGGCGTCCCTTGGCGCCTGGAACATCGCCACCGCTTCCTCGACCCCGCCGAGGATCTGTTCCACCCTGGCCAGGAAAGCCTCGCCCTCGGCAGTCAGGCTGACCTTGCGTGTGGTTCTCTGGAACAGCCGTACATCCAGCGACGCTTCGAGCTGGTTGACGGCCAGCGTGACCTGCGGTCGACCGATCTGCAGGGACTCGGCGGCCTTGGTGAAGCTTTGAAGCTGTGCCACCTTGGAAAAAAGGCGCATTGATTGAAAGAGCTCCATCGGCAATCAGTCTCCCGAGGCAGCATCAAGAAGCTCCCGACGCCTTAATGACCAGTCAATCAGGGATTCAATCGAGGGACCAAGCGCCATTCCCATATCGCTCAGCGCATATTCGACCTTGGGAGGCACCTGCGGATAGACTGTTCGTATGACGATCCCGTCCTTTTCCAACTCCTTGAGTTGTTGGATCAGCATTTTTTGATTCACGCCTTCAACGCGGCGTTCCAGTTCCGAGAATCGAAGCGGCTGTTTGGCCGCAAAGAGCTGGAAGATGATGACGATCTTCCATTTTCCTTCGAGCACGCGCAGCGCTTCGCTCGTCGCAGCGGCCCAGACTAGCTGCTGCTTTGGGTCATCACATTTCCAATCGCGGACCGGCATGCACTTACCTTTTGGTGTGTTACCCACATTTTGGTAGGTTCTTGTTGTTAAGGGAGTCAACCCATATTATGGCAGCACAGGAATCATCAACGAGAGGGAATTTATGAAAATCGGCATTCTAGGAACGGGACACATCGGCAAGACGCTCGTCACGCGCTTGAGCCAGGCCGGGCATGAGGTAAAGGTCGCCAATTCGCGTGGCCCCGAGACGATCGATGCGGAACTTCTGTCCTTTGGCGCACGTGCTGTGGCCACTGAAGACGCATTGGTTGATGTGGATGCGGTCATTCTATCCATCCCACTCAACCGCATCCCCGGCATCGCGTCATTGGTCGCTCGCCTCCCGGAGGAGACCGTGGTAATCGACACCTCCAATTATTATCCCTTCCGCGACGAAAAGATCGACGCCATCGCGCAAGGACAGGTCGAGAGCCTGTGGGTCGCCGAGCAGCTTGGTCGCCCTATTGCCAAGGCATGGAATGCAATCGGCTCGGCTTCCCTGGCCAAGAAGGCAAAGCCTGCCGGGGCATCCGATAGGATCGCGATCCCGGTGGCCGCAGATCGAGACCACGATCGCGCGGTAGCCATGTCGCTGGTCAACGATACCGGCCTGGATGCCTTCGACGCCGGTTCACTCGCAGACTCGTGGCGCCAGCAGCCGGGAGCGCCCGTCTATTGCACCGACCTTTCCTATGCCGAGATCGGCGCTGCCCTGGATGCCGCGGAGCGGGACAGGTTGCCGAAGCGCCGGGACCTCGGCGTTGCGGTCATGCAGGAGCGCCTTGGGAGCGGCACCAGCAATCCCGACGAGGAATGGGGCGTGCGCTTGGTCCGCGCTATCAACATGTAACTGCGCTGCAAAGTTTTCTGAGACACTGCAAAGTGTCCTGAAAACCTGCAGCAGCGCAGCTGTAGGAACTTACGATAGTCTGCAGTAGTTTCTTGCTCGTAACAAGGCACTTCTCAGGTATCTCGCAGTACTTTTCTCATAAAACTTCGAAGTTTTTTTGCAACGACGTTGCGAGGTACGCTATCCGGCACCGAGGTTCGACACTTCGCAGCTTCCTCCCGTGCCCAACGTGCGCAGGCACTGATCGTGTCGGAGACTATGCACTCCTGAGATCGCGCATCTGGACTTCCAACGCCGTCAATCCCTGTATCCTTTCGACAACGTGACAACCATGTTTGTCTAGAAGGCTGTCGACTGTTCCGCAAGCTTTGCAAGGGAAATACCTTGAGTTAATGGCTCTCTTTGTTACTGGCTCATCCGCATAGTATTGTGTTGTCCGCAACCGTAGGACCATGGCCTGGATTAGGTTACTGCTCGGCACGAACCCGACTAAGCTCGTGCGTCCTAATGAAGCGTTGAGGTAAATATGATTTTCATGATTGTTGTTTATTTATTGGCTACCAACCACTGAGTGTAGCGGTTCGCGTTTGAAAACCCATGCTCCCATCCGACGGGCTTTCCGGCTCGAATAAATGCAAATAACCGTAGGGCCCGTGCTCATCCAATCTGCAAATATGCTTGCCATCGACTGCCAGCTCGCATCCGATGGCCGCATGCTCGCGCCAACTGCTAATGAAACGCACGTGTCGACGGGCTGCTTCCGGGGCCCAAAGCAGTCCCTTGACGTGAGCGTCTGTTCAGCGCAATGCTGACCAAGAGCTAATCTAACGTAGGCTTATCGGGCGGCACATCTGGCTATTTCATAGGACTGAATGTCTTGCGCCAGTCACTGGGGCTGACCTGAAACCGCTTTTTGAAGTGTTGGCGGAATGAAGTTGGCGTCTGGAACCCCGCCATACCAGCAATCCTGTCGATCGACAGCGATGTCGTTTCCAGGAGTTCGCGCGTCAGGCGAAGGCGTTCATTGACCAGCCAGTCGACCAGCGTCATGCCGGTCGCCTTGCTGAAGTGGCGGGTAAAGGTGCGGCGGCTCATGGCGATGCGCTCGGCCAGGTCGTCGATGCTGTGTGTCCGGTCGAGGTTGTTGCGCAGATAGTCGAGCAGGATGTTGAGCTGCGCATCCTGGGTGGACGCGGCTACCGGTTGCTCGATGAACTGGGCCTGTCCGCCCTCGCGGTGAGGCGGTATGACCATGGTGCGGGCCAACTTGTTGGCCACTCGGGCGCCGTAATATTCTCGCACCAGGTACAGGCAGCAATCGAGTCCGGCGCCGGTGCCGGCCGAGGTGATCAGCTTGTCCTCGTCAACATACAGCGCATTCATATCGAGCTTGATACGCGGGAAGCGTTGGCAGAAATCCTGCTCCGCCATCCAGTGCGTGCATGCGCGCTTGCCGTCGAGCAGGCCCGCATACGCCAGCGGATAGGCTCCATAACATAGTCCCACCACGTGCGCCCCCCTGGCGTGGGCGCGCGACAGCACGGCCACCAGGTCATCACCAGGACGGGCGTTCAGGTCGTGCCATCCGGGCACTACCAGGATATCCGCCGTCTCCGCCAGTTCCAGCCCACCATCGGGGTGCACTGTCAAGGCGCGCTCGGCGCTGAGCGAGCGTGCGCCCGAGGAGACGATGCGCAAATCGAACAGCGGTCCCTCCGGTTGCTCGGCGCTGAAGACCAGGTACGGGACCGAAAAGTGAAACGGGCTGAAGTCCGCGTAGAGGATGAGCGCAACGACGGGAGGCTTTGTTTGCATGATGGTCGTATGTTAGCTGGTTTTGGCCCGAAAGTTTCGATAGTTGGCATCCGGGTCGATTTCATGTTCGCGCCAACACCTCCATCATGTTGCTTGTCGATACTTAATTACTGGAGCAAGAAATGAAAACCTTCAACACCCTAGTCATGGCCATGACACTGGCTGGCGGCACCGCCGGGTTCCCCGCCCACGCCGCAGCCGACGCTGATACCGCCAAGGCGGCAGTTCAAGTCCAACAGATCCGCAACGCCACGGCCAAGATCGATTACGCCGGCAAGACCTTCCTGGTCGATCCCTTCCTGGCAAAGAAAGGGACCTACCCCGGCTTCCCGAGCACCTTCCACAGCGAGCTGCGCAACCCGACGGTAGAGTTGCCACTGCCGGTGAAGGACATCATGAGCGGCGTAGACGCGGTGATCGTCACCCATACCCACCTCGACCATTGGGACGGTGGCGATCACAAATTCATTCCGAAAGCGATGCCGCTTTTTGTCCAGCATGAAGCCGACGCCAAGGTGATACGCGGCCAGGGTTATACCAATGTCCGCATCATGACCGACAGCACCGAGTTCGAAGGCGTGCGGCTGACCAAGACTGGCGGCCGGCACGGTACCGAAGAGATGTACAGCAAGAAGCCGCTGGGCGACATGCTGGGCGAGGCAATGGGTGTCGTGTTCCAGGCGCCGGGCGCCAAGACCGTCTATATCGTGGGTGACACCGTATGGAACGCAACAGTCGATGGCACGCTGGCCAAGTTCAAGCCCGACGTTGTCATCCTCAACACAGGCGACGCCCGCCTGGGGGGGTACACCGGCTCCATCATCATGGGCAAGGACGACGTGCTGCACGCCTGGCAGGCCATGCCCAAAGCGACCATCATTGCCACCCACATGGATGCCATCAACCACATGACGCTGAGCCGCAAGGAACTGCGCGACCACGTGAAAGAGCACAAGATCGGCGACCGCGTGCGCATCCCTGCCGATGGCGAGGTATTGAAGTTCTGAGTGCCACTTTCTCTGTGGACCGCATCTCGAGGGCGGGATCATCCTACTGGGAGAAAGTTTGCCTTCGGGCCGAGCGAGCGGACTGAGATAGTGTCCACCACGTTCCCATAAGAAGAGAGGTTCTGCATGCAATTCGTTTCCCCATCTGGCACAGCGCCTTTCACCCTTTCCGTGCTGGCCAACGGAAGCACTGGCGTCGGGACGACCGCAGCGCAGGGCCTGGCGAGCACCATCTCGCTGGCCCGGACGGCGGACGAGCGCGGATATCACCGATTTTGGATGTCTGAGCACCACGGGATGGGCGCCACATCGGTGTCTTCGCCGCCGCTGATGGTAGCCCGGCTGATCGCCGAGACGGCGCGGATCCGCCTCGGCGCGGGCGGGGTGATGCTTCCAAACCACGCGCCGCTGCTGATCGCCGAGCAGTTCGGGATGCTTGACGCTCTAGCGCCAAACCGTATCGACCTTGGGCTTGGCCGCGCCCCAGGCACCGATGGCTCGACCGCTGCAGCGTTGCGGCGCGGTATTAACGCCAACGACGGATTCCCGAACCAAGTGCTTGAGCTGCTCGGATTCCTGGATGATGAGTTCCCGTCTGACCATCCGTATCGGAACATTCACGCTGTGCCCGGACCCTGGCAGGCCGCTCAGAACCGCGTGCCCTCAGGTTCTTCTGGCCCCGAGATCTGGATACTGGGCTCCTCACCATACTCGGCGCATCTGGCAGCGCAGCTCGGCCGACCGTACGCGTTCGCGCTGCAGTTCGGCGACGCCGATATCGACACTGCGTTGCGCATCTACCGCGAGACTTTCCAGCCTTCGGACGCTCTCGCCAAGCCCTACGTTCTTGTGAGCGTTCCTGTTGCAATCAGCGATGAAAAGGCCGCGGCAAAACGACAGGCGGAGACTTCCGCGATGGCCATGCTGCGCATGTTCAAGCGCGAAGGCTACTTGCTCTTGCCACCAGACGAAATCGAGTCGTACCCCGCCACGCCACAGGAACGTCAGATTATCGACGCCTACACCAAGCAAAGTTTCCACGGCACCCCCGCTACGGTCGCAGGCCGTCTCGAAGCCCTGCACGAGCGTACCGGCGCCGATGAAATGATGCTCGTTGTGGGCGGACACTCATCTGCCCTCGATGAGCACGGGATCGCGCTCATCGCCGACCACTACAACATCCCGCGCGCGTGAAATCCCGCCCGCCCGTTCGTTTGAAGGCCAGATTACGCAGCGTGGGTCCGCGCGCTATATTTCTGGTAATCACAGGCAGGAAAGATAAGGCTTGACCTTCCCACTGTTGCAAGGCTTAGGCTGAGCGTCGGGACATGACTAAAAAGGAGGTTCCCATGCAATTCCATATCGAAAACATGACATGCGGCGGTTGCGCGCGAGGCGTGACCAAGGCAATTCAATCCGTTGATGCCAACGCGCAAGTCACTGCGGATCCACCAAAGCGTAACGTGGAAGTCGAGTCTTCCGTGTCACGGGTGCAAATCGAGCAGGCCTTGATCGCGGCCGGTTTTGCTCCTCGCACTCCATAAGGCACGTGCTTCACTCCGCGAGAGCGGAGCCATTTTTCGCCACAGGCGCGTCCGCTCTCGTCAAGCCTGCCTGGGGCGCTTCATTTCTATGAGAGGAACATCCAATGAGCAAGCGAGCTGTGGTCGTCGTCGACCTGCAGAACGAGTATCTTCCAACCGGGAAGCTGGCCTTGGTAGGCATACACGACGCATTGAACAATGCTGCCCGCGTAATCGCTGATGCCAGGACCAAGGGCGATATGGTCATCAACATTCGCCACGAATTCACGGATCCGGACACGCCCTTCTTCAAACAAGGGACGGACGGTGTCCAGATCCACGAATCTGTGGCGCCGGCGCAAGGCGAACCGGTCATCGTGAAGAACTTCCCGAACTCGTTCCTGAAGACCAATCTCAAGGAACTGCTCGACGAACAAGGTATTGAAGAAGTGACGGTCGTCGGCGCCATGAGCCATATGTGCATCGACGCGACGACACGTGCCGCCTCGGATTTCGGCTACAAGACGACGGTCGTGCACGATGCCTGCGCGACCCGCGACCTCGACTTCCGCGGAGAGACCGTGCCGGCGGCGCAGGTGCATACTGCGCTCATGTCGGCACTCGCGTTTGGCTATGCGTCGGTGGTCACTGCCGACGAATACCTGGCGAGCTGACAAACCGCCAGTACGCCCGGGCTTGGGCAAGGCGTCGGCTATTCATGGGCCGATGCCTTGCCACGTAGCCGGTCGCGGGCGGGAATGCCGGCCTGCGCCTTCTCCTGCATCTGCTCTTCTGCAGGATATTCCAGCGTTGCCAGGATCGGACAGTCCGGTCGATCGTCGCCGGCACAACAGCTGATCAACTGCTGCAGGGTATCCGCCATCTCGCGAAGATTCCGGATTCTTTCCTCCAGTTCCATGATATGGGCCTGGGCCAGGCGTTTGACGCCGGCGCTCTGGCGCGACCGGTCGTTCCACAACCCGAGCAGTTCACCAATTTCCGCCACCGAGAACCCGAGGTCGCGCGCGCGCCGGATGAAGCGCAGGCGATGCACGTCGTTACCGGCATAGGCCCGGTACCCTGATTCGCTGCGCGCCGCCGGCGGAATGAGTTCGATGTCCTCGTAGTAGCGAATCATCTTCGCCGAGACGGCGGACGCTTTCGATGCTTCACCAATGTTCATGTCCGTCTCCTTATGAGTGACTGAGTGGGGGTACAAAGCCGCGCAGGCGCAAAGCATTCCCGAGCACGAATACACTGGACAATGCCATCGCGCCGGCCGCGAAAACCGGTGACAGCAGCAGGCCCCAGGCCGGGTAGAGTGCGCCGGCGGCGACCGGGATGAGCGCCGTGTTGTAGGCGAAGGCCCAGAACAGGTTTTGGCGGATGTTGCCGATGGTGGCTTTTGATAGCGCGATCGCATTCGGGACGCCCTGCAGGCTGCCCGACATCAGCACGACGTCGGCTGCCTCTATCGCGACATCGGTACCTGTTCCGATCGCCAGGCCGACGTCGGCCGCGGCCAGCGCCGGCGCGTCATTGATGCCATCGCCGACGAACGCAACGGAACCGTGTTCGGCCCGGAGCCGCTTGATCGCCTTCACTTTCCCTTCGGGCATTACCTCAGCAACGACCTCGTCGATGCCAAGGATTGCCGCGATGGCCCTGGCTGTGCGTTCGTTATCGCCAGTGATCATCGCCACCTTCAAGCCCAGCTGGTGGAGGGCGGCGATGGCGGCCGGTGTCGCCGCCTTGATCGGATCGGCCACGGCAACGATCGCTGCCAGGCGTCCATCGATCGCGGCATACAGCGGAGACTTGCCTTCCCGGCCCAGCTTCTCGGCCGTTTGCGCGAAACTGTCGACATCCAGGCCGAGCGAGCGCATATACCGGTCAGCCCCCACTTCCACCCGTGCGCCATCCACCGTGGCGCGCACACCCATGCCGGTCACGGAGTCGAAACCCATGACCGCAGGGAGATCGATGCCTTCCTGCTCGGCAGCCTCGACGATTGCGCGGGCAATCGGATGCTCGGAACGCGACTCTGCCGCTGCAATCATTGCCAACACCCGCGTGCGTTCGAATCCGCCAGCCACGTCGAGGTCGGTCAGCGCTGGCCGTCCCTCGGTCAGAGTACCGGTCTTGTCGACCGCCACTACCCTGGCGTCCTTCAGCAGCTGCAAGGCTTCGCCTTTGCGGAACAGCACACCGAGCTCCGCACCGCGCCCCGTCCCGACCATGATCGAGGTTGGTGTCGCCAGTCCCATCGCACAGGGGCAGGCGATGATCAGCACCGCGACGGCATTGACCAGGGCAAAGCTCAGCGCCGGCGAGGGCCCAAGGACGAGCCAAATCAGGAAAGTGATGAGCGAGGCAAGCATCACCGCCGGCACAAACCACATGGTAATCTTGTCGACGACCGCCTGGATCGGCAGCTTGGAGCCCTGCGCCTGTTCGACCAGGCGGATGATCTGGGCGAGGACGGTTTGTCCGCCGACGGCCGTAGCGCGCAGGGTCAAGGCACCTTTCTGGTTCACGGTCCCGCCCACCACCGTACTGCCCTGATTTATCCTGACCGGCACCGGTTCGCCGCTGATCATGGATTCGTCGACGTAGCTGTCCCCCTCGGTCACTTCGCCATCGACTGGAATGCGCTCGCCCGGCCGCACCTCGACCAAGTCGCCGGCGGCGACATCGCCGATCGGGATATCGCTCGTGCGTCCGTCACGCACCACGTGGGCCACCATTGCCTGCAGGCCCACCAGTCTTTGGATGGCCTGTGAGGTACGACCTTTTGCCTGGGCTTCCAGAAAGCGTCCGAGCAGGATCAGCGCAACGATGACGGCGGCCGCTTCATAATAGACGTTGACCGTGCCCGATGGCAGCAGGCCAGGGGCGAAGGTGGCGACGACCGAGTACCCGTATGCGGCCAGCGTACCGACCGCGACGAGCGAATTCATGTCAGGCGCGAGCCGCAGCAATGCCGGGATACCCTTGGTGTAGAAGCGACGCCCGGGAACCAGCAGCACCAGCGTGGTCAGGACGAACTGAAGGGTCCAGCTTGGACCCTTGCCGATGTTTTCCATGACCCAGTGGTGCATGGCCGGAATCAGGTGCGAGCCCATTTCGAGGATGAAGGCCGGCAGGGCCAGCGCCGTTGCAAGCTGCAGATCGCGCTTCAGCGCCCACCGCTCGGCGTCCTTCCTGGCCGAGGTGTCATCCTCAAGAGCGCCTGCAACCTCATCGAGCAGCCGGGCTTCATAGCCGGCCTTGTCGATTGCCGCCAGCAGCGCGCCGGTCTCCGCCGCGCCGCGCACCGTCGCCCGCTCGGTCGCTAGGTTGACCGTGGCCTGGACCACGCCAGGCACTGCCTGGAGCGCACGCTCGACGCGCCCGACGCAGGAAGCGCAGGTCATGCCCTCGACAGACAGCTCGACCGTCTGCAGGGGGACATCGTAGCCGGCCTTCTCGATTGCCTGCACCAGCGCCGCACGATCGATTGCACCGTTCCCGCTTGGCCTGACTTCGGCCCGTTCTGTGGCGAGGTTGACCGTAACGCTCCCGACGCCTTCGACTTTCAGCAGCGCCGCTTCGACCCGCCCAACGCAGGAAGCGCAGGTCATGCCTTCGATCGGCACGCTAAGCGCTGGCGTACCGGCACCAGATAGCTGTTTGCTTGAGATGTTCATGTTTCGACCCTATACATTGTGCTCAACATACTGCCAGCCTACACATTCCCATCGTAGGAAGGTCAAGCGGAATCTGTCGCACGTTCGGCCGTGGCAGCGCAGTCCCCCAAACAACGCTGGGGACAAGGAAAAAATACGCAGAGCACGCTTGACCTTCCAATGATGGAAAGCTTCAACATGCAGATATCAACTTGCTTTGGAGCCCATGATGTCTTCCAAGATTTCTCTACCACACACGTCTGAACACCTTCGCTTGCGGCTTGCGCTGCTCATTATCGCTACCGCGCAGCTCATGCTCGTACTCGACGATACCATCGTCAATATCGCCCTTTCGAGCATCCAGCGCGAGTTCACCATCTCCTCATCGATCCTGCCCTGGGTCGTGAATGCCTATATCCTCGCGTTCGGCAGCCTGCTGCTGTTCGGCGGGCGAGTCGGCGACCTATACGGCCGGCGGCGTGTCTTCAGGGCGGGACTGCTGTTGTTCACCGCCGCTTCCCTCCTCGGTGGACTTGGCCCGAACGTCGAGTCACTGATTGCTGCCCGAGCCCTGCAGGGTATCGGAGCAGCGCTGGTTGCGCCGAACGCCCTGGCAATGATTGCGACCAACTTTGCTGTTGGAAAAGCGCGCAATTCCGCGATGGCGGTGTACGGGGCGATGTCCGCTCTGGGCATTACGGTTGGGGTCCTGCTCGGCGGCGTACTGACGGGCATGCTCGACTGGCGTTGGGTATTTTTCATCAATGTCCCAATTGGCCTGGCGGTGCTTGCAGGTTCCGGGATGCTTATGGAAGGGGAGCGCAGCAAGGGACGCCTTGACACCTTTGGGGCAATCACCGGAACGGCCGCGCTGACTGCACTTACCTTTGGCATTACCCGAGGCGGCGAGCATGGCTGGGGCAATCCAGTCACGGTCGGCGCCTTCGCGATCTTTGGCGTGATGCTCGTACTGTTCCTGATCTCTCAGGCACGTAGCAGCAACCCCATGCTGCCATCATGGCTGCTGCGCGAGCGTAATCGTGCCGGATCCTACGCCGCCATGCTGTTCACCGGCGCGGGCCTGATGGGTACTTTCTACGTACTGACGCTTTATTTGCAGCAGGTCGCGCAGTTCAGTCCGACGCGGACCGGCCTTGCGGCCCTGCCGTTCAGCGTCGGTATCATTGTTGGCGCAGGCGTCAGTTCGAAACTGATCGAGCGCTTCGTCCCACGACTTGTTGCCGGGCCCGGCCTGGCCCTCGGGGCGCTGGGAATGGCCTGGCTGTCGACGCTCGACGCAGGTTCCTCTTATGTGGCCCATGTCATGCCGGCTGTTTTCCTGACTTCGCTCGGCCTTGGAATGAGTGCCGTTACCTTGACCCTCACTGCCGTGCACGGCGTTGCCGATGAGTGGACGGGAGTGGCATCGGCCGTCGTGAATATGTCGCAGCAGATTGGTGCCGCCCTCGGCCTGGCTATTTTCACTACGGTTGCTGTGTCGACCTCGCACGAACGCTTGCCAGACGCGGCGATTATTCTGCAGCAGGCGAGTGACCAGGACCTTGTCGCGAAGGCAGTCGATGCGCTAAGCCATGGTTATACTGCCGCGTTTGCAACCGGGGCAGCGATGCTGCTCGCTGCAGCGATCGTGGCAGCGGTGGCCGTGAATACGCGCCGCACGCAAGCTTCGCATCCGGCGAGTGCCAAGTAATCTGGCACACGGCCACATATGCGTGTCGGCCCAGGCAGGAGCGATTCGGGTCTGGGCCTGGCCGCTCAGGCTAAAGCCTGCGGCGGTGGAAGCTGAAGGTCTGCCTGTTAAGACGGGGCGCGTGACAGTAAGGCTTGACCTTCCAACGAGGGTAACCCCTAGCATTGGACCATCATTAATTCCGATAAGGAAGCTAGGCGACCATGAAAACGATGTCTATATTTTTGCTGAGCATGGTGACGCTGTCGGCCGGTAATGCCAGTGGCCAGACATCCTCCCATCTTTCACACGACATTAAAGGAGTAACCATGAACCATCATGACCATACCAAGCACGGCGAAACGCCGGCGTCGGGCAGCGCCGTCGTCAAGGCCTATGAAGCGGTTAACGAAAAAATGCACAAGGCAATGGCGGTCGAGCTCACCGGAGACGCAGACCTCGACTTTATCCGCGGCATGATCCCGCACCATCAGGGCGCTGTCGAGATGGCGCGGGTTGTGCTCGAACATGGCAAGGATCCCGCCGTGCGCAAGCTCGCGCAGGCAGTCGTCGCCGCGCAGGAACAAGAAATCGATGTGATGCAGCGCTGGCTTTCCGAGCGCGGCAAGTAATCCTGCGCTTCGTGCCGCCGCTCAAGCTGGGCGCCGAATGAATGGCAGCATTTACAAAGCGCTGGTTTGCTCGTGATTGCATGCCCCAACGGTGACAGGCAATCCCGGCCATCAAAGGATTGTCGGGCCAGGCTCGCAAACGTCCGGGAAACGAGCGTTTGGCAGATTGTCCATGAGGCAGTCTCGCGCCGGGTTCGCAAGCGCGAGCAGACCATATGCGATCGAGCGTTGCGTTGATGTTGCTAGCGGCCTATAAGACAGAATACTTGCAAGAGGCGTACGTTGCCTTGAGACCACGTTCAGTCCTTGGCATTTCGCTTGTGCAGTAGTTTGCCAAGCCCAAGCAAACTACTGCGAACACCATGAGAACACTGCGAAGTCACTGCGAACTTTTCTGAGACACTGCGAAGTATTCTGAGAACCTACAACAGTCCCCTTACACCACCGACCCCAACTTGAAGAT
>Ga0265780_10002834_pt1 | contig 23233 bp, 24 predicted proteins | sample P1T30metagenome_FD_192432 | JGI IMG/M metagenome (GOLD analysis project Ga0265780, IMG submission 192432) | Plant litter microbial communities from East Loma Ridge, Irvine, California - P1 T30 | ecosystem: Environmental > Terrestrial > Plant litter > Unclassified | place: USA: California... | reverse complement strand
CTCAGCGCCCGCATACCCCTCCGGCAAATCCAAGTCCAAAGTAACTCTAGTGTGCGAGCGAGACGAACCGACATACACGCCACCCACCCTCTCACCCAGCCCCAACTCCAGGCCGTGAATATACGCTCTCTCGCACGTGCGCCTATCGGCGCGGGAGCGGAGGAGATGCCACATCCCCCAGCCAGGTAGGGGAGGAAGAAAACGTAGACATCGAGTGGCCGAGGAAGAGGGTTAGGATATCTGTCTCTTTTCTTTCTTCTTCTGTTTCTGTTTCTGTTTCTGTTTCTGTTTCTTTTCCTCGTTCTGCTGCTGCTGCTACAGGGAGGCGGGCGCAGGGAAGGGTTTTGCACACTGTTTCGTGGTGCAGGATGTATTTCACTGGATTGGTGCGGATGGAGGGGGGGAGGGGGATGCTGGAGTCGCGCAGGTAGGGGGTTGTGAGGCGGGTGGTGTTTGGGAGGAGGCGGTGGAGGAGGTAGAGGACGGAGGTGGCGAGGAGGGAGATGGGGATGATTGTGGACATGGTTTTGGGGAAATGGCATGGGAGGTGAGGTTGACGGAGATTGTCGTGTGAAGATAGTTGGCGTGGATCTACGATTTGGCTGCCTGATGCGGGAACTATAGACGATGGCTAATCAACATCACGAGGCTGCATAGAAAAGCATACTGACGACGGTCTAGAAAGTTGCATCATTCGCATGTGTTCATACTTATATACAAGCTGATCTATTACATATGACTGAGACAAATGTTCCAACACCGAGCTTGAATCAAGAAAAGATAACATTGTCTTCCTAGAGCAAACGTTTTTTGCCCGCACTGGGTCTTTATATTAACGTATCTAGAACATCGATACACCTTCATCGGGAAGTTTGGCATGTTTCTCTACAAGAGGAAGGCACCTCCGAACAGCGCCGTAACAAGGACGACAGCTCCAGAGAGCATACCGAATTCAGGGCGGAGAGATGCGGCAGCGCCTTTGGCGGCAGCAGCACCAGATGGCGAAGCGCCTCCAGAGGTAACGGCACCGTCAGACTCGCCGGAAAGGTCAGTGGTGGCAGATCCAGCGCTCTGGCTACCAGCACCCTTGAGACCAGGACCAGCGCCGGCACCCTTCTTAAGGAAGTCGGCGGCCTTGCTGGGGAAAGTGGGGAGCTTGTTGGCGTCGATGGTAACGTTCCAGGTGTTGGACTTGTCCGGGCAAGTGGAGGGCTTGCCGTTCGACTTGTAGCCACCGTCGCCGGAGGGAGCGGGGGTCTTAGCGAATGCGTTCTTGAGCTTGGTGAAGTCATCCATCTCGCTGACCTTGCCACCCTGGATCTTGACGAGTCCGTAGTTGGAGTCTTCCTGGGAGTATTCGTAGACGAGACCTCCGGAGTAGACGGCGGACATGTCGGTGCCGTAGATGGAAGCAACTTCGTTGAACTGGCGCTGGTTCTTGTTGCAACCGTACTCGGACAGGCTGGGGTTGTTAGGTCGTTGCGCTGAACGGAGGAATTCTGGCTTGACTTACAAGATAGGGATGCTGTAGTCCTTGAACTTCTGCACCTTCTGGTCCCATCCAGAGGTCTTGAAATCGGAAGGATCGCACCACGAGTAGTCGTTGAATGCGAAGAAGTCGCTGCGGACAGCATCGTCACCGCAGTTCATGTAAGCGGCCATCTCGAGACGGTTAGACTCAACATCAGCGGCGGAGTAGCCGACGGGGATCTTGCGGAGACCACGAGCGTTGATGTAGGACTTGATGTCACGGGTGACGGCCTTGACGTAGGGAGCACAGTTGGTAGTGGCATCGTCGTTGATGACCTCGTTTCCGGAGAAGTAGAGCAGGGTGTTGTCGTACTTGGCAAACTTCTCAACAGTGGCGAAGATGCTCTGGAGGTACTCCTCGTTGTACGAGGGCTGTGGGGTCGCGCGGTTAAGCGAGTACTTGGGAGTGTTGACGTCAAGCGCAAGGTAGATGCCAGCGTCGGCCTGGCATGGTCAGCATTGATTGATCTGGGAGTGGCGAACTCATCATACAAGAGCGTTCATGCACTCGTCGTGGTCGGCAGTGTTGTCGACAGTGTAGACACGGACAGTGTTGATGCCGAGCTTCTTGAACTCGTCAATGTCGCGCTTGCAGCCAGCAGTGTCGGCGATGGGGTCCTTAGCATCGGAGGCACCACCTGTGGAATGTTAGTTGTGGACATTGCAGTGTCGTGTGCTCGGACATGCCTGGCTGGTAGTCGACACCGCGGATGTAGAAACGCTTGTCGCCTGCGAAGAAAGCTGCGAGTCGTCAGTATAGGCTCACTGCATGCCTCAGGCGACCATGTCTCACCGTTTCCCTTTACAGTGACGGGCGTAACAGACGCGCGCTTCTGGACAGCAGCGGGCGAGGCAGCGACAGTAGCCGCAAGGACGGCAGCGATAGCACCAGACTTCATCGTGACGAGATGAAGATTGAGGATATGTGTGAGTGGGTTGTTGTGTGCAAGGGGTTAAGTAAACAGAATCCTGAAATCAGCGATTGTGTGGTAGAAAAGGTCAAGAAGGCGCGTTGCCCAGTGTAGCGAGTGTGGTGAAGGGTGGATTAGAAAGACCTAGAATAAGGCAAACAAGAAAGTCACACAGCGACGAAGGTGTGCAGGAGAAGAGTAAAGAGCCGGAAACAGGTTGGGGCAGTCGCGTCTCTTCTAAAGCTGCTGGTGGATTGCGATGGTCCACTGTGGTTGGCCAGGGCGCCTTCCACTGCAGGGGAGGGATCGGCTCTAAGCATGGCCAAGGGGTCAACAAGATCCACAAGCAATCCACAAGCATGCCCAGGTGACGCGGCTTTAGCACACCACGTGACCTTTAAGTCCTGGACAAGCCTGCGTTTGGCTTCACTCCTTAGCTGCTGAAACGCGCCATCGCCGCGAGCGCCAGAGATCCCGACAGCGGCTGGGAAGATCCGTATCAAACCACCCTGCCCGTGCAACACCTGTGGCCACTGGCGAGCGGAATTGCACCACAGCCTAAGAATGGCATATGACGATGCAACAGGGACCCGCAGCTGCCATCGTCCGACACTGATCTCTGCGTGCGGTGGCAACGTCACCAACATTTAACCCACGCTCCAGACTCCACAAAACATGTCGCATCCGCTGGTGGAGACTGAACCTTCACAGCACAGCCCTTCAAATACTGACCACCGCTACTCGCGTCTATTTATTGGCGCATCGGATCGAGATGCAAGCAGCCGTTTACTGTTGGGTCACCTGAGACATTTCAAATATGCCGACTTTCAAAGCTCGATGAATTACTTCTATCCCGTCCTACCGTTTCCGTCATTACACTATACACATGGGCTGCGATAACCACAGCCCCAATTAAAGTTCCTAGACAAAATGAAACACCACTTTAGATCCCGACACCGATACATGCTCTCTCTATTTCTTGTTCTGCCCGGTGCCGAAGTAGATACCGAGGGCCAGCGCCAGAATGGCAACGATGAGGACGACGACGAGCAGAGTCCACCACTTGAGCTTCCGCGCACGTCGGGCTGACGCGATGCCCGAGTCGAGCTGCTTGTTAGCCTGCGTGGTGTCATCGGTGACCTGGTGCGTTTGCTCTTCGATGCGCGCAACCTGGGGCTCCTGGTAGACGACCATCTCGTTGAGCTGGTTGAAGAGCAGCGCAAGTTCCGACATGGTCTTCTCGATGCGCTGGATGTCGTTGTGACGTGCACGGACGGCGCCGAGCACGCTGGACGCCTGGCCGCTGCGGTTGCTCTTGAGCTGTGGGGTGTTAGCAGTTGTTTCATTGGCATAGCGCTTGGCACTTACAGCTTGTGTGAAGATGCCCTCGTCACCCCAGTCCGCGTTCGTCGCCTCCTGCACCTCTGCGTCGGTCGCTTCGGGGTTGATGATGCGGTACTGGCGGCCAATAGCCTCGCGATACCTCTTTGAGTAGTCGGCCTCCTCCCTTTGGAAGTCCTCGAGCTGCGTCTTGAACTGCCTCTTCAGCGACTCGACCTGCGTCTTCTTGAACGAGTCATTGCCGCCTCGCGTTGCATCGCGCTCGAGGAACTTGATCTCGTCCTTAATCTGTGTGTTCCTGATCTGTGTTTGCGACACAATAGCCTCGAGCTCTGAAGACGAGCGGTTGTCGGGCGACGACAGCATGCGCTGGTGGACGCTGGCGATGGACTGGATGTCCGAGGTCAGCTGGCCGATGCGCTGCTTGGTGCCGGCAATGCGCGACAGGTAGTCTTCGCGGCTCAATGGTTGCGCGCCATGCTGCTCGGCCGGCGCCTGGCCGTAAGCTTGCTGGACAGGCACGTCGGTGTGAGGAATGTTCTGGTTGGTGTTGGGGGCGCTTGACGTGACGGGGCCCGCTCCGGAGTACTGCGAGGGCTGCGAATAGGCCGAGTCGTTGTGCTGGAGCGCTGGAGCATTCGGTTGCTGGTCATACTACAAATCGTGTCAGTCACAGTCGTGTCGCAATAGCCCGTTGGCATCGCTTACTCCTCCGCCGCCGTAAGGGTTCGACGCATAGTCGCCGCCTCCGTATGGGTTCGACTGCCCGTAACCAGCCTCGGCCTGGCTGTAGGGGTTTCCGCCGTACTGGTTGTAATTTTGCGACATGGCGGGTGTTTGGTGGTGGTGCGCAGGCAGACGCGGAAGCTGCGGAAAGATGCGCTGACAGGGCGCAAAGCTGGATGACTGTCTGCTGCGTCGGACTAGGGATGCGAGTAAGATGGGCGGATGCAGCGGGTTTGTGTGGATACGACTATAATCTTGTTGTTGTGATGAGCGTGGTTGGGAAATTGCCTTGGTTAAACCCTGAACCATCGCGCAACCGCCCAGCTCGACTCCGTCATCCAATGGGGCAGAGCTCGCCACGCTAGCTTTATTCGCCCCACAGCCTGGGAACCACGCATCTACACCAACATCACTTGAAGATCTAATACCCCGACTTCGCCATGATAATGCATCATGCTACCGCAAAGCGACTTCGCAACTGGACTAAAGCAACAATACAGGTTGAACGCATGGCCCAGGTCCATCGAAATATCGTTCACAGAGGCAAGAAGTATATGTTCGACGACACAAATATTAAAGTTGCGAGGCACATTATCTATTTTGCACCAGCACTGAACGATCAGACTGGAATGAGACTTCAAAGCAAAAAAAAACCAGACCCCAGCACCGCAAGCTAACGCTCGTCCCCTACGGAAAGATGTCGCACTTGCGGAAGTCTCACCTTCACTTTCGAACCTCCACCAAACTCCAGCGGAATCTGAGTTCGCATCTCCAAGCCAGCGCGTGGATCCCCAGCCCCAAATCTACCCGCCTTGCCCTTCCGCTTCCACTTCCGCTTCACAAACCCGCCTCCTGTAAGAACAGGCAGCTGAACGACCGGCACCCTCCGATCCATCAACCCCGGCCCATTATGCAACCGCGTGGCCGCAAACCACCCACACATCTCCTCCTCCCACTCCGCGCGCAACGTACAGAACTGCTTCTCCTTGCGCTGCTTCTTCTTCTTCTTCTTGGCCGGCTGGGCCGCAAAGTCAGCCTGCTGCACATCCGCCACCATGTCCACGCGCGGAACAACACCATACCGCCGAACCCACGCCTCCACCTCCAAATTCCGCTTGACCAGATCGAACAGCCGCGGATCCATCGACACAATATGCACCAGCATATCTTCCAGCTCGGCCGACGTGATCGCGTCCCACGCAGCGAAGTACGCAATGTTCCCCGCCAGCGCGCTCATCACGTTGCCATTGCATGTCACGTTCGCGTTGTCGAACCATGCTTTGATCTTGCGCCTGTCCATCAGTGAAGATGGGGGCGTGCGCGCGAGATCAGACGGCGTGATTGGGCGCGCGTCGTGTAGCAGCGCATGCACGTCGGCCAGCGCGACGGGCGCGGCGCGCAGTTGTGTGATGAGTGCGCGTTCGGCGCGGGCCATGTGTGCGAAGGGCGCGTGGGCGCGCAGCTGCTGCTCGTAGTGAGCTACCAGGGCTGAGAAAACAGAGGGTGGGCGGGACTGACCTTTGGGACGCGTAGATTCTTCGGCCAGCGGTGGTGAAGATTCATCATCCTCATCCTCGTCATCGGACAAATCGAATTTTCCCTCGGCGGGATCGAGGGGTTGGAGGGGTCGAGTCTGGGCGCGAGACTTGGGGGAGTCGGGATCGTCGGAGCTGTAGGCAGAGTCTTGCCTATCATCGTTGTCTTCTTCTTCTTCTTCTTCTTCTTCTTCAATCGTGTTCAATGTAGCTGTGAAGCTATGGCGTAAGTATACCCGGGGCTCCGCTAGGGAGTCAGAGCCACAGCGAGAAGATGTAGTGGACATGGTGCGCAACGTAGTGTAAGTCGATAACGTAAGTTGGTTGTTCTGTACGTCGATTGTGCTGTGGAAGTGTCAGAGTTGTTGTACGCCGTTGAGGTGTGCGAGTTGAAGTGGTGCAAAAGCTGTATGCTAGAAAAGCCCATGGTAAGATATGATCTCGCTTGTCTAGACAGCCAGGAGACATTGTGCCTAGATAGATCGAGTGCTATAGGGGAATGGTGGGACATCGTGAGGGCATGTACAATGTCTCATATTCACAGTGGTGGGACAGTGGCTTACTCTGGTATTTCACGTTCTGTACAGAGCATTGTGCGGACATACAAGAGTAATTGTTCACCTGTGGTCAGTTAGTGGATAGATTTGGGTTCTGTAAAGTATTGAAGCAATTCATATGGCATGATTTGTTGGAAGTATCCGACTCTGCTATGGTAATGTGAACGTTGATCGAATCGTCCTGTCTCAGTTGCTGTACCACTGTGCAAGAAGCTATTGAGGTATGATGAGGCCAGACGAGAGAGCGCTAGGAAGGGAGGTGATGTCGAGACGTAGGGATTTCCGTTATCATTGAGTAATTCGAAGGTGGATGATCGGCGGTCGATGGTTTGGGGTCAAATGCATGATCAAGTGCCGACTGATAATATGCTGAAGGACGTATGACGTAGGTAGCTAGAGCTTGCTGAGATCGTGATGTGGGAGATGCGATGGGTCGGAAGTAAACGCATGATTAAACACCGAGTGAAGACACGACCAAAAGTTCCATGAAACGCATGGCTAGGGGTTACTATAATTTGGGTTTGAGATGATCTTACGTCAAGTCGCCCAAGTGAGCTCATATCCGTATACCGTCCGCCGTAGTAGCTCGTCCTACAATATGTCAGTATTGTGCTCATCGCCAACTCTTGGCAAACTTACACCCGGATCTTCCTCGAACATGACCTTCTCCATGACCTTCTCGAACGTCTTCTCCACAGTAAATCCCGCTTCGCGAGCCAGATCGAAAAACGCCAAGTCCTTCTGCAGCAACCACGGTCGATACGGGGTGAAAAACACGTATGCCTTTGCGTCCGGTGACTTCTTCAGCGTCAACTGGACCGACTTAATAAGCTTGGCATGTTCCGAGTGGTTGAACAGGAGATCAGCAAGGATCAGGACATCGAACGTCTCATCATCATTCGGCAAGTGCTGGATAACGTCCTTAATCGGCGCGCCCCACAGATAGCCTTGCGCAACGACACTCCGCGGCTCAGGCAATAGCTCGCAATGGTTGATATTGTACCACAGATTGTCGATCAGCTCGGCGTCCGGATAGTCCGTTACAACCACGCGCCAAGCGCCGTTGAGGGCACAGACGAGGCTAGGTAGTCCCGCTCCGGCGCCAAGCTCGAGGACCGTTTTGTCTTTGACTAAGGTGGCTGCATGTTGCTCTAGGTAGGTGGAGGTGGTGCGTCCGGCATTCCAGAGATGGTGGCCCTGGGGTGTGTCAGTGCGTTGTACTAGGGCTGGTGGACGCTGGTAAGCCACTGATGAGGTGCATTAGCATGGGCATTGGCATGATAGACGCATTCTAGAGGGCTTCGAGGGGTTGCAGAGAAGCCTGCCTGTGATGTTGAGTGGAACAGTGACGAGTATGATGGGGAACTTGGCCTTGGCTTGCCCAGCCAGTGTAATGTAGGCTAAAAAGATAGTAGATGCTAACGCGTAGGTATATGTCCTGCTTTTGATGCCGAACCAGATTGTTGGAGTATGCCGAAGCTTTTTGACGCCCCAAAGGCACTTGAAGCATGAAGCCAAGAACTATATGCATGAGGTTGCAGTTTCTTGTAGTCTTCTAGACCATGGCAACGTTGTAAAAAGCTTTGATAGCAGCACTGATGACGATGTTCGAAGTCTAAAGTTGATGTTCAAGTGGACTAGAGGTTACTCACCCACAAAGGATTGTGGCCCACTAGGCGCACGGTGAGTTTCTGTCCGGAGAGCAACTGGTGAGATGCGAAAGAAGCCTGTTTTTCTGGTTCATAGAAATCGGCCGGCTCTTGGAAGAGGTCAATGCTCTCCTCTTCGACCTCTGAGGACATGGCGCGGGGAAGGTCGTGACGGGTTGCGTCTCCACAATGACTGAATTTGTGGTCGATGAGGCTGCGGGATGCGTCAGCCACATCACGTGAGGCTAAGATAGTGCATTGTGGCTCAACAACCAGCAAAGCACGGTACTCAGGATGCGCGTCGAAATCGGAGTTTTCTCCGCGCCCGATAGCCAGACAGCGTCGAGCTGCTTGCGGTTGGTGATGGCGCACGCTGAAATATTGTGAGGCTATTCGGCCCTCGTTGTGGCTTTTCCAGACAAAGTTTGGAACTTGTGGCTCATTGGGTTTCGCCTAGCTGCCGGAGCGCTTCGAGAAAGACGTCAAACAACGGACTGCATCCAGCCCAAGGCCAGCCCGACCTCTACCGTCGCCTCTCTGACCTGCAGCATCTAACACACCTGATCAGATTTCTCGTTTGGCGCCGGTGCAAGAGATCCCCACGCGTTGCAATAATCCCGGTCCTATGCACGCCTGGCAGGGTCCGTCGAGGCTTTCCACGGTTAATGAGCAGCACCGCTTCCACAGCGCATCATCCTTCGTCCACAGGCTCGAGAGGCACCTGCCTATTTGAACGACCTCGGTCTCCCTCCAAATATCTCCATCGTTGCTACACCGTCATTGTTCACACCACGAACATTCTCCGTCTCAATATTGAAGCACCCGTCGCCGCCACCCGCCTAGGCGCCTTCCCTGTTTAAGCGAAACTCGCTCACCACTAAACCACCTTTGTACACCTCACCTTCAACTTCTTACTTCCGCCCAAAGACCACCCTGCGCATTTCCGCCTTGACGTCCGAGTCACCAAGCTCAAGCGAGAAACAGGTCCGTACGCTGCTCTCGCTCTAGGGATTGGGTGGAGCTCTGTGCATTACGAAGTATTGAAGACATCCAACGTGGGCCAACACCTCGGAGTACTCCACTGATTGATAAGTTGCCTGGACGTGGCACCCACTTGTGAAAGCGCTCGCGTTGCTTCTCCGACTTGGCGCCAAATCTGTGGAGGTCGATTTCCCTTCTTCTTGCTGTCTGGAAGGGCCGCAACAATCAATTTCCATTCCAGGTCGTCCCTGCACGACCATCATTTGCGCTTATCCGCCGTCAGAACGTGCACTGCGGCCAGCCGCGCCCCAGGGTCAAGAGATTTCCAGCCATACGGGACCTGGACCCTCAAACCGCACAGCTCGGTCCAATCCACCACGAGCTGCAGTTCACACGTCGGAAAGCACAGCAGGGCGCATCGAGCCCCGTTGATCAGTTTGCCATAGTGCCGGGATCATTTGCCTGTGGCCACTTGCTCGTCGCACACGCCGCGAGCAGCGCGCCCGCTTCAGCTCTACCCCTCCCGAGCACTTCTCCACGTGCACTGTGCGTCGCGAAGACAGACACGTTCTTAACCGATCATCGTACCTGCCAAACCGTAACTGATAAACGGTTCGTCGACTAACTCTCTTGCTGCAATTTGAGCAAGTTTCTGTCCTGTCCTAGCCTAATATGTGGGCGGAAGTAGACGGAGAGCGCAAGAAGGTCGCATGGTATGTAATGTCATCTCTCTCATCCTCCCTCTTACCCTTGCCTTTCTACTCCTTCGGTGATCTTACCAACACCAATGTCCACTGCTGCCACTCCTTGCAGCGTCACTCACGACTACCAACACATTCAAGATTGCACACACGCAGTGCTTATTCCTGCCTGTTCAATATTGACAAGTTGTTAGTGGCCCTTGCATCCGAGGACACCGCTCGTCCAAATGTGACCACAGGGACCGTGTACTGGTCGAAGTCCGGAAGCCTGGAAGACCACTGAGCAGTTGCCCACATCCGACTGGCTCATGTAGCTGTGAGCGCGTCGTTATCAACTACACGATCCCAAAATCTTCGGAATGCGCCTGTCCATCTGAGCGCGCCCAGCCAGTGCCTGCTGTTACCGGTAACAGCCGCATCCAAAAGCCTAGGCGAAAATCCACGGCTGTCAACGCCGCATCACTTGAGAGAGCCATTCGAGCAGGTCAAGATGCCGAGACAGACTCCTCATCCCACACTCAAACACCAACCGAACAGAGCGATAGTAATGAAGCATCGCCGCCCTCTAGTGCAAGCTCCACGCCTCGCCTGTTTCCGGCCCAGAAGGGTAGTTGTTGCCAACCGAAGCCAGCCGAGCAGCCTGTGCAACAAACCACCCAACAGGGCGGATGTTGCAGTAGCAAGGCCAAGACAATTCAAGAGCCCGTAAAGGTCAAGTCCTGTTGCTCAGGGAAGACGGTCCAAGCAAATGCCACACAGAACTCGCAGTTCCAGCCTCACGTTGCGCAGGTTTATGGCCAGCAAATACAGTTCCAGCTGCAACCTCAAGTACACAACCCGCAGTATTCGAACATGCAACCTCATGCATCAGTACCTGCTTCGTTTCCGTTTGGATTGGGCGCGCCGATCTACAACCACGCCGCCGCCGCATACCATCAACCAAGCTCAGTGCACATGGGTCCTATGTCGCCCCACATGGCTGGACCACCTGCCGGACAACACACGCCGGAGCACAACTGCCACTGCGGAGAGTCGTGTAGCTGCTTCGGATGCGCAGCCCATCCAAACAATGCCACCATGATGGAATATGTCCGACTAATGGCCCAATTCCAGTACACGGGCGGCTTCGGTACCATGTCGCCACCACTTTACGACATGCCCACGTATCCTCATCATCCTGGCTTTGGAGCAGAGGCGCATCAAGGTATGGGCTTCAATCCCATGAACCAAGGGTTCTCGACGCCCACACCAACCCAGATGAGCTTTGTTCCCAACATGCACATGGGCTCAATGTCTGGTACGCCCATGGTGGCATCAAGTGCATGGCAGCAACCACCCGCCGTCGCGTCAGCAATGCCCCGGTCACAATTCTTCGAGCCGAGCAGTTACGTCGCACCTACACCCACGTCAGAAGCACCAATCGCCTCGAAGACTGAAGAATCCGCAGCATCACCTATCACAGAAACCTCGAGTGATGGTAAAGATGAGGAAACGCCAACACTATCTCCTTCATCATACTTCTGGAACGAGATGACACTACCTGGATGCAATGATGCCACTGGTACTTGCCAATGTGGGGATGGCTGTGAGTGCGTTGGGTGCCTGACCCACGGCGGCCACAACGGTGTGCAGCTCGAGGTCCCAGAAATCAGCGACGCCAGCGCGTTTTCCGACTTCTCGGTCGGCGCTGGTGCCCTACATCTCGATGATGACTCAAATAACTTCCTCTTCGCCTCAACGCCCTCATGACATAATCACCAACGATATCCTCCCAACGTCTAGATTGACTGTGCGATTTTACCTGGCCATGAAGTACGACCGATCCGTTCTTTTCTTTATTTAGGTGTATACATTTTCCTTCGACTCACTACGCCAGTGCGGCTCCTGTTGTACATTTGATTCCTTGGTAGAGGTAGCATTGATCATTGCTTTGGCATGATACGGGACTTGCATACTAGGAGGCTCTCACCACGTTATTATTCTTGTTTATGATATACCCCTGTAGAGCTAGGCTTAGCTCTGGGAGGACTGAATGCATGTTGTTATTCTTCACACAAAACCGCGCCCTGTTCATGTGAAATCTCATTTATCGTCTAATATGTACTGATGTCCTGGATATCCTCAAGCATCTTCATAGCGATCTTGATGTCTACCTCACTGCCTCCAGACGCATACATCGCAGCACGCCCTCCTTCTCCATTTATCAATCAGCGAGCTCCTCCAGCCTCCCCCTCAACGACGCCCACGGCTCTCCATCTCCTGCGCCTGGCGACGCTGTCGGCGACGAAGCAAGCGGCCTCGTGCCTGGTTCATATCCGACAAAAGCCGAGACACTGATAGTGCCGAGTACATGGGGCTGCCCAAGCTAAAGTTGGTAGCAGGTGAACTAGTCGGTGTCGGGTCATGCGCAGGAGAAGTGGGGTTGTATGTTGGTGATGTAGGGCCATCCGATAGAAAGAACGAGGGAGTCGTTGGCGTGAAGTGAGGAGATGCGAGCGAGTAGTTGGGGGATTCGGGCGTGAAGTGAGGAGATGTTGGCGTGAAGTGAGGAGATGCTAGCGAGTAGTTGGAAGATGCATGCGTGTATGTTGGCGATGTAGGGGCGTATGTACGCGATGAAGGGCGGTATGTAGGCGATGTCAGGGTGTACATCGGTGACGTTGGTGAGAACGAGGGGGATGTTGGCCTTAGATATGGTGACGGACCATCGTAAACCGGTGAGCGAATTCCGGGAGTCGCCGAGCTGTAAGGAGATAAAGAGGGATATTCCAACGATACAGGATAGTATACGGGAGAGGCTGGGGTGTATGTTGGAGACTCAGGCATGGTTAGCGGCGATGCCGGCGAGTAGTACAGCGAGTCCAGGATTGTCGGAGTCGTAGGCATGTACGTCGGCGTCGTTGGAGAGAAGCCGGGAGACCTCGATGCGAAGCGTGGTGTCGGGGGACTGTAGCGAGGAGATGTTTCGCCTTCCTCGAGCGTTGCCATGCGAGGTGAGATGACTCTTGGAGTCGCCGGGCTGTATCTAGGAGATGGAGGGATGTATGTGGGTGTTGTAGGCTCGAGGTCAGGCAAAGTCGCGGCCTGAGATCGAGGGGCTGCGGGAACGCCGAAGAAGAGCTCTGATAGTCGCTGGTATTCCTGGAGTTCTGATATAGGTGACCGCGGCGCAGGTGGTGCAGCTGGTGCGTTTTCGTAGAGGATTTCGCGACAGTTTGGACATGAGCGTCTGCCATTTCCCGAGAGCCAAGTCGCAATACAGGTGGTATGGAAGCTGTGGCCGCAGCTCGTTGGACCGATCAACTTGACGACATCGTGCTCCAGCGCCTCGGTGCAAATGGAGCAGGTATCGTCGATGGGGCCAGTGGGCATGACGCCAGCGAGGAAAAACTCGATTTGAGAGCGCAGAGCGGGCATTGTTGGAGCCATGATGGAGGCGGGAGAGCTTGAGAACTTGAATAGTCGTAATTGGAGACTTTATAGAGAGGGAGTGGAAATGATGGTAATCAACGAAGAGTATGGCAAGGAAGATCGAACGTGGAGTGAGCGAACCAGATTGGAGCGAGCGGACAATAGTCTTTGTAGAAAGTTGGATGGAACGATAGAAAAACTCGGAGCTAGGTTCACAATAGCGCTTAACAATACTAGCGTCTCGCGGTGAGGGTGAGTTGTAAAGCGGGCTAGGCGGATTGGCGAAGTGAAAGTGAGCACCACTTGGCACTATTCTGTCAAACCCGAGTGAAGGCATTTTGAGAAAATTTGGCACTTTAAGATAATCATCTTAGGCGGTTTCGGCGCAATCCAGTCCGACGTTGCTATGTTTGTAGCGCAGTGAAGGAGGACGCATCTCGATTTGGTTAGTTGGTGTTGCATCTTCAGACCATTTTAAGAGCACCAAATTCATGTTTGGCGCAAGCTCTATGTCTTCTACAACAGTACTTTAGTTAGCCAGAACGATAGGAAGGCAGTGAATACCGGCGTACGATGGCAACGTGTCCGCTTTTTGTTATTCCCGTCGTGTGCAATGCGCACAGCGCATTCTTCTTTTCTTTCACATAGAGTTAACAATCATCACAACACGATACGAATGTATCGAAGTTCTAAGAAGTATGAAATTTTTGTATTCTAACTGCAAGCTACGGCTTGCATCGCTGCTCTCCATATTCGCCAAAGCCCAGAGCTAGAAGTCGACGCCTTTTGAGAATTGTCCTCATCCCGAATTTCCATATCCTATTCACCAAGGGAGCCGCCTTGAATGTTGAGCTGCAATTTCTCTCACTTGACCACTCAGAGATGATCTCAACGACCAAATCCTTCAGACTTCCGAGGTTCCTCGGAGAGTTCATCAATCGCCCAGGGATAGACAGGTACGGAGGTACGCTGAAAAGGGAGTATAGGTCCAGTCATTGGTAGTGGTACAATGGTATCTGTACTGTCGGTCGAGAACATGCCACGGCGAAACCCTTCATGGATACGCGAGCTACCAACGTCGTCCATGAGCCGCTGAGCCTGTGCAGAAGCGGCCGGACTCTCAAGAGGATTGAGCCTGCTTGTCGATCTCTCAAGGGGAGTGAGATTATGTGTCGGAGGGTCTCGTGCACTGAGCGGTGGTCCGCGCGGTGGTCGACGGGCACTTATCGGCGGAGTCTGAGCATCGCTGTTTTGACTCTGCTCCACATGCGTCTCGCGAGCCGATCGAGCAAAAAGCGCGTCTGCTGGATTCAGGGGGCTAAATGGGCCAATGGAGACGGACGGACTATAGAACACTGGTGGGCCAACAGCGCTTCGAAAGCGATCGTGGCGAGTGGCGGGTAGATGTTGCAGGGGTCCAACGCCGGCATTTGCTGTTCGTGGATCGATAGAAGGGCATCGTAGGTATGTTGGGCGGGAGACAGGGCGGGTATATGTACTCGGAGGCCGTGTGGCCCAGTAATCGACTTCTACTTCTGTAGCATGGTACGATGGTTGACCCGGTGCTGGATCGGCGTCATATAGAAGTTCTCTGCAATTGCAACACCGTCGATTACCCTGTCCACTACCTAGAAACCACGACAGGACACAGACACAGTGGTATGTATGGCCGCATGCTACCATCTTGACGACGTCGGAAGCGAGCGGCTCAGTGCATATCGAGCAGTCTGAGTCGGGAATGGGGGAGACGGGTATCACACCAGTCATGAGGAACTCATTTCGAGATCGTAGAGTTGGCACATTTGGCTGAGTCGAAGTGAGCGCCGAGACTAGAGCCGGTTGTGGGATGCTCTGCGCGTAATCGTTTCTATGAAGCGTATGAGCAGTCATCTCGCGCCTGGCACCTAGAGCTGCTGGCATGCGAAAGCCTCCGAAATTAGGTCTGACAGTCGGTTGACCAGATGGCTGCGGCTCGAGTGGTGATCTCTCAATTTCGATGAGAGCATTCATCATTGCTGCGCGGCTAACCGACTGCCCCAGAAGTGCCCCAACCCGTCGCTCATTGCGTGGGAGGCGTGAATCTGGATTTGGCGCCATGTTTGTGTCTGAGACGTAGAGTTGAGGATCGGGAATTGATATTTTGTAGTCGGAAGGAGACAAGGACTTTAAAAGTGTGAGGCTTTATATACACGAGGGAGGAGATTGTGCAAGGCCTCTGGGCTAGTGGGTGAATGTTTGGTGAAAATCAAACCATGGCGGACGAAGGGCCAGGCAAGTACATTTCGACACATCATATCGATGCAGATAGAGCTTGACTCTCTAGTAATTGCAATTTGGAGCTTGCCATTTGATGCTATAGACACTTCGAACTAATTAAACTTGCACCAAAATTATTCGACCGTCGGTGTTCTATAGAAGACCTGCGTATTGAGCAATTCGAATTCAGCAGATCATTAGGGCAATTTAATGAACAGGAAGGTGCTATATAACATCAGTCGGATGGTCTCTTTTTTATCTGGGATGTTCCAAGGTCGATCAAAATCATACGAGGCAAACGACGCCATTGTATCATTTTTCATCCTAAACGAAGTTCATGCTTTTCGTAATGTCTACATTCAAGACATGCGTGCATACAGTCCAGGTTCATACGACCTAAAATCTGTGGCCCTACCTGTAGGGTTCCATGCACGCAACCGTGCGGCATAATCCCGGCCCTACGCAATTGCGAAGTCATACCTGATCCTGTTGATAGCCAAACGGTCCCAACCACCACCGACTAGGTCGTCCATCTGCAGGGTCATCCAATACCGGTCCTGGTTGGCCATGCGATACTGCATCGCAGCCAAGCCCGAGCGGTAGATAGCGTAGCTGTTCTCCTCTGCCAAAGAAGTGGGAATCATGTCGTGCTCATGAAGCGCGAGCACAAAGTTGACCAATTCCATGGCGCATTCACGAGCATATACGTCACACACATGAGATTCTTGATCAACTGCAACAAATGTGCGGCAGGCAGCGGGAGCAATCATGTGGCTGCCAGCAGGACCGGGCGCGGTGGTCTGAGAATCAGTGGGAGAAGTCATGACGGCACTGGTGGATTTAATGCTGGCTGTAGCGTTGACTGTAGCGGTAGTAGATATGATGTGGTGGGAGTGGTGGTGGGGGCAGTGGATGTAGGAAAGGAGGAAGGGAGATAATTTAGCGACGAATTTATATTAACGAGAGACTAGACATCGTCAGCAGACGTCGCAAGCTCACGAGAACACTACAAGTACACAATGCTGCTCAGAGAACCTGACCTATATCATATCAAATTGTCGATTTGCTACACGTAGATGACATTGTGAGTCCACTAAGTGTTGGCCAGACTCGAAAAGATTACGGGGCTGCGTTATTTGCGGCAAAACCTACGCGTGAGCGTAAAAGAATGGTAGCCATACGAGTAGAACACGGGGTAAATACAATTCCTGTGCTGTGAACAATGGCAGCGCAAGAGCGTGTTGTACATTTACGGTGGAGATTCAATCAAACTCCTAATGACTGAATAACATATGAACGCTGAATACATCATAGAGCCAAAATCCGGAATTAAGCACATGACCTTCAATCCATTGCTGCGAAGATAGCTCTCGATTGAGGCGTTATGAACATAGATGAAGACTTTTATGAAATAAAACGTTCGGCGCGTCACCATTGCATCAACACCGAAAACTTGCGTAGCAACCACATTCTAACGCATCTATGTGCGGCTCTGGTAAATTCATATTCGTTCCACAACCCTGGTGGTCTCTAACGATGCCACTCCAGATCTTCACGCTGCAAAGTGCGCCAATATGCCCCATTATTACGAAGTTCGGCCATGTGCGCCCACAAGTTCGCAATGTGGGCTTTCCAACTAGTCCATTCTTGTAGAGGAGACGTCAGTGAAGGCCGGCATGGCCGGCGTTGAATGTGTTCCAATGTCAAAAGCCGCACTGCTCGGATAGCAATTTCGCGACTCTCAAAAAGGCCGCGAGGGTTTGTAGCATGCTCGGGAGTGGCGGCACTATGAGAGTCAAGCTCTGCAAAATCGGTGGGTGCGGGAGGTGCCGGTGTAGAAGCTGGTGGCGCTTGAGATTCATGAGGCCGATGCGTGGTAGGGAGCTGGAAAGGGGGTGTAGGTACAGCTGAAGTAGCCCGTCGCTCTGCTAGACGAGTTGCCGCTGAAACAGGTACTGGCTCAAGATGCTGAGTCCTACGAATACGAGTATCATGGGGAGCTGAGCTAGGTGCCATGTCCCCAAATAATAAATCAGGTACCCGCTGGGCAGACTGTGTAGCACGATTCTCAAGGACACCAAACCGTTCGGAAAAACTACGCGGTGGTGGATCGAACAGGTCTTGTGAACTCACTGCCGGTGTATCGAGCATGTCGCGTGAATTACCTGCTGGTGTATCAAACAGACCACGTGAACTGCTTGGCGGTGCGAAATGCAAGCCGGACAATGCAGAGCCCGGGAATGGAGAAGTGCGTGCCGGCGAACTAGGCAGATCTTCCTCATTTGAATCTATCGGTGGAACAGAATATCCCTGTGGATGGGCATTTCGCCGTAAAGCACGAGTTGCCGTTGAAGTAAGCGCCAGTACACGCTGCAGAGCCTCCTGTGAAGTAGATACAGATCCATCAAGTGCTACTCGAGGAAATACCGGTCTAAGGATAGGCTGAGGTGTAGCCTCATACAACTCTGCCCGACAGTTTGGACAGCTGCGGTTTCCCTTTTTGTTGCCGCGAAACCAGGACAAGGCGCATACCGTATGGAAGGCATGGGAACAGCGGATGATCTTGATGACATCGGCTTCGAGAAGTTCGGTACAGATAGAACAGTCTGTCTCGGGCATGGGGTGAGATGGCATGACGCCATGGGCAAGGAACTCGTCGCGAGATCGCAGGCCGGACATCTGTGTTGGTGCGGTGTTCTGAGACTCGGTTGGAGAAGTCATGGCGGTGGTGTTTGTGGTAGCGGTTGTTGTAGTGGTTGTGTGTTGTAGTTGTGATACTGGTTGTAGTGATGTGTATGAGAAAGGCGGAATAGGGATATGGATTTATGGCTCGGGACGAGAGACCTCGAGGTTGTGAGAGCACTTCGTGAGGTTGCAAGTACACAATGTGTTGGGCAACCGTTGTAGTGAAATGAATAATCTATTGAGAGAGTAAGGATGCGTTGGCTATGTAGAAGAGGATTGGCTAAGCCTAGATAGGCAAAGGGCTAGCTAAAGAAGGCTAGTGCTGTGAAAGAGTGAAATGCATGTAGACTGGCTTGCCTGGCCAGCACACTTGAAGATGGAGTGAGCGCCATGTTCTTTTTTCGCGTGTGTAAGAAAATGTGGTGTACTGCTGAGATAATCGTAGTCGCGGCATGCTGTCCTTTTGCCAATCTAAAATATGGTGCCATTACATTTTTATGTTCATGTACTATGTACTTATGACTGCGCAGTACATGTATCTTTGACCCAGGAGTAAAGGTCTCAAGTCGTACGCCCGTACCATGTGATCAAAGTTGTGTCGTCGCAGCCTCCCAATTCGTATAGGTCCATGCCTCCATGCTCAAGATCTGTATCTTGAGCACCGCCGCATCCACCTCAACGCGCGTACTCTGACCCGTCGCTAGACTCCATGCCGCGAGAAATCTTCACTGAGACAGTCGGCGCTCCGTCGTCAAGACGATGTCGAGCGCGTAACGCCTCAAGCGCCGCCCTGCCCACGTGATATCCTCGTATGGTCTGCAGCGATGTGTTGTTGTTCGAGCTAGGAGCGTAGATTGAGAATCATCTCGCTCACCTCTTGCATATTATCCATTGTAGCAGCGAAACGAGGACTCGCTCTGTCGATACGAGCGTGCATTGCGTTGATATTAACACGTCCCTCGTCCAACAACGGTATAAGGTGCGTAACGGGACCGCCGTTCGGAATGGTCGAGGACTGCTGGCTGGCGGGAGGGCTAGGAGCGCAACAATCGGAGCGGTCGCCTGAGCATCCTCTAGCGCAGCATTCACCCTGCCAGTTGCCTGGTTTCGATGAACTATCGATAGACCAGCGGGGCCACCGAGGCAGCATATCCGAGGCAGCGCGCGCCGGCATGTTGGCAGGAAGATCCAGCTGGGACCCTGATAGTCGGTTGTTGGACGCACGATTTGGCCCTGCTCGCGTCTCCCCCCGGATGGTATAAACTCGGATGGTGGCTGTGCCGCCACCCTGGTCAGCCAACACAAAGGGCCACTCGATCCCCCCAGGATGTATCGGCAACGCAGCAGAGTGTGGAAGTGACGGCGGCTCAGCTTCAAATAGCACATCCCGACACACAGGACACTTCCTGTTCGCCGTCCCGGAGCCCTGTAGCCAGGCAAGGATACACACGCAGTGGTATACATGGCCACATTTGATGAATTTGACGACGTCGTAGGTAAGTGGCTCAGTACAGACAGTGCATTCGCCATCAAGGACGGCGATCACGGGCGTAATGCCGACCATGAGGAACTCTAGGCGTGGGCGGAGAGGGGCCGTGGATGGTGATGTTTGAGCTTCGGCAACACGAGCAGGACGAGTTGGAGTCGATGAAGCAGAGCCTGACATGTTTGTGGTTTTGGGCGTTGAGAGACTTTTGTTGAGCTGATCGCTCGTTATTGAGTCAAGTGCATAGTGTTTGGGGCGGAGTAGAGTGAGTGAGAAAGAGATGGCAGTAGAGAAGATGAGTAGGACGTCTTAGCAAGAGGCGATCCAAAAAGTCGGGGAAAGGAACAGACCAGATATAACCCAAGCTCGGATATTATCCCATAGCATTGAGCGGCGAGAATTCGACGGCGAGGATTGTGTTCGCTCTTGTACGTTCCCGTGCACTGGGGATGTTGTGCACATGTCAATGGCGGCGAAAACCACGCAAGAACCCACAACAAAATACATAATCTCGAACACATGTCCATCTCACATCTCACAATCCGTCGAAAGCAAAAGCCTCTTGACCCTCCCCAGAAATGCATGTACTTGGGAATTCACTCATCAAGCGGTGAAATGTCGATGCAGAGGGCCATATTCGCTCATGTACGTTCCCATTCGCGATGGATTCTGCACCAACGTCAACAAGTCATGAGAACGCAACAAAACTCGTACCAAATCATATGAACAAATGTAAATTTCTTGCATCCCATGTCACATGCCCCAAATAGCCCGCAAAGATAGAAACGCCTCTTAGCCCCCTCAAAAACGCCCTGACATGCAAGTCCACTCACGTCACCATCTAATCCCAGCTCTTCTTTTCGTTCCCAAAGAAACTCGAGTCCTCCCGCGCGGGGGTCCCCAACATACCCATCTCGCCGCCCTTCCTGCGCCCCTTTTTGCCCCAAACTTCAAGACCCCAGTCGTACATCTGCCAAGCCCAGCCGCCCGCTACCATGACGCCAGACACAACGTTGACGATGCGCACAAGCAGGCGCCAAAAGCCTCCCCACTCCTCCACAACCGCCAGCATAATCGGCTCGATGTCAAATTTGACGAACATGCCGGGGACGTAGTTCTCAGGCACGGTGTGGGACTGAGACGTAACGGCGTACTGATTTGTCTTGATGGCGTGGGTGCTGAAGATGGATTTGGCGGGGTGGGCGCTGGGGTCGCGGTTTACTGATTCGAGGAGGGGCAGCAGGCCGGGGTTGTCGGTGTAGATGGTGGGCACGATGGAGAGGTAGTATTGGAATTTGTAGAAGTGGTCTTGGTCGGTGGGGGTTGTTGCGATGGTGTTGTCGAGCGGGTTAGTGAGCGAGGGGTAGTAGGGGCCGAAGGACATTTCGCGGATGATGTGCGAGAAGTTGAATGCTGAGGTGGTGTTAGCGACTCGTTCTCTACATCTGATGGTCGACACTTACTCTTGTGGTCCAAATGCTGTTCGCCAAACTCTTGGTATCCGTGCCCTCTCGCTGTGATATGGAAATCTCCCTGGACTTTATTTCCATCCAGACTGCCAAAGATCCTACACGCATCCGGCGCCCCTCTGACCCTCGGGGTCTTGCTGAACTTCCTCTTCTTCGCCTTGCCCAACTGCTCATGCACATCCCACAGCTCTTCCCAGCCAGGATTCACGCCGTCGTCCTTGCCCAGCTCGTGCATGCCCTTCTCCATCTTCCGGCCCGTCCACTGCGACCAGTTGGTCGGATCGTTGCGAAGCAGGTCACCGGCGAGTGTGCGGTCGCCGGCCGCGTCTTGCATGTTGACGCGCAGGTCGTGGCAGTTCATGGCGACTATTACGTCGAGGTTTATTTGCATGTCGTGGGATACGCCCTTCTCGACGGAGAAGGATTGTGTGGTCGAACCGGCGTACCATCGCGTTATCTCGGACCAGGAGAGGTATATGCATGTGAGGATGAGTGTTACGGTCCACGCGGAAGAATTGCGCCCTTGGACGAGATATGTCTTTTTGGTCTTGGCTGTGCATTACTTGTTAGTCAGGACTCAAAGACAGTGTACGGGAGACTTGGTCGCACAAGGCTGATAGTCGCAATGAAGCTTGACACCCCTCAACACCGCAATCGCATTCCCTACAATCCCCACGCAAAGACATTGTACTTACGAAAAGCGTCAAAACTCGACACAATGCCACCCTTCGAAGCTCCAAACGCATCCTCATCGAGGCCGTGATCATTGAAACCGTTCATCATGAGCGCAAATCACTTTTCTGGGGCGCAGCAGGCCCAAACGCGACTCGAACTACCGTAGGGAAAGGAGAAAACCAGAGGTTGGGTGGGGTAAAAGAACGACGTTGATAGTTCGGGGCTGCGATGCTCGTCGCGAAAGGCCACCTTCAAGTTACAGATGGGGGTCTGTGCGGGCGGAAGAGGCCCGTTTGGGAAACGCCGCCACGTGCTTGATTGCTTTCACCTGGAGTTAAGTCTCACTGTCACTTCTCCACATATAACCTCATACAAATTTAGTAAGCCATTGAAGAGCGAAACGCCATGTTAAATTAACGTTTGTTCATGTCGTTGGGCTCGTACTCGAGTAATTGCGCACATGATGCCAACTCCACTCTTTCGCACCCGCGAAATAGCCTTTGAGAACCACACCTAACTATCCCTCTCCTCTCTCTCCAAACTACTAAACTTCGAATCGCCTCCCTTCGCCAAATCCCCCCTCTCCCCACCCCCACTCTGTGCGGCCGCCCTCTTCGCAAACTCCTGCTCAGCAACCCTACCCGGATCGTTGTTCGTGCCAATCTTGCCAAACACCGTCTTACCATGCAGATTCGGGTCTTCGGTTAGGTTCGCGCCTTTGGGCCCACCGAGTTGATGCGGGTGCGAGTACGCCGCTTCAGGCGCGACGTTGCCCTGCACGCCATCGAAGCCGACCTGAGCACCCGTCGACACGCCGATGTGGTCGCCGGAGCTGTTGACCGACGACCCGATGGTGTTGTACGTGGGGCCTACGCCGGATTCTTTGCCGAGCCCTTTGCCGGCTTTGAGGGATTGTTCTTCGCTCCAGCCGTCTTGGGCTTCGCGGGCGTGGGCGTCGACGGCGGGGTCGAGGCGCGTGGCGTTGGATGTGTCCGTGTTGTTGGTGTTGGAGGAGGCAGAGGGTTGCTTGGAGGCGGCCGCTTTGGGGTTGCCGGAGCCGAAGTCACCTTCGGTTTTGAGGGATTCGGCGGCGAGGGAGTCAGAGGTTACGGTGCCTACGCCCTCGTAGATGGGGTTGCGGGTTGATTCAGGGTCGGTGGTGACCTTGAAGGGCTGTTAGATACCCTGCATTGTGTAGATGCAGATGCTGTATCAGGCCATGCAGATGTACTGCTGACTCGTGTGACCAGGGTAGAGGTGGAGACATACCTTTTGTCCGTGATGCGACATGTTGAAGTCTGGATTGTTGATTATGGTTAA
>Ga0265780_10002831_pt1 | contig 23269 bp, 16 predicted proteins | sample P1T30metagenome_FD_192432 | JGI IMG/M metagenome (GOLD analysis project Ga0265780, IMG submission 192432) | Plant litter microbial communities from East Loma Ridge, Irvine, California - P1 T30 | ecosystem: Environmental > Terrestrial > Plant litter > Unclassified | place: USA: California... | reverse complement strand
GATATGAAACAAGAGAGAGAGAGAAGTAGAGAAAAGCAATACATTCTTTATATACTAGAACATGTCTTGACCACCAAAGCGCACACCTCATCTATCATTCCTCTATACTGATCCCGAGACCATGTATTAGTCTATCGAGTGTGAGAACTGCCAGTTTGTTTTCCCCACCCATCTACTTGGCGTGAGCGTATTTCTGCTCGTGAACGCCAATAGCCCTAAACGCAACATTGTCAGCTGAGAAGCAGGAAAAGCAAAGAGTAAAGTAACAAGCAAACTCACCGTCCAGAAGGATCCGTCTGGTTACTCCATGTCGGCGTCCAGCGCATGACGGTATCGGCACAATAGCTAGGAAAGTGTTCGTCAAACATGCACCTATACCAGTACGCCTCCTTGGTATCCGGGATATCACTGCCCCACTCAGCCTTGGGGTTCTTCATCATCTCATCCGTAACATGCAGCTCCGCAGTGTCCTTGAGCGCGTCAATCCACCCGTAGCCCACGCCGTCAGAGAACTGCTCCTTTTGTCTCCAGAGGATCTTGTCAGGCAAGTAGGGTTGTGTGTCTGGCTCGTCGGTCGTGTCAAAAGCCTTGCGCAGGATGTACTTTTCCATACGGCCCTTTTCGCGGTCGATGAGCTTATCAGCCGGGTCAATGTTCATGGCCGTGTTGAGGAACTCCTTGTCCAAAAAGGGGACGCGGGCTTCGACGCCCCACGCTGATGTCGACTTGTTGGCGCGCAGACAGTCGGCAAGATGCAGGTTTTTGACGCGGCGAATGCATTCTTGGTGGAAGGCGGCCTTGTCAGGGGCGTTGTGGAAGTACAAGTATCCGCCAAAGATCTCGTCACTGCCTTCTCCAGAAAGCACCATCTTGACTCCCATGGCCTTGATCTTTCGACTCAACAGGAACATGGGTGTTGAGGCACGAATCGTCGTCACGTCAAAGGTTTCGAGGTGGAAGATGACGTCTGTGAGTGCGTTGAGGCCATCCTCGATAGTAAAGGTAAACGTGTGATGTTTGGTTCCAAGGAAGTTGGCCACTTCTTGCGCCGCAACGCCATCGGGAGAGTTGGGCAGACCAATGGAGAAGGAGTTGAGTTGCCCCAGGAGAAGATCCGTCTGGAGCTCGTTGGAGTCGTCAATACCCACCAGTTGGTTCTGCTGCTCACTTGCGGTTCCAGAGGACGCAGAGGCCTTTTTCCTTGTCGCCTCGTTCAGCCGCAGAGTTTCCCGCTGCGCAATCGAAGCCACCAGACTCGAGTCAAGCCCACCAGAGAGAAGCACACCAAAGGGCACTTCCGCCATCATACGCTTCCGCACTGACCGCTCCAATGATTGCCTCAGTTCTTTGTAGTCAACAGGTGTCGAAGGAATGCTCTCGGGCTCGACCAGCCACTTGGGGTCGTAGTAGCGGGTAAGGGAATCCGTCTTGGAATCGTAAACGTGACCGGGCGGGAAGGAGATAATGTTGTCGCATACGGGATGCAGGCACTTGAGCTCGGAGGCGAAGAAGACTGCGCCGGGCGTAGTGCTTGATCTGCCCATATAAAAAGTAGTGATGCCAATGGGGTCTCGTGCCGCAATCACACGATCTTGAGTCTTGTCGTGCAGGACCCACGAGAACATGCCGTCCAACTTACGGGGCGCATCAATGTCATGTTCGAGATACTGCCATCTATCAGTAATTGCCCAAAATTGCATCCGTTCTTTTCTCGTACCAGAGGAATGATGACCTCGCAGTCAGAGTGTGTCTTGAAGTTGTACGGCTTCTTGAGCGACTTGCGGAGGATGCGGTGGTTGTAGATTTCGCCGTTGACAGCTAGTGACACCGTCCCCTCGTCGTTGACGAGCGGCTGAGCTCCAGACTCTATCCCAACGTAAGCTTCCATCCCGTCTTATCTGTCGTGTGATCACGTACCGATACCGACAATGCTCAAGCGCTCATGGACCAGGACTGCAGGCTGTCAGTTTACGTCCTACAACCATCTCAGCCTACTTACTGGTATCGTTTGCGATCCAGTTGCCACCTGCAAAGTCTCAGTTATCGTGCTCCTCGGCGCATCGGTCAAGTGGCTCACTCCAATCAGGACCCCGATGTCGGACACTGCCCGTAATGAGTCAATCGAACACTATCGCAGTTTCTTAGAGCTGAACTTACGCCTTGCCCATTTTCAGGGCCGTCGGCTTGAACTTTTGTACATCGGGATGTCTAAGCACTTTAGTATCACTCTGACATCAACCGTGTTTGTATGCAGCGTCGCAAAGTCGCGTGGAGGGGTAGGTAGGCGTGAAACTAGAAAAAAAACATACCTATAACAGGCGAATATACCGCACATATTTGCTGGGGAAGAGGATAGAGGAGGAAGAAGACCACGGAGGAGTCAGACGTCGTTTTATCGCGCCCAAAATTATTGTAGTCATAATCGCATGCCCTCCGGCGGACGGAGGTGGGGCGCGCGCTTGGAACGTTCCGATTCCGATCGGAACCAGCAGGTCTCGAATATTTGCTCCGTAAAGTACCTACAGAGTCATCTAATTTCCTCGTCCTAACAGGCGAATTCCAGGCCCACATGACCAACACTCCAGGGTCATATCGGCACCAAGGAAGGATAGGGCCGACTTAGGCGCATAAAAAAGGACACGATATACGTTAACAAAGAGACTCCACAATCCCGGGCTCCGGTCCACCGGTTCATAATCCTTACAAGCTCGTAATCTCAACCGGTACATTATCTAGGCGATAGGCAAGATAGGACCATACATACAGAAAACAAGAAGATAGTTCGCCAGTGAATCAAGCTTATGCGTTAGACCTCCAAATTATGTAGTTGTTGATACATGGATGCTTGCGTGTGGATGTGCCCATGCTTTCCCAGCGGCTTACCCCATGTGCATAGCCAACAAGAGCCCCAGGTCCTAACAAGACATACCCACAACTAACAAAATCAATTAACAATCGTTTCATGCAGCGCTGCTCATGCCACCACCCTACTTCTTCTTGCTTGAAACGTCATCCTTCTCCCACCTCTCTCACATTCATGTTCGGAATCGCTCGCTCAACGTGTTTTACTGCAAATCCTGACGCGGTACTAGGGGAATGGTGTTCAAAAAAGGAAGTAGGCAAGGAGGAAGCTGATAAGGCAGAGAAGGGCTGTGATCTGAACAGACACACCGCCAGCTGGGGCTTGTCGCGTGTCCATGGTGGTCGAGGATTGCTTCGAATCTTGGGCTGGTGGTCCCTTGCGCTGTCGAAGACCGCTGGCGTCACCAAGCTGCTGCGTCAACCGTGCAATTTGCGCCTTGGCCTCAGCAAGCTGGGCCTCGACATCTCCCGAAGAAGGCATCGCATTGGAGAGGGTTGCAGCGGCAGCGTGGTAGGTCGACTGGACACCACCGCCTGTTGCGGGATTAAAGGCTTCGTTCTTGATTTCACCCAAGTTCTTGCTCTTCTCGGGACGATCTTGTGGGACTGACACGGGGCCAGAAGCGTCGGATACACCCCGCTGGGGAGTTACAGCTTCGTGGGATGGGGATGGGGATGGCATCATTGAGTCGCGGCTTGTGCCGTTGGTCCTTGCAGGCGTTGCATTTAGACCGTCATCGGGAGCAAGGAACAGCACCCTAATCTTCTTCTCCTGGATTGAAGATTTGGCCGTCTGCTCGATGTGCGACCACTACAGAATGTGGTTAGATATGCGAGTCACGGCTTCACTTAGGTCTCATCAACATACCAGAGATCCGACGTTGGTGAATTCCTTGTCGGCTGTAACCAACACAGACTGCACGAGGAACTTGTCGCGGCACTTGGCGTCTGGCGGCGGGTCTTCTTTCATGGCCTGTAGGAGGACTGGGCGCATGCGTCAGTTTTTCTGCATGCATGCTTGGGGTGCGCGCGTGGGAGGTCATGCGTACTCTGAACTTCGACATCTTTGCCAGGCTCGATGCGTCCGCTATTTGGCCTCACACAGTATCTATAATATCCGTCAGCCGAGGTAGGGAGCGAATGGGTAATGCGAGTCGTACTGCTTAGGAGCCGTGGTTTTGACCTTGAATCTGTTAGCTGCGAGCCCAGGTAAAAGGAGTGCCTATCGTGGCACAAGGTGAAGTTTGCTCACCTTGAAGGCAACCGGGTCAGAGTGCGGGTTCCGCAAGCGGAGCGTCTGCGACACCTCGTGCTGGAAGGGACCTTTGCCAGGTCAGCATCGCCACGTTATTTCACATGCCACTACACCAAACTCACGCTTGAAGCCAAGCTCTACGGGATCGAGCTCGACAGACATGGCGGGCACACGGGGGTCGTGAGGTTTGTCGTGTCTTGGTAATCAGGTACGGATCCGCCGTGACAGCGTACGGTCGCGAACAACCTCGCAAAGGATAGACGGGGGCAGTATCGTGTAATAAAGCGTTTAATTGATTCACCGACAGAGGCGCAGGCGGTGAAGGGTTGTCTGGTGTCGTCGTAGGTGGTAGGGGGAGCGGGCGTGGAGGATGGGAGACGGATGCGCAGGTAGGGATGACGTTGCTGGTTTGGAAGTAGTCGCGCCAGTGACGCTCTTGGTTCTGGAAGCGCCTCCTCACAGCAAGACAGCTACAACTAGCAGTCCGTACAAAAAAGATTGGTAAGCCCAGTGAAGGAGCGTATCTCCCTGACAAGCCTTAGATACCGAACTGTATTCTTCCAAACGTTAGTCCCTTTACCCGCAGATCCACGTTCCCAGTTCCACCTTCTCCCTGCTTCCATTCCCCGCTACCCGCTACCGCCTGCAACCACTTCTTGTATAAGACTGGGCCCTCACAAACGCAGATCTACAAAAACCTTGCCTCTTCGCTTACCGCTCTACCCAAATATAACATATTCGCAAACACCCACCTAACCTTCCCTACAACAACCGAGCAAGGCACCTGTCGCATCCGACACTTAGCACAAGGCCATACTCAACATGGCTTCTTCAGATCTAGACACCCTCATCGACATGGGCTTCCCCCGCGAGCGCGCCGAACTCGCCGTCAAGGCTACCGGCGGCCTCCAACCAGCCATTGACTGGCTGGAGACCAACGAAGACAAGACCATCGATGAGATCAAGCAACAGCAAGCAGGCGCCGCCGCCGATGACGCTTCGGAAGAACCGCCAGCCCTCAAGCCTGGCGAGGAAGCCAAATCGCTTGTTTGCGACGAATGCGGCAAGAGGTTCCGCTCAGTCAACCAAGCTCAATTTCACGGCGAGAAGACGGGCCACGAACAGTTCAGTGAATCGACCGAAGAAATTGCACCCCTCACAGAAGAAGAGAAGAAGCAGCGGCTGCAGGAACTGCGCGAGAAGTTGGCTGCGAAGCGTGCAAAGGAGTCTGAGCAGGAGAAAGAGGACCGCAAGAGGAACGAGCAGATCCGCATGAAGGCTACAAAGGAGTCGCAGGACATCAAGGAGGAGCTGCAGAAGAAGGAGCGCCTCAAGGAGGCTGCCGCCAAGCGTGCAGAGAAGAAGGCTGACGAAGACGCTAAGAAACGCGTCCTGGCCAAGCTGGAGGCGGACAAACAGGAGCGGAAGCGCAAAGCTGAGATTGAAAAAGCAAAGCGGGCGGGACAGGCTCCTCCTCCTGCACAACCACAAGCTCCTCTGGCTACTTCTTCGGGTCCTACTACTAGCAAGCCTGCAAGTGCCTACACCGAAACACGGCTCGCACTCCAGACATCTGGCGGAAGGGTCATGAAGACGTTCCCGGTCGAGACAACGCTCTTCGAGGTCGCACATGCGTTGGAACAGGACGGAACTACCGTTACTACCTTCACAACAAACTTCCCCAAGAAGACGTACGAACGCACCGACTTTGGTATGACGCTTAAAGAGGCAGGCATGGTACCCAGTGCGGCTTTGATCATCGGATAGACGGTAGTTATTGTGTCACGGGGTGCATATCCACCTTACGATTGATAACGGACCACGGTTTACGAATGTGCATGATGTAGTTGATGCCTGAAATGAAGGCATGCAGTAGAATCACCGCAGTTGGCGATAGAAGCCATACACGAACGAAACGATGATGAATAAACCATCAGATTCCAACAATCAGAGATGATTGATCAACCCCTATAATGTGCACAACGCCTGTAAATGCATTTCCCGAAACCCCCCAACAAGATTGCTAACCACTTGTCCTTCACTCATACCCATCAATTTCATATCTCCCCATCTCCCGCTGCGTAGAACACCACTCCTCACTTGCCAACCCCTTCTCCTTCCTCCTCACCAAACCCTCTGCATCCTTGCACCAATCGCACGCAAAATCACATGGCGGATTCTCCTCATCCGCGAAATACTTTGCAATAAGCTTGTGCCTACACCTATCCGTAGCCTCGCAATACCCCACAAGTGCCTGTAAACTCTTCGCACGATTCATCAGTTGCTGCTGCTGCGCCTGCACACCTGCTCCTTTGCTCGGCTGGCGTGCCGCATCCCTCGACATCATGCTAGCCGCGCGATCGCGGTCTTCGCGGCCATAGTACAGGATACATAGTGAAGCTTTTCCGTCTCTGCCTGCGCGCCCAGCTTCCTGGTAGAAGCCCTCGAAGGACTTGGGGATCTGCCAGTGCACTACGAAGCGGACGTTTTCTTTGTCGATACCCATTCCGAACGCTGTTGTGGCGACGACGACGTCGTAGCCCGCTTTGTTGGCGACCCAGCCTGATAGGGCGTCTGCGCGCTCGGAGATGGAAAGACCCGCATGGTAGGGTTTTGCGCCTATACCGTCAGCGCGGAGGCGGGCGGCAAGGGACTCGCAGTCTTTGCGGAAAAGTGTGTAAATGATGCCTGGGACGTTGTCTGAACGCTGTTGCTGTGTGGCGAGCTGAGAAGCGCGTTCAGGATCTGCGGCACGGCGGGCGTGTGTGGATTTGAGCCAACAGAGGAAGTTGTCATAGTGGTCTTGGTCGTCGGATTTGAAGCGTACTTCGTAGTGCAGGTTTGGTCTGCTGGTGCTCATGCGAAACATTTTGAGCTTTTTTGGGTCCAAGGCGAGCGTTTTGATGATGTCGTCTCGTACGCGTGCCGTGGCTGTCGCCGTTAGACATATCACAGGGACGTCCGGAAATTCTGTCTTGAAGAAGGAGAGTTGCTGGAACGATGGTCGAAAATCGTGGCCCCATTCACTAACGCAATGGGCTTCATCGACTGCTATGCGGGCTAGTTCACGCTGGGAGTGGATGACTCGTAGGATTTTGCGGAAGTTGTCGCCTTGACAGAATTCGGGGGTTACATAGAGGAGGCGGGTCAGTGGGTGGCCACATTGGAGGTCGGCTAGGATTCGGTTTCTGTCCGCGGGAGGGGTGGTGCTGTTGATTGTTTCAACACGGATGTTGGCGTTGCGCATGGAGGCGACTTGGTTGTTCTGTTCCTCAGTGAGATGGTGACTAAGACATATACATGGATTCATCTACCATGAGTGCTAGCAACGGTGATATCACAATGGTGACTTTGTATGTCAGTTTTTGATCCCAGACTTCATACCACTGAACTTACTACCAAAGTCAACAACTGCGGGTAGCTGATAGCACAAGCTCTTTCCAAACGAAGTAGCAGCTTGGAGAAAGACATCTTCGCCCTCTAATGTAGCCATGACGACTTCGCGTTGTAGTGGTCTATACCAAGTCTTAACATGCATAAAATCAATCCTTAATTGAAATGCATACCTGAACCCTGCTTTCTTGAACACTTTTCTCAGTGTGAAGTCGATGTTGGAATACGGGCGCTTCCTGGTTCCAGGCATGATGCTGCAGGCAACCAGAGATTCGTAATTCAGAGCAGATTGGTGAATCACCAATGAAAGATTCTTACTATTATTCCTAGGTAGATCGCCGATTCCATAAGCGGCTTCAACTAGAGGTAGGGACGTTTGTTGAGTAAGACTGATGGCAGTCGAGGCAATGCGAGTACAGACGCGTTAGGTAGAGTGGGTCCGATTCATCGCGCTACCGTGTCCGTGCACCATATGAGCCAGCCACGATTGTATAAACATCCTTGTGTGTCTCTGTCAACGAAGCACGCTCTTTGACCTTTCGCTCGCACAATTAGCAGACCAGGTCCCACTAGCTAATCCGTGCCACATTTTGGCGAAAGCCGCTCAACCCTCATGAGCAATCAACCACTCAACGATACAAAATGCAGCATGAGTCAATCGAAACTTTTCATCCCTTTCCTCGCCTTCCTCTTGAACTTCGCATCCAGGTTTGGTAATCAGCTGCTGTACTGGGTCGGGTTGTCAAAGTCCGGAAGCGGTATTCCGATAGCCCTTACTTGTCGCCCACACCGGCCCCTGCAATTACGAGAGCATGTCGAGAATCTCGCAAGTACTGCGCGTACCAGCAAACCTTCAAACTCAGTGTATCTCCTCGATATATATGGGCATGCCTAGAAAGAGACGTCATACAAATGCCTGCCACCTTGATGTACAACTTAGCTAAAGGAGACAGCCTAGAGAAGCAGCAACTACGACACTTGCGGGTCGAGTTGATGTTCGACAACGGACCGGATATATCAGAGTTCTTCTTCCACAATTATCGACACGAAATTCCCAATTTTCCGAAGCTGGAGAGGTGCGATGTTTTGGTGACTGAGGGGCTTCGCAGATGGGGATACCACCTCTTGGATATGTACTGGGGAGCCTGCTTAATAGATAACGTCCGCATGATCGACGCGAAGACGGGAGAATGGATCAATGGAGTGACAGCTGGACCATACGTGGATTACCTTGATACTAGTTACGGAAGTTATCCAGAGTATGGTTATGTCAGGGTTGATATTCATTGGGACGAAAAGGAGGACGCAGAGGAAAGGTACGAAGCGATGATGAGGATGAAGGGTCCCTTGCCACGAATCGATCTAAATTACTGAGTAGTCGTCTGTTGTCCACAAGAAGAAATGTAAGGAGCATAAATAGAAACTTTATTGTATCGTAAAGTCTTGAATATAGCCTGCCAACTATGTGGAGAAATTAGTAGGGTTAAGTAAGAACTTAGAGCTTAGTAGTACTACGTATACCTAAGCTGGCACATGGGTCGGGGTTGGGTTAGGTATACCCAACCCAACCTAAGTTATCAATGATCTAAGCTTAAAAAAACTAGGTTTGAAGATAGCTCATATATAGAACAATTATAAAGTTTCTTTTTTAAATTCTACATCTATACATTTAATGTAGGTTTTAGGAACACACTTATGATTGCCTGTTTGAGTCTAGTTTTGGCAGAGTTATTTGACTTAGGTTGGATTGGGTATACCTAACCCAACCCCGACCCATTTTGCCAGCTTAGCGAAGAGGGAATTTCGTGGTCTGCCCGCGGTATTTGAGCATTTTCGGCGCAATACAAACTCACTAAAGTTTAGAACAAAAAGCGCTCTCGAGACGACAGTTTACATCATGACTAGTACACAGCTGCTCCATACCCCGCCTGGCTTTGTGATCAAGGACTTTGCGGATATCCCACCAAAGAATCGTTGGGTCATCGCAGACAAGGTAACGAAACTCGAGAAAAAGATCTTCCCGGCAATTGAACATTTCAACTACGACATCGAACTGAAGAAGAAAAACATTGGGTTGTTACTTGCCTTCAAAGAAAGTGACTCCGACACTCTGGTCGCATACCTCGTGTACCAACGGATGAAAAGGATAGCGTGGCTTCACAAGCTTTGTGTCGTTGAGCAAGAGAGGGAGAAAGGTCTCGGAAAGTCACTCATCCATTCCCTTCGCCGCCACATGGAAAAAGGAGGCTGTCATACCATCTTCTTATGGGTAGACGCGAATCGCCAACCAGCCCAAGCATTATACAAGTCGTGTGGCTTTCAGCAATCCGAGTGCCGACCTGACTATTATGGGCCGGGGCGAACAGCTTTGAAGCTGGAGTTGGCGATCGGAGAATGAGTCCTCTGTTTTTGCACCTCGACGCTGGAGAGCTCCCACACCACACCAGATACTATGCATCACCGTTATAGCCGCTACTAAACCACGAACCCAAGAAACTGCTGCTGAGTCTACAATAGTTGTACTCTGGAGCGAGGACAGGCGGGGTGACATGTGTTCTCCCTTACTGCTGTGACCCCTCCATTACCATCCTCTCACATTCTTGAGCTATCTTTCTGGACAGAATGTAAGGTTCTCCCCACTTCGACGCGAACACGCGTTATGGCCGCGACTGTGAATTCCTGAAATCCCGAAAGATGGCTGAACATCGCAGAAGGCCTTTTAGTATGGGTGCTCCATCCGCCTGATCGAACAATCTCTGGACCTGTACTGATGGCGAATTTACGGTAAGAAGATTGAAACAGTTTCCCAATTTATGCTGATGAGGATGATAGTGCAATGACGAGGTTTCTCGCTTACATGGCCTTACTACCGCAGCTGGCATGTGCGACTCCGCAGGTGAACTATCCACTGAGCCTGCAATATCCGCCAGTTGCGCGCATTGGGGAACCTTTCAGCTTCCAATTCGCACCAACTACATTCTCCTCGGATTCTGAAAATCTGCAATATTCACTGGCTGGAAACCCGCCATGGCTATTACTAGATGGCGATAGTCGAACGCTTTTGGGGACACCACAGGCCAGCGATATTGGAACTGCAAACTTCACCATCAATGCAGCTGGGCAAGGTGGCGCAGTTGCGAGCATGGAATCTCATCTGTTTGTTTCTGCAGCTGATGAGCCCACGGCAAAGGATGATGTCTCAACGGCATTGTCAGCGGCAGGTGACATATCTAGGCACAACACCGTTACCGTCAAACCGTTGAAGCATTTCAACATATCGTTTCCCTCGGATACATTCGATTCGCATAATGTATCATTGTCATACTTTGCGCTGCTGGAGAATCGTACACCACTCCCAGCGTGGATTAGTTTCGATTCTTCTTCAGTTAGCTTTGTTGGTATCACGCCTGCAACGACTTATCCGCAAAACATACAGATGGTCCTCATCGCTTCTGAAGCCCCTGGTTTCTCTGCCTCCTCGGTCTCGTTTACGATGGTCGTCAGCGAGCATACGCTAGTGTTCAAGCCTTCCAGCCAATCCATCAGCATAGCCAAAGGACAGGACGTGCAAATAAACGATTTGAAAAAGGGTCTCTTCCTCGATGGTTCAAGCGTTAGAGACAAAGACCTTCAGTCTGTGACTGCGGAACTACCATCGTGGCTATCTCTGGATAATGACACCATTACGATCTCAGGCACAGCACCAGCTGAGCTCAAGTCGCAAGACATTGTTATTACTGCAAAGGATCAAGCCGGAGACATTGCTGAGTACACTATCCACGTCAAAATTCAGTCAAAGACCCTTATAGGCGATATTGGAACCCTTAATCTTACACTCGGGGAGCCTTTCAACTACATAATACCACAAAAATTTCCTGGAAAATATAAGAATGTGACAGTCGATCTTGGGAATCTGGCGGGTCATCTACAATTTGATCTCGCCACAGTCACCATCTCTGGCACGGTCCCCGCCAATTTCATTCCACAAGACGTTCAATGCTCGCTGACAGCAGTGTCTGATCAGAATTCCGACAAGGATTCGCAGACTTTCCATATTAAGGTCTCAAAGGCCACAACAACTAGCCCTCGGGACACATCTGGTGGCACCAATCGTTCGGAGCACACCAGCGATAAGCGCAAGATGGCAATCATTGTCGGCGCAGTCTTCGGAGGCATCTTTAGTGCTTTGATACTCGTCATGTTTGTGTTCTGCTTGAAGCGCAGACGAAGGCTTGCCAGAAGCTATATCAATCCAAAGCTTCCCAGAAGCCCAAGAAAGTCTGAGATCTCACAGCCGATGTTCATGCCATGGCACGAGTGGGATGACACGGTCGAGCAGCATGATGAGAAGGGCAAGGTCACTCAGGATCCCTTTATGGCACTCACGCCAGAGCATCCACCCCGGCTCGATCTTGTTCTACCCAAATACAATATTCACGGTACGGTTAACCAAATCGGAAAAGACGACTCATCAAAGGCTACTACTACCAAACGATACCAATCAGTTATAGCTACGACTCAAACTTCTACATCGCACGCCCACACTCCTCGTCTACCCGGAGACTGTGAAGGTGGTCACTCACTAGCTGGCTCCATCGACGATGACGATACAAGGACGCTCGATAACTTTCAGACAAGTTCATTTGGAATCTACGATGATACTGCTCCCTCGCAACATCCTCCCGACTCGATGAGGATACCTACCGAGCTGGCAAAGCGGGCTTCGCAGACATCTGATACTTTTCGGAAGCATAAACGTCGAACTACAACTGTCTATCAAGATCAGATACACCGCAATACAGGGTTAGCTGTCAATCGACGCATTACAGGTATGGGACATGGGCGTCATACCTACTCTCTGTCTCGAACAAATACAAATTTCTCATCTTTACATCGACCACAGAGCATGGGATCCAATGCAACCACGCGGCGCACGAGCACTTTCTCCATTGCTCCTTCGGCTTTCCCTCAGTCACCATTAGCAAGAAAGCATACGACCTTGGTCACTACACCGACCGAAGTACGTCGTAGTGTTCGCGTTGTGCCGGCATCGAGGCGTTCTAGTTATGTTGATGGGCGTACGGTTGACGAAAAGCGCAACTCATACATTCGAAAACGGGCATCGAACCAGTCTCCGTTCTTCAGCGCCGGCGCACGTGCATCGACATGTAGTTATAGGTCGCCACCTGCCTTCGTTGCCGAAGCTATATCTACGCCCCGAAGCCCGCTGTCACCAAGGAACCGTAACACCGTTGTCAGACCAGACGATGATGTTGTCGTCAGAGCAGAGAAGGAAATAAGCGGTACGTATTTTATCGGAGAACTCTTCGGCGATCAAACTGGAAGTTCGACACATAAGTTCCCAGGCAGTCTCCGGACGAACCGTGTCAACCGACCCCATACGGCGATATCACTCCCTCGAGATCGGGTTGTCAAGGGTTACGTGAGACCAGGGACTGCTGTATCTTCAGACACGGGTAGCATTGGTCGACGAGCGAGCACACGGCATACTTTTCGTGTATGCGACCTAAAGGCTAGCCTTAACGACCTCACTGGTGAGTTCCATTTTCAACTGGATATACTCGCATCTGACTGAGAGATTTTAGGTAGCAAAGTATTTGAAGATGCTGAAATGAGCGACAGTGTCTACTCGGACGAAGAGCGAGACATTGAAGAGGCTGAAAAGCGAGAAACTATCAAAGCAAACGAATACACTCTACCTCCGCTGAATCTAGACAAAGTAGACACCACTCAGAACGAGAAGCGTGAGAACAAAACCGCAAAGCGGAATAGTCAGCGCAACAGCAAAAGACAACTCAAACGTACCAGCGAACGAGACCCAACACCATACTACCTAAGCCCATCGCACGAGCACGGCGGTAAAGAGAACGCATCATCAACATACACTCTCGGCCAACGAAGCTCACCCATCAGATCCGATGCCAAAACTAGAACTCGCCCTCTCTCCCCCCCTTCACGGCCCAAACCCTCCACAAGTCGCCACTCAAAGACCACCCTGGAAGCCAGGAAATCTCACCGCCCCAGCCATGATACCCAAGCCAAAGAACGACACTCACGTAAAAGCATCCACTCACGCACCCAGTCCCGACATTCAGGCCCCATTGTGCCCCGCAAACGCCACGACCGCTCACGCACACAATCCTCGGCATTTCCCTTCTTCGATGCGCAGACGGTTGTACAGGATGCCGCGCGCCGCGCCAGTGGTACAGTGAGCACTGCAGTATCTTCGTCTGCCGAAAAGCAGGTGGAAAAAGGAGGAAAGAGGAAATCGCGCGCCACACGGGATTTATCCGGAAACCTAACATTTCATGATTCTGGTAATATCAAAGCCCGTCACGCCGAGAGGGTACAGGAGAGCGAACAAGTACAGGATGACAAAGGAAGAGAAGACGACAACGACGACGACGACGATGAAACAAACATTGAACACGCAATAATCGAAACCCTAAGAAGTAGTAGTATCGGCCTTTGCGCCTCAAACGGCAGTGTAAACAGTAGTACGGCGACGCGGCAAGCTCGCCTCGCGAGTTTACACCTGGTTTCTTCTTCTCCTTCTCCTTCTCCTTCTCCCTCGCCTATACCACCACCGCCACCGAAGAGCGCAAAAAGAACATCTATTCGGCCACTACCAGCTTCGTTTCTATCCTCAACTTCAAAAGCTGCGCCGACACCACCACCGCCGGCAAAAACACCCAGTCTATGCTTGTTCCCACGCGAAAGCATGAGCGGTGCGAGGAGGGAGCGCACGCCGCTTAGTACGGTGCAGATGGGTGGTGGCGGGAAAGAAGCGACGCCTGGGCGAGAGGAAGAGGAGAAGGGAAGCAAAGGAAAGAATTGGGCGGGGTTGAGTTTCAAGGGGATTGTGGGAAGGGGAAGTCGGTGGGTTAGTGGAGGAGTAGGAGGGGGGTATTGGGATAGACAGGACAAGGATGATAAGGTGTTTATTTAGTTATTGTAGCTTTTAGCTAGTCATGTGAAGTGCCGGATCTAAATGACGACTACCATTCCTACGTCGTTGTCGTTTATCTATCTATTTCATGCCTATCCAAGTTCCAATCAACCAGCCTATAACCGTGACGCCATAGCAAATGCAGTTCTTCCAAATGAGCCCGGGCTCTTACTACAACTGGATATCGTTGTTCAGCAGCCGCACCTCTTCACCGGGCTTGAAGGCCGGTAACCCAATGTACGGGCACCCATCGCACCTAAACGCATCACCGAGCGCGCAGTTGCCACAGCTGCCCACCTTGCCTTGGACGGTAAAGTCGACTTCTGCCAGATCGTCGGCATCCAGTTTCAGCGAGTTGAGCGCCTTGTCTGCCGATGAGCGTTTGGCGGCGTCTTCGGCTTCGAGCTTCTCCTTCATGCCACATGTGCAGTCTTTGCAAGCGCGTCGTCGCTTTCCGGGCTTAGGTTGGCATTCGAGTGCTATTGGGGAAATTGTTAGCGATATCTCCTTGGAGCGGGTGCAAGAGGGCTTACGTTGGACTACTGGGCGTGCCATGTCTGCTTCAGTGATGAGGTCGTCTTCGTCGATTAGATCGTCGTCTTCGCCTGTGATGATGGGGTCGTCGAGGTCGTCGCTGAAGTCGACAAACCCTACCCCTGCGGGCTTGACGGGTTCGGGCACGTTGGGCTTGCGGTTAAGGTTGAGAGGGACGGAACCGTCTGGGTTGACGGCGCCATTTGTGCCATTTGTCGCACTTGTGCCATTGGTCTTCTTCTTGCCAAACTTGAGGGGTATTGATACAGGCTCCTCCTGCGCGGGCTTTGCCATGCCGTCTGTCGTTTCTGTGAGGCCTGCTAGGATAGCCTCTGTCTTCTCCGCGCCTTGGAATGGGCCTGCTTGACTCTTGAGCACACCTCCGACTTTCAATGCACTGGCTACTCTGTTCATAACGTCACGCGAAAACAGCTTGTGACTTTCGCGCGTTGTGCCGTCGGCGTCGGCGAGGAGGAGGACAACATCGTATGTGGCGGTGGGGAGGTTGACGAGGCCGGCGGCAATGCGATCAAGCATCTGAAGGTCGGTCGAACTGCGGTCGTGGATCTGGTAGACTTGGTCCAGTCGCTCCGGGTGCGCCGCAATGGACGGCGTACCGATTAGGAGGCATCGCGGGGCCATGGCGGGGTGTCGCAACGCTGTGAGTGTTGCTGGCAGGGTGGGATGTTGTACGCGAACTTGCTCACTGTAAGAGTGTGATATTCGAGTTGTAGAGAGTGAAGAGAAAAGTCGGGTTTTTGGGGTAGTGGTGGTGAATCACAGGCCCGGGAAACTTTTCTAGAGACAGTCAGCGGCCTCGGAGAAAGCGCTGCTGATGCAACCATCAGCGTGCCGGCGGCGATTGGTCATCAGCAGCAGTAGTATCATCAAGCGTCACGTGTGGAATGAGCGAAGTGGGATGGCGCATCCATGGAATGGCTTTCTCCGTTGGGTGGATCCGGCGCGCATTAGTGGCTCAAGGCTACGGCCAGAACCTGGGGTAACAGCCGACCGTGAGGCCATGAAGCCATGATGTGCTGGCCACGCGCAAGCCTGAGACGGCCTCATGGCTCGGAGACGGGGACAACAACGAGCCATTGTCCTATAGAAGACACATTGTGCCTGGCTTCTGCGGAACTATGCAGTGGAATGAGTCGTCGCTCACACCACACGCGACACCTCCGACATGCAGGTACCGGTGACGTACCATGCTTCCTCACATAGCTCAGGCACCGTAGATCCGACTGATAGCGCGCTGGAAGGTTCAGTAAATATAGTAGTGTTTGATTGCAATCAGCAGTAGCAGCAGTTGGGCGGTGAAGAGACGAATCTTCTAGACAATGGCGATAGGAGGAGATATAAAGGGAGCTTCCAGCTTCCGCCAGCTTCCCCGCCTTCGAGATCGTCGCGTGAGATGCACTGCACCTTCTTTTGCCAGACCAACACTCGTCCGCTTCTTCACTGAACAATCAAGAACATCCATCCATCCTCTTTCTGCTCATCATCAACGTAAGTCTCTCTCTCAACCCCTCACGGCAGGTCTGCAGGCACGCCGACGCTCCGTCACTTTGCTTCACGCCATACGACGCCATCGGGTCAAAGCTCCCATCACAAGATCATTTGTTAACCCGCTTCAGCTTCCACCCCAGTGGTTCCCGAGCTCGCCGTTCCTGAGTACTTGAACCACCGCACCCCACGCTTACAAGCTTCCATCACCAACCATCAACCCAACCTCAACCACATCCATCAACCAGTAAGTTCATCGCCATCCTTGCCTGCCTTGTATCGAGCTCGCAATATCTTCTGAGCATTGACGTCACACCCCAACACTCGCCATGTACCAACGTGATGGAGACTGACATGCTCGCAGTGACTCGCTCTCACAAGTTCACTGACCGTGACCACGCCGGCATTGCCGACGGCACTGCTGAGCGTGAAACGAGACTGCCCAAGTACTTTGCCAAATCCGGCCATGCTGATTCCGACCCGACCAAGACTAAGAAGGGCGGTAGCGGCAAGGGCAATTGGTGAGTGGTTGCTGACACATACTCGACCATGAACATATCCACTAATGTGGCATGACTAGGGGGGCTGTTGGTGATGAGGTTGAAGACATTAGGCCCAACATGGCTTATGCCCGCCGCCGAAGCAACTCGTCTACGCACAACATGAAGGACTTCAAGACCAAGTTCGAGACGATCGAGGCGGATCCCGTCTTTGAAGAAGAGATCCACGGCCCCATGGGCGAGGAGCTTGAGAAGCAGAGCACCACATCTACTGAGCACAGCGTCGCTGAGGAGGACCATGATAAGAAGTTGTAGACATTGAGAGGTGGGTGAACGAACAAAGACATGGATGGCGTGGCATGGCTGTATGTTGACTGGCTGGTCAATGTGTGGGAAGCTGTTGTCGAACGCAAGGAGGAGTAACGGTCGTTGCTAATTCCAGACTGTATGTGTACAATCTCTCTTTGAGAAATTCACACGGTTTCCTACAACTACTACTATGGCTGCTACAAAAGCTTCTCTGGGCGGTATATAGTGACGACTGTAATTATTATGAGAAACGAGACATGGATCAACCACCATGAGTGTGGTGCCTTGACTTGACTTGACTTGGCTTGACTTGACTTGACTTGACTGAAGGGTGGATGCCTAAGGTACTGCTTTTGCGCGCATGTAGGTACCTGAATGGAGCGTGCGCGCACATGACGGACCACTGCAGCTTTTCCGAGCTTCACAACGGGCGCACGGAAATCTCTGATCAGTGATATTCAAAGTGTGAGGTCCAATGAAAGGCCTGCATTTGCGGGCACATACAGAAAGCAGACAAGTGAAGAGTGAAGTGGGCCTGGCGTAGTGATGAGGTGTCCTACACGTTGGTTAACTCCGTGGCCTAGCGTTGAATTGATCATTTGATCCCTGTCTCCAACAACATTACCAGACGCATTCTTCTTCTGCTCAACTTTGCCAATCAACCACAAAGGCCAGCGAAGAGCCAACACCATCACCGGCGCGCTCTTTCGCGTCTTCTCTCGACTCGACTAGCCTGCCCATCATGTTTTCGCCCGAGGCTTCCATCCAGAGCGCGCGCAGCTCTCTGCGCAACCCCCGGCGCCGCCAGCGCAAGGACTCGGATGGCCCCCAGCAACAACGAAGCCGGAAGCGCAGCAAGCTCAACGACGACAGCTTCAAGGACCCGGCCGTCGCGCACATGAATGGAAATGGAAGCGCCCTGATGAATGGCCATGCCGTCCAGAGCCCGGAGAATTCGGTTGTGCTGGTCGACATGCCCGTTCGCGAGAAGAAGACAGCTCCCAAGCGCGCGCCCAAGGAAGACACGGGCTCGTATCTCGTACGTGTACATGCGCCTATGGGAAGTTGATGGTTACTGACCAGAGACGCTACACAGACCAAGAACGCGAACTACAGCGTTAAGAAACTCCCCGGGTTTCCGTCAGCACTCCTCCGCCCTTCTAGTATGCTGCAACCCCAGCCTGCTTCATGTGCGCCTGCTAACAGAGTCCGCCTAGCTCCGATATATGCGACCGCTCTCCCATCCGCTGGCCTTGCGCTCGCCCTAACACACGAACGCGCCCTCGTCTGGGACTACAGCGCCCCAAACGGGCCTACCAAGGTCATCTCCCTCAACTTGAACTTTGGTCTGAGAACATCAGAGCCTTTGCCTCTAGGCGCCATCGTTCGCAACGGTCCCACAAATGACTACGGCGTCGTCGCAGTCGCGCCGTCAACCGGAAAGATCAGCTTCTGGGAGAATATTGACAGCGCCGACACACGAAGCCTATATCCTCAGCGCCAGCAGGGAGTCGAGGGATTCGTCAAGCTGTACTCTGGAGAGACTATCGCTAACCTGGTAGATGTCGAGCACGCGGGCTACGTACTTGTCTTCAGCAGCGGAAGGCTAGCTCAATTGACCCTGCGCGATTCCCAAGGCAGGCCGAGTGTCGCAACAACCATCTTGAGCGCACCCAATAGCTCAGGAGGTAGTTTCTTCAGCCTGAAGGGGCTTCTAGGAGCATCTATTCGCAAGACTGTAGCTTCGGTGAAGGCCCGGACATCGCAATCTAAAGGGCACATGGACGTCATCTCCGTCACTCGGAATGGACTCTTCCAGACATGGGATTTGAGTTGGTCGGGACAGCACAGTCACCAACGGGACGTGGACGTACACGATGCGATTCTCTCGGCAGTCCAGGCACGCACAGCGCCCGAGATACGCAGCCAACAGGATGTACATGTGCTGGACTTTGCCATTATGGACGCACAGCAGGGTCAAGAGGCTGTTGACCTTTTGATTCTGGTGGCTTTGTCTGGACGAGATTCGCTGGACTACTTTCTCCTCGAGGTGGATTTATCTAGGACAGGCGGTACTATCAACAGGACCATACCGATCCGAAACTTTCATCAACCCCAACTCCCAAAGGAACCCGTTGGAACGCTCCTGCTTCCACAGCCAGGACATACCGCATATGTTCAGTTCCCGGGTGCCATGTTCGTCGCATCTCTCGCTCAACCACAGGAGAGCCCAGAAGCACAGCTGCTCGCAGACTCTGGAAGTCCGGTTCTGCCGTTCCAAGACACAGTATACTTCCGCCCAGATGTGACACTCTCTGGCAATGCTATGGATACAACAACACGGAAAGACAAGCGAGCAACTGCGCTTATCTTTGTCCAGCAATTTGGAATTGTGCAGATTAGTGCACTCCCGCCAGCAACGGACGACGAAGACAAGGAACGACTCAAGGTCACTGCGCGCAGTAAGCTTGAGCAAGCCACGTTTTTCAGTACGATTCCCGGCAACATTGTAGACTTCTCCGTGAAGTCACGCTTTTTGTTCGCCGAAGAAGAGACTGCGCAGGCTGCTCTCACCATTAGTGCCGGCATCCTAAGCTCTTCCTACGACTACCTAGAGAAGGCTATTTCGAACATGGACGAGCAATTTCAACAACGTGTCACCGCACTACAAACCTTGGTTTCTCAACTCCAGACCGAATATCCCCCAATATCCTTCCAGACAAAGTGGCAGCTCTTATGGCATGCGGAGAAGCTCACAGCCGCGCACAAGCTATGGAACTGGTACCAGGATAAGCTGCAAGACCAGCAAGCCCACCCTGACGCTTACCCGGAGAATATCCTCATGAGCGATATTGTCAGAGCTCTGAATGAGCGCTACAAGACGGCCATCAACCGTGAGCTTGGTGAAACAGACACTATCCGACAATTCTTTCTCAAGGACGTCGACTCTATCCATATCTTGATCCCATGGGGCTGGTTCTACCTGCGAACCTTTTACATGAAGGAGGGCGCAAAGGAGACACCGTCGGTCATGCAGAGGCTTAGTGAGGGTACTGACGTTATGCTTGTAGCCCTGGAGACGGCGTTTGAGTTCCGGCAAGCCAACATTGAGGCGTACGGCCTCGAGCCAGACTCTCTCGATGATGGTGTCCTCAAGTCTGACCATGGCTACGACATGCTGCCGCAATTCTGGACATCGTCTCACAACATTGTTAGCTCAATTCGTAGCTTCATCGACGTCGGCCGCAATCTTGCAGTGGAAAACTATGAAGAAGGCTATCAAGAGCTTCTCGCACAGAAGATTGGCAAAGACAATCCTCGCCTCGTCAAGTTGGGATGCCAAACTCATATCGAGCGCTTCCAGTGGGCTCTCGCGCAGAGTGACGAGAAGACACGAGCTATGGGCCGTAGTCTGCAAGATGAGTGGAACAACAATGTCCGGCCTTCGCACATTATGGGCCTGATGGAAATTGGACTCGCTACAGAAGGGATGAAACTCGCTGAGCAGTATCACGACATGTCCACACTCGTTAACCTGATCTGGGAAGAGTCGAACTGGCTCGAGTCGGAAAAGGCAAGCACACGCAGCAAAATGGAGCAGGCCGAAAGCACCGTCAAGCTCAACCGGATCAAGGAGCGCATTGCGCGATACTTTGACATGTATGGTGATGACTGGGCTGATGCGTTCTACTCAAAGTACATTAAAGAGAACCAAGCCGGCCAACTGTTTGCAAAGGAATATCTCAACCAGCCAGCGCTCACCAAGTTCCTGCGAGCGGAACCGTCGCGCGTGCGGCTTGGCTGGATCAACGAGGTGTGCGGTGAGAAGAACTACGAGGCCGCTGCCGAAGCTCTATACGAGGCTGGGTCGAAACAGGAGACGAACTCATGGTGCCAGCGTGTGGAGCTTTCCATGGCCAAGCTTGCTTTGCTTTGCAAGAAGGAAGCAAAACCGGACGATGAGCAGCAACTGCTGGCTGATGCGCGCCGAGAGAAGCCAAAGGCGCTAAAGGTACGCGAGGCCATGTTTCAGAGCATTGAGCAACAGTTGGAGTACACCAAGATCCAAGAGGACGTCTACGGGCGGCTACTGCCAATCATCACGGGAGCCCTGGACGAGGACTCTGCCGTCGATTTGTTGATGACTGAGTTTGGGCAAGGGCGTCTGAAGGACCGACCAGCGCACCAGTCCATCCTTAGACAAGGCTTCGAGAGCCTCGTCCGTCACCAGGTCATTGATCCGGCGCTCATGATTGACATCCTTACTCTGATGAACGCGGACGACACCGAGGAGGGCACTACTTTGCTGCAAGGTGACGAGTTCATCTACGCTTTCAGGGTTCTTGTCGTCAACTGGCACAACATTCACCGAACGACGCGTGACGGCCTACTCAAGCTTGTGTGGAAGCGACTCTTGATCAAGGATGACTGGGCCACCATCAACAACACCAAGGAGATTGCCGACGCCAAGATCAACGAGGTCCTGCAAGACACTGCTTTGGTATATACATTCCGGGAATTGGGCAGACTATGCGGTACATGGAACATTATCGGATTACAATGGCCAGTGACTAACGTGTCTGCAGCTAGTAATAGTTTTGCGAGGGTCGTCTGGCCCAAGAGCTTGCGAGAGCTCCTGGGCGCCGGAGGGACGCATGGGGAGCTATGCGTGCGCTTCGCGGCCGAAGACCTCCGGGAGCCCATTATCAAGGATAATCTTCTCGACGACGACACGCTTCACGAGCACTTGGACAAGAACCGGCTGGCCGATTGGTTCAAGGCAGCGTTCAAAGTAGCTAAGATGATGATGTCTGAACAGGGCAAATCCCAGAATGGGCCGGCGGGTGCTCCGACAATGGGGAATGGGGTAGCACCTGAGACAGCTACGGAAGCGGAGGCGGAGCTTGACCAGGAGGCTGCTGGTTCGGAGACGTTTGACGGCGACGACGAGAGCGCACAGGACCACGACGTGGAAATGGAGTTGTAGAGATTATCTCTCTTTTTTTTTCATGACACATTGGGCGCAGTAAGGATCAGGGCAAAGACGGCAGGCGAGCATGCAGCATCGGGCAACGGCGTTTCAAAGTGTTTAGTTTGCCAACCAAGACGGGCATTTGTATTTCTCATTTGTAGATGTAGATGCGAGTGCGAGGACTAGCGGATCGGAGGTGGGCAGGCGTGTTGCATCAGGGTACAGTAGTCAGTGTCAGTGCCAGTGTCAGAGCTAGTGAATGGTTGATAGACGATTCGACCGTTTTGGGTAATGCATGAAGCGGCGGTATTCACGAATAGTGACATGCACAAACGGCATATGGTCAGGGTCTCGACTGTGTTCTGTCGAGTGGAGCCGTTCATTTGCGCAGTGGATCCCAGCCATGTTCGGCCGTGTCAAGGGCGGAATGTGGCGCGAGCAGTGGGCGGACGGGGGACGGGCTCCAATGGCATGAGTCAGCGCCAGCCGTTGCGACTTTTGGTATCCGGGATGGCTGGCCTTTTCATAACACAATGGGAGATGGATATCGAGGGTGTCGTGCCGTGCCCGTCGCAGCGGCAATGGATGCCAAATACGACAAGACAATACATGGACCTCGGGCGGCGTTTGGTCCTGGGGGCGTCGCACCAAGCCCGTTGGCCATGCAGTGAGGCGAAGCCGGCAACGTAATCGATGCATGGCGGCGCATGAATGGCGGTTCAGAGGATGAGAGAGCAGCGGTGAGGCTGGAGTTGCAGCAGCAGCAGCAGCAGCAAGTAGCAAGTAGCAACAGCAGCACCCGCAGCCGCACAGAGTTGGGTGCACCAGCAACAGCGGAAAGATCATCACGTGCAGGGCTTGTTTGCGACCCGGCGCTGACGATAGCCATGGCGACGGGGCGGCAGCCAGGCGTTTGTTTGGTGCGAGCTGAGGTGTGCTTTGGGCTGGAGAGCCAGTTAGTGTAGTGC
>Ga0265780_10002829_pt1 | contig 23273 bp, 22 predicted proteins | sample P1T30metagenome_FD_192432 | JGI IMG/M metagenome (GOLD analysis project Ga0265780, IMG submission 192432) | Plant litter microbial communities from East Loma Ridge, Irvine, California - P1 T30 | ecosystem: Environmental > Terrestrial > Plant litter > Unclassified | place: USA: California... | reverse complement strand
TCCCACTCCAGCCACTCGCCGGTCTTCGGGATGTAGCCCAGTTGGTAGAGGACGAAGCCGGCCAGCGTATGGTAGGCGGCAGCGTCCTCGTCGGGGAAGGCGAGATCCGCGACGGTCAGGTAGCGGAAGCGATCCAGGATCATGCCGCCATCCATCAGCCAGGTCCCGTCCTCGCGGCGCACGCCGTCGCCTTCCTCGTGGTCTTCGCCTGTCGGCACCTCGCCGACCAGGGCGCCCATCACGTCGGTCAGTGTCACCATGCCCTGGATGTCGCCATATTCGTCGACGATCATGGCCAGTTCGGCGCGGTGGTTGCGCATCTGCTCGAGCAGGTCGATGGCGCTGACGGATTCCGGCACGTAGAGCAGGGGTTCGATCGCCTTCGATACGTCGATGGCCTGCAGCGACTGCGCGCGGATCGCCTGTTCGAACAGGTTGCGCGCACGCACCACGCCCACCACCTGGGACCGGTCGCCGCGGTAGACCGGGAAGCGGCTGTAGGGCGAATCGGCGACGCGCGCCAGGTTACGCTCGAGCGGTTCGTCGAGATCCAGGAATTCGAGGTCGATGCGCGGCGTCATGAGGGCGCGCAAGTGCCAGTCGTCGAGGCGCAGGGCGCGCGCGGCGATGTCGTACTCGGTGCGCTCGAACACGCCGGCGTCCGTGCTCTCGCGGATCATGCCGGTGACTTCTTCCTCGGTCGGCGTCTCGTCCTTGTGATGACGCATGCCGAGCAGGCGCATGATGGCGTCGGTGGTGATGGCGAGCAGGCGCACGAAGGGGTGCATCAGGCGCGACAGCTGGTGCATCGGACGCGAGACCAGCGCGGCCATGAATTCCGGATACAGGATGGCGATGCGCTTGGGCACCAGTTCGCCCAGCACGATGGACAGGAAGGTGATGGCGACCACGACCACGGCCAGGGCCGAGGGCCTGGCCCAGTCTTCCGGCACACCGTATTGCTCGAGCGCGGGCGTCAGGCGCGCGGTGAGCGAGGCTTCGCCGAAGGCGCCGTTGAAGATGCCGATCAGGGTAATGCCGACTTGCACGGTGGAGAGGAAACGGCTGGGGTCGTCGGCCAGGTTGATGGCGGCCGCCGCGCCGCCGCTGCCGTCGTTCGCCATCTTTTCCAGGCGCAGGCGCTTGGCCGAGACCACGGCGAGCTCGGACATCGAAAACACGCCGTTGAGCAGGATGAGAAAAAGGATGATGATGATGTCGGTCATGCGTTTCCAATGTGAAATCGAACCGCGCTGTGCGGGTTCTTGTCACCTTGATCATCGCATGACGGCAATCGTGCGCCAACCGGCGCACGGAACAATCCCGGCTGTCAGGGCTTGCCGGGGGTGAAGTGTTTCTTGATACCGGCCCAGCAATCCTGGTAATTCCCCTGCAGCTGGGGCGACGCTAGCGCGAATTCCGTCGCCACGATCGGCGTCCGGGTCTCGAACATGAAGGCCATCGTGTCCGTCACCTTGTGCGGGCGGCTGGTGTCGGCGCTGCTGGCCTTGTCGAAGGTGGCGGCGTCCGGACCGTGGCCGCTCATGCAGTTGTGCAGGCTGGCGCCGCCGGGATTGAAACCCTCGGCCTTGGCATCGTAGGCGCCGTGGATCAGGCCCATGAATTCGCTGGCGACATTGCGGTGGAACCAGGGCGGGCGGAAAGTGTCTTCGCCGGCCAGCCAGCGCGGCGGGAAGATCACGAAGTCGAGGCAATCGACGCCCGGCGTGTCCGAGGGCGCGTGCAAGACCAGGAAGATCGAGGGATCCGGGTGGTCGTAGCTGACCGAGCCGATGGTATTGAAGTGGCGCAGGTCGTACAGGTAGGGCGCGTAGTTGCCATGCCAGGCCACCACGTCCAGCGGCGAATGCCCGATCGGCGCGCGCCACAGATGGCCGCCGAACTTCGCCACCAGCTCGAAATCGCCTTCCACGTCCTCGTAGCGCGCGATGGGCGTCAGGAAGTCCCGCGGGTTGGCCAGGCCGTTGGAGCCGATCGGCCCCAGGTCGGGCAAACGCAGCAGGGCGCCGAAGTTCTCGCAGATGTAGCCGCGCGCGCTGCCGTCCGGCAGGTCGACGCTGAAGCGGATGCCGCGCGGAATCACGGCGATCTGCTGCGGCTCGACCTCGAGCAGGCCAAGTTCGGTGGCAATCGACAGGCGGCCCTGCTGCGGCACGACCAGCAATTCGCCGTCGCCGGAATAGAAATACCGTCCGCGCATCGGGCGGTTGGCGGCGTACAGGTGGATCGCGCAGCCGTTCATGCTGGCGGGCGCGCCGTTGCCGGCCATGGTGACCCAGCCGTCGATGAAATCGGTGGGCGCGTCCGGCAGCGGCAGCGGGCTCCAGCGCATCTGGTTCGGCGACGGCGCCAGGCCTTCGAAACCGGCGGCGATACGGCCTTGGTCCATGCGCGTGAAGTTGCCGTGCTGGGCCGCGGGGCGGATGCGGTACAGCCAGGAACGCCGGTTCTGGCCGCGCGGCGCCGTGAAGGCCGTGCCCGAGATCTGCTCGGCGTACAGCCCGTAGGCCACGCGCTGCGGCGAGTTGCGGTGCGCGGGCAGGGCGCCGGGCAGGGCTTCGGTGGCGAATTCGTTGCCGAAGCCGGACATGTAGCCGTCGTGGGGATGCATGGGGGGTCTCCTGGTTTTCGCCTCACTGTAGAGGAGCGCAGCGGATTTTACGAGGTGAATATAAAAATGTAGACTATTCAGCACATCAATAACCCTATCTCGCGCATGATCGAACCTACTAGCATCGACCTGAACCTGCTGTCCGTGTTCCAGGAGGTGTACCGCGAACGCCAGATCTCGGGCGCGGCGCGGCGCCTGGGCTTGACGCAGTCGGCGGTCAGCAATGCGCTTGCGCGCCTGCGCCGGACCTTCGGCGACGAATTGTTCGTGCGCACCGCGCACGGCATGCAGCCGACGCCGCTGGCCCAGCAGATGGCCGAACCGATCGGCGCCGCGATGGCCCAGATCGCGCTGGCGCTGAGCCAGCGCAGCCGCTTCGACCCGGCCACGAGCAACCGGCGTTTCACGATCGCCATGACCGACGTCGGCGAAGTGTATTTCATGCCGGTGCTGGTGGAACGCTGCCGCGCCGCGGCGCCGCAGGTGGAGATCGCATCGAGGCGGGCGAATGCGCCCAGCCTGAAGGAGGAGATGGAAACCGGACGCGTCGACCTGGCCATCGGTGCCTTCGAAGACATGTCGGAAGCGCTGTTCCAGCGGCAGTTGTTCCGCCAGAGTTTCGTGAGCATGTTCCGCAAGGGACATCCGCTGGCGCAGGGCACGGTGGACCTGGCGCGCTTCACGCAGGCATCGCACCTGGTGGTCGAGGCGGCGCACAGCCCCTACGACCGCATCAATGCGCTGCTGGAAAAGGCCGGGGTGATGGCGAATGCCCGGTTCCGGGTGCCGCATTTCACCGCGGTGCCGTATATCGTGGCCACGTCCGATCTCGTGGTGACCGTGCCGCAGAAGCTCGCCGAGAGCGCCGCGGCACCGTTTGGATTGAAGTGGATCGAACCGCCGCTGCAGTTGCCGACCTTGCAGACCAATGTCTTCTGGCACCGGCGCTTCAACCACGACCCCGGCATCCAGTGGCTGCGCGGGCTGATTGCCGACGTGTTCTCCGAGTAGGATCGGACGGGAACGCGCCTGGAGGAGATGACAATGACAACGATGAATGAGGAACAAGACAATGGCTGACCTGTTTGAGAATCCGATGGGCCTGATGGGCTTCGAATTCGTGGAATTCGCTTCGCCCAACCCGGGCGTGCTCGAACCTGTGTTCGAGGCGCTGGGCTTCACCAAAGTGGCCGTACACCGCTCGAAGGACGTCGCGCTGTACCGCCAGGGCGAGATCAATTTCATCATCAACAACGAGCCGAAGAGCCACGCCGCCTACTTCGCGGCCGAGCACGGCCCCTCGGCCTGCGGCATGGCCTTCCGCGTCAAGGATGCGCACAAGGCGTACGCGCGCGCGCTCGAGCTGGGCGCGATCCCGATGGAGATCCCGACCGGCCCGATGGAATTGCGCCTGCCGGCGATCAAGGGCATCGGCGGGGCGCCGCTGTACCTGATCGACCGTTTCGAAGACGGCAAGTCGATCTATGACATCGACTTCGAATTCATCGAAGGCGTCGAGCGCCGTCCGAAAGGCCACGGCATGTCGATCATCGACCACCTGACCCACAACGTCTACCGCGGCCGCATGGCCTACTGGGCCAATTTCTACGAGAAGCTGTTCAACTTCCGCGAAATCCGCTATTTCGACATCCAGGGCGAATACACGGGCCTGACGTCCAAGGCGATGACCGCGCCGGACGGCAAGATCCGGATTCCGCTGAACGAGGAATCGCAGGCGGGCGGCGGCCAGATCGAAGAGTTCCTGCTGAAGTTCAATGGCGAGGGGATCCAGCACATCGCACTGCTGGTCGACGACATCTACGCCACCGTCGACGGCCTGCGCGCCGCCGGCGTGCCGCTGATGAGCGCGCCGCCTGCCACCTATTACGAGATGCTGGCGGAACGCATCCCGGGCCACGGCGAAGACGTCGGTCAGCTACAGGCGCGTGGCCTGCTGGTCGACGGCAAGGTGGAAGGCGAGGGCGAGCAGCAGTCGCGCCGCCTGCTGGTCCAGATCTTCTCGGAAAACCAGCTGGGCCCGGTGTTTTTCGAGTTCATCCAGCGCAAGGGCGACGATGGCTTCGGCGAAGGCAATTTCAAGGCCCTGTTCGAATCGATGGAGCGCGACCAGCTGCGCCGCGGCGCGCTGAAGACGGCAGCCTGATCCTGCCGCTTCCGTAGTACTTTTAGTCACTCTTTGTTCAGCTGTCAACGACTCTTGTTCGAGCGTCAATCGAGTCGTTGACAGCCTGCCAGCACTTCTCGCTCGCTCTGTTGTATCCGCGCAGCCCTGCACGCGTGTATGTTTATTTTCCTCAAGGAAAGTAACCAAGAGTGGCCGGTTTCGTCCTAAAATTTCCGCTCAGCACCTCGCTGCGCCGACCTTCCACGACGATCCCGGAAAACCCATGACCACCGCTCAACGGCTTTTGCCGCTCGCGGCCACGCTGCTGGCCATCCTGATGCAAACCGCATACGCCGCCGGCGCCGGCACGGGTGAATATTCCCTGAAAGCCAGCGCCATGACGACCACCGCATCGCTGGCCTCGCAATATGTGTGGCGCGGCTTTCGCCAGTCGGATGGCCGCCCGGCCGGGCAGATGAACCTGGATTACCGCCATGCCAGCGGCTGGTCGGCCGGGACCTGGGCCTCGAGCATCGGCGATCGCGCCGTCGACAAGGGCTGGCTCGAGTGGGACGTGTACGGCGGCTACAGCGGCCACGCCGGCGGCATCGGCTACAGCGCCATGGTCTACTATTACATGTACCCGGGCGCCCGCGTGGGAGGCGGCACGCGTGGCTACGACTACGGCGAATTCGCCGCCGGTCTCAGCTACAAGGCCGTCTACGCCAGGTACTACCACACCTATACCCGCGATTTCTTCGGCGTCGCCGACGCGCGCGGCAGCGGCTACCTCGACGTCGGCATCCGCCAGCCGATCGGCGAGACCACCACCGTCAACCTGCATGCCGGCGACGGCCGCGTGGCCGGCAAGACCAACGCCGGCATGGACTGGCGCGACGTCAAGGCCGGCCTGAGCCAGAAGCTCGGCAAGGGCTGGTCGCTGTCCGGCACCTACAGCCGCACGCTCGGCGCGGGCGGCAGCTCGGCCTTTGAGCGCTACGCCAGCGCCATGCCGCGCAGCGAGCTGCGCCCGCTGGCCGGCAACAAGAGCCGCCGCGGCGCGCTCATGATGACGCTCAGCCGCAGCTTCTGATCCGCCACGGCGGAGCGCGCCTCCGCCCCGTTGCTGTCGGAATGCTATCCTTCGCTCCAGCGCGGCCCGTCCTTGGGGCCGCCACCGATCGAGGAGTGATATCTTGCTGCAGGCGTTCGCTGTGTTGTTGGCCTTCCAGTGCCTTGGAGAGGGCCTGGTTTTCCTGTTGGGCTTGCCGATACCGGGGCCGGTCGCGGGCATGCTCGCCTTGTTGGCGGCGCTGGTCGCCTGGCCGCGCCTGCACGAGGTGGTCGAAGCCGGCGCCAGCGAACTCTTGCGCCACCTGTCGCTGCTGTTCCTGCCGGCCGGCGTGGGCATCATCGCGGCTGCCGCCAGCGGCAGCGGGCACTGGCTGGCGATCGCCGCCAGCGTTGTCTTCAGCACGCTGGCGACCCTGGCCGTGACCGCGCTGGTGCTGCAGGCCATGGGCACCGGTACCGAAAGCGATGACAAGGGTGGCGGCAATGTTTAACTTCGAAGAACTCAGCCACTTCTGGGTCTACCTGTCGGCCTCGCCGCTGCTGGGCCTGACGCTCACGCTGTGCGCCTACCTGTTCGCGCAATGGGTGTATGCGCGCTGCGGCTTCTCGCCGCTGGCCAATCCGGTGGCGGTCGCGATCGCCCTCATCAGCCTGGTCCTCACCGCCAGCGGCATGTCCTACCAGAGATATTTTGCCGGCGCCCAGTTCGTCCATTTCCTGCTTGGCCCGGCGACGGTTGCGCTCGCCGTGCCGCTCGCGCGCCAGATGCCGCGCCTGCGCCGCAGCCTGCTGCCGCTGGCCTGCGCGCTGCTGGCCGGCTGCCTGACGGCGATCGTCAGCGCGGTCGGCGTTGCCGTGCTGCTGGGCGCTTCGCCCGAACTGGCGGCGTCGATCGCGCCGAAGTCGGCCACCACGCCGATCGCGATGGCGGTGTCCGAGCACCTGGGCGGGATCCCGGCGCTGACGGCGGTGCTGGTGATCTGTACCGGCATCTTCGGGGCGGTGTTCGCGCGTTTCGTGATGAATGGCTTGCGGGTGCGTTCGCATGCGGCGCGCGGCCTGGCGCTGGGGGTGGCGTCACATGGGATCGGGACGGCGCGGGCTTTCCAGGTCAGCCCGGAGATGGGAGCGTATGCCGGCCTGGGGATGGGGGTGAATGGGGTGCTGACGGCGCTGCTGGCGCCGTGGCTGGTGCCGCACTTGATGCGGTGGATGGGAGCGTGAACGCCGCAGCGCCGGCGCGAGTCGTCAAAAGCGATGCATGCCGGCGCAAATGGATTTCAGTTATCCGGCGTGGTGCCGGAACCGACTTGTGCTTCGGGCATGTTGGCGGTGGAGGCTTCCGTGTCCGATCCCGACTCGAAGCCGCTTGTTCCGAATGAATCGAAGTCACCGCCGGACTCGGGACTGTCCACGTTAGGCAGTGTACCGCTACCCATGTTACCTTCCGGCAAATTACCGGCAGCCGCCGCGCCACCCATCGCCATCGCCACGACAGTCATCAATACCAAAGCTGCTTTTTTCTTCATGTGATTCCCCAGTCATTATCGAGATAGTACTGCCTTTCTATTGCACTGGAGAATTTCCCGTTCGCAATAAAGTTCGCCCGCAACCACGCGCGGACGCGGTTGCGGGCGGGGTGGCAGGCATGCGGTGCCTGCCGGGGGAGCGCAGGCGGCTTGCGCCGCTGCGTAATCGGTAAAATAAGCGAAAAATCGTAAAAACGCTCAGGCCGTCTTGCGGCCGAAAGCCTTGGCTGCGAACAGGGCGCTGGCCAGGCCGACCACGATGGCGGCGGTGCTGCCCGAGAAGCCGACGGCGTGGCTCATCGCCAGCTTGCCGGCCTTTGGCGTGACCAGTTCCAGGCGGCGCTTGGTCATCTGGGCGCCCAGCTCGGACAGGCGGTCCTTGCTGAAGGTCTGTTCGGCTTCCGGCAGCAGCACGGTTTCCTCGTCGGCCACGTGGTGGACCACGTCGCGCATCAGTTGGAACACCAGTTCGTCGTGGCGCGGCGATTTCGGATCGGTACGGCGCAGTTCGGCGATCACGGCGCGCATTTCATCGTGCTCCGGCTCGCTCTTTTCCATGACTTTCTGGTCATGGGCGCGCGGACGCATGACGGGATAGAAGATTTCCTCTTCCAGCGTGGCGTGGATTTCCAGGGCGTCGCAAATGGTTTCGGCCAGCGCCTTCTTGACGCTCGGGCGCTTGTCGCGGGTGTACTGGTGGAAGGTGACCATCACGTGGGAATGGTCGAAGCGGATCATGTCGGTGATGGACGGGCTGAGTTTATTCAGAGAAAACATCACATTCTCCAGTCATATTGTCGATGAATGCATCCTACGCCGGCCGCTTGAGCACGCACGTAGGAATTCGACGCAGGGTCTTGTCAGTCTGGCACTCAAGACCCTGTTCAGTGCAGTGGTATTCATGCGGGCGGTTAAGGCCGCGCAATCATCGGCTCCTGCTCGGCCTCTCATCAAGGCCATCCGAATCGATAGCGACCAGCTATTCAGGTAAAACGCTGACCAGGGCAAAACACTATCAGGATAATATACAAAAACTATGATTGATAAAAGTTGCATTAGAACATTGCTATGGGTTTAGCTCAACAGATTGTCGTCAATAGTCCTACACAGACACGGCGAGCACTCCGATTCCGACATCTCGTCAGCCTGCGATGATGGGCACATGGGCGGTCACATACGGGATGTGACCACTGCCACCACCAGGTGCTTCTTCCTGGCGGAATAAAACTATCGGAGGACTTCACATGTTTGCACACAACAAGCGCTTGCAGTACACGGTGCGCGTCAGCGAACCGAATCCGGGCCTGGCCAACCTGATGCTCGAACAATTCGGCGGCCCGCAGGGCGAGCTCGCAGCGGCCATGCGTTACTTCACCCAGGCCGTCAGCGAAGACGATCCGGGCCGCAAGGACATGCTCTACGATATCGCGACCGAAGAGCTGAGCCACCTCGAGATCATCGGCCACATCATCGCCATGCTGAACAAGGGCGCCAAGGGCCAGCTGGCCGAGGCCGTCGATTCGGAAGCCGAGCTGTACCGCAAGCTGAACGGCGCGGGTAACGACAGCCACGTGACCCAGGTGCTGTACGGCGCCGGTACCCCGCTGATCAACTCGGCCGGCGTGCCCTGGACCGCGGCCTACATCGACACCATCGGCGAGCCGACCGCCGACCTGCGTTCGAACATCGCCGCCGAATCGCGCGCCAAGATCGTCTACGAGCGCCTGATCGCGCTGACCGAAGACCCGGGCGTGAAGGAAGCGCTGACCTTCCTGATGACGCGCGAAGTCGCGCACCAGAAGTCCTTCGAAAAAGCGCTGTATGCGATCTCGCCGAACTTCCCTCCGGGAAAAATGCCGGTCGATCCGCGCTTCTCGAACACCTACTTCAACATGTCCCAGGGTCCGGGCGAGATGCGCGGTTCGTGGAACCAGGGCGAGCAGTGGGAATTCATCTCCGACCGCGAGAAGCAGATGGCCGTCGACGGCGGCAGCGGCGAAGCCGAGGTCAAGCTGCCGGCCAAGGACATCGACGTGCTGAAAGCCATGGCCGAGCGTACCAAGTCCGACCCGTCCGTCGATCCGACGACCGGCGCCGAGATGGGCATGGGCAACCAGACCACGGCCGACGGCCTGACCGTCAAGCCGGGTGCGGTCCCCAGCCCGGGCGCGCCGAAATAAGTTGGCCGCAGGCCAGATCGAATGCGAATGCCGGCAGGACGCGGCTTCGCATTGACTAGCGCGCCGCGCAGCCCATGCTGTGCGGCGCTGTTTTTCGTTTAGGATATCAATATGGAATCGCATGCGCACAAAGTCAGGCCGCCGGGCGGCATTGCACGCACCTCGCCGACGCGGCGGGCCATCGGCCTGGCCATCTGCGTGGCCGGGTGCCTGCTGCTGCTGATCGGCCTCTATCACCAGTTGACGCATGCCTCACCGAATCTGCGCGGCGCCTTGCTGGGCGGCGGCACCGCCGCGGCGGCGACCGCGCTCGGCACGCTGCCAATCCTGCTGTCACAGAATTTCTCGAAGCGTACCTATGATTGCTTCCTCGGCTTCGGCGCCGGCGTGATGCTGGGCGCAACCGCGTTTTCGCTGGTCATCCCGGCGCTGGCCGCCTCCAAGGCCGCCGGCGCCGGCAACTGGGGCGCCAGCCTGACGGTGGGCGCCGGCGTGATGGCCGGCGCGGCGCTCCTGCTGCTGCTCGGCCGCGTGGTCAGGACCGAAGGCATCCTGGACAGCGAAGACGCGCGCATGGCGCACTCGATGCGGCGCGCCTGGCTGTTCGTGTGGGCGGTGGCGCTGCACAACCTGCCGGAAGGCCTGGCGATTGGCGTGGCCTACGGCGGCATCGACGTCGCCAAGGCCAATTCGCTGGCGACCGGGATTTCGATCCAGGACGTGCCGGAAGGCCTGGTGGTGGCGCTGGCGCTGCGCACGGTCGGCTACGGCCGTTTCCTGTCGGCGGGGCTGGGCATGCTGTCCGGCGTGATCGAGCCGGTGGCGGCGGTGGCCGGCGTGGCGCTGATCGGCGTCTCGGCGGGGCTGCTGCCATTCGCGCTGGCCGCGGCGGCGGGCGCGATGCTGTTCGTGATCGTCAACGACGTGGTGCCGGAGTCGCACGAAAGCGGCAACGCGACCTGGGCCAGCGTGGCGCTGGTGTTCGGCTTCGTGCTGATGACGGTGCTTGATACCGCGCTGGGTTGAGGGTCGCAGACGGCTAAAAGTAGGCCAGCAACCGCCCGCAGGCGATGACCGTCGCCCAGCACGCCAGCGACAGCGCGGCGTGCAGGCGCGCCCCAAACGGCGGCGCGTCCGCGATCCCGGCCGTGCGCCACCAGCGGCTGGCATGGAAGGCGGCCGCATTCAGCGCCGCCGCCACGACCAGGCCCATCTTGAGCAGGAACACCGGGTTGGCCAGCATGTCCGCCGCTTGCGCGGAAAACAGCAGCAGTCCGCTCGGCGCGACCAGCAGGAAGCTGCCCGCCGACCAGGGCAGCAGGTGGCGCGCCAGCTCGCGCGGCGGCAGCCAGCGGCCGAAGCCCAGCAGGCGCAGGTCGAACATGGCCACCGCGCCCACCAGCAGCACGAAACCGAGGATGTGCGCGGTCTCGACCAGCGGGTAGAGCCAGGCGTTCTCGCGCATCGCGCGCGCCGGCGCCGTGGCCGCCATCCAGGCCGCGAAATCCGCCAGTGGCGCGCTCACGCTGGCTTGCCTTTACCTTGACTTAGCGCAGTTCGGTGGTCTTGCCGGCGATCGTGATGCGCTCGGCGCGCATCTCTTCAGGCTTGCTGCGGTGGGCATAACCGACCACCGTCGCCGTATTGCCCTTGGCCAGCATCGCCTTGGGCAGGCCGCGGTTGTCCATGCGGCCGGGCGGCGCGAGCACGACGTGCCAGGTCTTCCCGAGCGTCTTGAGCTCCACGAAGCCGTGCGGCTGTTCGTAGCCGGAGGCGTCGATGGTGCCGGTCAGCGTGAGCGGTTTGTCGGTGTCGTACTCGCTCCAGCCGTGGTGAGCCCAGGCGGTGCTTGCCACCAGGGCGGACAGCAACACAAGGCGCTTCATGGACACCTCCATTGGTCGTCAATACGCCGAGCCGCCAATATACACAAGTTCAGGCGCGCACGCGCAGCCTGCCGAGCGCTTCCAGCCGGCCGCCGCCGCCGATGCGCGCCACCACGACCTCACCCTGGGCGACCGATGCATCGACCATGGCGCGGATGTTCACGTCGTGCGTCACCAGCACCAGGTTGTCCCGCACCCGCAGGGACGCCAGGCGCGTGCGCAGTTCGGCCAACCGGGCGCGGGCGGTGGCTTCATCGACCTGGAAAATGGAATCGAGCAGGGGTGCCGCTTCGACCCGGCCGAAGGCCAGGCGTGCGGTATCCAGGCAGCGGCACCAGCGGCTCGACCACACCGGGCCGATCTTCACACTGTGGCTTTCCACCGCGGCGCCGAGCGCGCGGGCGTCGAGGCGGCCGGCCTCGGACAGGTTGCGCTGGGTGGCGCACGCGCCGAGCCGGAAGCCGGGCGGATCGCCGATGCCGGGATCGGTGGCGGCGTGGCGCACCAGCAGGACCAGGCCGCCGCCGCGCAGGCGCTGCCAGAGCGCTTCGACGTTGGCTTCAGCACCGGCGCCGAAGGCCGGGGCCGCGGCCAGCATGAGCAGGAGATGGCGACGCCGCATGCTGCCTCCGCCGAAATGGATGGGATGGGCCGATTATCGGCGCGGCCGGGCGGGAAGGGCGCACGCCTGCATCATTTATCGTGACGCGTAACGAAAACCGCGGATAAAAAAAGCCCCGGCATCGGCCGGGGCTGGAGCTCTGCTATATATATGGATCAGTTACGGATTTCCAGTGCGCGGTTCAGGCTCAGCGCCGCCAGCGTGGCCAGCGCACCCGACAGCAGGTAGAGGCTGACGTAGCCGAGGCCGTAGTTGGCCGCCAGGCCGAGGGCCACCAGCGGTGCGAACGCGGCGCCGACCAGCCAGGCCACGTCCGAGGTCAGGGCGGCGCCGGTGTAGCGGTACTGCGGCAGGAAGTTCGAGGTCACGGCGCCGGCGGCCTGGCCGTAGGACATGCCGAGCAGCAGGAAACCGACCAGGATGAAGGTGTTCTGGCCGGTCACGCCGCCATCCATCAGCGTCGGCACGAAGCCCGAGAACAGCGCGATCAGCGCGGCCAGGGTACCCAGCGTGTTGCGGCGTCCGAACTTGTCCGCGATCAGGCCCGAGGCCAGCACGCCGACGATGGCCAGGCCCGCGCCCCAGATCTGCACGACCAGGAAGTCGGCCATCGAGCGGGTGTCGTACAGCTGGATCCAGGACAGCGGAAAAACGGTGACGAGGTGGAACAGCGCGTAGCTGGCCAGGGCGGCGAGGGCGCCCAGCACGATGGTCGTGCCCTGCTTGCCGATCACTTCGCGCGCCGGTTCCGGATCGAGCTGGTGCTCGTCGAGCAGGTGGGCGTAGTCGGGGGTGGAGACCAGGCGCAGGCGCGCGAACAGGGCGACCACGTTGATGGCGAAGGCCACGAAGAACGGGAAACGCCAGCCCCAGACCAGGAAGTCGTCCTGCGACACTTGCGTCAGGAGGTAGGCGAAGATGCCGGCGGCGATGATGAAACCCACCGGTGCGCCAAGTTGTCCGAGCATCGCATACCATCCGCGCTTGCCCTCGGGCGCGTTCAGGGCCAGCAGCGACGGCAGGCCGTCCCAGGTGCCGCCCAGCGCGGCGCCCTGGCCGAGGCGCAGCACGGCCAGCGAGATGATCGCCCAGTCGCCCCAGCGGGCGTAGGTCGGCAGGCCGGCGATGGAGACGGTCGCGGTGCCGAGCATGAACAGGGCGATGGTCAGCTTGATCTCGCGCGAGAAGTGACGCTGGATCCACATGAACACCAGCGTGCCGATCGGACGCGCAACGTAGGCGAGGGCGAAGATGGCGAACGAATACAGGGTCCCTTCGAGGCGGTCCGCGAACGGGAAGAACACCGCCGGGAACACCAGCACCGAGGCGATGGCGTACACGAAGAAGTCGAAGTATTCGGAGGCGCGGCCGATGACCACGCCGACCGCGATGTCGCCCGGGGCGATGTGGCCGTCGCGCGCGTTGATGTTGCGGGCCCCGCTGTGCGGGGCGCTGATGGGAGCGGCGCCTGCGTCGCCGTACGTGGTGTTCGTGCTCTGCATATTTCGTCTCCTGAAGATTGCCAAAACACGTTCGGACGCTTTCGGAAAGACCACAGTTTTTCGAAAGGGTGGGACAAAACGTCCAATCGCCAAACGTGCACCGTTGGCGTTACATTAGCATGTTATCTTTCCCATGTAACGTAAAACACAAGCATGATTCCTAAGACCCTCCGTCGAGGACTGATGAGTGCCCCCTTGTTGTCGCTGCTGGCCGGCTGCAACACGGTGGTCATGAACCCGTCCGGCGACATCGCCAAGCAACAGGCGCAGCTGATCATCGTCTCGGTGGTCCTGATGCTCCTGATTATCGTTCCCGTGCTGTTCCTGGTCGTCTGGTTTGCCCGCAAGTACCGCGCGAGCAATACCGAGGCGGCCTATGAGCCGGATTGGGACCACTCGACCAAGCTGGAACTGGTCATCTGGGGCGCGCCGCTCCTGATCATCATCGTGCTCGGCCTGGTGACGTGGATCTCCACGCACAAGCTGGATCCGTATCGTCCGCTGGACCGCCTCGACGAGAACCGTCCGATTCCCGCGTCGGCCAAGCCCTTGATCGTGCAGGCCGTGGCGATGGACTGGAAATGGCTGTTCATCTATCCGGAGCAGGGCATCGCAACCGTGAATGAACTGGTGGTGCCGACCGACGTGCCGGTGCGCTTCAAGATCACCGCGACCTCGGTCATGAACGCGTTCTACGTTCCCGAACTGGCCGGCATGATCTACGCGATGCCGTCGATGGAAACCACGCTGAACGCGGTGCAGAACAAGCCGGTGTCGTCGATCGGTTTCTCGGCCAACTACAGCGGCGCCGGCTACTCGGACATGCGCTTCGCCTACCGCGGCGTCGCCCAGGCCGACTTCGACGGCTGGGTCCAGTCGGTGAAAGCCGCCGGCGGCACCCTCGACCGCGCGAACTACCTGACCCTGGAAAAGCCGAGCATCAAGGATCCGGTGCGCCGCTACGCCGGCGTCGACAGCGACCTGTTCTATCGCGTCCTGAACCGCTGCGTCGGCGACGGCGTCGTCTGCATGGACAAGATGATGATGCAGGACGCGCAGAAGTCGCGCGAAATGGCCCTGAACCGGATGCCCCAACACGCGGCAGCGACCCGCCTGGCCCAGGCCAACGGCGAAGTCTGCACCACGCCCGATGAATCTGTGAAGAAGAAGTAATCATGCACGAGCAATTTGACTTAGCGAAGTTGATCTTCGGTCGGCTCAGCTGGGAAGCGATTCCCTACCACGAGCCGATCCTGATCGGTACCTTTATCGCGGTGATCCTGGGCGGCATCGTCGTCCTGGGCGCCATTACCAAGTTCAAGCTGTGGGGCTATCTCTGGAACGAGTGGTTCACCAGCATCGACCACAAGAAGATCGGCATCATGTACATGGTGCTGGGTCTGATCATGTTCCTGCGCGGCTTCGCCGACGCGCTGATGATGCGCGCCCAGCAGGCGTTCTCGTTCGGGGATGCCCACGGCTTCCTGCCGCCGCACCACTACGACCAGGTCTTCACCGCCCACGGCGTGATCATGATCTTCTTCGTGGCGATGCCGCTGGTGACGGGCTTCATGAACTACGTGGTGCCGCTGCAGATCGGCGCGCGCGACGTGGCCTTCCCGTTCCTGAACAACTTCTCCTTCTGGATGACCACCGCCGGTGCCATCCTGGTGATGGCGTCGCTGTTCGTCGGTGAATTCGCCCGTACCGGCTGGCTGGCCTATCCGCCGCTGTCCGGCATCCTGGCCAGCCCCGACGTCGGCGTCGACTACTACATCTGGTCTCTGCAGATCGCGGGTGTCGGTACCTTGCTGTCGGGCGTGAACCTGGTCGTCACCATCATCAAGATGCGCGCGCCGGGCATGGACCTGATGAAGATGCCGGTCTTCACCTGGACCGCACTGTCCACCAACATCCTGATCGTCATGGCCTTCCCGGTCCTGACCGCCGTCCTGGCCATGCTGGGCCTGGACCGTCTGTTCGACACCCACTTCTTCACCAATGAACTGGGCGGCAACGCGATGATGTACGTGAACCTGATCTGGATCTGGGGCCACCCGGAGGTGTACATCCTGATCCTGCCGGCCTTCGGCATCTTCTCGGAAGTCGTCGCGACCTTCTGCGGCAAGCGCCTGTTCGGCTACACCTCGATGGTGTACGCGACCGTCGTGATCATGGTCCTGTCCTACCTCGTGTGGCTGCACCACTTCTTCACGATGGGTTCCGGCGCGAGCGTGAACTCGTTCTTCGGCATCACCACGATGATCATCTCGATCCCGACCGGCGCCAAGCTGTTCAACTGGCTGTTCACCATGTACAAGGGCCGCATCCGCTATGAACTGCCGATGATGTGGACCGTTTCGTTCATGATCACCTTCACCATCGGCGGCATGACCGGCGTGATGCTGGCGGTTCCGCCGGCCGACTTTGTGCTGCACAACTCGCTGTTCCTGATCGCCCACTTCCACAACGTCATCATCGGCGGTGTGCTGTTCGGCCTGTTCGCCGGCCTGAACTACTGGTGGCCGAAGATGTTCGGCTTCAAGCTGGACCGCAAGTGGGGCCTGTACTCGTTCTGGCTGTGGTCGATCGGCTTCTGGTTCGCCTTCATCCCGCCGTACATCCTGGGCTTCATGGGCGTCACCCGCCGCATGAGCCACTTCGATGATCCGTCGGTCCAGTGGCTGTTCCGCATCTCGCTGTTCGGCACCCTGATGATCGCCGCCGGTATCGCCTGCCTGCTGATGCAGATCGCCGTTTCCGTCATCAACCGCAAGAAGCTGGCCGACGTCACGGGCGACCCGTGGAACGGCCGTACCCTGGAATGGTCGACCTCGTCGCCGCCGCCGGCCTACAACTTCGCGTTCACCCCGGTGGTGCACGACAACGACGCGTACGCCGACATGAAGAAGGCCGGCTACCGCCGTCCGCTGAAGGGCTACGTGCCGATCCACATGCCTGCCAACACCTGGGCCGGTCCGGTCATCCCCGGCCTGTCCTTCGTGGTCGGTTTCGGCATCATCTGGCACATGTGGCTGCTGGTCGCGGTGGGCTTCATCGCCCTCGTCGCGACGACCATCTACCACACCTTCAACTACAAGCGCGATTACTACATCCCGGCGGACGAAGTGACCCGCACGGAAGAAGAACGCACCCGCATGCTGGAAGCCCATGTCTGAGATTAACGTAACCCAAGCCGGCGCCGCGAGCGCCGACCCGAGCTCGCGCTTCTACGTGCACGAGCACCACCCGGAAAACGGCACCCTGCTCGGTTTCTGGATCTACCTGATGAGCGACTGCCTCATCTTCGCCTGCCTGTTCGCGACCTATGCCGTCTTGGGCCGCAACTACGCGGGCGGCCCGTCCGGCGCCGAGATCTTCGAACTCGGCACGGTCGCGCTGAACACGGCCTTCCTGCTGTTCTCGTCGATCACGTATGGCTTCGCCATGCTGGCCGCGCAGAAGAAGAACGTGAAGGCCACCCTGGTCTGGCTCGCCATCACCGGCGTGCTGGGCGCCTGCTTCCTGTACCTGGAACTGGACGAGTTCACGCACCTGATCCACGAGGGCTTCGGCCCGTGGCGTTCGGGCTTCCTGACCGCGTTCTTCGCGCTGGTCGGTACCCACGGCCTGCACGTGACCTTCGGTATCGTGTGGCTGATCACGCTGATGTTCCAGGTCGGCAAGCACGGCATCAACGGCGCCAACTACCGCCGCCTCGCCTGCCTGTCGATGTTCTGGCACTTCCTGGACGTCGTCTGGATCGGCGTGTTCACCTATGTCTACCTGATGGGAGTCCTGCCATGAGCAATGTTCACCACGCACACGGCCACCACGTCGATCATGACGACCACATGGAAGCCCACGGCAGCTTCAAGGATTACACGATCGGTTTCATCCTGTCGGTGATCCTGACGGCGATCCCGTTCTGGCTGGTGATGACCCACCAGCTGGCGCCGGGCACGACCAAGTTCGTGATCCTCGGCTTCGCGGCCGTGCAGGTCGTCGTGCACATGGTCTACTTCCTGCACATGAACTCGAAGTCCGAGGGCGGCTGGAACATGATGGCGATGATCCTCACCGTCATCCTGCTGGTGATCGTGCTGTCCGGCTCGATCTGGGTCATGTACCACATGAACGCCAACATGATGCCGCACATGAGCAACGACGGCGCCTCGACCCACGGCATGCACGACATGCAGTAAGCAGCACCGATGAGTCACGATCTGGATGCAGTACCGGCAGCGCGCCATGGTGGGGCAAACCCCGAGGGGGCAAACCCCAAGGGGTCGAACCCCTTCCTGGCGGTGCTGGCACTGCTCCTGATCGTCCTCTTCGCGGGTCTCGGGACCTGGCAGGTGTTCCGCCTGCAATGGAAACTGGACCTCATCGCACGCGTCGACGCACGCGTGCACGCCGCCCCGGCGCCGCTGCCACCCGCAGTGCGCTGGGCCGGCATCAGCGCCGCAAGCGACGAATACCGTCGCGTGACACTGTCCGGCAGCTATCTCTACGAGCTCACCACCCCCGTCCAGGCGCTCACCGAGCAGGGCAGCGGCTACTGGCTGCTGACGCCGATGTGCACCACGGATGGCCAGATCATCATCGTCAACCGCGGCTTCATTCCCGCCATGCTGGGCGAACGCACCCGCTACACGGCGCAAAAGGCCGGCGCCGATCCGTGCGCCGCGGCCAATGCGCCCGCGACCATCACCGGCCTGCTGCGCATCAGCGAGGCGGGCGGCACCTTCCAACGCAACAATGACGCGGCGAACAACCGCTGGTTCGTGCGCGACATCCGCGCCATCGCGGCCGCGCGCGGGCTGCCGCAGGCGGCGCCGTTCTTCGTCGACGCGGCCAGCGGCCAGAACCCGCCGGGCTCGCCCGACCGGCCGGCCGGCGGCCTGACCGTCGTGTCCTTCCATAACAGCCACCTGGTCTATGCGATCACTTGGTATGCTCTGGCCTTGATGGTCGGCGGCGCATGGTGGTGGACCAGGCGCGCCGGCTCCGGGACAGGCAACGATGATCGACACGACTGAATTACTGAGCAGGATGGGCGGCCAGGCGCGCGCGCGCGACCGCTCGGCCGCCGACGTGGAATACGTCGCCGGCCACAAGAACATGCTGCAGCTGATCGAGCTGCGCTGGATCGCCGTGATCGGCCAGGTCACCACCATCGCCGGCGCCATCCTGGTCTTCGACGTCAAGCTGCCGCTGGTGCAGATGCTCGAAGTGCTGGCCTGCCTGATCGCCTTCAACGTCGCCAGCCACCTGCGCTGGCACGAACACCGTCCCGTCACCAACAACGAACTGTTCCTGGCCCTGCTGGTCGACGTCGCCAGCCTGACCATGCAGCTCTACCTGTCGGGCGGCACCACCAATCCCTTCGCCTTCCTGTACCTGCTGCAGGTGATCCTGTCGGCCGTGCTGCTCGAAGCCTGGTCGACCTGGACCATCGTCGGCATCACGCTGGCCTGCCTGGCGGGACTGGCGGTGTTCGCGAAGCCGCTGCCGCTGCCTTTCGACCATGCGCGCGGCTTCGCCAGCATGTACGTGCAGGGCATGCTGATCTGTTTCGTCCTGAACGCGGCGCTGCTGGTGGTGTTCATCTCGCGCATCAGCAACACCCTGCGCGGAAAAGCGGCGCAGCTGGCCGACCTGAACCAGCGCGCGGCCGAGGAAGAACACATCGTGCGCATGGGCCTCCTGGCCTCGGGCGCGGCCCACGAACTGGGCACGCCGCTGGCGACCGTGTCCGTGATCCTGGGCGACTGGAAGCGCATGCCCGAATTCAAGAACAACCCCGAGCTGCTGGAAGAACTGACCGAGATGCAGACCCAGCTCAAGCGCTGCAAGTCCATCGTCAGCGGCATCCTGCTGTCGGCCGGCGAGGCGAGGGGGGAGTCGGCGGCGCGCACCACGATCCGCACCTTCCTGGACGACCTGGTCGACGAGTGGCAGGACAGCCGCCCGGTGCGCGAATTCGCCTACGACAACCGCATCGGCGAGGACCTGCCGGTCGCCTTCGACTCGGCCCTCAAGCAAATGGTCGACAACGTGCTCGACAACGCGCTGGAAGCCTCGCCCGACTGGGTCGGCCTGGAAGCCGGCGTCGAGGACGGCACCCTGCGCCTGGTCGTGCGGGACAGCGGCCCCGGCTTCGCGCCCGCGATGCTGGCCCAATTCGGCAAACCCTACCAGTCGAGCAAGGGGCGCCCCGGCGGCGGCCTCGGCCTGTTCCTGGTGGTGAACGTGGCGCGCACGCTGGGCGGCACCGTCGCCGCCGTCAACCGGCCTGCCGGCGGCGCCGAGGTCACGCTGACCCTGCCGCTGTCCGCGATCGCGCTGGATAAAAAAGAAAACCATGTCCAATACTGACAACGATATCGACATCGACGCGGACGACAACCAGCGTCTGCTCCTGATCATCGAAGACGACGACGCCTTTGCCCGCACCCTCGGCCGCTCGTTCGAGCGGCGCGGCTACAAGGTCCTGCAGGCGCCCGGCCTGGACGAGGCCACCGAACTGGTCAAGTCGCATTCGCCCGGCTACGCCGTGGTCGACCTCAAGCTCAAGGGCAACAGCTCGGGCCTGGCCTGCGTGCAGATGCTGCACCAGCACGACCCGGAGATGCTGATCGTGGTCCTGACCGGCTTCGCCAGCATCGGCACCGCGGTGGAGGCGATCAAGCTGGGGGCCAGCCAGTACCTCGCGAAACCGTCGAACACCGACGACATCGAGGCCGCCTTCGACCACGTGGCCGGCAACACCGAGGTCGAGCTCACCAACCGCACGACTTCGGTCAAGACCCTGGAGTGGGAGCACATCCACGCGGTGCTGGCGGAGACCGAATTCAACATCTCCGAAGCGGCGCGGCGGCTGGGCATGCACCGGCGGACCCTGGCGCGCAAGCTGGAAAAGCAGCGCGTCAAGTAAGACGAGGTTTGTAGCGGCGCAAAACCCGCCGCGCGTATGCAAGCAGACTCAAGCATTGCGTACACCCTTTAGCCGGCCTCAACACATTTTTCCAACAAGCACCACCGGAACCGTGTGCGCATCCCTGTCACAACCTCATGAGGTGATGCATGGCCACGCACAGCACGCAAGACCCGCAAGACAAGGACTTCGCACCGAACGGCCCCTTCGACGGCGCCGGCTCCATCCTGAGCACCGTCGGCGGCCCCGCTGGCCCGAATCCGCCGGAAAGCCTGGGCGCGGACACTTCGCAGAGCGAACGCCTGCTGGAAAAGGTCAGCGAGGATGCCGAACTGGCCGCCGAGCGTCCCTACAACGCGACCAAGGGACTCGAATACGGCCTGGCCGCCTTCGCCCCCCACCGCGGCGAAGTCCGCGTGCCGGATGCGACCCTGGCCACCGCCAGCACCACCACCGAGGACATCGCCTCCCGTAAACTCGGCGACGGCGTGCCCGACATCGGCAACAACCCGCTGAACGATGCGCTGGACCGCGCGCGCGTGGACGACACCAAGCGTGAACTGACGACCAACCAGGGCGTCAAGGTGTCGAGCAACCAGGATTCGCTGAAGATCGGCCTGCGCGGCCCGACCGCGATGGAAGACTTCATCTTCCGCGAAAAGATCACCCATTTCGACCACGAGCGCATTCCCGAGCGCGTGGTGCATGCGCGCGGCAGCGGCGCCCACGGCTACTTCGAGAACTACGACGATCTGTCGGATCTGACGCGCGCCTCGCTGTTCTGCAAGGCGGGCAAGCACACCCCGGTGTTCGTGCGCTTTTCCACCGTGGCCGGCTCGCGCGGCTCGGCCGACACGGTGCGCGACGTGCGCGGATTCGCCACCAAGTTCTATACCGACGAAGGCGTGTTCGACCTGGTCGGCAACAACATCCCGGTGTTCTTCATCCAGGATGCGATGAAGTTCCCCGACGTGATCCATTCGGTGAAGCCCGAGCCGCACAACGAGATCCCGCAAGCCTCCAGCGCGCACGATACCTTCTACGATTTCGCCGGCCTCTCGCCCGAGACCTTCCACATGCTGCTGTGGGTGAACTCGGACCGCGCCATCCCGCGCAGCTACCGGATGATGCAGGGCTTCGGCGTGCACACCTTCCGCATGATCAACGCCAAGGGCGACTCGCACTTCGTCAAGTTCCACTGGACCCCGCTGCAGGGCACCCACTCGCTGGTCTGGGACGAAGCCGTCAAGCTGGCCGGCGCCGACCCCGACTTCCACCGGCGCGACCTGTGGGAGGCGATCGAGGCCGGCCAGTTCCCGGAATACGAACTGGGCCTGCAGATCTTTACCGAAGCCCAGGCTGCCGCCTTCCGCATCTTCGACGTGCTCGATGCGACCAAGCTGATTCCCGAGGAACTGGTGCCGGTGCGCCCGGTCGGTAAACTCGTCCTGAACCGGAACCCCGACAACTTCTTCGCCGAGACCGAGCAGGTCGCGTTCTGCACGGCCCACCTGGTGCCCGGCCTGGACTTCACCAACGACCCGCTGATGCAGGGCCGCATCCACTCCTACGTGGACACCCAGCTGACCCGCCTGGGCGGCCCCAACTTCCACGAGATCCCGATCAACTCCCCGGTCGCGCAAGTCCACAACAACCAGCGCGACGGCTTCCACCGCCAGGCGATCAACCGCGGGCGCGTGGCCTACGAGCCGAATTCGCTGGCCGGCGGCTGCCCGTTCCAGGCCGGCAGCCGCGGCTTCGTCAGCTACCAGGAACACGTCGAAGGCAGCAAGGTGCGCGGCAAGCCCGAGCTGTTCGCCGAGCACTACGGCCAGGCGCGCCTGTTCTGGAAGAGCCAGACCCCGGTCGAGCAGAAGCACATCATCGACGCCTTCCGGTTCGAGTTAACGAGAGTTCAGACCCCGGCCGTGCGCCGGCGCATCGTCGCCGGCCTGGTCAACGTCGACCTGGAACTGGCGCGCGCCGTGGCCGCCGGCATCGGCATTCCGGTCCCCAGTCCGCTGCCGCGCGTGAACGACACGCCGATCCCGGACTATCCGCCGTCGCCGCCGCTGTCCTTGCTCGCGCGGCCCGGCAAGACCGGCATCCGCACGCGCCGCATCGCCATCCTGGCCGCCGACGGCGTCGACGCCCACGTGGCGCGCGAGGTGTACGTGTCGCTCCTGAAGGATGGCGCCCAGCCCCGTATCGTCAGCCAGAGACTGGGCGAACTGCAGGCGGTTGCCGGCAAGCCGCTCGACGTCGAGGTCACGGTCGAGACCACGCCCTCGGTGATGTACGACGCCGTGGTAGTGGCCCCGGGCGAGACCTCGGCGGCGATCCTGGCGCGCGACGCCCGCGTGCTCGACTTCCTGCGCGACGCCTGGCGCCACGACAAGGCCTTATTGGTGCTGGGGGCGGGGCGGAAACTGGTGGCCGCGGCCGGGATTCCGGCAACGCTGCCGGATGGATCGCCGGATCCGGGCCTGGTGGTGGCCGATCCAAGCGGGCTGGGTGCGGCGCTGGCGGCGTTCAAGGCGGCGGTGGCGCGGCACAAGGTGTATGCGCGGGAGACGGCTATCCCGCGGGTGTGAGCGCGGTGTTGGGGCAGGGCCGGCGTTCGACGCGACAATGGACGCGGCAATGACGTCGCCCCTGCGCAGGCAGGGGGCCAAGTTCTGCATGATTGCGGCTGCGCGTGCAACTTGGAGGAATAATGCCGGGGGCATTATTCCGCCTTCGCAGGGGCGACGGGTGGACTTACCAGCTATAACCCGCCTTCA
>Ga0265780_10002828_pt1 | contig 23278 bp, 20 predicted proteins | sample P1T30metagenome_FD_192432 | JGI IMG/M metagenome (GOLD analysis project Ga0265780, IMG submission 192432) | Plant litter microbial communities from East Loma Ridge, Irvine, California - P1 T30 | ecosystem: Environmental > Terrestrial > Plant litter > Unclassified | place: USA: California... | reverse complement strand
TTATTCTAGACTAAACATGCCTAAGTGGGAAATTAACGCTGATGATACGAACTGAAAGTTAAGGATGAACTTTAATGAATTTGACCGACTCTAACTACAGGATGCAGATGATACGAACTGAAAGTTGAAGATGAACTTTAAAGAATTTGACCGACTCTGACCGCAGGGTGTAGATGGAACTTGCCATTGCATGTACTATGAGCGGGGTCGATACTGCCTGACGACTTACCTAGGCTTTGAAACACATGTACAGCCTTCAGCATCTAGAAAATGACCGTACTGCAGCTAGGCCCCCTGGTAATAATGTTGACACTTCCTGAGGTTGTTGAACAAATGTCTTGTCGTGACACATGTGTAAACGGATTCAGTCTAACCCGATGCCTTGTGTGCATTACTGTTTGAAATAAGAACCTCACGTGGAGGGGTCGAAGAAAAGTGGAGTAGTCATGTACCTGCATAGGTACCTTCAGTCCACGAGTATTGCCGCAGTCAAAGGTCTCCTGCGCACACGCACCATAGGTAGAGGTATGTCAGCAATCCAAACGCCTCGATAGGCTCTATTATCGGCTCTACTTCGTCCCTCTCCTATAGGCATAGACAGGAGGATTTGAGGTGGATGTTCTCTTGGGCGGGCATGGGTATGTGACAGCACTACAGGTACCTAGATGATTACGCCGAGCAATATCGCACAAGAAATGCAGCTAACAATACGGCTGATATATCGCACCGAATGTCTAAGTCCTCGTTACGATCTACTTTCAGTGACTAAGTCAATTTGAGGTCCTTTTTCCTGTCATCACAAGCGTGTAGGGGTCATGACGGGAGTGGATGCACGTGCTTTACCCGAGCTTTGCTAAGCTCTTAATCGCTAGATTCTAGCATTATCAAGACAGCAAGTCTGGAGGTATACTCTTTCAAAACAGCGCAGTGACATTATCTCAACACCTTTTGCTACTGATATGATCTCGACGTGTATGCTCTCTAGGCGTGATGCTAGATATATAGACACCCCCGGGGTCTCCCAAAAGCGTCTGGAAATTCTCATGTCACTCGCGGTAGTGGCACCAATTCAAATCTTATCCAAGGCGCTTTACAGGCCTTCCTTAGATCTGTATAAACTTTCCCATGGGCAGAGTTAGTACAGCCTTGTAAAATAATTTTATCGGCCCTTATATAGGGCCTACTACTTTACTGGTGACGGAATAGAGCATAAGTTCGTTGTTGCAAGGTGCCGCAACTGTATTGTTTTAAGCGACGTACTGCAACGTTTCGGCGTGGCGGATGCCTAAAGCCGAAGCTTATTGTGGAGAACATTGTCTATATTCAAACATTGTATAGAGCCGAGTTTGACTAGCGCTGATGTAAGTATCATATGTTCCCTCCTATTGGACGGTAAGGCCCGAATGAAGTTGTGCCTTCGGGCTGACTTCACCCAGAACGTAAGCTAATTTAGGTTTACTGGGAAGTAAATGCTAAGCGATAGAGGCTGCACTCAGCAACGAAGACGAAACTATCTATGAGGTAGTGGAGGTCAAAGTATATCGTGAAATGCTGTCTGTTTTAGGCTAGGACGTCGAAGATCTAGGCATGTATGCATGGAGTAATGGGCCGACGGGCTGGCAGATATTTGACATGACCATTGAAGGCGACATGGACTTGCGGTGTATAAAGAGACTCTTTTGTCCACTGATAAAAGCAACACAGCATTCAATCATCTCTACTCTGCTCTACAGACGCGACGCACAAACAACCAATCTCAGAACTTTTCTATCGATTCGATTATCAACTCCTACGCACTCATCAACATGAAGGGTATGTCTCTCTTCTCTCTGGGATACGGGAGTTCTGAAGGAGAAGCTCACAATATTTGGTAGGATTCACCTCGATCATTGCCATCTCTATGGCCCTCGTTGCCACTGCGGCTGCTGCCCCTGCCGCTGGGCCTCAGTCGAACTCGGACCCATCGGCCATTCGAAAGTACGGTAATCAGGCTGAGGCTTGCGCTGCCTGTATCCTTAGCAGTGGACTGGCACAGCACGCGTGCGAATGCTGCGATAGCTGGACCCCATTGTACTGCAAGACCCCGTCCTAGTCCAGATATATAGCAGGGCAAGGAGGAACGATCGTTTGACATCAAGGATATATCAACGCCATATACGATAGATACGCTCGAGGCGTTGCAAACGATTAATAGAAAATTCTTGTTCTGAAGCCTTTTCGTATCAACTTGCCCTCCTCCTGTCGTTGGTGTTGTGTTGTGAGGTGGGGGTGTCATCCCACCCACCTGTATACCACGGAAGATGAAGCTGCGAGGAGCGAAGTCATCAGGATTCTCCTGCTGCCTGTATGTGATTGCCACGACGTGCTTGGTTCCAGTAAAGTGCTAGGGGGGGTACGGGTCTCCTATTCCCAATCAGCACTACCGGTAACATAAAGCCGTCGCGTCGCGCACGCTTCCTGGCCGCGCACGCTTCACGCTCAACAACATCACCACCCACCCAAACATGAGGTTATTGAGCCACACCAAATATCCGTATATACAAAATAGACCCTTGCAAACAATTTGTACTATGTATATTTCAATGGGAGAGTGATGGGGCGGCCAGCACGTGTCCTTTGGGCTGGTTGGGCTGGTTGGGCTGGTGTGGCTTCTGTGGCTACACTTGAAGCTGCTGCACCACCCACTCGTTTCTGACGCTGCTGCCGGTTATGCAGAGGTCTTATAGCTTTGCGCTTACCTGCTTGGGAAGTTTGGATAGCTTTTTCGCGGTCTTTCTGCTCCTTTTCTGCCTATTTGCGGGCTGCCTCTTCAGCCTTCTCCTGGTCCTTCACCCTCTTATCTCTATCTCTCTCAGCACGCGCCTCTGCTGCCTGTCTTTCCTTTACCTCTTTCTTCTGCTTATTAAGCCTCTTATTGTCTTTGACTTGATTAGCTTTTGCAAGCTTATCGTCATCTTTCCAGCGTCGTTCTTCGCGAGCTTCTTGGGCCTCACGAGGGGACCAGAGTTCAGCATCAGTAGGCTTCTTCTTCTCCTTCTTGCCTTTAAAAGGCAGGCGACGACCATGGCGTGTACGCTGATTTTAGGTGTCAAGTGATGCAAGTAGCCCCTCATTTTCAAGCTTAAGAAGCTTGTTCTAAACACTAGCGCAGTGAATACCTCCTAAAGCTTCTAAACCACCTCAGCAGTGCCCTCCTTCACTGCTTCCTACATGTTCCACATGCCTCTAATTAGCAGGAGAGAGATGAGATACGCCTATCTTAAGAAGATGGAATTCGACGTAGATAAACAAGGACCGATGAAACTCAACGGGTATGAGTACTTCTTTCAAACTTGTTCGCGTCCCTGCTAAGATGAGACAGGTACAAGCCTATTGGAAGGAATGTGGGAGGTGTAGCAGGAGACCGCGATGGATCCGAGATTTGGGCTGTGAGTGTGCCGTGGAGTTATCTGGATCTGTGACAAACTTGTCCTAAGGAATCTTAGGTTCCTAAAGACGGGGTTCTTCAGGCTACAGAAGCGTCATTTGCGAGACCTGCCATTATTGACTCACAGATGGGTCTACTCGACAGTTTCATGAGGTACATGCAGAGAGTCACTACGACCATCCATAGTGCCTTGTCTGATGAGCTCGGGCTTGGAACCGATCACCGCCTGGAGTCTTTCCATCGGGCGGAGCATTCTTCTCCCTGTATTCTGCGGTTGCTTAAATCCCACGCACAACCAGCGAGCGAGCGCAGTGCAGTTCAAGTCGCTCATACCAATCTCGGGAGTCTGACTGTCTTATTCACGTCGCAGCCCGGGCTACAAGTCCTGCCTAAAGCCACATCATCAGACGACTGGAAATGTGCAAACGCACGAAAAGGTTGTGCGATTGTAAATATTGGAGATGCTCTTTCCATGATGACGGACCGTGTTTTACGCTCTTCTCTACACCGGGTTGGCCCTCTGCCGCATATGGCGATGGACACACGGTATTCATTTGCATGCCTGCAGCGTCCGGAAGAACCTACTGTCTTGAAGAAGGCAGGGCCGGAAGGAGAAGAAATCACCAGCGGAGACTGGTTGAAGCGCAAGTTTGGTATGCTAAGGAAGGATACTTAGACAAACGATAAGCAGTGGATTCTCACTGGGCGATACCAAGATGTCAGCTCGACCTAACGGTCGGTATCCGAAACCCCCAAACTCGTTATATAAACCAAATCCAATTGGGTAATACATATGCATGTTTTTAAGAAGCGAATAATAAGCACTTAACGCGGAGTGGAATTGATCTTAGCTATTTCTGAGCGCCTCGTGATTACTGGTCATTCAACGTGAGTTCGGGGAGTAGAATATACACCTCTCGGGGTAAAGCTGTAATGCAGAGCGATGATCTAAGAAGCCACCATGCCCAGCGGTTTGGTGGGTCGCCCGGTTCCCCCCGTTCCCACTAGCCTATGTTGACGATGCGATCGGACGGCGATGTCGATCCGTAGATGCAGTTAGCATGGATTTTGCGTGGCATCTTGTCGTATTAGCTGCAAGTCTTCCCGCATGCAGGTGTGCATGAAGGCGAGGTCGCTGCACAACATAAGTGCTCCTGGCGTGAAAAGCAGCGATCCAGTTCCGGATGTGAAGTACAGATAGTTACAACATGCTGATTGGATGATAAACCCGAGGGCTATCGTTAACGTGCATAATTTTATCAAGTGTGCATACACTTCTCTTTAGTATAAAGCTATGGGGACATTGTGACGAATGAGGGATCTTCAAATCAAAGTAGGGTTCTTCTTGAATCTCAGCAAGGCATGCTGATCACAGGCTAGAGCTGACCCGCTGCACTGGGCACCAATGAGGAATGGACCACCCGCCAACTGGCTGTGGCGCCCGGTGATGCAAGCCACAAACGCAGCATTTCAAAGCACTCGGTTCTACGGCTTTCGCCTGACCGACTATTCCGAGTTCCGAATGATTGTAAATTCGGCGTTTATTTCATTGTTACCCGGATGCATACAGGGCAATCCAGCTGGTCGGTAGGTCCTACATTTGTAACCTCAGCAAGGCTGTAGCTTACTTAAGGACGTCACTCATCTGCTTCAACGCATCGTAGCAACTGTTATCATCTTTCGTGCAGGCAATTCAGTGACTGTAACATTCTCATACAGTGTCTTCTAGCTTTCTGCATCTCCCCAACTGATAATACCATCAAGATGGATCCCAACGCCTACACCACTCCTTTCCAGCTCACCAAGTCGTTGAAGCGTGATCTTTATCCTTCAATTGATCCCAAGAATCCTGCGATCAGCGCAAAAGGAAAGACCATACCATTCCCGGAGCCACAGGTGGCTTGGGAGGTGTAGGTGCAACTGTCGATTTTGTTCTCTTCATCCAGTAACATTGATGTAGGAAGTGGCGCGTGCATGGGCCATTGCAGGTGCCAAAGGCATTGTGCTCGTGGGTAGGAAAAGAGAACTGCTGGATGAGCCCGCTCGTGCCATCTCATCCATGAGCCCTTCGACGAAGGTGCTCAGCTTGAAGGCTGACTTGAGCAACTAGTCAGCGGTAGAATCGCTCTTCAAACAAGCCGTGGACACTTTTAGTACCGTTGATGTGGTGCTTCACGCCGCAGGCAGTATGGTCGGTGGACCTGTCGGAGATCTGGAGCCCAATGTCTGGTTCAGCGACTTCGAAGTCAATGTCAAAGGAACCTACATCCTTGCCCACTACTACTTGAAATCTGTGGAATCAGGCACCCTGGTCATGGTCGGAACGTTAGGAGCCTCATTCACGGCGCCAGGCATGAGTGCCTACTCTGGCAGCAAGATGGCAATGCTCAAGCTAGCCGAATACCTCGATGCAGAGAAGCAGAACTTGAGAGTCTTCACCGTTCATCCTGGCATCGTCGCTGCGACTGAGTCCGGCCGTGGCATGGTCTTCGATCAGCTCACTCCATTTGCTCACGACAAGGGCATTCAGACTGGTGGCTAGTCCTTGTACCTTGCCCAGCCCAAGGCCGACCACCTCAAAGGGTCGTTCATTAGCGTCAATTGTAAGTTTTCATTGTATATCTGGTGTTGATTCAAATATTAATACCGATACAGGGGATGTCGATGAAATGGAGGCGCACAAGCAAGAAATTGCCGAGCAGAGGGTGCTCAAACTTGGCTTCCTGGGCGCGAAGCTTGGCCCGGAGGGTCATCAATGGTCAGCATGACTAGCAGGCTCTGAGAGAGACTCGCGCGACACGGCGGAAGTGGCGAAAGAAGAGACAAAAGAGAAGACGCCTGTCAAGAGCTCGTGATGGAGAAGCTTTTTTTGCTTTAGTTGATGTCCTGCAATCCCATGTCTTCTGCTCAACTATTGCATATAAACACATGAAACATAGTATCAAGATTCATAGCCAAAATCGACGCCGTCAGATAAATGAATCTCATTCTCGCGGGACATATTTGCAAGCCTCAATGACAAGACAGAGAAGTGAACTTGCACAGCACAACTTGCTGTTATGCGTGCGAGAATAATCACAAGCAACATCAATAGCAAAACCTTCATCAAGAATGTTTGAGTAGTGAGATTTATTATGGTATTAAATTCTGCGCTAGGGCGACTAACTTGAACCGACCGAGGGAAGGTCTGACCAACTCCAGACCATTACAAAGTCTGGCAGGTGACACACTTCTAGATGCCATTGCCTTAAGTTGCCACAGCAAACCCGTCCGTCGGAATAATAGTGAAGTTGTAGGCTGGCGCCACAAACTGGTTGTATGTGATTTTGTGAGAGCCCGAGTAGTTGTAGGCGGGCCTTTCATATGACGTCAGCCTTCGGCCTTAACTACGAGCCAGAAGAAGAAATATTCACTCACCGATCTCCGTATCCGGCATACAAGAAGCTGACTTGAATCTCTGTGGGAAAGGCAAATTCGCTGCTATCGTTCCTCAGCGATGGCCTGGCCGCAACACCGTTGTTAACGCCCTCGAGTAGGCGGCAGCCTTTGTATGTCGAAGGAATTGTGAAGCTGTTCTCATAGCCATCTTCATAGATATTGCATGAGGCCTTCACACCAGCGGGGCCATTCTCGACGGACGGCACAGTGACGTTGAAGTAGTAGTAGCAGCCATTTCTATCGCAGCCAGCTTCGAAGTTCTCGACGTCGAAGCGAAGGTCTTTGGGAATTGGAGTGTCGAAGTGAAATCCTTCGGGAATTGGAATACCGCGAGCCACAGGGCTGGCCATGGCCGAAGTTGCTAAAAGAGCGAGTGTGGTAAAGGAAACCATTGCGACGTGAGAGTTTGGGTGAAGGTTGAATGCTGAGAGTGATTTGTCGAAGCGACGAGAATGATGTAGATACAACGACAGAGAACAAGCTTATTTGTATGATCATTCAAGACTGCTGTCGTGTTGGTCGTTAATTTGTGAAGATTCGTAGTGACCAAACTTTCCCGTGGTCGGGCAGTGAGCGTCACATTGCACCGAGGTCGCTAGCCAAGACAACCCTGTAGACGGGGCAAAGTAACTTTCGGCGGTAAGACTACAAAGTGGCCCAATCTTCATGCGATGCAAGGGCCAAGGGCCAAAGAATAGCTATAATTAGAAAATATTCATAAAACCACGAGAGGTTAGTACCGGTATTGTAGATAGAGGATTATAAGATAGGGCTGAGAGGAGGCCAGAAACAAGTACGGCCGTTATTTCATAATCATCATCTCACGAGCTTACGGACGAATGGTGGCGAGTCTCGACCCACGATAGGTACTTTGGCACCGTACAGCAGCATCCCCGTCGCACGATGTGAACAGTAAGCCGCTTGCTCTTTTCGCAAAACTTAATTCTTAGAGCATTGGCACGTGGAAGCATTCCATGGCAGATGCAAGGGTTCTAGATTGCTTCAACAGATATTGACATCAAAACTAACTGGGAACGCGCCATCATCAGGTAAAGGATTTGGACGCTCCAATATGTCAATATCATGAATTGGTTAAACTAGCATTTTATGTAGTGCGCGTGTATAAACTTGGGTTGCAGCCGGTCTATTGTACTCCAGTCGTGTTCCATTGCTCTTCGTCTAGGTTCGGCTCTTTCTTTGTCGGCCAAAGGACACATGAGAACGAGATGGTCCATGTATTATTTTGGCATACACTAGGGCTATTGTCGCGTGTTGCAGAGAACGTGACATGCGCGACATAGCCGAGATGTGGTAAAGGAAAGCGTACAGCTTTGGCTTTTGGGACTTTGTACCTGTTCAAATAATACGCCAGAAGCTCTGAATTGCGACTCCAATCTGTAATCTGAGGCTGAAGTGCGCGTATCTTTGCAGCGTACTTGTCTTCTTCAACGACCCCAAATTGTGCTTTGCTCAGACTGTCAGCTGACCATCCGACTGCAATAAATTTGCACCGCACCCATTTATATTCTAATGTTGCGATCAGGGGCGATTGGATCAAGAAGGTGACGTCGATCATGCTGAAGTCTTGAGCAGAGTCTCCTGTGATGAAGAACAATTGATCCTCCATGTCATAGCGGTCTGCCGGCCATGGGCTCCATGGAAGTGCCGTCCGTTGTGCGGCAATCCGGACAACATGTATTCGTCTCGCTGAAAGAAAGCTCGATTGGTGAGACCCGTCCTTCTTGCCCATGGTCATCAGGAGATGGCGCTCGGCAGGACGAGTAGTCTGTAGTGTACCTTCACCGTATTGGTAAAGCGTGAACGGATTTGCACGCACATACTCATCATAACCTACTTGGCGAAGACGTAGACCTAAGGCGTATCCATTGACGGTGCAATTGAGTGGTAGCACGTAACCCAAAGCGCCCTGTTCACCGAGGCGTCTACCAAAAACTTGCGCCTGAATCTTCATGCCCACGTTTGTGACGGACGACTCTCTGTAGCTACCCTGCTGGCCGCTGAGGTATTTGTTACAACCCTCGAATGAGGCAGGAGACTTGGCCAGTACGCCACAAAGCACAGGATCCGCACTTCTATGTACTTTAGTGTCCTCGCGCAGACTCCAGGCGAAGATGCTGAGGTCCGGGGTGGAGCGGATAATCTCAAGCTGCAGGCGGCGAAATGCCTTCTCTCCTTCGCCATATAGCAACGGCATATTAAGGTCGAAGAGTCCGAACAGGCAGTATGCGGCGTCCTCGAGGCGAGAAGTTTTCCGTCTGGCCGCCCAAGATAACTTTTGCGCGATGCACAAGTCGGATGGTGAGCTTTGATTGCGGAGAAGGGCTGGATCAATATTTGTGATTGCCGATAACTCCGCTGCAATCGATGTTTTGTAGCCGCGCTTGTTCCACCTTGCATCGAAAAAACGAACTTTCTCGGGCGCGATAAGCTCTTGTACTGTCCAGCCTCGCGTAAACCTAGAAGGGAGGATAGATCAGTAGTGCAATACATTGTAAAAGCTAGATGCTGCTCACACACTTACCATCTGCACGATTTGAGATCAGTGGTGATGTCTGCATCTCCAGAAAGATCGGACAGGAATGCGTAACAAATCTTGCTTTGCGCGTACCATCGATACATGGAGTTTATCGCCTCCGACAATTCCGCACTGCTCTTCTTGTCGATGCAACATGTATCGACCCAAGTATAGCCAATCTTTGCTTCAGCCGCAATATCACACGTCTTCTGGATCTTTCTGTAACCTTTTTTCGTCTTGTGTACGCCTTTCTGGTAGTCTTGATAAGTAACCTCGCCCTCACCCCAGGTGTGGGAGAGAATGGCATATCCGGGTATATCTTCACCGAGAAATTCCTCGAGGGCACCCGTCTTCGTATTGATGAGTCGCATGTTCGATTACCACGAAGCTCGCTGGAAGGTTGTAGAACGGTCCGAATACAGGACGGTGTTGCCTAAAGAGCTGAAGCACGCTGACATGCTGACGACCAGAGGAGTGGGGTCGCTTAGACGAGTGCGGGGTCCACGCGGCTGAGAGCGAGATGCTCTCGCATATCGAGCAGTCCGCCTCATATGATACATCTACAAATATGCATGCAAACATGTAATCCTTGTGACTCTGGCGTAAGACTGGTTCTCGCCAGGAGGCAACACTGATTTGCTTGAAACAAGTATGGCGCGCATTGCAAAGGATGCTCATGAAGGAACAAAGGATGCGAGTAATGACACAATAACCTATACAACATGAATGACCATATGTAAGCTACAAGCGTGGCCTAGGAGCTTCGAATTCTCTCAGCCTCGCCCTCTCGTTCTCTTCCCTCCACCACTTCTTTCTCCTCTCATGTCCCGCCATGAATACTTCAAACCACTCCTTGTTGAACGGCGGCAAACTTCGTCCCTTGCCATCTTTCGGTTCACCCGCCAATTTTCTCACCGTCTCAAAGTATTCTTCAAAGTCGGGAAAGATCAGCGTGAAACCAGGACCATCCCCCTTTTTCGCGATCCTGTCCTTCTCCCATCGTTGCTGCTCTTCCAGCGGTGGCAGCGTCGCGCGGCCAGCCAAGATACGCGCTGCTAGTACCGCTTGCCATTCAAAAACTTTGAAGGTCAGACCTGCACCGACTGCGCCGATGAAGAGAAGAGTCGGGTCGTCTTGGTATACGACATGCTGGTACAAGCCCGGGACGCGATTGTTGCGGACTTTGACTTGCGGCAGGAATGGGAGCGACCAAGAGTAGCCGGTCCCGAAGATGATTTCATCGACGTCGCGGACTGACGTGCCGTCGACAAAATGTATTGTTCGCTCGTCACTGGTCGAGGTAATGTGTGATATGGATGGCTTTCTGGATATCCCAGGATGCTGGAATGCTACGTCGCCAAAGTAGCCATTGGCTTTGTGGCCTAGGACAACGGCATAGACTGGACCGCGAGCCACGCCGATGAGATCGTAGGCAATGTCTGCTCCCGAGACGGACGCACCCACCACAATCACCTTCTTCCCTCGGTAGGCATCCCTCCCGCGAAACATCTTGCTGTGCTTCACACTGCCTGGTCGTGCTCTTTCGAAATCGGCTAGGCCGTCAATATTGGGGATGTATGGCACATTGAAGTGTCCGCTTGCGACGACAACTGCGTCAAATCGCTCTTCCCACCACTCGTCTTCTCCAGTCGCTGCACTTGGTTTTCTCAACACCAGTCTCCACTCGGTGCCGACCTTTTCAGCCAACTCAACCGTGGTGTTGTAGGATACAAAGTTGTCATAGCTGTTGCGGTGAACGAGTGACTCGACCCACTTGCGCACGACAGAATGGTGGCGAAAGGGCGTGTCCTCTCCATGCTTAGATATTGACAATGGGCTAGCACCTCCTGGAATCGACTCTTGTGAGTATGACATCGTTCTGCTGTCAACGTTTGTTTCCAGATATGGGTAGACCGATGATTCAGCATATCTTTGAATTCTCAACGGGACTGATTTTGCTGGTAGTCGCACTGGTACTGAGACCGGGAGATCCGCATCACGTGTAGCAAGCGCTGCAAACTTTGAAGCGTCAAGATTGGGTGGCGGACTCTTATCTTGGAGCCTGCTGTAGTGTCAGATGTTTCAATGTTTGTGACTTCCAGAACATCATGCTGTGATGGTAACGAATTGAGGGTAGAGGTATAGGTACGTACCAACAACCACCCGGAGCTTCTCTCCGCTCGAACACGCGAATAGTGTCAAATGCTTTCTCTTGCGCCAGCGCATCAATTGTGATGGCGCCACCTGGGCCCAGTCCAATGATCGCGACACGTTTTGCGCTCATCTTTGTACAATGGTCGGTCCACAAGCACAAGCGTGGCTGAAGAGATGAGCTGCGATGATGCGTTCGAATGAACCTTGATGTACATGCGGCTAAACTAAAGAAGCTGACAGAAGACAAATCCAACTCAACGGCACAGCTCGATCGGCATCCCGAGACCCTGCGGTACTCACGGCAGCCTCGTGGACTATACCAAAGATGGTGTCGCGAAGTTTGCGACATGCGCTGGGCAGATGGCGTAATCGCGTCTTATCTGGAGCGGGCCCCTGTCGATAAGCACTCAACACCATGGAACAATCCCAAAACGACTCGTGGGCCTTCGCTTAACACGTGCCGCTCATCTTGGACATTGCTTTACGGCATGTCGAGCTCGAATTCGTAACATTCCATCGCCATGGTAGCCGGCATCATATGGGCCGATGACGAGGGCCAAATGTTGGCGTCGAATGTCGCAAACGGGCCGTGAAATTATGGAATGGAAAAGTTACCTCGACCATGACTTGCGCTGAATGCATTCTGTATAACCGTTACATGTACCCCACGACGGCGGAACGAAACTCACTACCCACAAGATGGTGCATGATTCCGACAATTTGGAGCCACAAGAGAAGGGTCTGTTCCAGGCAGGCACTCCGAGCGACAGCGACACCCCTCATCACGTGAGCGATGTCGCTGCTCTTCGAGCTCGCAGAAAGTGAGTCAATTTAATCTGCTTGAAGCAATGGCTGATTGGTATAGGGTTGACACCACGGTCCTTCCATTACTCTTCCTTGGATTACTCGTCTTCCAGCTGGACCGCATGAATTTGGCCAGTGCGCTCACTGATGGCTTTGCGAAGAACATCCGCGTAAACCAAAACACCATCAACCTTGGAAATCAACTCATGTTCCTCGGTACTGTTGTTCTCGAAATTCCGTCCAACATGATCCTCCAGCGCATCGGACCACGGATCTGGATGTCCACTCAAGTGATCGTCTTCGGGCTTGTCGCTACATTGCAGGTCTTTGTAGAAGACCGGGCCGGCTTTCTCGTTTCGCGCATGTTCCTCGGGCTGTGTGAGGCTGGATACATTCCAGGCGGCATTTATACGCTCTCGACATGGTACACAAAGCGCGAGCTGGCGAAACGAGTCGCGGTGTTCTTCTTTGGCATGTTTGGCGGCAACGCCCTAAGTCCGCTTCTTGCAAGCGGTATCTTGAAGTTGGGTGGTCGAGGTGGATTGAGAGGGTGGCAGTGGCTCTTCCTGTGTAAGTGTAGACATGGCAAATCAACTTTGTGTATGACTGATCGCATCCAGTGGAGGGTATTTTCACCATGTGTGTCGGTGTCACATTGCTCTTTCTCCTTCCCGGGAGCCCTGACCAGCCACGTCCGCTCCTCTCGCCTGGCTTGATTCGTTTCAAAGATGGCGATCGCGATGCCCTCCAGGAACGTCTACTCCTGGATAATCCCGGCCGAAAGCCTGGATCGCAAGGTCTTCATATACCGCTCTCACTCGTGTGGAAGACAGTAAAGCACTATCGTCGCTGGCCACATTTCGTCTCCACGTTCGCGGTCTTCTCGACATGGTCATCTCTCAGCACATACACGCCTACTATCATCATGGCATTGGGGTTCGATCGAGTCGAGGCTAACGCGTTGGCATCCGTCGGTGGCTTTCTTGCTCTAGGAATTGTCTTCTTTTTCGGCTGGCTATCCGACAAGACCAACAGGCGTGGGCTAGTTGTGATCATAGCTCATGTCTGCTATCTGACGGTCTTGATCGTTGCGCGCTCTGTCCATCCTTTAGTGGGGAAGTGGTCTCGTTGGGGCCTTTGGACAGCGGTCAATGCGTTTTCGATTGGGTACCATCCGGTGCATAACTCGTGGGTGCAGCTGAATTGCAAAGAAGCAGGCGAGAGGAGCATCAGTATCGCGATGTGGGTCATGAGTGCCATCTCCGGATTGATGGTAGGTACACAATACTACCGTGGCGACGACGTTCCATTCTACAGCAAAGGCTTGAGAATTCAGATCATCATGGTTGCCGTTGGGATGCTTTTTGCGATCGTACAAGAGGTTGTGTACGTGGTCCATAATCGGAGGGTGTTGAGGAGATGGGGTGCGACAGGCGGCGAGAAGCCTTGGCTGTACACGCCATAGTAGGCTGCCGCAAGACACGCTCATACCCCAGTCGGTAACCAAGCTTCCTTATAGTTACCCTGACCCTGGACATCGACGTTCGTCTCGTCTGCTGTCGTGCTGACACTCGCCACCTTTCGCCCCCATTTGCCCTTGTACTTCCCACCTTGTTGCTTGATCCTCTCTTTCTTCGTGTCTGCCACCCATCCACCTCGAAATCTCTGCTTCGGTCTGAGCTCTTTATCTTCCATGAACCTTCGTTTAGCATCACCGTCTCTGCCGTTGATGTGTCCAGTCAATTTTGGGTTCGCCGCAATCCAGGCTTCTAGCTGCGGGCGTAGCTTCGGTCCCCACACGCCTTCTCCAGCGTCAAGATCGGCATATGTGAGCGCAGTGACGAGATCTGATGAAGCTTCTAGATCTCCCATACAAAAGTTTGCCTGCCTCGTTCTAAGCAATGCGGCCATGTGCGATCTCGTCCCACATGCAATGCCTAGATCATGCGCGAAGCTCCGAACGTAAAAGCCAGAGCATACTGTAAGCCTCATGCGAGCAGCAGGTGCTTGCCTTCCATCGTCCAGAATATTGAAGCTGTGCTGCCCACCCTCGTACCACTCTAACAAAGTGCATTCATCGACGTTCATTTCTCGACTTTCCAGCTCTCGGGGAAGCTCTTTGCCTTCGCGTGCATATTCGCAGGCCTTGATGCCATTGATCTTCAGCCCCGAGTATACTGGCGGAACTTGCATGATCGTTCCACGAAATCGCGCAAGGCGCTCTTCAACCAACTCTTTCGTCACATGTTCACAAGACACTCGTTGGTCTATAGCACCAGTGCAGTCATAGGAGTCGGTACTTGCACCAAGCAGTACCACCGTTTCGTAGGTCTTGCTGCAAGCCAGGTAGTTTTGAAGGTGCTTCGTGCCTCTTCCAACTCCGACGATCAGAATTCCGGCGGCCAGCGGGTCTAATGTGCCGCCATGGCCCATTTTGAAGACTTGATCATCACCCTTGCTGGGTCGCTTGGGCTGGCTGTTTAAGAGTGGTGCAAACATTTTTGATGTCGCAAAGGTTGATTGCAGCTTCTGCAACACATCTGCCGACGACTCGAAGGCCGGTTTTTCGACGGCTGGACAAAGCCAGATCAGCACGTACTCAGCATGTGGGGATATCAGCTGGGCTTACCGAATACGCCTTCCAGAACAGCATCGCCCTGTTCTTCCATGTTGGATTGCCAATTTGTAGGGGCCGATGTGGTTGGAGGAAGGGAACCAGACACGCGAGCGTGTTTTCACACTAGCACTGGCGAGCTATGCTTAATCTGGTATAGCTTCCATTGCTCGCAAACTTGATTTACTCCAGACAGACCAGGAGGCTAAGTAGTAAAGATGCGCTTCCCTTTCATCAGCATTAACTCCGATAAGGTGACCAGGTTTGATTTACTTCCGTATAGGCCATAACCTTGACCCAGGAGGCTATAGTTCATGGATTCACGGTTTGTGTTGCCGCACCTACTTGTGGCCAGCTCTAGCGATTGCTACAATGTGTTTAGACGGGCTCCGTAAATTTGAATTGCCAGGAGCATGTTAGCCTGTAAGTCAATTTCCGATGACAAACTCTTCGTTCCAGAGAAGAATTACATATGCCTCTTGAAAAGGTCCCTAAAACCACGACAGGTACATGAATAGAGAGCCTACCGGATACGTCGCCTCTCGGAGACCGAATTACACCTAGTGCAATCGGCGCATAAGTCTCACTTAGCCTTCATCACTACTTCAATAGTCATGAAACTATGACGTGCTACTTGGATTATATGACGCAGCATACAGCCTGTCACCGCTTCCGTAACTTTTGTGTAACCACAATGTGACTCTGTCTTTACGCACGGCGCAAGTAACAGCTGTCGGACTCAACAGCAACACTCATGCAAAGATGACTCTAAAACACAAATAGTTATACGTCATAGTTATTCTACTATAAGTATGCGCATTTTGGAGATGTACTATACAATCACATCTACTGCACCTCGCCTAACAGCTTTCTAATAATAACTCTATTACTATTTCAGAGACTTGCAGGCTCATTTCACTAGATTACGATCATAATGTCTCTAACAAAAGAGTCTCAGCACCCATGGGCTAGGCCGGGAACGGCACCGACTGCAGACGAAGTTGATGCGGCCATGAGGGAGGTACCTGAGTTCGACGAGATTATCGCCGCGATAAAGAAAAAGGCGTCCTGCTATGAGGACATCAAGCAAGAAGAGCGTAACTTGTTGATGGACGACACATTTCACGACATCACGGACAAAACAGGTTTGGAAACCCCATCAGTCAAGGCGAAACGCAAGGTCAAACAAAGTGAACTCGACGTGGTTGACAAAAAGATCAAGGGCCTCATGAACAACTATCTAAGATTGTTTTATCAAGAGTACATAAAGTACAGCCGGAATGAGTTGCGAATGTGGTCTTTCCCCATGATCGTATGGCGCCATTACCAACAGCTATTCTGCGAGGTGGCCGCGCGTTATGACCGGCAGCCGAACTTTGAACTCGATGAATGTTTCGAAAGCGGCAACGTAGTACAGGACAACAAATGGAACGAGTGGGCAAGAAACCTGTTGGATGATTTTCCTCCTTCTCTCGTCATTTACGGGGAGCCCAAGTACTTCCGTATAAACCAAAAGCCAGAAGGCAAAGAATGCCCAGAATGGGAGACATGTATGGTGGACGGACACGGAAATATTGTCCAAATGATTTACCACGTATTCTGCGGGCCTCGACTGTGTGGTACGAGAGTTGGTGGTGGACCTGAAAGTGTATGTGACCACCAGGGCCATGCACATCAGTTCACAAAGAGACCGACAGAGTGGAGGCCCCAGCAAGGATGGATCGCCAAGAATCCCTACCGATACAACCATGTACCGAAAACCTTCTGGGAGCATCCTGAACTTCATGAATTAGTACAGGTAGAGACTTGGAAGCCGTACTACGAATGCTCTGCCTTACACAACATGATGTCTGAACCCGACGATTTCTACGACCGCGAAAGATACCAGGAATTCTACGATTTCGAGGATACCCGTGATATTAAGACCCTAGAATGGATGGATGCGATGCCTAAAGAAATGGAGACACCCGTAGTAGGTACTCCCATAGTTCAAAGTCCTAGTGTAGGCGGTTCCAGCTTAGGGAGTCCCAATAGTGGTGGTCCCGGCTTGGGGAGTCCCGAGAGTGGCAACTCTCAGGGGTTATTTTGAGGCATAAATAGTATCTTTAGAATGAATTGCGTGGTTTATGATAGACTGTTGATGTGTAGTCCGTAAACGCAAATGCGAGATGTGGGGACCGTGACGCACATGGCAAGGATTGGTGCCTCCGTTTCGAAAAGCACGTACGCCGTTTCACCAGAACGTGGCGAATGTAGCACACATTTACGAGCTAGCGGCACGTGGTACACTTCATATAATCATGATTCATAGCCGCACTGACTACGAAGAGCTCCTGTAGTGTTGACAGTGATGTATGCGAATAAGCTCTGTAGAGCCGAAGTAGTCAGCAGCATATTTTCCTACGAGTCACTTCTCCGAATACGAGTAGTGTAGGAAATCAGAGGCTATCACTTGAAATCATCACTACAAGCATCGCGGGGACACAAAGAAATATCCCCACGTACATGGCATTTCTTGGAGCTCAGTTTGCAATTCGAAGTACGGATCAATCTCTGTCTAGAGATCGATGATTGTACAAATCCATCCCTAGTGACGGTAACAACTGACTCCGAGATCTTTTCAGTGCGTTGATGGCTATGACCCGGACGTGCAATTCGGATCATAACACACAGTACACGGCCTCTATACGCTCCCTGCAACTGATGTGTAACCACGATATGAGTCTACATACACTTACAGTACAATTTAGAAGTAATACTCATGCAGCCATGACTATTGCCGAAAATACAGTCACAACTTTGGCTCCCGTCCTAGTCCTTTGAGTATATATATGGGGGCTATCACAACCTTCCGTGTACTTGCACCTACACACCAGACTTCATTGAATCCTACTTTAACATCTACACTTCATAACTATTCAAGTCACCACTCGTCAACATTCGAGCATCATTGTAATGTCATCTTCCAACATGCACCCTTTTAGGCATCCTGACAACTCGCCAAAGTTGCAAGACGTTATCGATGTCATGGAGAAGGTGCCTGCCTTCAACGATGTTACCACTAAGATAAAAGATCTGACAACGAAGTACGTGGAATTGGAAAAACAGCGACTCGAATTGATCGTGCAAGAGGGATTTAACCCTATAACGGAGACGACAGGTTGGATCAACGAGGACATTGAAAGGGAACTCAAAGAAACCACTGCTGCACTCACACCTCTCAACGAAGAAGGCAAGGCCCTTATCGGCCAGTATCTACAGATTTTCTTCAATGAGTACAAGAAGCATGACTGCGGGCAGCTGCGTACGTGGTCTTTCCCAAAGGTCGTGTGGCAGCACTATCAAAACATGGTTAGTCACTGGTTTGACTACTCACCGAATCAGCCACCCGCCGAACTCTTCAGTACGGACGGCCTGACGCTGCTCAGTCCTTGGAGTTTCTGGGCTAGGGATCACCACGACATCCCTCCTTTTCTTAAAATCGTCGATCAAACCCCCATATACGACCGGAACAACTACCCCACCGAGTGGGAAATGCAAAAGGTGAATGGGGACGGACAGCTCATTCAAGAGATCTATCAAGTGCGTTGCGGTCCCAGACTTTGTGGCACAAGAATCTCTGGCATACCTAATACTGGATGTAACCACCCAGATCGTGTATATCAATTCACAAAGAGGCCGGTAGAGTGGGTGGCAGGCCAAGGATGGGCAAAAGGCAACCCCTTTCAAGCTCAACACCAGCCTTTTGCATTTCAAAATGAGAAATGGGATCCATTCTATAAACTTCGTTGGCCTACTCCCTTCGTCAGAACTAGCAAGATGGTTCCGAAGCGCGACCCTGAATACTTGGAGTTCTATGAAGATCTCTCTGAGGATCCGGAGCGATGGTTGTCCAGGATTCCGGCAGAGGCAAGTGTGTTTCCACCTGTATGATAATTCTTTGGGGCAAGCTGCGGTATATGTAAACTAGCTGAAATTGAATGTTTTACTTGCGATATGACAGGTTCACTTCGTGATCTCGAATGCAAAACGAAAGTATATCGACACAACTCTCTAAGCCAGTCATACGGGAAAATCGATGACGCCGTACCGAGAAGCACGCACTTCAATCTAACAAACGTGGCGAATGTGGTACACATTGATCGGCTGGCGGCCCGCACTGGGCACGACACGTCAGCCTGAGCACAGAGCAGATGTGATTCTTAACATGAAGATGACAGTTCGCTCTGCTGCACTCTATGATGCATGGCGTTTTGTGAGCCGGGCTTCATCGCCCGGAGTCTGGGCGGTGCTCCCTTCGCATGCAGCGAATTACGCAATTCACCGCGCATCACTTCAGTTGGATGAAATATCGGTTGGATCATTCTGACCACCATCTCAACGGTGCAGATACCTCAACAAATGCATTTGAATACACCCGCCCGTTGTTCACGAGAAGGTGAATAATTCCAACATCCTTTCAGGCATACATCTCCTCCCTCTCCAGCCTCCACTTCTGACTCTCCACTCGCTCAACCTGACTCAACGCCTCCTCCACTAACCCTCCTACGTCCTGCTCCTCAGCCTCTCTCCCATTCTCCAACCCCTCGACCCAAACATCCCACCTCTGTCTGTTGAACCCAACCCACCTCCTCGACTTATGGTATGCGTCCCCTTCTTTCGCAGGATTGCCATTACTCGCCCTATGCCTGAAGTCACGCTTCGTCCGTACATTCGCCCACAGCATTTCCGCAGCGTAGATCATCCATAGTGACGCCGCACGAAGCATAGTGGAGGTGGGCATACGCGTGCTTTCAAACGCCTGGCGGAAATCCCAAAGAGCGTAGAGGGAGAAGTCGAATGGCCCCGCGGCCAACCCTGGCTGGAGATCAAAGTTCGCGGGAGAAGAAGTAAGCTGCGCAAGGAAGGCGACTTTGTTAATGTATTGCGTCTCATTTTTCGGGGTCTGAATGTCGTGAGTTGTGGTCTGTGAGATGTGGAAGTGTGTGTGCAAATGCGTACCACAGTGCCAGAAATCTGCGACGTTGATGCCGAATAGGGGTGCCTCGGTCCAGAGCATCATGTTCCAGTCTGGGTCGAAGAGCAATTGATCGCCTGTAGCTGGGTCGAGGACCTTCTGCTGCTGCAGGGTGCGGACGAAGTCTACCAGTGCTGTCTGCTGCGATGGCTGTGTTTGCGACAACATGCTCCATGAGAGCTTGCCAGGTGTTTTTGAGATGTGTGGAAAGGGCATCGGTTGGGATTGTTGTAGATGCTGCGGCTGCGGAGGTGAGGGCGAGGATTTCTTGAATGGCTGTGTTTACAGAGGCTTCCGGCCATGTGAGGCTGGAGATAATATGGAGCTCCCGAGTATCTGCCATGTTGATATCGCAGGATATGTTCCTCAATGTTTTGGTGTGAAAGTGGTTTGACGGCGACAATATGTGTAAAATCGAACTCCGCGGGCAGTGATTGACCGTGACACTCTTATTATAAATTGTTGGACATGGAATATTTGGTATGATTAAAGAAGGTCGGTCAGCACGTTTCGCATCCCACAAAGGCAAATTCGAGACTTGGTGGCGCGATGTCGTGCAGTATCTAGAAAAGTTCTCGTGTTACTAGTCATGGAGGTAATGACAGAGAACCTATTCATCAATGTGAAGACCCGAAATTACACCACTATATCTGTCCTCACGGATAGCCTCCGCGAGAACCGTGCATGTTACATCCGCAAAACGCGACAAGGGAACAGGTAGAATTGCAGAACATTCCCGCAAAGGGTCTCGATGTACATGGCGATGTTAGCTGTGCTACAAAGACGCCTGCACGGAGCGCATGGGTGACTACACAAACTTGGAGTAGCAGTCATACTATGACTGTGCATCGAAAAGTCCATAAATACTTCATCTTGCTGCATCCTTCTCACCGGAGCAAATTATCACCAGCCCTCAACACAGACAATCCTGCACACGACCATCAAACGAATCTCAGCCACCATTAGAGGTAGCAGAAGAATTGACATGCCGTTCTCCCACGAAGGTCGAATCACCGGCGGCGATGGCAACACCGGCCACAGCAACTTCCGAGAAGCCCTCGAAAACATGCATCAGAAGTACATGGCCCAAGCCGATGCTTTACCTCAGACCAACCCGGTTCGCGTGCGCGCAGTCGACACCAGCGGGCAAAACCTATTCGAAACCTTACGCAAGCTGGCCCCCCCGGACCCAGCCTCGATTAGCAGGATAATCGAGGAGTACCGCGCTCAGGGCAACAATTTGATTCCTCTATTCGTCGAAGCCCCGGGGGAGTGGGAAATGCTGCAGAACACCATGGACAGCCTGTGCCTGCAGCGTGGCATACCGCTGCCGGTCACTCGGTATAAGCCCGAATACCGGCACGTTGGCGTCTATGCGCCTGATGTGTTCGCTCAGTCGCAGAAGGAGCAAGATGCCCTGTCGCCAGAGGAGAGGATCACGAAAACCGAGAACCTGATTAGTCATATTACCAATGAAACTCAGGTAACGTACACGGACGGGTATGGAAAAGTCGTCAAGACGGTGTACAGTATCCTCTGTGGTCCGAGACTTTGCGGCTCGCTGAGTGCAGATGGGCAGACGTGTGCGCATCCCGCACGCCTCGTCGGCTTCACGGAGCGGCCGCGCGAGTGGAGGGATAATTTTGGCTGGGTGGCTAGAACGAGCCCGTTTTTGCTGGGACATGTGCCGAAAGACGGTGAGGAGGTTTGGGGGCCGGTTTTCGATCGGAATCAGAGTGGGGACTTGGTGCAGTTGCGCGAGTACGACAAGTCAGAGTGCGTTGTGTATGCTCGCGTCGAAGGCGATTTTTAGGAATCGTTCGATGCAGAAGTCGACGAGAGGAGGGCGAAGGAGGAGCTGGATGACATGTAGATGGGAATGAAATTGTATCGAACACGCTCTCAGAGAGCCACATGATGTCTAATCTTCTAGAGTTGGGTGATTTAAGGAAGTAATAAAATGCGCGAGTTGTGAGGTATAGGCTGCTTCATAATGTCGAGTGTTGAGTGTGCAAGAAGCAGTCTCAATTCGTCCAACTAACCACTAGGGCAGAACCAGACGTAAAGCATACTCGAATGAACAATAACACTTGCAGTATGATGTCCATGTTGTTTCACGATCAGGTGCGGCGGGTAATTCGGCACGAACCGCCATGACACTAGCGCGGATGCCCTGCATATCGCGTGGGCTTGCCACATGCCGTCGCATGGCACTTGGTCAGCGCGTGTATGCCTAAGCACGCCGCCTTCTCGACGCTTCTTGTTACTTCCTAGTCTCTTTTTCTTCTGTCTTTCGTTCTGTCGTGAGATCTGTCAGCTTCTTCCTCAGTTGATATAACATCTTGACACGTGCGCCACGGCCATGACTCCAGAAAGCTTCACCGAGATGAAGGGCGGCGACGTGGAAGCCGTCGGGGCGCACTGCCAAATGGAATACTGCCACGTCCTCGACTTCCTCCCATTTCGCTGTGAAAGCTGTCGCGGGTACCCCTCCCTTCACCTCCCCCAAATCATCCACGCAAACTAACCCCCCAGAACATACTGCCTCGACCACCGCACCGAACACGCGCACAAATGCCCCCAAGCCGGCCTGTGGGCGCGTCAACGCGCCGCCCAAAATGCCTCTTCCTCCCCCAGCCTGCCGCCCAAACCCTCGCTCTACACCCACGACCAGCAATGCTTCGAAAACGCCTGCAAAACCCTCATCAACACCTCGCGCATGCCCGCCAACCACTGCGCCGCCTGCACCCGCAGCTACTGCCTCAAGCACCGCATGCCCGAAGACCACGACTGCAGGAACGTGCCGCGCCGGGCCCGCGGAGCCGCAGCGCCCGGCGCGCGCCTCAGCGCGCTGCAGAAACTCAAGCTGTGGGCGGAGAACAAGCGCGCGGAAGACGACAAGCGGCGGGCGCCGAAGAAGAGCGGGGGGTTTCTGGGAATCGGTGCGAGTAAGTCGGCGGCGTCGAATGCGCAGGCGGAAATCAATGCGCTCAAGCGTGCGGCCAAGGGCGAGGCTAGTGTGCCTGCGGACAAGCGCGTGTATCTGCATGTCGAGGCGAGTGCGGATACTACAAAGGCAAAGTACCCCACGGGCAACTTCTTCTACAATAAAGACTGGACCGTGGGCAGGGTGCTGGACGTCGCGGCCAAGGCGCTGCAGGTGCAGAATGTGAACAATCGCGGGGGCGGGGAGGAGGAGAAGCTGCGCGTCTTCCATGTCGAGGGGGGGCGGCTGTTGAAGTTTGGCGAGAAGATTGGCGAGGCGGCGGGGAATGGGAACATGATTGT
>Ga0265780_10002827_pt1 | contig 23279 bp, 16 predicted proteins | sample P1T30metagenome_FD_192432 | JGI IMG/M metagenome (GOLD analysis project Ga0265780, IMG submission 192432) | Plant litter microbial communities from East Loma Ridge, Irvine, California - P1 T30 | ecosystem: Environmental > Terrestrial > Plant litter > Unclassified | place: USA: California... | reverse complement strand
GGACCACTTTTACTTCTCTTATTCGCGACATCAACTTACGGCGGAACAGATTCTTCGAGCATCCCTCCAATATAACCTTTCGCTACCTGTTTTCCTTAACGATTTTTGTCGCTGCTATGGATAAGCATTGCTCGAACGACATTAAGCCTTGCTTTTCCTGTTTCAAACAATAAGCACCCACATCAAAATTTCCGCGCGTTGCATCAACCCCATCATATGCACGCTGTACGTTTTCATGTTTGATCCCTGCAGAGGCCGGTTCTGAAGCGGCAGAGGTGCCACTTTCCTCTACAGCTACAGACTCACTCCGCGGACGTTTGGTAAAATCATAGTGTGACAAGACATAATTAATGCCTATAGCGCCAAGCGATAACATCGCCAAAAATACATAAAAAGGATATTTAGCGGTTCGCGCTAACTGCTTTTCTTTTTTAGTCAAACTACCTTCTAAATCCTTAAGCATTCTCTCTTTCGCATCGACGTCCCGCATCCTCTTTTTTAGTTCGTCCTCTTTGATCGAAAGGGCATCCTCTCTTGCTGCCCGTTTGTGCTCATCATATTGGCTCTTTAAATCTCGGGTCTTTTCTAAGACCGAATCTACAATACTCATCCAGACCCCTTTGGTCCCTCTGATCTAATACACAATTGGCAGTCCGCAGCACGCCATCACCGTCTACTAATAGTTGTCACGCCATACTATTTCTCGCTCATCGTAGTACGCCGCGCTGTAAATTACTACATCGTTTATTGGTCGGCGCAATCCACTAGCGTGGTAGTAGCGAACGTGCTCGATGCGAAGCTAGCATACGCCCCCAATTAAATATCAACATGCCGCCGGAATCTTTGTTCAGCATTTTCGATCGTTGCGCTTATATGCGTCTTGAGGTTGCCCGACTGTGCAAATTTGGCGAGCGCATGCGCCATTAACATCCATGCGCGAGAGCCATTACCGCAGTTGGCCAGCTATCTCGCAAACTTCTCGACAAAATCGCTTCATACCGAAGAGCGCATGTCACTTTGGGCGATTGAAAAAGCGTTGAAACAAGTGGTTCGTTCGATCTGTTTGCGTTGCATTGACCGGTCGCATCTTTTCTTTGAACGTCTGTTCGAGTGCGCCGAGAAGATGCTTTTCCATCCGTCCTAGCGCCAACTCTAATTGATGACGCTCTTCATCCTGGCGCGTCATTTAGCGCTCGCAATCGATAGATAAAATGCAAACCGTGCTGCATCTCGTGCATCAACGAACCTCGTTTGTTCACGGAAGGTTAAGGTATAACGGCATTCAGGCTTCTTTGCTACCAGTGTAGAGAACGTTCTGCGAAAGTCAGTCAACGGTAGTTCTCGCACATTTGCAAACTGTCGTCCTAACAAGGACAGCACCTTTTCTAGCTCTGGATTCGTCTGCTGAAAGACGATGTGAGTATCATTTGCTACAACAACTGCCAATGGGCGCACGATCTTCTTACCATCTACCTCGTCGAAGAGACAAGGCGGACGACCGGTGCCTTCTTCAAGCTTACGAAGCTTTTCTAGTTTACGTTCGAGGGTTTCTGGCCCACCGGCGTCATCGACCAGTGCTAACTTGTCCATAACTTTTTCCGCTCCCCCAGCGCGAGCGATGAAGTCTGCCGTGCCTTGTAAATCCTGTATGGGAGCCAACTTTGTCAACAGGTCTGTTAATTCGGTTAGGTTAGATACGCCTGCAGCACGTTTGACCTGTTCAATTTGCTTTTCACGCGCAGCTCTTTCCTGCTCAACTCCCACATTGGCGCTTCGCGCTACAACATAAAGCAACAAACCAAAGAAAAAAACCTGGAGCAAAAAGTCGATCAATGTAAAAAAAAACACATCATCGGACCGCTTCACACAACCTCCGGCGAGCGCGTGCGTTCAATAATGGTCTCCGCGACCTTCACCAGTTTTTCGGTCAACAGCGATGCCGCTGCTCCCGAGCGTTTGACATCTTCCTCAAGCGCGCTGCTCGACTTGGCAATGGATGAACTGATACCAGTCGTAGATTTGTCAATTGCATTTTGCCAAGTCACAACCGAAGCAGTTAAACCCGACAAGGTGCTCTGAAGTGAATTAATGGAGACGGTAATTGCTTCAGTCTTCGGCAGCAGTCGTCCTGCCGCTTCTGCGGAGAGAGAAGACTCCTTCGTATGCGAAGCTAATGCCATGGCGTGACCAACGGCGTGTTCGATTACGTCCCGGATTTGGTCAAGCGATCCAGCAACCTGATCGCCGATATCTCTGAGTTTGGCGGAGTGGTCTGGCAAAGCTACCAAGTGTTCTTTCAGAGAGCCCGCAATTGTCATAGTGGAGGACAAGCTATCATTAAGCGATGTTGTCGTAACTGCAAGCGGAGAAAGCGCCAAGGTAACCTTAGACATACCCGTCGCTAACGAGTCAGAGGCGACAGCTGCGTCCGCTATATATTCCGTTGCGGCTTCCAACTTAGCGCTGACCTGAGCCAGGCCGTCGAGCTGTTCACTTGCCTTTTTTGTTAGTGTCCTCATCGCTTTAAATGTTGGTCCAGTATCAGCAACCGAACTCGCTATCTCTGACAATTCAAGCGCAGCATTTGCCATTGAAGTGTTACACGTCTCTATCGTTCTCGTAGACTCGATCATCGATTCGCTTGCTGTCGCGAACACCCCTCTCTCGCCTCCGAAGCGACTGATTTGGCCATAGAACGCTGACAACGCTTGCTCAACGTCAGTTGACCGCTCCGCTGACTCTTGTGCCGCTTGTGAGCCTGCCCGCATTTTTCCAGTTAACTCATCGATTGCCCGAGCAAGACCGGTAGTTGCTGCAACCGTCGCCGTCATACTGGCTACAAGCTCTTTACGTTCCGCAACAAAAGAAGTTTCTGAAACCAAGCCGCGAATCGTCGTCAAACTTTCCTTTGCTGCAGCCAATGTTGAGCGCATTTCATCTTGAAAAAGACGAGCGCTCTCTAACATTGCCTGCTCAGTTGTGTGCCGCGCTGCTTCGGCAGTATCCGCTGTCCTTTGAACGATCGCCGTACTGAACGCGGACAGCTGCTCTGAAGCCATCTCAACATTTGTAACTAGCTCAACAGAACGCTTGATATAACGGTCCATTAATGCTTCCGGGCTCGCCTCATCGATGCTTGCAATACTATTGAGATGAAGCCTCGCAATGACGGCATATCCTGTTGCGATAAGACCAACACCAAACTGGTAAACGACCAAATTGATATCTTGGCCAACAGCACCGTTAGCGATAGACATTGCGCTGACCCCTAACGCCGACACCGTGATAAGAAATCCGAAGTAGTAGACACTATCGATAGCCGCGTGGCTAATTCCCTTTTGCGCCTGTGGCATCAGGAAGCCGAGATGATAATAGGCGAGCGGCGCAATAGCTCCAGCCATTGCCAATAAAGGATCAAAATCGATGATGGCAGCACTGACCAGTACTGCAAACGAGGCAGCACAGCACCACTTCATCATCTTAAAATAATTTTTAGTCATTTGAGGTTACATTTCTATTTACATTCGGAGTCCCACCTGGCAGATAACTTATATCCAACTGAGCGCTACTCCCTTCGCCGTCCCCAAAAAACCAAGCCCAAAGGCGGTCTCGACATTGCAACATGGTATGGGTTCCCCCTTCACGAGGAATAAGATGAAGCTGAACATTTGTGTTCTTGAACTGAGGACGTTCCATGGCACCTGTGCGTGAAGCACGATACCGCGGAATTGACTGATCAGAACTCTGGCATTTGTAAAGAGAAAAACGATCTGTGTTCTCCAACATGTCGGAAAAAACCAGTAATGCATTCTGTTCCCCGCGTAGGTATTGCGTCAGCGAGATGTCCGTCAACGCCTGTGCAATTGGAGATTCTTTTGAGGCCGTTGGCCTTCTCGACAAAGCTTCACTCAAGGGCGCCAAGAATTGCGAACGATAACGTTTCTTAATGTGCCGCACATCTTCAGTTAGACGGCTCCCGTCTTCTGCCGGTTTGCATACAGAGACTAAGGGCCGCAACGAGCTTTTTGAGAGTTCAGAGACGGTGAAAATTGTAACTCTCTCACCCACGGTTACCTTTTTATCAATGTAGCTCAGCGCACGGGCTTTGATCTCATCTAAAGTCTGATCCGATATTTCTTCCGAATAGTCGAGTAATAGAACAGTGTTCCGTGTCACCGTCCCCAAACAAAGGTCGGCACCCGGCTTAGGCTTATTGCCGGCAGCGAAGTTTGCTATAACCATAGCAAAAAGTGCGACGACGGCTACTGCGATAAGTACTATGCCCTTTTTATCTTTCTTACTAAGCGTCATGCTTGACTCGGCACTGCCCGATGAATGACTGTGACACTACGGTTGATGCTCTCCTGAGCCTCCGCATCGATTTCATTCAAAAATGCGTTGAACGTATCCTTCAGAGCCACGGCGGTGTCGGCCTGTAGTGTTTGAAGTTTTGCATTGAGTGCGACTTGATAGGTTTCGCGATGATTTTGAATAGACTCCTGCACCTTTTTAAGCTGATCAATATATTGCTCTGCTCCAGTGCTATCAGTCCTCATCGTCAAATCTGGAACATGCTTAAAATATTCTGGAGGATCGGTTGCACGAATTGCCGTGTTTGCGGCTCGGTATGCATTCAAAACTAGCGAGAAGTCGCGCTGAATTGCACCAGTCTGGTTTTTTAACAGCGTTGAGCCGGAGGACAGATCGGCAACCCTGCGAGCAGCTAGTCCACTCAGCACGGCAGGCTCCCCTAACATCGCCTGCGCGTCAGCGCGGCGGTGGTGCAGAAAGTTCTTCACACGTTGGCGCAGTACTTCTTGGAGTGCAGTTTCTTTTTGGTGTAGCTCTTTTACTAGACGGTCAAGCTTTCCGTGACCAGGATAACGGTCGTCGATCGTGTAACCTTTTCGGAAAGCGAAGAGGGAAATCAACATGCCAATTCCGAAAAGCACGAAGCTGCTTAGATCAGCAATTTTCATTTTTCCAACGAAAATTAGCTTTGCTTCTCCCATTGCAATGGCAAATCCTTGACGCACTTGAAGGGGGTCGGTCGGATCGACAAGAATTTGATACTCGGAGCGGAAGGCCGCAAATAGGGCATTACAATATATAGCTAAAATCGCGAATAAGGCGAAACAACTCCAACCTAATACTTTGCTATCTATTGATCTCAGGTTTTTCCAACGAAAGCCAGATCCGAGTAGCAATGCGAAAGACATATTAACAGCGGCGACACTCAAAGCCACGATAAAGCCTCCCAACAGCCCCTGCGAGTTCTCGTAGAAGAATGCATTGATCACGGTTTCGACTAGTGCCAGAACCGCGATAATCCCGTAATGGAGAATCGTGCTTTCTGGATAAACCGCTTGGTTGACTATATTATTTTCCGCACGCAGATGCTTTAGATCAACTTCCGCCCGCATTCTTCTGGCAGTCGCAACCACTAGCGGGGTCCGCTCCTCGGCCATCTCAGCATTTATTGTCCCTATTAGGGAAGTATCGGACAACAATTGCTCGGTCTGATTCTTGAGATCGCCCATCTTCTGGTGCACGTCTGCTAGTCCTTTTGACGCGTCTGACAGAACGCTATCGAACAGTCGCTGTTCATCAGCGAGCCACTTTTCAGCTTCAGACTGGAGGGAAGCCTCATGCTGATCCGGGCGTAACGAATCGCTGGGAGGACGATGTGCTGCAGCTTCTTTTTGACCGGCTACACGGTACTCGTCGAGTCGAGCCGCGACTTCGCCGCCGTAATTTCTATAAACTGGCATTGTTGAACCATGGTATGTTGTCTTCCTGAAATACTAACATCTATTGTCGTTAGTTGATTCCTGCAATGAGCACAAATTTACGCTCTGTTGACTTTTGGGTACAGCTACTTGGAGGCATGCACATTTTCTTGCATGATGTCGATGGGCACTTTGTGACGGTTCCGAATCGTGAGGGGCGATTGAACTTCCTTATCGCACCGTCAGGAAGTTGGGGCACGATTCAATGTGCCCCAGCATTCGATCTTGGCAGCGTCAAGCTCGATGATGTATCCCAGCTTGCTCCGGTCCTTAGAAGTTCCGGGCGACTGCGTTAAGCCATCTATCGGAACGGCCTGGCCGCTGATCGCCCGCCACCCGAGGAGCACTAAGTTCGCATCCTTCGATAGTCGCAAGGATCTGTTCCAAGCTGGAAGGGTACGATCCCGAAACGGACGCCTTCTACCGGGGACTCATCACATGCCTGAATAATCGGCGTTAGCGTGTTGACGCAAAGTAGAGCTCGAAGTAGCATCGCGTGGCCCCCCCGGCTGGTCGGGGCTGTATCGCGCAAGTTAGTGCATTCATTCACGGCGGCGCTCGCGCCATATCGCCTCGGGGCAAAACATGAGCAGCGTTTTGATAAGACAATTCGGTTTTATTAAGTGGTTTGGCGGATTCAACAACAAAACAGGACGGGAGAACAATTTCGGCTTCGTCGCCTCCAACGACGGCACGGAATATTATTTGCACCGCAGTGATTGGCACGGCATTACGCCCCCTGCGGCCCTGCAGCCGGTAACGTTCTTTGCCGAGGCACGTGGCGAGCGCGCTTGCTGCCGCCGTGCATCCACGATTCGTGGAAGCGGCTGCACCTTGGCCGAAATTTATGAAGGCTTGCTGGCACTGCTAGCGGTGCCGGCTATCACATCATCGGACTCAGTAAAAGGCTTTGCCGGCTTGCGCGTTGTACTGACCGACGAACTACACGAGACGCTGCATGCGTCGAGCAAAAGCGATGTGCAGGCGCTGTTTGTGGCTAACATCGCGGCGCGCACATTGTTTCGCCTGGTTAGCCGCGGCGAAAATGCTACTGCCGACTATGAATTTCTGCTTGACGCCACGGGCATACCTGTCACCGACGATGATGTCTGGGACCACCTGCCGCGGCAATTGATTGCAAAGTACGAGCCGCAAATAGCCGCGCAATTATCCTCCCTGACGCCGGAGGTCATGCAATCGAAGGTAACACCGGTACTTGAGGCACTGCCGGTGCCGCTGGTGATCACGCTGCTTGTCCGGAACGGTCTTGCTGACTCTGAGGCAATGAACTGCATGCGCCCTCGCATCGACCATTACCTATGCGCGGTAATTTTCGGTGGAGAAGTGGTGCCCGAGTACCTGGTGCAGCTGGCAGGCGATCCGCGCGACTGGAACTGGTTGTGTGGCAATCCGATGTTGCAGGAACTGCTCGACCGCTACCATTTCAAGAAAAGCTTGGCCTCGCGCGGCACCGAGTTCATCGCAATTTATGCGCGTACACCTGCATTGGCCGGCGACCTCGAATATTTCATCCTGCATGAAATGTTCAGCCTGATTGCCGCCGGCAATCTCCGTGAGGTCGTCTATGACGTGTTTTTGCAGCGCCTATGGGCAGCACTGATCAATAAGCAGGTGGACCTGCGTGCGCAGCGGAAAGCTCTCCAATCTTTGTTTCCATCGTGCGACGTAATGGGACCTGTGCTGTCCTGCGAAGCGTTCTTCTGGCGCAAGGACGACAAGCATGAGGACATGTTCCTTTGCCGCAGCAGGCGGTGCCACAGGCCCCAAATCCTGCCGCAGGCCAATCGAACGGTTTCACAATACACACTGTACGACTGGCTGAACCAGTGGGGGATTACTTACGAGAACGCCAGCAAGCCGCGTTCGCGCGACTTTCCCATTCGCATTGCTGGGTACTTCAACCGGCTGCGAGAGATTTATAAGAGACTGCATTGTCGTGCGTGCGCCAAGCTCATGGTGCCGCACATGGATTACGCGCGTACCTCGTACAAGGCGATATCAAACGGCGTCGTGCAAGTCCAACAACTCGCGGCGGCTTACAGGTTGACAGTTTTTCATTGCAACGACCCGGCCTGCGTCGAACACGGCAACAACTACTATATCAATCACTGCATGGGCTTGAAGTGCCGTGAAATTATCGATTCGCGCGACTTGAAGCACAAATGCACCGCGGGACGCTATATCTGCAATGCCTGCGGCAGTTGCTGCCCAGAACACGGTGCCCAGGCGCGCCTAGTTAACGGAGAACGCACAAACGGCATCACCATCACCAGCGGATCGCAATCTTCTGCGCGGTTCCGGCTGGACAAGGCAGAACCCGAGATACCGCCATGGAGTGAAATCGGCGTGTTCGAGCGCGAACTCGCGGGCCGTGCCCGTTCTATTCCCACGCTTGACGATATTTTGAACGTTGCTTGGCCAGATGAGCTTTATCACTAGGGCCTTGGTTGAACGCAAAAACAGTTGCTGGGCGGTCGCTGCGACTGATTGCCTAGTAATCCGGCGCACTACTATTTGACGCACTCGCCAACCTCAAACCTATTAGGCATAGGTTTTCTTCGCGGTCTTCAGCGTCGAGCAAAGAACTGTTCAACCGGACGAGGCAGGTCCATCTCCGCCGAGGAAAACACTGGACTGATGACGAAATGCTTGATCGACTTCGCGATATCCTTGTTGAGCACGGCAAGGTCTCTGCTGATCTTATCGACAACAGTGATCTATCGTCAGCCAAATCGTATGCGTTGCGCTTTCGAGGTATTGCCTCCAACGCATGAAACCAATTGGGCACGTGCAACCACTGGGCCGGTAACATTCGCCTGAATACGGGGCTGGTTAAGAAGCCGAAAGACCTGCTGGAGTATGTATCCTGCACGAGTTACTCAACCTGATCGAGCCAACTCACAGCCAACGTTTGATTGCGCTGCTTTCCGAGCACTATCCGGCGTGGCGGGAAGCGCGTGCAGAACTGAATGAGGTGCCCCTCGCGGAAGAAGCGTAGTGAGCCAATTTGAAGGCATGATTGAGATACATTCACGCCAGAACTGCTCATCTGGCGGACCATCGCGTGGTTCCGCAAGACGCTTTTGAACGACATCGGCGTCGCCACCCCGCTAGGCATTCCCCTCCGTCGTTAACCGCTAATGCTTCCGCATAACTTACGCGGTTAGCCAGATGTGTGGGTAATGCTACATAGTGTCTTCGCTCATTTACACCTGCTTAAACAGTTTTCCCAACGACAGTATCAAACCAGGCTTCCAGCAGAGCGACTTCGCGCTCCTGCGCGTCGACCGTCGGAAATGGCAGCGAAATACTGATTCCCTTGGCGTGGCGCGAAAAGTTCAGGAATGGCTGCCGATGGTTCAACTGCAGCAAGTGTACATACAGCTGCTGCTCTTCGCTGGGGCCCTTGCCTTTGCCATTTTCCCGCTTGTCCAGCGGGAAGCGTCGTACAAACTGCTCGCGCGGCAGCGTCGCCTTCAGACAGCGTGTCTGCACCGATTGGGGCAACATGATTTGCCAGCGTCCGTCATCTGCAGCCAGCGCGTACTTACGACGAGTTCGCACAGTTGCGGCCGGCTCGGCTTCCCGTGCCGCGAGCGTAACACTTATCGCCAAGTCGTCCTTGCCCAAGTCCTGATCGGCACCGAAGACCATCTGCTCCAACTGGTCCGAGCAATCGCGCAACTGCTGGAAGGCGGCGCGGATTTCTTCAGTCGAAAGCATGTCGATGCCGCCGTCCTCTATCAGCACTGGCAAGTCCGCCTTCATGTGAAGGTAGAACCAGCTGTTCGGTTCATCGGAATTCAGCGCCAGTCTGACCATCGGATAGTCGACCTCGAGGGCATGAAACGCCGCGCTCAGCTTCTCGTGTCCGGCCTGCGCCAGCTTGGCCCGCGTGGCTAGCGGCGTCTGGAAGTTCAAGTGATAGGCAGTACGCCCAGCGAGGCAGGAAAACCGGGGGCAGAACTGTTTGCTGATCAGGATGGGCTGGCGCCGCACGCCGCTGCAGGCCGGCAGCGTCGGATCGGCTAGGAACAAGGCGCTGTCATGACTGCCGCCAACCTCGGGACGATACAAATCGTGCCCTTCCAATGCGGCGACGACGCGGGACGCCAGTTCATCGCGCAGCGAACGTCCGCTGCGCATGGCGAACGCCGGACCGGGATTCCAGGTAGCCGGGCCGCCGGCAAACCTGGCCGGATACGGATCGCGGTTGGCATTTACATGTGGCAAGTGCAGCATTGCTTTCCAGTCCACGGCCGTTACCTCCGTATCGATGACCCGGTCGAATTCGCCGAATACGCAATCGTCCATCTGCTTTTCCACCCGTCGTTTCTTGTGCACGAAGGACGCTACCTGATCCTCGTCGAAAGAGCCTTCGAGGTACGGGAAACCAATCCGCAGATGAGCATCAGCGTCGTGCAGCAACTGGCGGTTGACGCAGCCAAACAGGCGATCCACCCGCCCCACGCGCTGCTCGTTATCGCCGGGCGTCCAGGCGATGCCGTAGTGGTGCACCTGGCGGCACTGCAGGTGCAGGTTGACGCCTTCTTGGAACACCGACGTGGCGATCAGGACGTTCGGGAAGAACGGGCTGTTGAAGCCCAGGATTAGGCGCTGGCGGTTGCCTGATTGGCCGCTGGCGAACCAAGCCGGGTCCTGCAGGCTGGTCAGTGTGCGCCAGTCGTTCTTCCAATCATCCAGGTTTTGGTCGGTGATTTTTCCGCACAGGCTGTCGAAACTGGCCAATGCATCGCGGAAATAGCGCAGCAGTAACGAGTCGGCGATGCGCTCGCGCACATAATCGACAAACGCGGCGTACCGGCGTTGCACGCTGCCTGCACCTCCGGTCGTGCGCGCGCTGCATTTGTACCAGCAGTACAGCTCTATCATCACCGGGCTGGCGAAGAGGAAACCGGCATTCAGGTAATTGCCGAAGTTCTCTAGGATACCGACGTCCTTGTTGCGCCAGCCGGTGAGCTTTTCCCGCTCCGCGCCGTCCAAGTACTGGTAGACCAAGCCCCAAGCAGTGTGCACCGCGCCGTCGTACCTGAGGGCCTCGCCGTTGTCGCTACGGCCCATCGCCGCCTGGCGCGGCACCGCGTCGAGGCGGCTGAAGCGCTGCTCGCGGGCCGGCGCCACGAAATTGTCCTTGAGTTCAGCCTTCCCTTTCCAGTACCACTCGTAGTGCCCTTCTGCATAATCCGACGCCGGCTCCATGAACACCGCAAACAGCGACTCCTGCTTGCGGAAGCGCTGGCGTACATTGGAGCAGTCGGTACGCGCTACGTCGTTTGAGCCCCGCTTCAGGTCCTTTTTGACGACGAACAGCTGCGCGATTTTGGAATTCAGGCTGGCGTCATCGCCTGCGTTCCCGCCCGCGTCGTCCTGCACGTCAAGACCCACCTCATCTTCAACGCTGTCGACGTCTGCGTCCCTGTCCTCCAGTTGCGCGCACAATTGCACGAAACCGGCGCGACTCCAGTTGTCGTCCTTCCATTTCTTCACCACGCGACTGTCCGGCGCTACGTTCAGTGCTTCGCAAATCTTGGGCAGGAATACGTCGTCATACGCGCGGTTTACGCGCTGCGTCAACTCGCGCACCGAGGGGATGCGGCGAACAAACACGAGGTGTTTGTCGAGATGCAGCTCAGTAAGAGCCGGAACGAACAGGTCCCGGTTGACTACGCGGTCGACCAGCGTCCCATATTTGGGATGGGGCGGGAAAGCCTTAAACACGCTGTGGTAGCGCTCCGACAGCTTGCGTAGCAGCAGCGTATCCGCCGCATGGCTAAAGTCTTCGGTGCGGACTTCTTCTAGCGGATCCTCGGCACCACCCCCACCGACCTTCAGGTCAGAGCCGACCGACTCAAATCCTTCCAAGTAGCCGTACATGGGGCGGCGCGTGCCGCTGTGTATGTCGGGATTGCTAGCCAGCTCCTTCTGGTATATGGCGAAGAACAGTTCGGCATTAGCGTCGTCGCCGAAACGCGCAGGCATCGCCTTCTCATGCCGGTAGGCAAATTTGTTGTGATGAACGTCCTTTGCCCCCCGCATCAGCCGCAGCCGCCGCAGCGCATGCTGCCGAAGTAGCTCTTTCGCAGGAAGGTTGGGTTCGACGCTCTTGAAGTAGCCCAGGATATTCGCTACATCATGCAAGCCGGAATGGCTCGGTGTCGCAGTCAAGAGTAAGGCCTTGCGGGCCAGCGGCGTTTCGCCTTTGCCGAAGAACGCGCGCGCCGCCTCTACCCGCTGCGAACCGCCATTTACGTTACGCAGTGAATGCGCTTCGTCGATGATGATCAAGTCGAAGCCCTGCTCGTCCAGCAGCTCTCGCAAGTCGTCGCGCAGGCCTCGTGCTATCGTAGCAGCCTTCGCACCCTTGTTGTTGCCGGTGTCGTCCTTGAGCAGGCCGCTCAACGAGTGGATGGTGGTCAGGAATACCCGCCCCCAGCCCTGCTTGACCTCCTCCACCAGCGCCGGCAGATTGGGGCAGAACGCCATTGCATTCACCGGACCGCCGTCAGCGCCGTTGCGCACCACATGGTCCTGCTCGCGGTAGTGCTGCTGTAGGAACGCCTTGTATTCACGCAGCCAATGGCGGCAAATGTCACGGTTCGGGGCCATGATCAGGATCCGCGCGTCCGGCTTGGACTGCCAGAGCATGGCAATGACGCCCAATGCCTGATAGGTCTTGCCCATGCCGACTTCATCGGCCAGCAGCGCCACGTCATGCGCGGCGAGCGTATTCCACAGGTAGGCCACGCCTTCGGCCTGGCGCGCCGCCATCGACACATCGGCTGCGCGGTAAGTCCACTGCCGATCACCGCCGTCGAAATTGATATAGTCCGATACCGCCTGCGGCGTCAGCATTCCCCATTTACGCATACGAGCCATCCTTCATGATCATCTCGATATAACGCGGATCGGCGCCGCGCGGCGCCGAATCGGCTTCCAGGGCTAATCCATCCCAGCGCGGCCCACCGGCCTTCAACTGCACCAGTTGGCGGTACTTATTCCGTGCCGCCTGGACCAGGCGGCGGTACTCAAGCACCAAGAACCATTGGTAGACGGTGCCGGCTTCCCCGGCCGCTGCGCGCTGGACGATCTTCTCGCGTAGCTCGGCCATGCAGCCAGGCCGGACGAACAGGTTACGCTCCAGCTGATCGGGTGACTTGGCGTTCTCGATTTCGCCGCCAAAGGTTTCCATCGCCCGGAACAGGCGGAAGTAGCTGGACGAATGAACCGCCGCCGGCGGAGGCAATGGGTCAGCGTCGCCATCGCTATCGCTAATTTCGCCGCGCAGCACGGTGTCGCCATCGCCGCAGTTTCCTTGGCGGTTAGGGATACGGCTGTCCAGCAGCTCATCCAGCGAGGCATAACCTTCGGCACGCCGTTGCGCTAGGCAAGTCTGGTTGATAATGCCTTGGTAGACCTCGTTCGCGCCGTCGCGCACGACGAAATAATGGTTGGTCAGCAGATGCTTGGGATCGGCCACTGCAATCTGCAGCGGTAGTCGCTTCAGCGGTGCGACCGGCTGCGGGGCCACCACGTCGGGCAGCTGCAGCGTATAGCCTTCCCGCTTGGTATCGATCCAGTCGATGCGCACCGTGTAGAGCTGTTCCCTCCAATCGAAGTCCACTGCAATATCAAAAGGTAGCTCCTCAGGTACCTCCAGCTTTTGTTCGTCAAGCTGCTCTTGGGTGGAAAAGTTCGAGCGTGACATCTTCCATGCCTCGCCCATCAGCCCGCTCAGGATGGATGTCTGGCGCAGCAGAATGCCCGCTTCGATGTTGTTGTCGCTGAACCCGTCCGCGTCGGGCATCAGGATATTGCTGCCTGGCCCGGTGCAATTCCAGGAGCCGACGGCCATCTGCGTGGCAGTCACCCATATCTTGGCGTGACACATTTCCGAGTTCGGATGGCGTTCGACTTGGTTAGAGTGGAAGCTGATCTGACCGGACTGCAGTTGCCGTTCCATCGCGTCCTGCCAGCGGGTGCGGACGCGGCCTTCCAGCAGATCGGGGACGATCTGCACTGTCAGGCCGGGCTGCTTGCGCGTACTTCGCAACGTGTCTAGGAAGCCTGCCAGGTCGCCGGAAAAATACGGTGACCAGACCGCCAACTTGCGCACCACGACATCGTCCGGCAGCAGACGCTCCAGGAACGGCAGGCCCGCCAAACTGTGCACGAACTCCCATGACTGGTCCGCGCCCCAATATTTCTTGCCCAAACTAAGCCGCGTATTGTCATTAGAAGCCACCAGCAGCGGCTTGAAAAAAGCCTTGATCTGCTCGGACTGCGCCGGCGTCGCCACTTTGCGGAACAGCATTGCCTCCTGATTGCGGCCCCAGCCGCTGACGGTCAGATTGGCGCTGCCTGTACCCAGCACCGCGCGGCCATCCTTGGCCTCCAGATAGATTACTTTCGGATGGAACAGGCTATCTGCGCTGAAGCCGAAGTCGCGCAGCTGGCGCGGCGTGACGGCATGCACTTCGATTGCTGTACGCTTCCGGTCGGAACGGTGGATCATGCGCTTATCGGCAAAGATGCGGACATCGATATCCCGTTCCAGCAGTTCCAGCTGCAGAGTCTCGAAGTCCATGCGGCCGACGGGCGGCTTGCTCTCGCCCAGCAATGCCGGCAGCAAATGGGTTTCGACAAATTCAATGCTCAGGTTGAACGAGGTCAGCCACACTCGTTTCAACGGACCCAGCTCTGACAAATGTCGTTTCAATTCATCGAGCAGCTTCATGGCTGCACTCCCCGGAAACCGCGCACAAGGTTGGCAAACTGCGGGATGTAGTATTGGTTCGACCAGTAGGCCGCCGTACGCTGCTCGACCGCGGGCTGGGCCGGGCGGCGAACGAACACCTTGATGCCGCTGTCTGCCTCCAGCGCCAGCCATGGCGCCTGCCCGCGCGAAGACATCACGTCCTTGTGATAGGCCAGCAGCAGCGCCACCTGCTCGGCCAGCGAGCTACAGCTGGCCAGCGCGACCAAGCGCGTCAACCGGCTACGGCCCAAGCCCGCCAGTGCGCCGCACAATGCGGTATCCGCCTTGATTGCGGCGGCCTCGCCCGGCAAGGTCGCGGCGCTGCGGCCATAGCGGGCCCAAGCTGCCACCACATCGTTCAGGTCGTGGCTTTGCTTCGCCAAAACCAGGCCGAACAGCAGATTCAAGTTGGTCAAGAAGGGTTCGATAGCCAGCACATGTTCCAGCTGTAAACGGTCTGCCGCCGCGCCGTCCTTCCGCCGCAGCGCCAGCGCCCGGCGGAATACGCCGCTGGCGACCACCTTGCGCCCGTGGCCGATATCGTTGTCGAGCACGATCAGGATCGCGCCGGCGGCGCCACGGTCCAGTTCGGTCACACCTAGCCAGTAGTCGCGCGCATAGCCGCCTACCACTTCAGCACTGGCGAAGGCCCGCACGTAGCCTTTCTTAATGTTGATTTCCACCTCAGAAAACTCCAGCGCCGGGACCTTCTGGTCCGCCGCCAACAGGCGCTTGAAGTGCCCCAACAGCGACTTTGCCAGGGCGCGCAACTGCTCCTGCCCGTTCATGAATTGCTCGGCGGCGTCCCACATGTCTGTGGCTCGTTCGCTGCCGCCGTTGTAGAGCCGGTCGAAAAAACCCATTTCCATCATCGGCGTCTTGTATCGTCCGCTTACGCCCAATAACAGCTGGCGCACCAGCAATTGGGCTTCCTTAGACGCGGAAAAATGCAGCGTGACGTCCTCGCCCGTTCCCATGCGGCGGCGCGCCTTGCCGGCGCCAATCAGGCCGCCAACGACGGCCTGTGGCGCCCATCTCATGCTTAGACGCTCGTTTTGCAAATGGGCGAATACAAACAGATTTTCTAAATAGATAAGGCAAGCCTGTTTGAACGCCAAGCTGTCCTTGCCGCTCGGATAGGCTTTTGTCAGCGCAGCCGACAAGATAACCGAGTCATCACGGATCAGGCTGCGGATAAGATGGTGGTGGAACAGGTTCAGCGTGTAGCTACGGACGTCGTTCGAGATGGAACTGATGCGGTTTCTGAAGATCTTCTGGCCGTATCCAGACCAGATCGTCAATAAGCCGAGTGGGTCGAGATTGATGTCCCCGGCAATACTTTCGTCATATTCGGTAAAGAGCGCTTTGAAATTCATATCTTGTATACGTAGCCGATCGCGAGGCGGACGTTCTTAATGGGACGGGGGCAGCGACGCCGCCAAAGACTGACTCACCCACAGGTCCTGCGGCCTGGTCATTGACAGCATTTACCGACTCAGCATTAGCGCAGGAAGGCAACCAGCAACAGGATGTTGGCGACCACGCTAAAGCCGCAAGCCAGCGTCAACAAGGTAAATTTGCGCTGGAACGTCTGATGCATGCTTTCTAGCCGATCACCATGCTGCGCGTGCGATTGCAGCAGTTCTTCCTTGAGCTGCTGCGCACTGCCCTGCTGCGCCGGGATGACAGTGTGGATGCTTATCGCAGTGTGTTTCAGTCCTTCGTCAATGGCGCCGAAGGCTAACGAGAATTCCTTGAGTGTGCCATCCTGCGCCTGCTGAAGCTGATGGACCTGTCCCAGTTGCTCATCGACGTCACCTAGCGCCTTGCACAATTGACCAACGCCGCCGCTGATGCCGGCAAGACCGTCATACAGCATGCGATCTAGCCGGTCGCCATGTTGCGCGTGCGATTGCAGCAGCTCTTCCTTGAGCTGCCGCGCGCTGCCTTGCTGCGCAGGAACGACGGCGTCGATGCGCATCGCAGTGTCTTTCAGTCCTTCATTAATAGCGTCGATGGCTGACGAGAATTCCTTGAGCGTCCCGTCCTGCGCCTGCTGTGTTTGATGAACCTGTCCCAGTTGCCCATCAACGTCACCCAACGCCTTGCCCAATTGGGCGACGCTCCCGCTGATGCCCGCCAAGCCATTATCCAGCGCGAGGCGCACCGCCCCGATAGATTTCTCCAGCGATCTCAGGCTGCGCTCCGCCGCGTCCTTGTGCTTGGCGATGTCAGCCTGCACACCATTAGCAAGGTCGCGCGATTCGCAGCACATTTCTTCCAGTTCGTCCAAGCGTTCCTCGATCCGGCCCAGGTGTTGCACCACCGGGGTCAGCGGCGCTTCCATTACCCGCGCCAGCAAGCCTTTCAGTTCGAGTTCCTGTGCTGCGACCTGTTCGTCCCCCTGCGCTGCTTTCAATGTCGATATTGTGTTCATTGGATACGGTTCATGACAAATTGATGTTGTTCGATAAGCTGCGACGCCGCCAGCAACTGCAATAGCGATCGGACGGAATCAGTCTCTTGATGCAACTGCCGCTGCCGGAACGTCAGTTCTTCTTCGTACTCGACATTCAGGAAGGCGTGGAATTGCTTGCTGCTTTCCAGATCTCGCCGAAATTGGTCCTTCAATGCGCGGCGCTCACCATCTACCCGCAGGATGCCGGCGGCGATTTCGCTGGCGTCGTTCCGCTGGGCTTGTTCTGCCAATTGCAGCGCGGCAGCCTGCCCCCGCGCCGCATCGCGCGCCGCCGCCAGTTCATCCAATTTTGTCTGGGCCGCGTCCCACCATAAGGCAGCCGCCTTGTTGCTGACGATCTGGGTCGCTGACTGTATCCCCCGGCGCAGCGCGCCTTTGTCTCGGACGTAGCTGTCCGAGGTCTTGCTCAGGTAAGTGTCGAACCAGTAGCTGCGCAGCGTTTTTTGAAGGTCGGCGAACTCTGCCTCGATGCTCTTGACGAGGCCACTTCGCGCCTCTTCCAATCCAGGCTGTAAGGAATTCCAGAAGCGAAATTGTGGCGACTCTTCATCCGGGCGAATCGCTAGGAAGCGCCGCGCTAGGTCGGACGTGAAGTGCACAATATAGCCGCTCAACTCGGCCGCATCGGTATCCAGCGTGTCGGCGTCCTTCAGCCAAGTTTCACAGTCCTGGGCGGTCATCTGCCGCAGCTGCGACTGCAATTTCTTCTTGGGCAGCGCGGCAAGCGCCACGGCGGCGGCCAGCGCCCTGGCTTGCTCGGCCTGATAGGCATTGGCCGCCATCTGCGCTGCAGCCATCTGTCCCACGCGCTGCCGGCGCAGCCGGCGCGATTCTTGGCACAGTGGAACTAAGCGAATCGTGCGCAGCTTGTTCACCGCATGATCAACGTCGAGCGCACTGTACAGCCGGGACAATTCGGTGGTGGACGCAGCGATCGCCTCGTGCAATTCCTGCTTCAGCACCGAGATCATGGGCTGCAACTGCTTGAAGAGCCCATCGTCCTGCACGCACGCGCGCTCCCATGAGTCGCCAAATTCCAGCGGGAAGTAGAGGTCAGGGCTGGCGGCCTGAGCGTCGAGTTTCAGACCGAAGGTACGCAACTGATCAATCAGGCGGCGGCGGAAGTAGCCAGCGTCAGCGGCGCCCTTTTGCTGGCGCGCTTGATCGCGCACCGATTGCGGCGTGAACGAATACGTGGTCACGATGCGGAAGCGGCGCGGCATGAATTGCCAGTCGGCGATGCCTGGTAGCGACAGCGCATCCGTCTGTAGGAAGCTCAGATCGTCGCCGCGACCGACCAGGAGCACCAAATCGGCATTGGGCACGTAGGTGCGTGCCATATGCCGCACGTGGTCTTGCTCGGCCGGGTCGGCTGGACTGTCGCCAGGCAGATCGAGCATGCGCACATGGGGTGCGCTGTCACCAGCCGGAAAACACGAGGACGGTATCCATACCACAACCGGATCCTTTAAATCCAACTGGCGCCGACTCATGCGGGCGCGCAAATCGGCAAGGGCTGCGGTTATGTCATCGTCGCTGCCCAGGTCCCGTTCGGCGCCGTCAATGCCGATGCGCCAGCGGTCGGCGTGATTGCGGCGGTATTCCATGGTGGTCGCCGTGGCAGAGTGACCGAAATCGCGGCCGCCGCGAAGTACCGCCCCTACCCGCTTTAGATTCTCGCCGGCGAGGCCCATCAGCTCCAATAACAGCGTCGTCTTGCCGACTTGGGTGCGACCGAAGACGACTACGTAGGCGTCGCCATTGCTGTCGCCGCGCACAAAGTGGACCCTGGTCTGCTCGCTGAGGCTTTCCACCAGTTTGCGGTGCGCGCGGTGCGCCCATTCCAGGCGCCGGCCGCTCAGCCTAGCCCATTGGTAAGATATCGACGAAATGCCCGACGCATCCCTCACGCTGGCTGGCCCGTGCCGAACAGATCGATTGTCTGGCCGCTCCCGGCCAACGCATCCAGCAAGTCACGCTGGAACATGCGGACGTCGGCCAGGGACTTGCCCAGCCGGTCGCGCTCGCCCAAGCGCTGGTCGAGGCCGAGGCGTTGGCGCATATTACGCACCAAATGGGCGCGCAGCTTGCGCATCATGTCGTCAAAATTGGTGATGTAGTGAACCTGATGGTGATCGCGCAGGTTCTGCAGCATGGCGTGGGCGAAGGCGGATACCTGGCCATCGTGGAAGCGCATCTGCTGCAGCGCGGTGTGAACAACGAAGCCAAGCGCCGCCACGCCCGCTGCGGTTGCAGCCAGCGTAGCGCCAACACCGGCAGCGGCCGCAGCACCGCCAGCGGCAGGCGCCATATTGCCCAGGCCCAGCACCTGCAACAGTGCGGGAATGGTGTCGATATCGCCGTCGACAGAAAAATCGACCGCCAACATCAAGCCTATACCTTTCACCAGCGACTTTGAAACGTCGCTGAACTGGTCGAATTTCTCCTGCACCTCTCTCGCCGCCTCCATCACGTCGCCCTTGGGAACGTCAGGCATACCGGCCAGGGGGGGGACGGTGACCGTCAGGCGTGTGTATTCCAGCATCAGGGTCGGTAGCAGCGCCACCGATTGCTCCAAGTGCTTGGTGCGATCCGCGCCCACTACGTCGCCGTTGGACTTGCCGAGCAAAATGGACAGGTCATGGTGAACGCTCTGGTCGGTCAACTTGGACAGTACGGCCTGTCCCTTGTCATCAACGTAGCCCAGCTGTTGCATTACATGGCCGGAGTGATCCGACAGCACAGTACGGCCGCGCATTGCGCCGGTCAAGATCCCCAAGGCGGCGCCATGCGCTTCGCGGATCACCTGCGGCGCGGGCCATGCGGCCCGGATATCGCTTTCCAGCGCCTCTTTCGCTTCGCTGTAGGTATCGAAGAAGCCGGAAAGCTTGTTTAGAAAACCTTCGTGTTTGCTCTTCAGGCGAGGCGTCAGCTCCCCCTCGGCCTTGGTATACTGCGCGTCGAGCATCTTGCCGACCTCGTTGCGGTAATCCTCGCGCAGGTAGCTGACGGCGTCATCGAAATGGGTCAGCAGCTCCTCCAGAATGGCCGCGTTGCCGCTGGCGCCACCTTCCATGGCCTGGAAGTGAATGACTGACGCGCTGCGGACGCGGTTGATGAGGCGAGTCAAATCTTTCGACAGTACGGATTCGAGCCGCACCAGCTGCACTTGGCGGCGGTCGTTTCCGCCGATGGAAATATCGTTCAGCGCGGCCTTCAGCTTGGGCAGCCACTGTGCCACATAGGCCGGGTCATCGGTGCCTGTGCACAGCACCTGGCGGGCGCCGCTTACCAAATCCAAGTTGAAGACTTCACATGCGGCGCGGCGCAGCTGGTCCAGCCGGTCCGCATCGGCGGCAAGTGCTTCGGTCTTGCTAATGATGACCAAGGGCTCAGTATGACGGAGTTCGCCCTGCAACATGTCGGCAGCAATATCTCGCTGGGACTGACTGGCCAGACGCGTTTCGTCCGTGACGATGATGATGCCGGCCGCGCCCACTAGCACTTCGCGCATTAGGGCCTGCCACACTTTATTGTCGCGGTTGGATTTTTCGTAACCTGGCAGCAGCATCAGCGCCTGGCCGTCATGTTGGAAATAGCGTTGCGGCACGCGCAGTTCGGGCAACAGTGCCTGCGGATCCGCACCACGGCATGCAAGCTGAAATTCGGTGATACCCACCTTTTCCGGGTGCAGCTCGAACTCGCCCTTCCGTTCCTTCGATTCCTTTAGCTTACGGACATAGCCTTGCGGCTCGGCCACGTTTGCATCTTCCAGCACCAGCACCGGCAGGCGTTCTCCCTGCCCTTCGTTGTCCGATAGCCAGCCGTTCTCGTCGTGCAGTCCATACATAGCGCGCACCAGATTGGTCTTGCCGGCGCTTTGGGAACCGCCAACGGCAATAATCCAAGTCTCGCTTAGCACCTCGGCCAACAACAAGCTGCGCATTACCGGCAAAAATTCGTCCTGCAAACCTTCATCGCTAATGACTGCAGCGGCGCCGCGCATGTCGCGCAAAGCGCGGTTCAGACTTGCCAGAAGAAGCTCCGGTGTATGCATTGCAGTTGTGCTTTCATATTGTGCAGCGGGAGACGCTGCTGGTTATCGAAAAATATTTCCATATTATGCTCAAATGCTTCGCTTAGGAAACTTACAAGTAAGCACAAGGAGTCAAAATAACTACAGAAGTGCTCGGCTCGCGTGTTAGCAAATTTACATCCGATACCGCTCTAGCGGTTGCCGTTAGAAATCTCGTTTAGCCCAGCCGGGGCCCGCTATAAGGTGGCGGCGCCGTGCGCGTGCCCCATCAGTGTCCCGTGGGTACGAAAATCTAATCAAATCTCTATGGACCGCTGTTGATTATGAGTCTGTGTCGCATTGCGTACCTGCCCGCAGAAGTTCGTGCTGGCCAAATTGCAATCGACTATCTCATGGCTACTGACAAATGCTGAGAGCGTGGCAGTCAGGAGGAATTTGTCTGAGTGGCTCCCTTGCGCGCAAGCTACCTCTGAGGAACAAAGCCATACAAGCTCGCTGAAGGGAGTACTGGCCAGCGGTGCGATAGTTTGTGCCACCGACATACCGTGGCAGCCCCAGCCGTTCGCAAGGCTACCAGGCAACGTGCGGTGCAGCCGGGGCTCGGCGTTGGTAATCATGCCGTCATCAGTTCAACATACTTTCGGACCCGCTCTTCGGTTAGACGATTAAATTCCTCGTGGGCTCGCTGCTGGAGCTCAACTCGATCAAGTCGAGCTTGCTCCTTGTTCTCGGCGGCAGTGGCCATCTCATGCTTAATCTTGGCCAGCTGCGCATGCCCCTCAGCGCTCGGCGATGGATCGTACGCCGGCCCTGCGAGCAGGCGGGCCGAAGATGGAGCCGGCAACAGGCCGTTGTCAATCGCACGCTGGATCACCGTTACCTGGTGGTACTTATCAGATCCAAGTGAGACGAACATGTTTATTGGCCGGTGCTCAGCGCGCGCCTCAGCAACTAGTCTTGTATAGGCCGCCAAGAACGACAGGCGCGCACTGATGGCATTACTGGACAACAGTACTGGACGACAGATGTTGAAAGCCTCGGCTGTCTCTGTGGTCCAAATCACCGTGCTCGTCTCGTCCCGAGCCGTTAGGGCGATTGCCCACGCTTCCTCAGCGTCGGGCCGGCCATCCATTTTCTTGCAGCGCATTGCGATCCCAGCCGGCACCGGCGCAAACTCGCCGTTTTCGGTGCAATATGCTCGGAATGCGGTCCGCACGACAGTCAGCGGATAGCCGGCCAGGTTCGACCACCAAGCAGTCAAAATGCTGCCTTCTGGCAGCGGTTTGCCGTAGGAGGCCAGCGCTTCAGCCAGTATTTGCATGAACTGCCTCTTTTCTGAAACTTCCATCACACCTCCATCTCGATCGTGTTGCTGTCGTTGGCGTCCACGCCCAAGAAATCGGCCATCACGCGGGCGTTTTTTTGCTCGATCGTTTCGGCGCCAAATCGGGCGTTGCTTGAGCCAACGGTCCAATCGGATTTGTAATGCTCGCCACTTCCCAGAAACGTCTGTGGCTGCTTAATGAATCGATCTTCGGTTCGGCTTGCCGCCACATAGGCTGCATACCGCCAAACGCCATCAAGTATCTCCGTGGCGGTCGCGCCGGCTTTAATGCGGGCCTTCCACGCCTTTAGGGAATCAGCCTTGCTGGCACCTGGGCGTTTTGGGTAGGCGGCCCAGAGTTCCTCGAAGTCTTCAGTCTGTTCATCACAAGCTGAAGCAGGCTTTTTCCCCTGCTCTTGTGCGTGCTCTTGCTCTTGCTCTTGCTCTTGCTTTTGTTCTTGTTCTTGTTCTTGTTCTTGTTCTTGTTCTTGTTCTTGGCTTGCAAGGGGCTTAGAAGGGGCTTGCAAGGGCCTTGGCACTTCGTCGTGAAAATGCCGCTTTTTCGTCATATTGAAAGCGGCCCCGTATTTGTCGAAGAACGGCCCCAGATAAGGGTTTGCGGGCAATCCGTTGTACTCGTTTTGGACACCTAGACAGCGCTTATCACCAGACGATAACGATGCGGCAATCTGGTATGCGGCCATTTCCGGCACCCATACCATTTCCGAGTCATCGTCATACCGGCAAAAGCCCGCTTCGATGGCCCCTGCAAGCCCCATCGAAGCCCCTTCGATGGTCAAACCGCACTCATGCGAAACGTAAATTTTCGGCAGGTAATACAGACCCAACATGTT